>Ga0209758_1000063_pt1 | contig 315999 bp, 259 predicted proteins | sample AraplaMF_Col_mMF_FD_184258 | JGI IMG/M metagenome (GOLD analysis project Ga0209758, IMG submission 184258) | Arabidopsis root microbial communities from the University of North Carolina, USA - plate scrape MF_Col_mMF (SPAdes) (version 2) | ecosystem: Host-associated > Plants > Roots >...
ACCATCAGATTGAGGGACGACCACCCTGCCGCCAAGCAAGCCGCGCAGCGAGCGCGCCACCCGACAGCGCCGTAGCGAGCGAGCGGCTTGCTTGGCGGCAAGGCCGAGGTCCGTTACCCCATCTACAAACGATCTGGCTTAGAACGCGACGCGCACGCCGCCCTTGCCGCTGATCACGGTGCTGGAATCCGACAGCCAGAGATATTCGCCCGAGGCGAACACCGCGATGTTGGCAGTGCGGAACTCCATGCCCAGCCCGCCGAAGCCGCCATAGACGTCGTCCTTGCCGGGCGCGGCGAACGGGATCGACTGGCCGAGCAGGGCGGCATTGACGGTGTTGCTGCCGATGCGCTGCACGCCGAGCGCGCCGCCGGTGAGATCGATCAACAGCGCGACGTCACGGCTGAGCAGCGTGGCGCGGGTAAGCTTGAGCTCGGCGCGCTCTTCCAAGGTCTGCACGGTCTGCGAATTGACGGTGAGGTTCGCGGTCGAGCCGGTCTCGGTGTAGCTGCCGAACGCGCCGTAGAAGTAGCGAACCCCGATGCTCGGCGTCAGCGTGTGCTGTGCGCCGAAGGCCTGGCCCAGCGCCACGTTGTGACCGAGCTTAAGCTCGGGGCTGACGTACCAGCCGCTGTAGCTGCCCTTCGCGGTCTCGGTGCCGCCCGCCACGAGGTTGTTGTTGATGTTGTTGCGCGTGGTGTCGTTGCGCGAGCCGCCGCCCTGGAAGGCGGCATAGAGGAACCACGCGCCGCGGAAGGTGCGCGCATAGATGCCGCCAAAGCCGAGATTGCTGTTGGTGTCGCCGGTGTTGAGCTCGATCGACGAGCGCGTCGCGCCGCCGCCGGCAAACGCGCCGAAGCGCAGATCGCTCCGCACCTGCTTCTCGATGCCGATCGCGCCGCCGTAGAACGAATTCGTCGTGTGCAGCAGCACGCCGTCGGCCTGCTGCACGCGTGTGCCGCCGAAGCCGCGCGCCCAGACCGCGGTGCCGTCGGCGTGCACCACGGTCGGCGCCTTGAACACCGCCTGGTCGGCCGCATAGGCGGACAGTCCCGGGATGCTGTCGAAGGCCGGCGTGAAGATCGACGAGGGCTGCTCCGGCGCCGCAAACGCGGTCGGCGCATCGCCTGTTGACGCGGGCAGGTTGCCGAAGCTCGGCACCACCTGCGACACGTTGCGGCTGAAGTCGCCGAGCGCGCGGCCGTTCGCCGCGAATGGCGTCGGATCGATCGTCACCACCTGGTTGCCAGACACGACGAACGGCACCGTCGAGCTCACGGTCGCGCCGGCGAGATTGCCTGCCGCGAAGGTCAGGTTCTGGTTGCCGGTGCGGACATTGATGGTGTCGCCGCCGCCGCCGAGGTCGATCGTGCCGATGATCTTCGAGCCGGGCAGCAGCGTGAGCGTGTCGGGAACGCTCACCGTGGTCGCGATGGCCGCGGCGCCGCCCGAGATCGTGCCGGAGTTGGTGATGTTCATGGCGCCGCCGAACGCGCCGATGCCGTTCGCATCGCCCGATATCGTGCCGGAGTTGACGATACGGAGGTCCTGGGCGCCGATGCCGCTGTTGCCTGCGCCGACGCCGGAAATGGTGCCGGAATTGACGAGGTTGAGGCTCCGGGCGCTGATGCCGTTGCCAGCGAAGCTGGTGATGGTGCCGGAGTTGACGACCGTGGCAAAGGTGCCGGCGAAAATGCCGCTTCCGCCGTTGGCCGTGATGGTGCCGTCATTGACGACCGAGCCGGTGTTGAAGAAAATCCCGTGACCGCCGTTTGCGGTGACGCTCGCGCCCGGCACCACAGTCACATTGAGGTTGTTCTCGCCGCCGGTGCCATAACCGTTCGCGCCCCCGCTCGTGCCCGGCGCGCCGCCATCTTGATCAACGGTCGCTCCGGTGCAGGTGGCTGTGACGTTGTTGTTCGCAGCCGGATCGCAAGCCGCGCGTGCTGCATCGAGCGGCCACAGAACGACAAAGGCCGCGACGACACCGATCGCGGCCCGAAGGACACTATCAAACGCACCGCATTTCATTGCACGCGTCCCAAAAGTATTCCTGCCGTGGTCCTCGACACCGCGGCACCCCTACCGGGAGAGTTTGGGCTTTTGGACTTTTTCCAGGAAGTCGCAAATCGCGACGTTCCCCAGCAATTCGAAGCTCGTGGCTCGGCGGCCACAACCATGTCGAATGACACTGTCGACCTGCCAAAATCGCGCTCTTCAGAACGCGACGCGGACGCCGCCCTTGCCGCTGATCACGGTGCTGGAGTCCGACAGCCAGAGATATTCGCCCGCGGCGAACACCGCGAAGTTGGCGGTGCGGAATTCCATGCCGAGGCCGCCGAAGCCGCCGTAGACGTCGTCCTTGCCGGGCGCCGCGAACGGGATCGACTGGCCGAGCAGGGCGGCGTTGACGGTGTTGCTGCCGACCCGCTGCACGCCGAGCGCGCCCGCGGTCACGTCGATCAGCAGCGCGAAGTCGGGGCTGAGCAGCGTCGCGCGGGTGAGCTTCAGCTCGGCGCGCTCTTCCAAGGTCTGTACGGTCTGCGAATTGACGGTGAGGTTCGCGGTCGAGCCGGTCTCGGTGTAGCCGCCGAACGAGCCGTAGAGATAACGAACGCCGATGCTCGGTGTCAGCGTATGCTGCGCGCCGGCCACTTGGCCAAGCGCGACGTTGTGGCCGAGCGTCAGCTCGGGGCTGACGTACCAGCCGTTGTAGCTTCCTTTCGCGGTTTCGAGACCGTTCGCCACGAGGTTGTTGTTGATGTTGTTGCGCGTGACGTCGTTGCGCGAGCCGCCGCCTTGCACGGCGGCATAGAGGAACGAGGCGCCGCGGAAATAGTGCGCGTAGACGCCGCCGAAGCCGAGATTGCTGTTGGTGTCGCCGCTGTTGAGCTCGATCGACGAGCGCGTCGCGCCGCCGCCCGCGAAGGCGCCGACGCGGAGATCGTACGCAACCTGCTTCTCGATGCCGATGGCGCCGCCGTAGAACGTGTTCGCGGTGCGTAAGAGCGCGCCGTCGGACTGCTGCACGCGGTAGCCGCCGAAGCCGCGCGCCCAGACCGCAGTGCCGTCGGCGTGCACCACGGTCGGCGCCTTGAACACCGCCTGGTCGGCCGCGTAGGCGTCGCGCCCCGGCATGTTGTCGAAGGCGGACGACACCACCGACGCTGCCGCATAGCCGATCGGCCCACCGCCCGTCGCGGCCGGCCGGTTGCCGAACGACGGCACCACCTGCGACACGCTGCGGCTGAAATCGCCGAGCAGCCGGCCGTTCGCCGCAAACGCCGTCGGATCGATCGTCACGACCTGGTTGCCCACGACCACGAACGGCGCGGTAGAGGTCACCGTCGCGCCGGTGAGCCCAGCCGCGCCGCCGAAGGTGAGATTCTGGTTGCCGGTGCGGACATTGACGGTGTCGCCACCGCCGACGAGCTGGATCGTGCCGAGGATCTTCGAGCCGGGCAGCAGCGTCAGCGTGTTGGCACTGCTGGCGAATTGGATCGCGATGGGACCGCTGATGATCCCGGAATTGGTAACGTTGCCGGTGCCGCCGGCGGCGACACCGACGAGCCCGCCGGCGATGGTGCCGGAATTGGTGACATTCACGCTGACGTTGGAAAAGATGCCCAAAATGGGGGACGTGATGGTGCCGGAATTGATCACCGTTCCCCCAACTATCGCGACGCCAGCAAAGCCCCCTGAAATCGTGCCTGAATTGGCAATCGTACCCGAAACAATTGCGACGCCCAGGCTGTTGCCGGTCACGCTCGCGCCGGGCACCACCGTGACGGTGGCATTGGTTTCTGTGCCGCCGTTACCATAGCCGGCGTCCAGGCCGGGGCCCTGATTGTTCGTGACGCCGGTGCAGGTCGCGACCACATTGGGGCCGGCCGCCGGATCGCAGGCGGCGCGGGCCGCATCAAGCGGCCACAGCACCGCGGATGATGTGACGATCGCCGCCGCAGTCCGGCTCAGGTTGAAACGGATCGCCCGCTGGGCCGTCCCCGGTACCCCACATTCCATTTCATCGCCCCCGCGGTCGTGCGTCCGCGGATCTTTGTCCCGGTACGTCCCAACCCGCCGATACTACCCAACGGTTGTGACAGGAAAAGCCAGGGATTCCCGGACTTCCCCAGCAATCGGGAACTCGTGGCAGCGAGGCCACAGCGCGGTAGCGGAGTACTTTTTCATTTTCGAAATGGCACACGCCGCGATGCCTTGCCGCCCAAAAAAGTGGCGCGCGGGCAGGGGCAATTTACGGCCTCGGAGCGTAAAAATGTGGGAGCGCCGCGCCTAGCGCCGGCTCACCAAACAGCGGCGCCACGCAGTAGGATAAGACGCAATCCTCCAATCAGCCGACGACCGCGTCATGTGACGCGGATATGACGCGAGCATTGCTGGAGGGAATAGTATGATGGGTCTTCGCACCAAGGGCGGGATTGCCGCCGCATTGCTGGTTGCAGCGATGACGCTGCCGTCGATCGCCACCGCGCAGAGCGCCGCCGAGCTTGTCTCGATGAAACGCGACTACCGCCGGCCGCCGCCGTTGCCGGTGACGAACCCCGCGCTGGTCGAGCTCGGCCGCGAGCTGTTCTACGACACGCAGATCTCGGCGTCGGGCAAGACCGCCTGCGCGAGCTGCCACTTCAAGGAGCTCGGCTGGGCGGTGACCGATCCGCAGAGCCGCAACGATTCCGGCAAGCTCACCTCGCGCAAGTCGCAGCCGCTGCTTGGCGTCGGCCACATGGGCAAGGCGCCGGTGAACTGGGACGGCCGCAGCGCCAGCCTTGAAGCGCAAGCGAAGTCGTCGATCGCGACCGGCTCGATGTCGATGCAGGAGACGCAGACGCCGGTGAAGGTCGAGGTGATCGAGGCGCGCATCCGCGCCAACGAGGCCTACGTTGCGAAATTCGAAAGGGCGCTGCCGGGCACGCCGATCAATGTCGACAGCATCGCCGCGGCGCTGGCGGCCTTCGAGCGCACGCTCGAGCCCGGCATCGCGCCGTTCGATCGCTGGATCGAAGGCGACGGGCAGGCGATCTCGGAAGCCGCCAAGCGCGGCTTCGTGCTGTTCAGCACGTCGAAGACGAACTGCTTCGCCTGCCACACCGGCTGGCGCTTCACCGACGATCTGTTCCACGACATCGGCTCGTCGACCACCGATCTCGGCCGCGGCCGCGTGGTGAAGGACGACGAGCAGGCGCAGTACGCGTTCAAGACGCCGACCTTGCGCTCGGTCGCTCTGCGGCCGCCTTATCTGCACAACGCCTCGCGGCAGACGCTGCATGACGTGCTGGTGCATTACGAGAAGGGCGGCATCGACCGGCCGAGCCGCTCGCCGCTGATGATGCCGATCCAGCTGACCGAGGCGGAGCGGCAGGACCTGATCGCCTTCATGGAAACGCTGACCGAGGAGCCGCAGGCGGTCGGCCGCGGGTCGTATGAGCGGCTGCCATAGCGGCTTCCTTAGCGGCTTGGGGAAAGCATGGCGACAGCGCGGCCCGGACCGGCTATAAAGGGGCTGCTCGCAGGGGGAAGGGGAATTGCCATGCGTCGATTGCTGAGGAACACCACGCTCGTCGTGGCCGCGACGGTCGCTTCGAGCCTGTTTTCGGGCGCCGCCTCCGCGATCGATGACGTCTACCTCTTCCCGCAGGCCCCCTCCAACAACTGCGCCTGGAACGGCTTTAACGTGCCCGCCGACCGGCCGGTGCTCGACGGGCCGGCCGAGGGGCTGTTCTACACCGGACCTTATCGCGGGCCGTTCGCGCGGGTCGTGCCGATCGAGGAGGCGAACTGCGTGATGCAGTGCCGCGTCCGGCCGTCCAAGTGGGGCGGCTCGCAGTACTACACGGTGCAGGTCTGCCGCGGCGGTCACGTGGTCCGTTCGCGCGCGCGGCGTGTGAATGTCGAGCTGAAATAGGCCGCGCGCTTTCTCCAACGACTGAAGCTGCTCGCCCGCGCGCCGCGTGAGCGGCGTTGCGCGCGGATCAGTTTGCGCGCCGAACGGCGGTAACCCGTTCCTGATCAGCCCTTTGTCCCCGGGGTGACACACACCGGTCATCGCCGCGTGCGAATGCTCACGGCGCACGGTTGATTTTTGCACAGCATACGACTGAAGATTGCGGCCGTGCGGTCTGCTTGGCAGACTGCCGCGGGTGCTTTCGCATTGGAGGACGCAATGGCCAAGATCGTATGGAGCTTGCCCGCAAAGTCCGGCGGCGCCAATTTCTTGACGCCGAGCGCCTGGACGCCCGCGCAGGTGCCGGGAGCTCACGACCAGGCCATCATCAACATGGCCGGAAATTACACCGTCACGGTCAGCGTCGGCTTCGGCAATCCGACAGTGTTCGCCCTGCAGATCGACACGCCCCAGACGTCGAATGTCCTTTTGAACATCGTCAGCACGTTCAACCACACGACGATGACCGTGCTCGGAAACGCGAGCATCAGCAGCGCCGTGAGCTTGCACAATGGGACGCTCGCCGTCGGAGGAAACTTCACCTACGGCGGCAGCACGCCCTTCAACAAAGCCATCACCGCCGGGGACTCCACGGGAAACGCCGTGATCTCGGTGGGCGGCAACTTCCACAACAGCGGCTCGGTCAATATCGGCGCTCATTCCAGCCTCCTCGAGGTCACCGGCACCTTGATCAACGCGGGCTCCATCCAGACGGTGATGCCCACCGCGCAAGTGAAGCTGCACGGAAAGGTCATCAACACCGGTGGCCTGAGTGCCGGCACCTCGAACAACTCGATCCATCTGTATGATTCCGTGGTGAACCACGGCAGCCTGGCGGTCGCCGACACCGGCGCGACGATGGACGTCGACGGCCATGCCACCAATTATCAGATGGTGCATGTCTTCGGCGGCGGAACGATGAGCCTGCATGACGGGCTGGCGAACCACGGCACCGTCGTCGTCAGAGGGTCCAGCACAGGGTTCAGCACCCTGACGATCGAAGGCACGCTCAACAACGCCGCCACCGTGACCGCGAACGGCAGGAGCGTGATCCATCTCGGCGATGTCATCAACTCGGGCAGCATCACAGGCTTGGGCGACACGGGCACTCCCGCCGGGCCAACGACGCTGACGGCCTCCGGCGACGTCATCAACCTGGACACCGGCAGCATCCAGCTCACGGGCGGCAGCAGCTTCACCATCGCCGGCCTGTTGCGGAATTTCGGCACGGTGACGGCGCAGGGCGCGGCCGGAACGATCGGCAGTCTGCTCGATGTCGACGGCGCGACGCGCAACGAGGGCACGCTGCAGGCGACCGGGCAGGGCGACATCCATCTCGAGGATGAGGCGCGCAATCTCAACGGCGGCCTGATCCTCGCCGACGGCACAGGCAGCACCGTGACGATCGACGGCGACGTCATCAACGGGGGTGGCAGCACCATCAAGGCCGCCAACGCGGCCACGGTCGAGCTCAAATCCGCGGTGATGAATGCCGGCGACCTGATCGCCGACGACGGCACGCTGAAGATCGACGGCGTGCTGACCGGGCAGGGCGACACCATGATCGTCGACACCGGCGTCGTCGACTTCGGCGCCGCCGCGCATGCGCATGTGGGGTTCTCGGGCGCCACTGCGGGCGAGCTGATCCTGCACGACACGTCGGACTTCCGCGGCGATGTCACCGGCTTCGCCGACACCGACATGATCGACTTCAAGGACTTCCTGTTCGGCCAGACCTCGGTGGATTACGTGCCGAACGCCGGCAACACCGGCGGCCGGCTGGTGCTGACCGACCAGACCGATCCGAGCCACCACGCGGCCATCCAGTTTGTCGGCGCCTACAACGACAGCAACTTCGCGTCAGCCGACGACGGCAGCGGGCATCTGTTGGTGCAGCACCAGGTTTAGATTCGGTTTCCGCCCCTGACATGGCGGCAGGGCTGCTCCGCGCCGGCACTGTTGTATTTCCGGCGCGTTGCGTCATGGTGCGCGCGCCATGGCCACCCCGAACCCGCCCGACAACACCGCCGCTGCCGCGGCCGGCGACGCATCGCCGTCCGCGCCGCTCGACCACCGCACCATCGTTGCGATCATGTCGGGCATCCTGGTCGGGATGTTCCTCTCGGCGCTGGAACAGACCATCGTGGCGCCGGCGCTGCCGACCATCGGGCGGAGCCTCGGCAGTCTCGAGAGCCTGTCCTGGGTGGTGTCGGCGTATCTGCTGACCTACACGGCGGCGACGCCGCTGTTCGGCAAGCTCTCCGACATCTACGGCCGGCGCTGGATGATGCTCACGGCGCTGACGATCTTCATCGTCGGTTCCGCGGCTTGCGCGCTCGCCCCCAACATGCCGGCGCTGATCGTGGCGCGCGGCCTGCAGGGCATCGGCGGCGGCGGCATCCTGCCGATCGCCCACACGGTGATCGGCGACATGGTCGCGCCGCGCGAGCGGCCGCGCTACCAGGCCTACACCTCGGTGATGTTCCTGGTCGCGAGCGTGCTCGGCCCGCTGCTCGGCGGCATCCTGACCGATCATCTGCATTGGACGATGATCTTCTGGATCAACCTGCCGATCGGCGCGCTGGCGTTGTGGATGACGGACCGCGCGCTGCGCAAGCTGCCGCGCCACGACCGGCCGCACAAGCTCGACATGCTCGGCGCTCTCTTGATGATGCTCGCCGCGCTGGCGCTGATGATGGCGATGACCTGGGGCGGCACGCATTACCCCTGGGCCTCGGTGCCGATCCTGGGGCTGATCGCCTGCTCGGTTCTGCTGTGGGCGCTCTTTGCGGTGCGGGTTGCGACCGCGCCGGAGCCGTTCATCCCGCTGTCGATCCTGCGCCAGCCGACCGTGTGCGCGATCTCGGCTGCGGGCTTCTTCAGCGTCGGCGTGTTCATCGGGCTCACCGTGTATCTGCCGGTCTATCTGGAGCTGGTGCTGGGATTGAGCCCGAGCGGCTCGGGCACCGCGCTGATCGTGTGGCTTGCGGCGCTGACCATCGGCTCGTTCTTCGCGGGCCGGCTGTTGACCATGACGCCGCGCTACAAGCGCGTGCCGCTCGGCGGACTGGCGCTCGGCACCGCGATGCTGGCGCTTCTGGCGGCCTGGCCGGCGCGGCTCACGCTGCTCGAGGTGTCGGTGCTGCTCGCCATCGGCGGCCTCGGCCTCGGCGTGATGTATCCGGTGACCACCACCATCGTGCAGAACACCGTGGCGCCGCATCAACTCGGCACCGCGACCGGCGCGCTGAACTTCGTGCGCCAGCTCGGCGGCACCATCGTGGTCGCGGGCTTCGGCGCGATCGTGCTCGGCGGCGTCGACACCGGCGGCAAGGCGCTCACGCTGGAGATGCTGCGCGGCGGCGCAGGCCTGATCGGTGCGGATTTCGCCGTCGTGTTCGGCTGGCTGTTTGCGGCCAGCGCCGTGCTGCTCGCGATGGGGTTCGTCGCGGTGCTGGCGGTCGAGGAGAAGCCGCTGCGCAGTGCGCGCGAGGATCTGCGGCCGGAGGCCGACCGGATCGCCGCGGAGTGAAAGCGTAAAGCGACTGTTGCGGGCCGCGTCACGGCCTCGTCATGGCTGCTGCGCATCGCCGGCCGTTGAAAAGCCTGCGACAAAGCGTCATGTTGCTGTGCAACATAAATCTCGAATCGCCGCGGAACCCAGGCCCATGCGAGCCGGCGCCCGCTGGCAGGACTGATTGTCGCGATGAACTTTTCCAAGGCCGCGGCCCGTGCCCGCGCCCGGGTGCGAATGACGGTTCGCCAGAGGCGGAACACCGCGGCCGATCGTTCCCCTTCAGGCAAGACAACCGCGCAGACGCCGGCCGAGGCGGTCGCAGCCGCGGCCGCCGCGCAGGCGAGCCCGCGCGGCGCCATGAGCCGCGCCGAGATCCGTCAGGTGTTCTTCGGCCTGATGATGGCGGTGTTTCTCGCCGCGCTGAACCAGACCATCATCGCGACCGCGCTGCCGACCATCGGCCGCACCTTCCACGACTTCGAGAACCTGTCCTGGGTCGTCACCGCCTATCTGCTGACCTCGACGGCGGTGGCGCCGCTCTACGGCAAGCTCGCCGACCTGTTCGGCCGGCGCACCATGATCCTGGTCGCGATCGGCCTGTTCATGGCGGGCTCGGCTGCGGCCGCGGCTGCGCCGAACATGGTGATGCTGATCGTCGGGCGCGGCCTGCAGGGCATCGGCGGCGGCGGCATCCTGCCGGTCTGCCAGTCGGTGATGGCCGACGTGGTCGCGCCGCGCGAGCGCGGCCGCTACCAGGCCTATATGGGCGTGGTGTGGGTGACGTCGAGCGTCATCGGCCCGGTGTTCGGCGGCTTGCTGGCCGAGCACCTGCACTGGTCCATCATCTTCTGGATCAACGTGCCGCTGGCGCTCTGCGCCGCCGCGCTGACGCACATCCATCTGCGGCGCATTCCGCGCCACGACCGCCGCCACAAGCTCGACGTGCTGGGCGCGGCCCTGATGATGGCGTCGTGCATTCCGATCCTGCTGGCGCTGACCTGGGGCGGCACGCAGCTGCCGTGGCTGTCGGCGCCGATCCTGGGATTGATCGCGCTGTCGGCGGTGCTGACGGGGCTGCTCAGTTGGCGTCTTGCGACCGCGGACGAGCCGTTCCTGCCGCTGTCGGTTCTCAAAAATCCGGTGATGCGGATGGGCACCACATCCGCCGCGCTGGCGATGGGCGTCTCGATCGGGCTCACCATCGTGGTGCCGATGTATTTCGAGGTGGCGCATCACCTGAGCGCGACCGAATCCGGTATTGCGCTCATTCCGCTCGCCATGACCACGCCGGGCTCGCTCTTGTCGGGGCAGGCGATGCTGCATTGGAAGCACTACAAGCGCGCGCCGATGATCGGGCTGGTGTTTGCGCTGGTCGCGCTCGCGTTCCTGATCTGGCGGCCCGACATGGGGCTCGCCTATGCGGTCGTGCTGATGGGCGTGGTCGGCACCGCGATCGGCCTCGTCTATCCGATCACCACGGTGTCGATCCAGAACGCGGTGCCGAACCATCAGGTCGGCATCGCCATGGGCGCGCTGAACTTCTTCCGCTCGCTCGCCTCGGCCTTCATCGTCGCGGTGCTGGGCGCGATCCTGCTCGCGGGGCTCGGCGTCTCGGTGAGCCGCGGCGGCGGCCGCACGATGTCGGTGATCGAGACGGTTGCCACGGCCGGGCCGGGCACCGCGCTGGTGTTCCGCTGGGTGTTTCTCGCGTCGTTCGTGTTTCTCGCGCTGAGCCTTCTGTTCCTGCACTTCATGGAGGAGCGGCCGCTCCGCACCACTGTGCAGCCCGCCGATCCGCCGGTCGCGCCGCCGCCGGCGCGGTAAAAGTTCAGAGATTGGCGAGCCAGCCTTCGGCCGAGGCGTAGCGGACGAGCTCGGCGCGGGTGCTGAGCCCGAGCTTCTCCAGGCCGCGCGCCTTGTAGGTCTCGACGGACTTGACGCCGATGTCGAGGCGGCGCGCCGTCTCCTTGTTGGTGAAGCCCAGCGCCGTGAGCTTGAGCACCTCGCTCTCGCGCTCGGTGAGCGCCGGCATCAGCGGTTTGTCGCCGTTGCGGCCCTGGCGCGGCGCGTTGTTGACGAAGACGCGGTCGGCGATCGCGGGGTCGACATAGATACCCCCGGTGAGCACCGCGCGCAGCGCCTGGATCAGGCTCTCGGCGGCCGAGCGCTTGAGCAGATAGCCGCGCACGCCGGCATCGAGCGCCTGCTTGAGGAAGGCGCGGTCCTCATAGACGGTCAGCACCACCACGCGGGATTGCGGCGCCTCGTCGGCGAGACGCCGCGCCAGCGCGATGCCGTTCAGCTCAGGCATCGAGATGTCGATGAGCGCAATGTCCGGCCGCTTCTCGGTGATGAGCTTGAGGGCCGAAAGCCCGTCGGTCGCGGTGCCGGCGATCTCGAAGTCCTGTTCGGATTCGATCAGGCCGCGCAGACCGTTGAGCACGATCGGATGGTCGTCGCAGAGAGCGATTGTTGATTTTGTTGTCACGCTGAGAGCCTCGCTATGTCGGCCGGGATCCGCGCGAACACGGTGGTGCCGACGCCTATGGACGATTCGATCTCCAGTTCGCCGCCGATCAGCGCCAGCCGCTCGCGCATGCCGGCGACGCCGAGGCCGCGCCGGCCCTTGGCCGGTACGGCAGCGTTCAGGCTTGGGCCGTTGAGCAGGGCGGTGTCGAAGCCGATGCCGTTGTCCTCGATGGTGAGCTGCACGATGCCGCCGCTGCGGCCGACCACGACGCTGACGGACGTCGCCTCGCGGGCGTGCTTGGCGACATTGGTCAGCGCCTCCTGCACGATGCGGTAGATCGCGGTGCGCTGCTCGTCGGACAGCGTGTCGAGGTCGATGTCGCCGCCGCGCAGGAAGTCGGCCGGGATGCCGAACTGCTGGCTCCACTCCGACACGTAGTTGGCGAGCGCGGTGTTGAGGCCGAGCTCGTTGATGGAGGCGGGGCGCAGCTCGCGCGCGATGCGGTGCAGCGACTTGCCGATTTCCTCCATGCGCTCGCGCAGCGTGCGGATGCGGCTCCGCCCGGCTTCGTTGTACTGGATCTCCAGCCCCTTCAATTCGAGCAGCGCCGCGGTCAGCGTCTGGCCGGTCTCGTCATGCAGCTCGCGGGCGAGGCGGAGCCGTTCCTCCTCCTGCGCCTGCATCAGCCGGCGGCGGAGTTCGTCGCGCTCCGAGACGGCAGCCGACAGCCGCGCCGCCGCCTGCACGCGCGGGGTGGTGTCGATGATGGTGACAATCTCGAAGCGTCCGGCGCGCGGCACGATCGGGGTGGCCAGGATCTCGATCGGGAATTCGTCGCCGTCCTTCCTGCGGGCATAGAGGCTGCGGTCGGCCGCGGCCGGCGGCTTCAGGCGGACCAGCGAATGAGCGCTCGCCTTCGACGTGTCGAGAAACCGTTCGGGAAACAGGATGTCGACCGACTGGCCGGTCAATTTGCCGCGCTCATAGCCGAACTTCTGATCGATTTTCTCGTTGGTCAGCACAATGCGGCGTTGGTCGTCGACCACCAGCACGCCGTTCGGCGCGGACTCGAACAGGATGCGGAATTCCTCGCGGGTCGGCGTGCGGTCGATGCCGAGCGCGCCGACTGAATGCGGCAGATAGCCGGACAGCACATAGGTGAGCAGCAGCGAGAGCGCGAGCAGGCCCGAGCTTGCCAGCAGATAATTGACGAGCGCGCTGTTCTGCGGCGCTTCGAGCAGCGACAGCGGCACGCCGATCGAGACGATCCAGCCGGTGATCGTGGAGCGCCGCCAGGTCCAGCGCTTGTCCTCGCCCTCGCGGGACGAGCCGATGATGATACCCTCGGCGGAGCCGACGTCGCTAAACGCGAACTTCACCTTGGTGCCGACATACTCGTTGTGGCGCTCGGAGCGGGCGATGATGGTGTTGCCGCGATCAATCAGCGTGACGGTCCACTGGCCGGGCAGAGCGGCGTTGCTCAGCGCCGCCGCGAAGGTCTCGAGCGGGATCGCGATCAGCAGGTAATAGGCGTTGGCGCCGCCGCGCGCGACCGGAATGCCGACGGTGATGAGCGACCGGCCGGTCATCGCGCCATTGAACACGTTGGAGATCGTGGGCTTGCCGCTCTCCAGCGCGTCGTACATCGAGCTCAAGGATTCCGGCGGCGTGATCTGTGGCGCCTCTTCGCCCCATTTGACGATGGTGTTGACGATCTGCCGGCCGCTCGGGACGTCGCGCAGCACGATCTGCACGCCGAGCTGCCGCGCCACCTCGGTCATCTGCCGGTGGAAGCGCTCGAAGTCCTGGGTCTGCAGGAACTGCGAGCTCGCAAGCGCGATCAGTACCGCCTTGGCCGAGGCGATCTCGTGATCGATGTCGGCCATCACCTCCTTGACCTTGTCGTCGGCATTGCGCTCGAGCTGGGTGCGCTCGGAGCGCGCCGCCTGCATGGTGAGCCAGCCGTCGAAGGCCAACGCCGGCACCAGCGCCGCGGCGACCAGCGCCACGAGGCGGAAGCGCAGCGAGCGGCTCCGGGTGCGGAGCCCTGTAAAGAAAGAGGCGATCCTCACAGCGGCTGAACCATCAGCACAGTCTTGCGGGCCGCAACGAGCCGATTGCTCCGTTGCTGAACACCCGGTTACCGACTCGTGACAAGTCTCACCATTTGCATCCCCACGTCCAGCGCTCCATCGCACATCCTGCGGCGTATCAACGGTCGTGCACCGGTTAGGCGCGAAAAGAAGCTCCGGTTCCCCCCGGAACCGGAGCTTCCCAGGCGCGCCGGGGCTCAGACCCAATCCCGGCTTCGATCCGGTAGCCCGGCCCGATTGCCGAATTCTAAAAATGTCGGGGATTCCCCGACAGTTATGGAGAGGTATTTCTATTGTCTGACGGCTTTGGGCCGGTCACTGCGGCTAGGACGTGACGGGGGCGCGCTCGAACCGGTCGGCATGCCGCAATGCCGGCACGAGCACGGCCCAGGCCACCGCTGCGACGATGGCTGCGACGCCGCCGACAACGACACACGGCACAACGCCGATCGCGGCCGACAGCAATCCCGATTCGACTTCGCCCAGCTCTCCCGAACTGCCAGCCACCAACGTGTGCACCGCGCTGACCCGTCCCCGCATCGCATCCGGCGTCTGCGCCTGCACCAGCGTCTGGCGAACCAGCATGCTGACCGAGTCCGATGCGCCCAGCGCCGCGAGGAAGACGAGCGCGACATAGAAGTTGGTCGAAAGCCCAAAACCGATCGTGGCCAGACCATAGATCGCAACGACGGCCAGCAGTGTTGGTCCGGCACGCCGCTGAAGCGGCCAATAGGCCAGCACGGCAGAAGTGAGAATGCCGCCGACCGCGGGCGCGGTCCGCATGACGCCCAGCGCCCAGGGACCGGCGTGGAATACTTCCTGCGCGTAATACGGCATCAGCGCAGAGACACCGGCGAGCAATACGGCAACGAGGTCGAGCGTCATCGCAGCAAGGACGATCGGCGACGACCAGATGAACACAAAGCCTGCAATCAGCGTGGACCATTTCGTCGCCGTGGTGTCCAAGCGAGCCGCGGGCCGCGGTCCGATGCCGATGCAAAAGAGCACTCCCGCCGCGCCGATCGCCGCGGCGGCCAGAAACGGCACCGTCGGTCCGGCCATGTAAAGCAGCCCGCCGATCGCAGGCGCGAGGAGGCGCGCCGTTCCGCCAAATGAGTTCGTCAGCGCGACGCCGCGTGTGAGCCCGCCTTGAGGAACGAGATTGGGCAGGAGCGCCTTGCTCACCGGGCCGAGGAAGGCTTTCGCCGAACTGATGAAGATCACGATGAGATAGATCGGCCAGATGGCGTCGAGCGTGGCGGCCCAGCCCAATGCGAACGCCCCGATGCTGAAGCCGGCCCCGGAAATCGCCAGCACGCGGCGCCGGTCAAAGCGATCTGTCGCGATGCCGGTCAGCAACGAGAACAGGATCAGCGGCATGAAACCGGCCAAGCCGATCATGCCGAGCGCAAAGGTGCTCTTGGTCTTGCTGAAAATCAGCCAGCCCGTCGCCACCACGATGATGTCTTCGGCGCAGCCGAACAGCGTGTCGGCCGCGATGAAGCTGGCGAAAGCATTCTTGTACGGAACAGCCGCTGAGGGCTCGGCGCCCGGCAGGAGCTTTCCATCATGCGGCAGGGGTTGGGGATCGGTCATTGACGGTGAGGATTTACGTTGGCCGGTCGCACCGAGCAACCGGGCGCGCGCAACGCGGCCATTCCTTGCACCGAGATTTTTCCCGCCCACGGAACGTCCTGCATCCTCCGCCGGTCGCGCAGGCGGGGGGCTCCGGCCGGCGCCGAGACCGGCTATGCTTCCCAAAACAAACCGGGAGGGATCGATGCCGGCATTGGCCCGCGGTGCGGCTTTGGCCGTCTTGCTGCTGTTTTCCGGAGCGAGCACGGCTCAGACCCAGACTCAGACTCAGACCCAGACCCAGACCCAGACCCAGACCCAGACCCAGACCCAGACCCAGACCCAGACCCAGACCCAGACCCAGACCTGGCCGACCCGGGCCGTGACGCTCGTGGTGCCGTTTGCGGCCGGCGGCGGCACCGACGTGCTCGGCCGGATCGTGGCGCGGCGGCTGTCGGAGACGCTCGGCCAGCAGGTGATCGTCGAGAATGTCGGCGGCGCCGGCGGCATGATGGGCTCGGCGCGCGTCGCGAAGTCGCCGCCCGACGGCTACCAGGTCGTGCTCGGCAGCCGTGCCGACGCCATCAACCAGACGCTCTACAAGACGCCGCTCTACAGCCTGATGAATGATCTCGATCCGGTGGTGCTGGTGGCCGATCAGCCGACCGTGATGGTGGCGCGCAAGGACTTGGCCGTGAACGGCCTGCAGGAGTTCATCGCCTACACCAAGGCGAACCAGGGCAGGATGCAGTTCGGCTCCGCGGGCGCGGGCTCCACAGGCTTCATCGATTGCGCGCTGTTCAACGCCGCGATCGGCGTCAACGTCACCCACGTGCCGTATCGCGGCGGCGGGCCCGCGATGCAGGACCTGATGGGCGGCCGCATCGACTATTTCTGCACGCTGACCGGCACCGCGGTGCCGCAGATCGAGAACGGCGCGATCAAAGCGATCGCGGTGATGACGCGCGAGCGCGCGCCGATGCTGCCGAATGTGCCGAGCACCTGGGAGCAGGGCTTCAAGGACTTCGAGGCCTCGACCTGGTTCGGCTTCTATGTGCCGAGGGGCACGCCCGCCACGGTGATCAAGCGGCTGCACGATGCGACCGTCGAGGCGATCGACACGCCGTCGGTGCAGGAGCAGCTCCTGAAGTCCGGCTCGATCGCAGTGGCGCCCGACCGCCGCTCGACCGAATTCCTGAAGTCGTTCACCGCAAGCGAGATCGGCAAGAACGGCGCGCCGATCAAGGCTGCCGGGATGCTGATCGAGTAGGGCGATCCGCTGCGGCGACCTCAGTGAGGACGCCCGCCGGTCATATGCGGCTGCTTGGGATCCTTGATCACCACATCGAGCGCGTCGCGCAGCGCCGTGAGGTTGGCGACGCTGGTCACGATCCGCGCCCTGATCACGGCCTCGAGCTCCACCTTGCGCTCGCCGAACAGCGGTCCGGTCTTCGGACGCCAGTGCGTGAAGGTCAGCGTCGCCAGATTGCCGCTCACATGGATGTTGAAATGGCCACTGCACAAGGTTTCCTGCACATGATCCGGATCAATCGTCGCGACGTGCTGGATCGACAGTTCAGTCATTACCAACTCCCGAGTTGCTCATCAGCGTGGTGCTTGCGGCCGGTATTGCGCCGCACTTCCGCCACCGTCTTACTCCCGCAATTTAGCGAGATGTTGACGGGCGGAAATGCGCAAGTTTTCACGTACATGCCCGATGTTTCGGCATTCATGAGCGCGCCTCTGTTCCGCGGAGCCAAAGCTCGCCCAGACCGCAAACTTGCGGGCGGGTGCCGCAAAGATCAAATCAGAAATTCTGCAATCGATATCTGATCTCGTTGTTTGACTGTCCGGCGCGTCGTCCCGAAGGTGGTCCGGTCGAGCGAAATTTGCTCAGCAGCGATCGCGAACCGGTGCGATGTGTGGCGGTACCCGGCCCAAGCACTCCGCCGCGTCGTTCAAGCTGCTGGGCTGACGTCCGCGCCGGCTGCGTCTTGGCGCGCAGCCGGCCGGACTGTCTTGTATCGGGGTCAGGGCGCGAGCTTGATGTTCTTGTCCTTGACGAGCGTCGCCCATTTGACGACATCGGCCGCGAGCTGTTGCCGCATCTCCTCGGCGCTGCCGCTTCGCATGTCGGCGCCCAGTGCCTCGAAGCGGGCGCGCACGTCCGGCGCCGCGACGGCCTCTTTGATGGCAGCCTCGATGGCCGCAATGGCGTCCTTCGGCGTTCCGGCCGGCGCGAAGAAGCCCATCCAGGTGTTGACCTCGTAGCCCGGCACCCCCGCTTCATTGAGCGTCGGCACGTTCGGATATTTCTTCGAGCGCGCCATGCCGGTGACGGCGAGCGTGCGGATGCGGTCCGACTGCAGGGCGGCGTTGCCGGTCCCAAGGTCTGCGATGATCATGCTGGTCTCGCCGGAGATCGTGGCCGTTACGGCCGGCGCTCCGCCGCGATAGGGGATGCTGCGGATGTCGAGGCCGGCCATGGCCTTGAACAGCTCGAGCGCGAGCAGCGTGGCCGAGCCCCCGGAGGCGTGCGTGAGCCGGCCGGGCTCTTTCTTGGCCAATGCGATCAGCTCCACGACAGATTTCGCCGGCACGTCGACGTGGACCATCATGGCTTCGGGTATGGAGGCCACGAGACCGAGCGGCACGAAATCCTTCTGCGGGTCATAGCCCAGGTCGGCAAACACCAGCGGGTTGATCGCCATGGTGCCGTCATGCGCGACCAGGATGGTGTAGCCGTCGTTCGGCGATTTCTGCACGGCCTCGGCGCCGAGCCGCATCGCTGCGCCGGCGCGGTTCTCGACGATGACCGGCTTGCCCCACTTGGCCTGCATCTTTTCGCCGATGACCCGGCCGGCGAGGTCGATCGCGCCGCCCGGCGCGGTCGGCACCACGATCTTGACGGCGCGATCGGGAAAGCCTTGCGCCAAGGCGGGCGAGGTGAGGGCGGCAAGCGCGGCCGCAACGGCGAACGCCTTCGACAGCAGTTCCATCATGTCATCCTCCCCGGCGCCGCCTTTTGTTATGCGGTCGCGATGGCCTGTTGATGCTCCTTCAGGACGCCCGGCAGCTCCGCGGGCGGCACGCGGCCGAAGCCACAGTAACCCGCAACGCCGAAATCCGGCAGGAACTTGCGCGCCATCGCGATACGCTCCTTGTAGCCGTCCATGTGATGCACGACACCGAGATAGACGCGCGCGCCGCGCGGCTTGAGGTTCTTCAACGGCGCAAAGAAATTCTCGCCGACGTCGGGCAGCACCGGGATGTGAATCCAGTCGACGCGGCGGCCCGAGGCCTCGACGATGGCGTTGGCAAGCGCGACGGTGGCGCCGAGGTCGGGCGGCGCAAAGCGCGGCCAGCCCCCGAGCGTGCCGAAGCAGAGGTGATAGCCGAGCTGCACGATCTCGGGGATTTTCGCCGACAGGATGCGGAACTGACCGACGTTGCGCTCGATCGCGGTGTCGGCGGAAAAGCCCTGCACGGCGCCGTAAGCGTCCTGCACCTCGGTCGAGCAGTCCCATTGGATGGCGAGATCGTCGTTCGGAATCTTGCTGACGATCATTGCGGCTTCGGCGGCGAGCGCGTCGGTGAAACCCGGCCTGATCTTGGCGATATCGGCATGGTCCGGGAAGATGCGCGGCGGCAACGCACTGTTCACCGAAGCGAGCGAGACCTGGAAGCGCAGGTGCTTCGGCAGCACGCCTTTGTCGCGCAGCGTCTTGAACACGAAATAGGAGTTGATGGCGTCGCGGGCATAACCGATGCGCCAGCCGGGATCGCCGAAGCGCACGCGCTCGACGCCGTCCTTGACCTTGAACAGCCAGCTGTCGCCGGCATTGCGCGGGAATTGCCGCTCGACGCCGTTCTCGTCCGGCGCGGGATGCCGCACGGCCTCGAGCTCGGGATGGCCGGACAGCACCTGATAGTGGATACGGCTGATCCAGTGCCGTCGCGGACCGACCTCGCCATCGGGGAGCGTCTTGAGCGAGGCGCCGAGCGGCGCACCGAATTCGCGAAACACCTCCTCGACGCTGTCGAGCGGAATGCTGCCGACCAGCAGAGCGTCTGTACCCAAGGCTTCCTCCGATTTACACTATAGTGAAATTAGTTTATTCCATTATCAAAATAGTCCGGACCCGGGTCAAGCGTTGGGCCGGCGTTGGGCAGCCTTCATGAGATCCGCATCATCCGAGCCGGACGCGCAACGCGGCATCCAATCGCTGGAGATCGGCGTGCGGCTGTTCCAGGACATTCATCGGCTGGGCCGGCCGGCGACGCTGAACGAGGTCGCGCGGCTCTCGGGCATGCCGCCCAGCAAGGCGCATCGCTATTGCGTGAGCCTCATTCGCACCGGCCTGCTGCAGCGTGACGGACGCGGGCTTTACGGCATCGGGCCGTTCGGTTTCCAGCTGAGCCATGCCGAGGCCGATCGCGATCATGCCGGGGTGGCGGCGGTCGCCACGCTGCGCGATCTGGTGGAGCGAACCGGCGAAACCGGCTTCGTCAGCACCTGGGGTCAGAAAGGTCCGACGATCCTGCATGTGGTCGACGCGCCCAAGCCGATCTCGATCCGGCCGACGACCAAGGGCGATCTGCCGCTGCTGATCACCACCGCCGGATGGGTGTTCGCGGCTTATCTTGAACCCGAGAGGCTCAAGCCCCTGCTCGACGCCGAGCTGGATGCGCAGCGGCGCGGCCTCAAGCTTTCCGCCGCCGAGACTGCCTCGATGCGCCAGACCTTCATGCGGCGTCTCATCGACGTGCGGCGGCGGCGGCTCGCCCGCGGCACCGGCGAGCGCCACCCCGGGCTCAATGCATTTTCGGCGCCGATTTTCGACCGGCAGGGCAGGGTTGTGCTCGCCATCACGATGTTCGGATTGGCGGCGACGTTCTCATCAGCCTGGGATGGGCCGCTGTCGTTGGCGTTGCAAGCCAGCGCCGCCGAGCTGACCCGGCGGATCGGCGGCGCTGCGCCGAAGCTGCTCAGCTCTTCGCCGCCGACTGCACGCCGCGGCTGATCAGGCGGGCGAGCCGCGCCGAGAACGCCTTGGCGTCGGCAGGCCGGTCGCCGTCGAGCACGCGCGCCTCGTCGTAGAGGAGATGGGCCGCGTCCTCCTTGAAGGCGTTGTCGCCGTCGAGCGCGGCGAGCGACGTCACCAGCTCGTGGCGCGCATTGATCTCCAGCACCGGCTTCGCCGCCGTGACGGCGCGGCCGGAGCCTGCGAGCAGCTTCTCCAGCGAACGGTCGGGACCGCCTTCCGGCGCCACGAGGCACACCGCGCTGTCGGTGAGGCGGTCGGAGACGCGCACGTCGGACACCGCGTCGCCCAGCGTGAGCTTCACGAAGGCGATGAAGTTCGTCACCGCCTCGCTGGCCTCTGGCTTCGCCTCGGTGGTGTTGTCGAGCAGCGGGATCGCGGCGAGGTCGGCCGCGCCCTGCGTCACCGAGCGGAACGGCTTGCCGTCGAACGACGGATTGTAGGTGACCCAGAGGTTATCGACGATGTCGGAGAGCAGCAGCACCTCGACGCCGCGGGCGCGGAAGCCTTCGAGATGCGGCGAGGCCTCGATCTGGGCCTGATTCTCGCCGGCGATGTAGTAGATCGCGGTCTGGTTGGTTTTCAGCCCCGCGACATAGTCCTTGAGGTTGCGCCGCGCTTCGGATGGCTGCGCCGTGCTGCGGAAGCGCGCGAGCTTCAAGAGCGTGTCACGGCGCTCGTGGTCCTCGTAGATGCCTTCCTTCAGCACCGGGCCGAACTGGTCCCAGACCTTGCCATAGGCCTCGGCGTCGCTGTCGGCGAGCTTCTCGAGATCGCTCAGCACGCGGCCGGTCACGCTCTTCTTGATGGCGGCGAGGATCGGGCTGGTCTGGATCATCTCGCGCGACAGGCTGAGCGGCAGGTCGGCGGAATCGACAATGCCGCGCACGAAGCGGAGATAATGCGGAAGGATCTCGGCGTCGCCGGTGATGAAGACGCGCTTCACATAGAGCTTCATCCGGCCCTTGCGGCCGGGATCGTAAAGGTCGAACGGCCGCGAGCCCGGCACGAAGGCGAGCGTCGTGAATTCGTGACGGCCCTCGGCGCGGAAGTGCACGGTCAGCGCCGGCTCGTCGAACTGCCCCGCGACGCTGCGATAGAAGTCGGTGTACTCCTCGGGCTTGATCTCGGAGCGCGGCTTGGTCCAGAGCGCAGCGCCGTCGGCCACTTCGGCGGGCTCGGCGCCGGGTTTTTCGATGATCGAGATCGGCACCGGCACATGGCCGGAATTGGCGCGCACGATGCGCTCGATATTGAAGCGCTCGGTGTAGGACTTGGCGTCCTCCATCAGGTGCAGCACCACGCGCGTGCCGCGCGCGGGTGCGGCAGCGGCATCGACCGGCGCGACCGTGTAGGTGCCCTTGCCGTCGGACGACCACTGCCAGGCTTCGCTCGTGCCGGCACGGTGTGAGGTCACGTCGACGCGGTCGGCGACCATGAAGGCCGAGTAGAAGCCCACGCCGAACTGGCCGATCAGCGTCGCGCTCTCACCGGTCTTCTCGGTTGCCTTGGCGGCTTCGAGCCGCTCCATGAACGCCTTGGTGCCGGAGCGCGCAATGGTGCCGAGCGCATCGACCAACTCGTCATGGCTCATACCGATGCCGTTGTCCTCGATGGTGAGCTCGCGCTTGTCGGCATCGATCGCAATGGTGATGCGCGGCTTGGCATCGTCGCCGAGCAGGGCCGGATTGGCGATGGCGTCGTAGCGCAGCCGCTCGCAGGCGTCGGCGGCGTTCGAGATCAGCTCGCGGAGGAAGACGTCCTTGTCGGAATAGACGGAGTGCACCATCAGGTGCAGGAGCCGCGACACGTCGGCTTCGAAGGTGCGGCTCTCAGTTTTGGCGTTGGTGGTCGCAGTGTCAGTCATGGCAGATCTCAACATCCTTTCCGCGCAGGAAATGGCGAAAAACGTCTGAGGATTCAAGGCCTAAAGCACGTTGCCAAACGCCGGACCGAGGGATTCCGGGAAGGCCGGGGGGGAGGGTCGTGCGGTATTTTAGTAAGCATTTGACGGCAAAGTATTTTTCGAAGTGTGAGTTTGCGCACTTCAGGCTCGCGGGGGGCGGGCGCAGGGTATGCATGAGGCTGGGAGTTTAGGGGAACACCATGGCACACCTTCTGGAACAGGATCGTACCGGGTTCTTCACTGTCGTTGGCTCTTCTCCCATTGCTGAGGAGCATCGCGACACCCGCGACCATTATCATCTGGATTCAATCAACGACACCGCCGGGGTGTTCGTCGCCGGCGTCTGGCTCGCACTCTACGGGGCCATCGTGGTCGCGATGGTGATCGGCAAGAGCGGCGTCGGCCAGGCGGTCGCGAGCGTCACGGCGTTCGCCCACTAAGACCACGACATAGCGAGAGCGGGTGGCGAACCGACCGTTCGCCACCCGCTCTTTGTTGTCCGCCGGCTGGTTGGTGTGCCGTCACTTCTCCGCGTCCAGCATCTGCAGCAGCTCGGGCACGTTGGTCAGCACGAAGGCGCCGCGCCGCTTCAGCATCAGGCCCTTGCGCTCCAGTGCTTTCAGCTCCCGCGCCACCATCTCGCGCCGCGTGCTGACGCGGGCCGCGATGTCGGAATGCACCGGCGGCGGCGACACGATCGCCTGCCGCTCGTTGCTCGGATCGGGCCGCGACCGCCGCAGCAGCTCGGAATAGATCCGGTGCTTCACATGCATCGACGAGAATTCGTGGACGCGCTGATCGAGCATGCGGATGCGCGCAACGAGCTGCTTCAACAGCTGCTCGCTGACATCCGGATACTTGTGAATGATCTCGCGGAACACCGAGGCAGGCATCGCGGCGATGGTGGCATCCGTGATGGCGAGAATGCCGGCCGAGCGCGGCTGGTCGTCGATCGCCGCCATCTCGCCGAAATAGCCGCCGGCTTCGACCTCGCCGAGGATGATCTCACGGTCGGGCGAGGGCGTGATCAGCACGCGCACCACACCGCTGGTGAGGAAGTAGATGTCGGTGCCGACGTCGTTCTGCTCAAGGAGCCATTCCTTGGCATGAGCGTGACGCCAGATGCAGCGCCGCTCGAACGTCACGCGGTCCTTGGCGTCGAGAGAGCGAAAGAGCCCGACGCGCTCCAAGGTCTCATGCGGCTTGCTCGTTCGAATATCCACGGTGTCCTCGAATCCTCCCGCCCATCGCCCCCTATATGGGCGCTCTGGCCGCGTCCGTGTGCGGCGTAGCTCACATTCGCGTCCGGAGCCGTCCGCGCGTTGTGGCCGGCTCCGGGCCCTCCCGATGGCTTGGATTTGGGGGCGGCGGTGCGCCAACTGGGCGCAACCGCATCCTTTCGGCGCGCACCATAATTTGCCCCCGGTATTTTGCAATCCAGGACACGCAATCCAGGGCCGCGGACGGGGCGCTTTTGCGCCGGTTCCATCGTGCTAACAATGCGCTATGGACATCATCATTATCGGCGGCGGGATCGGCGGGCTGACGCTGGCTCTCGCGCTTAAGGCGAGCGGGGCGGCACGTACAATCCGTTTGTTCGAGGCGGCGGCGGAGATGCGGGCGCTGGGCGTCGGCATCAATATCGGCGCCCATGCGATGAAGGAGCTGAGCGCGCTGGGCCTCGAAGACGCGCTGGTCGCGACCTCCTGCCAGCCGCAGGACTACGCCTTCTTCACGCGCCACGGCCAGATGGTCTATCGCGAGCCGTTCGGCAAGGCGGCCGGCCACCAGTGGCCGCACATCTCGCTGCTGCGGCCCGACCTGCAGCGCGTCTTGCTCGGCGCGGTGCGCGAGCGGATCGGTGCGGAGAACTTCTTCACCGGGCATCGGTGCACCGGCGTGGAGCAGAGCCCCGGCCGCGTCACCGCGCATTTTGTCGCGCCTGACGGCACGGCGCTGCCGGACCAGCAGTGCGACATCCTGATCGCCTGCGACGGCATCCACTCGGCGGTGCGGACGCAGTTCTATCCCAACGAAGGGCCGTTCAAGTTTCGCGGTTATAACCTGTGGCGCGGAGTCACGGTGCACAAGCCGTTCCTGACCGGCGAGAGCATCGCGCGCATCGGCGCGCGGCACTCCACCATGATCATCTATCCGCTGCGGAGAAACTACGACGGGCAGGGGAACACGCTCTACAACTGGGTGTGCGAGATCGAGCGCGAGGTCGCGGTGCCGGTCGACTGGAACAAGCCCGGGCGGCTCGATGACTTCCTGCCGAACTATCAGGACTGGGTGTTCGACTGGATGGACGTGCCGGCGCTCATCAAGAGCGCGGAGCAGATCCTGTCCTATCCGATGGTCGACCGCGATCCGCTGCCGCGCTGGAGCTTCGATCGCGTGACGCTTCTGGGTGACGCCGCCCATCCGATGTATCCGCAGGGCGGCAATGGTGGCGCGCAGGCGATCCTCGATGCCGCAACGCTTGCGAATCTGCTTGCGCGCGAGTCCGATCCGGTCGCTGCGCTGAAGGCCTATGAGGAGACACGGCTGCCGATCACCAGCAAGATCGTGCTGCAGAATCGCACTGCGCCGCCCAATGTCATCGTCGACACTGTCGAGCAGCGCACAGGCGGCAAGAAGTTCGAGAAACTGGAAGACATCATCAGCCAGGACGAGATGAAGGCGATCTTCGAGCGCTACCAGAAGGTCGCCGGCTATCACGTGCAACAGGTTTCACGTCCACAAGGGTAACGACACAATGGCCGACACTGCGCCTTCACTGAAGCTGACCTACGAGGGAGCAGCCAAGCTCCTCACCGCCGCCGTCGCCAAGGCGCGGGACATGGCCGTGCCGCAATGCATCTGCATCGTCGACACCGGCGGGCATCTGCTCACCATGGCGCGGATGGACGGCGCGTTTGCGCTCTCGGTCGACACCGCACTGCGCAAGGCGCAGACCGCGGCGGCCTATGGTCTCCCAACCGGCGACATCGCGGCCGGCATCGACATCAAGCTCGCGATCGCGACCGAAGGCCGGCGCATCAACCTGCCGGGCGGCATTCCGGTGATCGTCGACGGCCATATCATCGGCGGCATCGGGGTCGGCTCCGGCACCGGCGAGCAGGATAAAGAGGTCGCCAAGGCGGCGGTTGCCGCTTTTCCAGGCGCCAAACGCTACTGAACGAGCGCGGCGGTTTCCGGCCGAAGCGGCCTTTGGAACGTCACAGGACGTTCTTATATAGGGCGGCGGTCCGACCGGGCCGCCGCACCGCTTGATCGAGGGAACTGCGATGAGTATCGCCGAAACGCGCCGCCAACAGATTTATCCGACCCTCACGGCGGCGCAGATCGAGTCGATACGCCGCTTTGCCAGCGCGGAGCCGCGCGAATTCGCGCCGGGCGAAATCGTTCACCAAGTCGGTGAGCGCGGGGCCCCGGCCTGGCTGGTGCTGCGCGGCGCGATCGAGATCGAGATGCGCGATGCGCTGGGCCGCGAATCCGGCGAACTGCATCTCGCGGTCGGCCAATTCACCGGCGAGATGGGAGCGCTGTCCGGCAGGGGCGCCTTCAGCACCGGCCGCGCCGGCGCGAGGGGCTGCACCGCGGTCCCGTTCGACGCGGCGCATCTGCGTGCGTTGATGGTCGGCTCGGCCGAGGTCGGCGAGATCTTCATGCGTGCCTTCATCCTGCGCCGGGTGGCGCTGATCACCGAAGGCGGCGCGGGTTCGGTGTTGGTCGGACGCACCAGCGACCCCGAGTTGATGCGGTTGCGCAACTTTCTGTCGCGCAACGGCTATCCGCATACCGTGATCGATGCGGCTTCAGACGAAGAGGGCCGCGCCGCGATCGAGCGCTTCGGCGTGCAGCCGGACGAACTGCCGCTGATGATCTGCCCGGACGGCACGCTGTTGAAGCGGCCGAGCGAAATTCAGGCCGGCGCCTGCCTCGGCATCACGCCCGATCTCAATCCCGATGACGTGTTCGACGTGGTGGTGGTGGGCGCAGGACCCGCAGGCCTCGCCACGGCCGTGTATGCGGCGTCCGAAGGGCTCTCCGTGCTGGTGCTCGATCAGCGCCACTTCGGCGGGCAGGCCGGCGCGTCGGCGCGGATCGAGAACTATCTCGGCTTTCCGACGGGCATCTCGGGCCAGGCGCTGGCCGGTCGCGCCTTCAGCCAGGCGCAAAAATTCGGCGCGCAGGTCGCGATTCCGCTGCAGGTCAAGCATCTCGAATGCGGCGGCATCGAGCGGCGCGACGAGGACCCGCTGCGGCTGATCCTCCAGGACGACCGGATTGTGCAGGGCCGCAGTATCGTGATCGCGTCCGGCGCGCGCTATCGCCGTCCGGACATTCCGGACCTCGATACTTTCGAAGGCCTGGGCGTGTCCTACTGGGCATCCGCGGTGGAAGCCAAGCTCTGCGAAGGCGAGGAGATTGCGCTCGTTGGCGCTGGCAATTCGGCGGGGCAAGCCTGCGTGTATCTCGCGCCCAGAGTGAAGCGGCTGCATCTCATTTGCCGCGGCAAGGGCCTCGAGGCCTCGATGTCGCGCTATCTGATCGACCGGATCGGGGCGCTGCCCAATGTCGAGCTTCATCCCAGCACCGAAATAGTTGGCCTCGAAGGCAACGGCACTGGCGGGCTGAAGAGCGCGACGTTCCGCTGCCGCACGACCGGCGAGCTGAAGGTCTGCTCGCCGCGCCATCTGTTCCTGTTCATCGGCGCCGATCCGAACGCCGAGTGGATCTCCAAGCGCGTCGACGTCGACGGCAGGGGCTTCGTGATCACCGGCCAGCACTTTGCGCAAGGCCGCGCCGGCTCGAACCGCGCGCCGCTGCCGCTCGAGACCAGCGTGCCGGGCGTGTTCGCGATCGGCGACGTGCGTGCCGGCTCGACCAAGCGCGTCGCGGCCGCGGTGGGTGAGGGCGCCGCCGTGGTGGCGCAGATCCACAGCGTGCTGTCGCCGCACTAAGCGGCTGCCGGCCACAGGCTTGCGATGGAATTCGCGGATGGGGCGCCTTCGCCGCCCGTGCGCAGCGCTTCCGATGCACGATGCGCGGGACGATGAGCGTCGCAATCACCAGCAGGCTCGAAAGCAACGCAACCATTTCGCGTCATTGTTGGCGGCCAGCGCTTACCGCAAAGACCGAGGGCTCCGGCGTTTACCGCCGGAGCCCTCTTCGTTTTCAAGCGAGAGAGTCGATCGCTTACGGGCAGGGGCGCTCGACGCCGCCCTTGGCGATATAGGTGCCGGTGTTCGGATTGTAGGTGCGGAAGCGCTGCATGCAGTAGGCAACCGCATCGTCTTCGACGGCCTCACGGCGCGCCGCATCGGCCGCGATCGCGCCGCCGATGATGCCGGCCGCGACGCCGACGCCAACACCGACGCCCACTCCACCCCAGCCGCCGCGTCCGCGGCCCCAACCTCCGCGACCTCGTCCGCGCGCCATCGCCGGCGAAACGCTCGAGGTCATGACCACGCCGGTCATGGCGACGGTGCTGAACAGATATACGCCCAGCAGCGCGCCGGTCGCCAACATGCGAGTGAAGAATTTACGGGCCGGCCGGCCCGCGTTGTACCCAATCATCGAGTTTCTCCGGGTTTTGTCGTTACAGTCCTTCCCCACCGCAACCGTAGGCGGTCCTGCGGCATGACACAATGAAAAGGGTGCAAGGAGATCACGAGGCGGCGATCCGCCGCGGAATGGTCACCGCTCGGCAAACGCCGCGCGGCGAAATTTCCTTGTGCAGGTCAGGTTTTGTTATCGATCGCGAGCGCGCGTTTCACCAAGTCGAGCAATGGTCCGACGTTTGAATCGTTGTAATAGGACGCAGCCAGCCGAACCGGATCACCCGCATAATAGCGTTCGTATTGCAGCATGCGCTGGCCGAACTGCGTGCCGGTGGCGTCCCAGGCGAGCTTGGTGAGTCGGATACGCTGTTCGGCGTCGACGCCCGCGCCCTTGTAATAGCGCGCGATGTCGGGGCCGATCTCGGAGCGCAGATCGGCCTCGGTCGGGCTGATGAGGAGGCCGCCGGCCGCGAGCGTCTGCGTGACCTGCACCATGCGCTCGTACCATTTCGGCAGGTGATAGCGCAGCGCCTGCAGCGGCGCGTAAGCGGGGCGGATCGCGCCGCGGCCGGTCGGCTCGGCCTTCTGCTCGGCGAGCACGATGGCGGCCTCGATCATCTGCAGATAGCCGAGCAGCTCGCCGAGCTGTTCCTGCACATGCAGGAAGCCGTCGGACTTCACGGCGCGGGTCAGCGCGATGACGATGCCGGTCATGAGCTGACACTTGGCGAGCCCGCGCACCGCGGTCTGGTGGCCGGTGTGATTGCGGATGCTGGCCTGCGCGAACAGCGCATTGCCCATCTTCACGTCGCCGTAGAGGAACACGCGGTCCCACGGGATCAGCACGTCGTCGAACACGCAGACCGCATCGGGCTCCTCGAAGCGCGCGCCGAGCGGATGGTCCCACACCGACTGCCGGCCGTCGTCGAACGGTTCGCGGCAGATGAAACGCAGCCCCTTGGTGGCGCAGGGGATGCCGAAGGCGAGCACATATTTCTCCTCGCCCTCGCGGATGCCGGGCTGCGGATAGATCAGGATCTCGTCGGCGGTCGGTCCATGCGTTGCGAGCATCTTGGCGCCGCGCACGATCAGGCCCTCTTTCGTCTCCTCGACCACGCCGAGATGGGCGTATTCGTCGCCCTGCTGGTGCGAGCCTTTGGAGCGGTCGGTCTGCGGGTTGACGATGGCGTGAGTCAGGAACAGGTCCTGGTCGCGGCAGAGCTTGTAGTAGTTGCGGACATTGTCGGCAAACTGCGCGCCGCGCTGGCCGAAGAAGTCGGCGCTCTCGGCCCAGGTCATCAGCGTGGTGTTCAGATAATCGGGCGAGCGGCCGACCATGCCGAAGGTGGCCTCGGCCCAGACCTTCATCGACAGGCGGCGCTTGACCAGGTCGGCCGGCGTCCGCGGAATAAGGAACGAGGCGCCGTATTCGGCGCCGTCCTCGTGGATTGTCATGGCATCGCGATGGGCGGACGCGATCTGCAGGTCGTAGAGTTCGGCGATCGAGCGGACCGGGCGGGCGAACATCGGATCGGTGGTGACGTCGGCGATCTTGCGCCCCGCCGCCCAAACCTCGCGCGGTGCGCGGCGCAGGCCGTCGATGAATTGTTGTCCGCTTCGCACCGCCATGAACAAGCACTCCGCTTTTAGTTCGAAGGCACGGCATTTGCTTTCGATTACTATGCAGATGGCTACTATGCATGGCCGCGCGGCACCGCCTAGAGGCACAGCCCCGCGCCGACGGGAGACCGTTATGAGAAAATGGCTTGGTGCAGTGGTGGTGGCTGCAATCGCCGCGGGTGTGACGGTTGCGGGCGCGCAGAGCTATCCGTCGCGGCCGGTCACGCTGGTGGCGCCATTCCCAGCCGGTGGCCCGCTCGACGTCATCGCGCGCATCATCGCCGAGCCGATGCGCGAGACGCTCGGCCAGCCGGTGGTGATCGAAAACCTGACCGGAGCGGGCGGCAACCTCGGCGTCGGCAAGCTCGCGAAGGCCGAGCCCGACGGCTACACCATCGGCATCGGGCAATGGAGCACGCACGTGGTCAATCCCGTGACCTATGATGTGCCCTACGACATCGTGAAGGACTTCGAGCCGATTGCGCTCCTCACCAACACGCCGCAGCTCATCATCGCGCGCAAGGATTTCCCGGCCAAGGACGTCAAGGAGCTGGTCGCCTGGCTCAAAGCCAATCCGGACAAGGCGACCGCCGCGACGGTGGGCGTCGCCGGCGGCGCCCAGGTCTCGGCGATGTACTTCCAGAAGGAGACCGGCACCGCGTTCCGCTTCGTGCCCTATCGCGGCGGCGGACCGGCGATCACCGACATGATGGCCGGACAGGTCGACCTGATGTTCGATCAGGCCGCCAATGCGCTTGGCCCGGTGAGGGGCGGCAGCGTCAAAGCCTATGCGGTGATGTCGAAAGAACGCTGGGCGCCGCTGCCCGATGTGCCCTCGATCGACGAATCCGGCACACCGGGGCTGTACGTCGCCTATTGGCATGGGATGTGGGCGCCGAAGGGCACGCCGAAGGACATCGTCGCCAAGCTCAACGACGCAGTGGTCCACGCGTTGGCCGATCCGAACGTCAAGAAGCGGCTCGCCGACATCGGCCAGGACGTCTGGCCGCGCGGGCAGCAGACGCCGGAGGCGCTCGCGGCGTTTCACAAGGCCGAGACCGACAAGTGGTGGCCGATCATCCGCGCTTCGGGATTGAAGGCGCAGTAGCGGTCCCGCTCCACTATCGCAACGGTCATTCCGGAAACCGCGCCAAAAGCGTGGTTATCCGGAATCCATAACCCCAGCTATGCGAAGTTTGGCACCATTGGGGGTTATGAATTCCGGGTTCGCGAGCTACGCTCGCGCCCCGGAATGACAGACGGATAGATTGAGAAATGTCTCACCCCGACTTTGCCAAGGCGGCAGCTCATATCAGCGCCGAGAACGTCCGCACGCTGCTGATGGACCTTGTCGACATTTCAAGCCCGACCGGCAGCGAGATTGGCGTCGCGCAGTATCTCGTCGCGCGGATGCGCAAGTCGGGCATGGATACCGATCTGCCGCTGGTCGATGCCAACCGGCCGAACGCGGTCGGACACCGCCGCGGCCGCGGCGAGGGGCTCAATCTGTTGTTCACCGGCCACATGGACACGTCGTATTCGGGCCAGGAGGAGCACCTGCGCGATGCGGGCCCGGGCTTCCAGCCCAAGGCGCATCACCGCGACGGCTGGGTCTTTGGGCTCGGCGCCAACAATATGAAGAGCGGGCTCGCCTCCGCGCTGATCGCGATCGAGGCGATCAACCACGCCGGCATCGAGCTTGCGGGCGACATCTCCTTCGGCGGCGTGGTCGGCGAGATCGAGAAGACCGCGGTGGAGGAATTCCACGGCGTCGAATATTCCGGCTATGGCATCGGCAGCCGGCATCTCGTGACGCACGGCGTCACCGCCGATTTCGCGCTGCTCGCCGAGCCAACCGGCATGCGCATCTCGGTCGCCAACATGGGCTGCATCTGGTTGCGCATCACGGTCGAGGGCACGGTGGCGCATTCGGCGCTGGCCAACCGGCCGAACGTCGTCAACGCCATTGCGGTGATGCACGAGCTGCAGACCGACATCGCCAGATGGGCGAAGGACTACGAGGCGGCGCACGTATTCATGGGCGAGCATCCGAACGTGACGGTCGCAGCCATCCGCGGCGGCGCGCCGTGGCGGCTGTCGCGCAATCCGTATGAATGCAGCCTCTATCTCGACATCCGTACCGTGCCGGGCCAGACCGTCGACGGTGTGAAGCGCGAGTTGCGCAAGACGCTGCGCGCTTTCGCCGACCGGAAGGGAATCGCCGAGCCGAAGCTGCACGTCTACGTCAGCGACCCGCCGGTGCTGCTCGACGACAAGCTGCCGATCATCGCGGCGCTCGGCGCGGCGCAGAAGGACGTCACCGGCGAGCGGCCGCCGAACATCATCCGAAGGCCCGGCGCCGACGCGGTGCACCTGACCGCCTATGGGGTGCCCTGCGTGGCGTTCGGCCCCGGCGGCCGGATGCATCCGGACGCAAAGAACGCGAGCTCGATGCACGCCTTCGGCGAGCATGTGCTGGTCGACGACTGCGTGGCAGCGGCGAAGATTTACCTCGCGATGGCGCTCGATCTGTGCAGCCGACAGGCCGCGTAAGGTCTATCGCTCAAGCCCACGCGACACCACTCACGATGGCGGGCTCGTCGTCATCGTTCCTCGGCTGACCAGTCAGCCGCGTCCGGGTCTTGGTGCCACGCTCGCGCCGGTGCCGGAAATTGAGCTGCCGTGCCTCTGTCATGAGGCTGTTTGCCAGCCTGCCGATCCGCGCGGCCATCTGCTTTACGACGAGCAGGATCGTCGTGACACGGCTCAGGATGCCGAGCAGGAACAACACCGCGAACATGTCGACGTAGGCGACCAGGTCGCCGACGAACAGCAATGCCGGCGATAACGAGACGCCGTGGTAGTAGGCCAGGAAAAGAATGATGGCAGAGATGAGGGTGATCGTCTGCTTTAACGTCAGCCGGTTCAGAAAGGCTGCCAACTGCACGACAAAAACATCCCACAGCCAATCACCGAGCATTGCCGGCTTGTCGATCGTCCACTTCTGCCAAAGCGCCTTCCACATGAGTTCCGCCTTCATCTGACCGCGCGCAATTCGACCATATCATCATAAGCCGAATTACGTCGCGCGCAGGGCGCGAAGGCTAGTCCAATGCCACGCCGCTCGCCTTGATGGTTGCGGCCCAGGACGCGATCTCGTCGTCGACGAACTTCTTCGCATAGTCGATGGAGCGCCGCTCCGGAGCAACCACACTGACGCCAGCGTTCTTCAGTCGTTGCTGGGTCGCGGGATCATCAATGGCCTTCTGCGTCGCATCGTGGAGGCGTGAGACGATCGGCTGCGGTGTGTCCTTCGGGAAGAAGAAACCGCTCCAGAAATAAGCCTCGACACCAGGTAGCCCCTGTTCGGCCGAAGTTGGAATGTCAGGAAACAGCGGCGAGCGTTCGCGTGCGAGATTGGCGATGGCTTTGGCGGTCTTGGCTTCAATTTGGGCCGGCACCGCGGCGCCGAGCGAGCAGTAATAATCGATGCGACCCGCGGCAAGGTCCTGCAGGGCCTGCGCCGAGCCGCGATAAGAGATGTGCGTGGTCTCCAGGCCGACCGCAGCGAGCGTCCGTGCGCAGGCGAGGTGGGAGCCCGAGCCGACGCCGCCCGAACCAAACTGCATCTTGGAGCCGTTCGCCTTGGCGTAGGCGATGAACTCCTGAAGGTTGTTGGCAGGCAGGTCGGCGCGCGCGAGCAGGATGATCGGCTGCTCGACGCTGATACCGGCGGTAACGAAGTCGGCTTTGGAGTTATAGAGCGGTTTCTTGTAGGCCGACTGATTGATCGCGATGGTGTCGACGCTGGCAAGCGCGAATTGATAGCCATCCGGTGTCGCTTTGGCGACGCGGAGCACCCCGGTCATGCCGCCGGCACCACCGACATTCTCGATCACCACCTGCTGGCCGAGCGGACCCGCAAGTCCCGCGGCCAGAATGCGGCCGACCACGTCCGAGGCGCTGCCGGCCCCAAACGGCACCACCATGGTCACCGGACGCGACGGCCAGTCATCGGCACGCACAACGTACGGTGAAATCGTGAACACCGAAGCGATTGCCAGTGTCAGGCCGAGAAGACGAGCAGACATATTCCATTCCTTGAGCGGTCGGCGTTCAGGTTAGGCCGATGGTTGCAACATGGCGGGAAGAAAAAGCAAGAATCATGCAAGACGGCGATCAGGAGTTTCGTGGCCCGCCGATGTAGCGCGCGATGCCGAGCTCGGTCTGCCAGACCGTGCGATTGCCTTCCAGCAGCGGCTTTACCAGATCGTCGGTCCGCTTGATCTGCGTCGCGACCTCGCGGCGGAATGCCGGCGAGATTTCGCCCGCCTCGGCGGCGAGCTTGGCCTCGTCGATGGTGACGAGCTTGCGCTTGCGCACCACCGGACGGCCCGCCACCAGCACGGTGTCGATCGAGCCGCCGCATTCCGAGAACACCAGCTGCCGCGATGCGCTGTTGAACGGCACGAAGGCGGGCTCATTGAGATCGAGGATCATCAGGTCGGCGGCCATGCCGGGCTTCAGCGCACCGATCTGGCCCTCCATGTTGACCGCCTTGGCGCCGGTCAGGGTCGCGGCGCGGAGGGCGTGGGCCGACGAGACCTGATGCGGCTCGGGGCTGGTGATGGCGGGCAGGAGGCACAACATCCGCATCGCGATGAAGATGTTCTGCGTCTCGGCGCAGCTGTAATTGTCGCAGCCGAGCGCCACCTCGACGCCGGCCTTATAAAGATCGAGGATCGGCGCGGCCCCGCTCTTGAGCTTGAGATTGCTGATCGGATTGTGCACCAGGCGGGCCCGCGCACCCGCCAGCATCTCGATGTCGTGCTGCGACAGCCAGACGCCGTGCACGAGATTGAGCCTCTCATTGAGCAGGCCCGCGGTCTTCAGCATCTCGAGCAGTGAGACCTGCTGCACCTTGGCGGCCGCGGCCTGCGGCCGCGTCTCATAGACATGGGTGAACACCGGCAGCTTGTGCTCGCGCGACAGCGCGGCGATGCCAGCGAGCAATTCGGGCGAGCAGCGCTGCGGCGCCGACGGCGCCAGCGCCCAGGTGATCAGCGGCTTCGGCGTCATGCCGAGCCGCTTGATCTGGCCCGCGACGAAATCGAGCTCCTGCTGCGCGGTGCGGCCGGGCTTGCCGAAGATGCGGTCACGAACGGCCTCGGGCAGGTCCTTGGCCATCAGCGGCGCGATGTCGAGCTGCGACTTGTCGCGCGCCGCGATCGCGAAATTGACGCGGATGCCGGCCTCGTCATAGGCCGCCAGCACGGTGTCGACGTAAGCGTCCTCGACCGGATAGACGGTGAAGAAGTCCTGCACCGTGGTGATGCCGTTGCGCAGCATCTCGGCGGCGCCAATCAGCGTGCGGATGCGCACCTCGCGGTGGGTGCGGGTGCCGTAGCCGGCCGCGCCCGTGTAGTTCGTCCAGATGTCGAAGGGGGCCTCCTCGAACAGGCCCTTCATCAGAACGTCGTGCGAATGGTAGTGCGCGTTGACGAGACCCGGCGCGACGAGCTTGTTCGACGCGTCGATCACCTCGGCGCCCGGCGGCGCATCGACTTGCGGCGCGATCCGCTCGATCCGCCCGGCGGAAATCAGCAGGTCGCCGGTCGCGGGCTGATGCACGTCGCCGTCGTGGTCGTAGATGCGTCCGCCACGAATGAGAATGGTCGGATTTTGGCCGGCACCGGTCATGAAGTTCTCTCCGTCATTTCGATCTTAGCATCGCATGCGGATTTGCATCGAGGGAATGTGCGGCAGTAGCGCCCCTGGCATGCAGCGTGCTTGCAGCTATGATTTTCGCGCCAACGCAGCCAAACAAGTAAGGGAGGGAAGCCATGGCCAAGATCACGCGGACCAATCCGAAGACGATCTCAAAACCGTTCTCGAACTACGCCCATGTGGTGACGGTGGAGGGCGCCAAGAAGCTCGTATTCTGCGCCGGTCAGGTGGCGGCGGACATCGACGGCAAGGTGCTGCCGCCGACGAGCTTCGAGGCGCAGGCCAAGATGGTGATGAAGAACCTGAAGAACGCGCTCGCCGCCGGCGGCGCCAAGCTTTCGGACGTCACCAAGGTCACGATCTACATCTGCAACCCGCACGACGTGCCGAAGGCGCGCGGCATCCTGTTCGATTATTTCGGCAAGAACCCGCCGGGCAGCACGCTGTGCATCCTGCGCGGCCTCGCCAATCCGAATTTCCTGCTGGAGATCGAAGCCATCGCCGCCGTTTAACCGCGGCTACTTCTTCATCTCATACGCCGCCTTGACCTTCTCGACCAGCTCCGGCGTGAGCGTACTCACCTCGCCGACGAGCTTCTGCAGCTCCTCGCCGGTCAGCGGCCCGACCGAAAGCTGCATCTTCTCGGCCTCGGCCAGGAATTCCGGGTCTTTCATCGTGGCGTCGAAGGCGCGGCGCAGCGCCTCGACGCGATCGGGCGGCGTGCCGGGCGTGGTGAAGAAGGCGGTGCCGATCTCGGCGGCGTTGACCACCGCGCTGAGGATCTTGCGCTGCTCATCGGTCTTGGCAAGCTCGACCACGGTCGGCACGTCGGCCATCTCGCGGTGGCGCTTCACCGCGAACTGCACCACCACGTTGATCTTCTTCTGCGGCCGCCAGTCGGGATGCGCGACCTTCACGGCGGTCCAGGAGGTGGAGTGGCCCTCGACCTCGCCGCGCTCGACCGCAAGCTGCGCGTCGTTCGAGCCTTTGTAGCCCATGATCAGCTTGAACTTCGTGCCGAGCACGTTGTTCATCACGGTCGGATAGATCGCGACCGTGGAGCCCACGCCGGTGCCGCTGAGCTTCGACTCGATCTTGAACGCGTCGTCGACCGTCTTCACCGGTGCGGTGTGCCAGAGAAACACCATGTTGATCAGCGAGTCGATGCGGCCGATCCAGTTGAGCTCGGCGGCCTTGAAGCGCACGCCCTGGGTGCCGAGCTTCTCGTCGAGCGGCGCGGTCGGCGCGCCGATGCCGATCACCGTGCCGTCTTTCGGCGCGACATTGGCGACATAGGCAAGCGTGAGGAAGGAGCCGGCGCCCGGCCGGTTCTGCGGCACCACGGTGGGATTGCCGGGAAGGTGCTTGCCGATGTGGCGGCCAAGCAGCCGCGCATAGATGTCGTTGCTGCCGGCCGGCGGATAGCCGATCGCAAGCTCGACCTGCTTGCCCTTGTAGAACTGCTCGGGCGTCTGCGCTGCGCAGGGCGAAATGCAGACGGTCGCGAGGGCCAGAAGGCCCACGGTCACAGGCTTCATCGGACGTCTCCCATTCACGTGCGTTTCTTTTCTTAAAGGCACTTTTTCTTTTGGTTTGACGCCGATTGTGCCGCACGCCAACCCAAGCGTCCTGCGGTAAACCACCGCGCCAAGCTTGGCAATGCGGCGGCTGTGTCGCGGCCGGGCTGCGCGTTGCGCCAAAAAAGCTCTGGGCCCGCACCGTTTCCGGTGCGGGCCCAGCAATTCAACCCGGTGTTCGTGGCCGACTACGGCTCGGTGACCTTGAGCGCAACCGAGAGGTTGCGGACCGGGCGGGTCAGCACCGGATCGAGCTTGTACCGGACCTCGAGCATCTTGATGATCGACGTCGTGTCGTAGTCCTCGTGGGCGACGCCGGAGTGGGCGAAGCGCTTCGACACCAGCAGCGCCGGGATGCGGGTCCCCGGACCCCACTTGTCGGCGAGCGTCGCGTTCACGCCGTGCCGGTTGTGCGGCGGAGGCGGGACGTGGTCCCACTGGCCGCCGAACTCGTCATAGGTGACGATGATCAGCGTGTTGTCGCCGTTCGGGCCGTTCATCACGGTCTTGATCAGATCGACCAGATGGCTGCTGCCTTCCGATTCACTGGCATAGCCGGGGTGCTCGTTCTCTTCGCCGACCGGCTTGATGAAGCTGACCGCCTTGAGCGTGCCGTTCTGCGCCGCCTGGATGAACTCCGCCTCGTCCTTCAGGTGCGCGGTGCGGGCCGCGGTGCCCGGCTGGTAGTTGGAGAAATAGTTGAACGGCTGATGGTGATACTGGAAGTTCTTGTCGGGGCAGCCCAGCGGCCACTGATTGTTGGCGTTGGGATCCGTGCAGGACGAGGAGCCGTTGGTCCAGCCCGGGCCGCCGACATTGCCGGTGGCGTTCGACCAGCCGCCGGAATACCACGCCCAGTCGACGTTCTTGGCCGACAGGCGATCGCCGATCGTCGGTGTGGTCAGCGGGGGCAGACGCCGTGCGTCGGCGGTGCCGGGCGAGAACGGCCAGTACCACGGCTGGGTGGTGTTGACCGCATAGTCGCCGCACGTGACTCCGGCAGGAGTCGTGGGGCGGCCGGCCGGCGGGTTGCAGGATGCGGTCAGCGACGCGTCTTTCGCTGCGGCTCCGAGCGGGCTGGTGTAGAGCGACGTGCTGGTCGGCATGCCGTTGGCGTCGACCACCGAGTGCAGGTCGTTCGCGCCGGCATCGTTGAGGGCGCCCGCGAACACCGGCGAGGCGCCGGCGATCAGCCATTGATGGTTGAGGAACGAGCCGCCGAAGGCCGACTGATAGAAGCTGTCGGCGATCACGTATTTCGGCGCGCCCTGAGTGTGCAGATACTTGAAGATCGGCAGCTGCCTGGTGTCGTAGTGGCCCATCGACAGGCCGGCCGCGTCGCTGCCGGTGACGTACCGGTTCTGCTTGCCGCCGTTGATCTGGTACTGCTCGTTGTAATAGCGGTGCACGATGTCCTTGGTGCAGCCGCCGGTGAGGCCTTGGCCCCTAAGAACACCGTTCGCCGCAAAGACGCCGGGCGCCGGGCAGGTGGTGTCGGTCGCCGCGATATAGTTGTCGATCAGGAATGGTCTGTTGATGAACGCGCTTTTGAACGCGCTCGGTCCGGTGCGGTCGTTGCACGATTGCGCGAGCGGCGGCGACGTCAGGTTGACATCGTTCTGCAGCAGGCAGTGGTACTGCGTGATGTTGTCCTGACGCACCTGGAAGGTGTGATCGGCGTCGGCCATCGGCAGCCCGTTGACCGGCTCGCCTTCGACCTTGCCCCACAGCCCGTACAGATTATCGAAGCTGTGGTTCTCCTGATAGATAATGACGATGTGCCTGAATTCGCCAATCGTCGAAGCTTGCGCGGCGGGCGCCGCTGCCGACAAGCCCGCGACAAGCGCAAGGGCCGAAATGGAATCTCGAAAGCGCATAAGGACAGCCTCCCGTGGGGATTGGAACGCCGCGACGCTATGCCGCCCACATATCGGTTCGATGACTGTTGAGAATCTGTCCAACTTTTAATGTGTGACAGATGTATTGCACTTGGGGTGCCGCATCAGAGATTTTTCTGCGCGGTCATACGATCGGCGGATCACTCGACGCGCTATGTGATTTTGCTGTCGTGGTTCTGTAATTCAAACGTCATCAAACCGCTGATACACATTTCCACGTCGGCTCCGCCTCGTTGCGATCATCTCTGCATCGAAGTGTCACCGCGAAAAATGCGGGCTCCGTCGTTGCGTCGAGACGCGTTCGGTTTCCGGCGGAGCCGAGGCCTTTGCCTGGTACGGAGGCGTCGATGTCGCGGGTGTTGCTCATACTCCTTATTCTATTCCGTGGTGCTTCTCGCACGCTGCTTCCGTCGCTGGTCGGTCTGCTGGCGGCCTTGAGCGCGCCGCAGGCGCGCGCCGCGACCGCGCTCGACGAGGCTGCGGAACGCTATCGCGCCCATCTGATCGAGGACATCGGCCGCACGCTCGCCGGCACGCAGCGGATGCGCGACTGCATGAAGACCAACGATCTTGCCTGCGCCAAGAAGGCGTGGATCGAGGCACGGGTCGGCTGGGAGCGGTCGGAGGTGTTCACCTCGGGCTTCGTGCCCGAGCTCGATCAGGAGATCGACGCCTGGCCGAACGCGACGCAGGGCTTTCACGGCGTCGAAGCCCGGCTGTTCGGCGCGGGCCGCACCGATGCGCGCGACGAGACCGAAGCGCTGATCGCCCGGCTCGAGGAGCTCTCCGCGCAGCTTCGCACCATTCCGCTCGCGCCGCAGCGCCTGCTCAATGGCATGGCGCGGCTCGCCTTCGAGGTCGGCGGCAACAAGGCCGATGGCGGGGAGTCGCGGCTCAGCGGCACGTCATTGAACGACATGCAGAGCAATGCCGACGGCATCGAGCTCGCCTACCGGGTGATCTTTGCCGATGCGATTTCGGCCGGCGACGCGAAGCTCGCCGACGCCGTGCGCGCCTCGGTCGAGCGGCTGAAGGTTGCGGTCAAAATCTCGGAGCTGAAGAGCCTCGACGGCGAGAAGCTTCGCGCCGACAGCGAGGAACTCGTGACGCTTTTGCAGATTGCCGCGCCCAAGATCGGGCTCGCCAAGCCGACTCTCGAAGAAACCGCCCAGTGATCGCGCCATGAATATCCGGCTGACGCTTTGTGTCGCAACTCTCGGCCTGATCGCCGTCCTGCCGCTGCGGGACGCACAGCCGTTTCCGCTGAACGGCAATGACACCACGCTGCCGGCGGGCACCGAGCTGAATGAAGAGGCGCTCGAGCGTCCGCGCGAGCTGTTTCACACCGAGGCGTTCGGCGGCAAGAAGTCGTATCTGGTCAATCTCGGCGACGTGGCATTCCATTCGCCGGGTATCCTCGGCGGCGCGGCCAAGCAGGCGGCGATCAGCTGCGGCACCTGCCACGTCAACGGCGCCGGCAACGGCAAGCTTTTCGTCCCCGGGCTGTCGACGCGGCCGGGCAACTTCGACACCACGAGCCTGCTCTTCAATCCCAAGACCTATGACGCGCAGCTCAATCCGGTGCGCATCCCGAGCCTGCGCGGCGCGCGCTATCTCGCGCCCTATGGCAATGACGGCCGGATCGCCTCGCTGCGCGAGTTTGTGCGCAACGTCATCGTCAACGAGTTCGCCGGACCCGAGCCCAGCCCCGCGATCGTCGATGCCATCGTGGCCTATCTCAACGATATCGATTTCCTGCCGAACCCGCGCATCGGGGCAGGCGGGCGGCTCGCCGCGCAGGCTACCCCCTCCGAACGCCGTGGCGAGACGCTGTTCTTCAAGCAGTTCCGCAAGCAGGCCAACCTGAGCTGCGCCGGCTGCCACATGCCGACCGGCGCCTTCGTCGATCACAGGCAGCACGACGTCGGCTCGGGCGGGCTGTTCAAGACGCCGACGCTGGTCAATGCCAACTTCAACGCGCCTTATTTTCACGACGGCCGCTATGGCAGCTACGACGAGGTCGTCGAGCATTTCGACCGCATCTTCGATCTCGGCTATTCGGAGCAGGACAAGAAGGATCTCGTCGCCTACCTCGGCGCGGTCGGCGACGCCGACCGGCCGTTCGAGCGCGACAATGTCGCGTTGCGCATGAAGGAGGTCGACGATTTCTCCAGCATCCTGCTGCTCGCCATCCCGGCCCGCGACGCCCAGGTGGTGTCGATGGTGGCGACCACCGTGGGCGCAGAGCTGCGCGAACTCGCCGAGCGCATCCCCGATCACAAGAACACGTCGGTGGAGGGGGGCCTCGAGGAGCGCCGCGCCGCGCGCAATGCGGTGAAGGAGCTGGTGCTCAACCTGCGGCGGATCGAGATTGCGGCGCAGGCCGGTGACTTCGACAAGGCCGAAGCCGAGTATCAGGCCTTCAGCAACCAGACTTTCATCGTGGTCCCGTCGCTGCTGAAGAAGGCGCAGGCCTGGACGCTGTTCAACTCAGGCGTCAGCAATGCGCACTACGGCGCGATGCGGCAGATGCTGCAGTCGTCGAGCGGCCAAGCATCGAGCGGTCAAGGCCGCTAGACGACTGCGCGACCGGCATCGTTAAGACGCGAGCTGCTGGCGCTCCTCTTCTGCCTCCGGCGCGTCATCGCCGTCGGCTTGAACGTCGGGCTCCATCTCGTCTTTCAGCGCCTCGGTCTGCTGCGCCAGCCGCAGCCAGGCCAGCGCGATATTGAGAACCATGATGCGGTCCTCCGGCGTCGGCTGGCTCTGCGCCTGTCGCACGCAGTCGGCGGCGTATTGACGATAGCTGTCCACGTTCATCATCGAGTGTCCCCGCGTTAGACGCCCGGCCCAGTCCCTTAGGACTCATACGGCCAGCCAAGTGTGGCCTGTTGCCGACCGGAATGGGGCGATATCGGCATGCTTCGCCCGATCTTCGACATGTTCGGAATGGGAAGCCCGAATCGCGAATCAAACCTATGCGGGAAAGCAACCTGCAAAATGTAAAGTCTCCACAAGCAGCAGCGACTCATATTATGCAGTTCCCAGATGGGGATTGGCTCGATGGGGATCGAGACTGGGGTTCGGCAGGCTTCGAGCTGGTGGGGACGAAGATTCGCTTACCGCCGGCAGATCAAGCTTGCTGTGATCGACATGCACGACCGCTACGGCGCGGCCGCTTATGGCATCGCGCGGAATTCGGCACGCGCGCGGGGCGGGGCCGAGCACCGGCGGTTCTGGAGCATTGTGGCGCGGCGGCTGCGGCGGCACGCCTGGGGGCAGGCGATCTTCCTGATCGGCAATCGTACGGCCTGAACCTCTCGATCTCTCGCAGTCTCTATTATTCCTCGCTCAACTTGCCTGACGCACCTGCGTCCTGCGTCGCGCGGTGGAATGTTGCTCGCCATCGCTTCCGCCGCCAGTCGTTTCGGCGCTGCTCCACACATGCTCCGCATTGCAATATGGACAGTAGATACGCCCGCTGAACATGTCGGTCGTAGTGCCAGCCTCGTGGCTGCTGATGATGTAGTTGCCGGTGTAGCGGCACCGGATGACCGTCCGTGCCATGGTCAGACTCCTCGTTGCTCTGCAACTTCGATGTCACAACCAGCGGCGTGGTGCGCAGGTTCCCTTTATAAAATGACATGATGCGGCCGCCGTGGGGCCGCATCATGTGCCTCGATGGTGCGCTGATAGCGCGTCACGTACGTCGCGAGATCGACGGCGGCGCACGCGCCGTTAAGAATTACCTCGGTCCGTTGTGCTCCTGACGGATTCACCGCGTTGTGAACAGCTTTGCGCAATTAAGGCGAGGCTCGGTCGGGCGCCTTTGCAAAACTGCCGCAAATCTCCCGTATCGAGGCGGCTGTCGCGACAAGCGATTCAAGCCTGCGGCCGCTGAAGCGAAGCGCCTCTCGCGGCCATCAGGCAAAGCCCCAGCCAACGTGGAAACGCTGGCTGGGGCTTTCTCTTGCTTTGAAGCGCAGTCGAATTGGAATGGTGAAAATGTCGCGGCCTTGCCGAAGCGCGCTCAAACGCTCCGCTTGTCGAGCACCGCGCGCACTTTCGCCGCGAGCTGATCGAGCGTGAACGGCTTGCTCAGGAGCTGGACACCGGCATCGAGCACGCCGCCGTGCACCACGGCGTTCGGCGTATAGCCGGTGGTGTAGATGACCTTGAGATCAGGTCTTCTCCGCAGCGCTTCGTCGGCCAGAGCCTTGCCGTTGACCTCGGGCATCACGATGTCGGTGAACAGCAGCGCGATGTCCTTGCGGCTGTCGAGCACCGCCAGCGCCTGTGCGGCGCTTTCGGAATCCACCGCGGTGTAGCCGAGCGCCTTCAGGCTCTCGGTGGTGGTCCGCCGCACGAGCTCGTCGTCCTCCACCACGAGAATGACCTCGCGCGCATTGCCGGTGTCCACCGGCGCGGCCGGCGGCGGTGTCACCACCGCGGCGTCGCCCATGAAGCGCGGCAGATAGATCTTGATCGTCGTGCCGGCGCCGACCTCCGAGTAGATCTTGATGTGGCCGCGCGACTGCTTGACGAAGCCGAACACCTGGCTGAGGCCAAGCCCGGTGCCGGTGCCGGCCGGCTTGGTGGTGAAGAACGGGTCGAACACGCGGGCGATGGTTTCGGCGGACATGCCGGTGCCGGTGTCGGAGATCGCGACCATGACGTATTGCCCCGGCTCGACGTCGGTGTTGTCGCGGGCATAGGCCTCGTCGAGATAGGCATTGGCGGTTTCGATGGTCAGGCGGCCGCCGTTCGGCATGGCGTCGCGCGCGTTGATCGCGACGTTGAGGATGGCGTTCTCGAGCTGATGCGCATCGGCCTTGGTGGTCCACAGGCCGCCGGCGTTGACGGTCTCGATCTTGATCTGCTCGCCGAGTGTCGAGCGCAGCAGATCGGACATGTTGGCGATCATCCGGTTGGCGTCGATCGGTTGCGGCACGAGCGGCTGCCGCCGCGCGAAGGCCAGGAGCCGCTGGGTGAGGGCGGCCGAGCGCTTGGCGGCTTCGAGCGCGGCGTTCAGATAGCGCTCGATGGAAAAATCGCCAGCCGTGACGCGCCGCTTGATGAGCTCGAGGCTGCCCGAGATCACGCCGAGCATGTTGTTGAAGTCGTGGGCGATGCCGCCTGAGAGCTGCCCGATCGCCTCCATCTTCTGTGCCTGACGCAACTGGCTCTCAGCGGTTTCGCGCCGACTGATCTGCTTCAGCAGCTCGTCGTTGCTCTCCACCAGCTGCCGGTGCGTCCGGTCGATCTCGGCGAACGAGCGGCGCGTCAGCATGGCGCCGAACACCGCCGACGCGCAGATCAACACGAAGGCCAGCGCCGCGCCGGCCTCCAGGAGCAGGCCGTACATCTGCTCGGATGACTGCCGCTGCCGCAAGATTCCGTCTTCCTCACGCTCCATGACGCCGACCAGCGTGCGGACCTCGTTCATCAGGTTCTGGCCGCTGTCGCTGTTCACGATCTCGAGCGCCTTGTCGGCGCTGCCGGCGCGCCGCAGCTCGACCGTCGTGCGCACCTCGAGAAGCTTGTCGGCAGTGAGCTGGCGGAGCCGGCGCACCGCGTCCTGCTGCGTCGGGTTGTCGGCAACCAGCCTTTCCAGTTCGCTCAGCGCCCGGGGGATCGCCTGGACCGCCGTCTCGTAGGGCGAAAGATAAAGTTCGCGGCCGGTGAGCAGATAGCCGCGCTGGCCGGCTTCGACCCGCTGGACCAGCGCCAGCACCTGGGCGACCTGGTTGCGGACCTCGAGCGTGTGGCGCACCCGCTCATGCTCGTTCTGCTGGAGCGCCACGAACCAGAACGCCACCCCCACCAGGATGGCCGCCAGGATGGTGCTCGCGACAAGGCTGAAGTTGAGCCTTTGCAGGCTCACATGAATCAGAGACCGGAATCGTGCTGGCATGAAAGAATCGTCAGCCCAGAAGCCCCAAGCCGACAGAATATGGCATCGCCGTTTCGGCGGACAAGGACGGACTGTGATGATCGGGCTTAGCGTCGCAGCGTGGAGGGGCGGGCGACGGGGAGGGGAATGTTGGCCGGCGCGGGTTCCACAGGAGCCGAGGTCTTGATTGCCGGTGGCGTCTGCTCGGCTTGGGTTGTCGCCAGCGTCATGGCCGGAGCCGCCGCTGCGTCGGGCGCCGCACTCTCCGGCTCCGTGGCGGCGCCGACCGTGTAGTTGCCGCGGCAGAACAGCCGCTTGGCGGCGTCGCTCTCGCCGAGCACCTCCGCATAGGCCGCGATGTCGGCGTCGGTGATGGCGGGCAGATTTTCAGTCTTGGGTTGGCTCGCCACGATCGCCTGCATGGCTTCGAGCGCGGTTTTGGCGGCGGCCGAAGCCTGCTGGGAATCGGCACCGGCCTTCGCCGAAACCTGGGCGGCCTGTTCGGTCGGACCCTTGGCCTGCTGCTCGCGCTGGGCTGCGGCCTTGGCGGCATCCTCCGTCGCGGCGGCGGCCTTGGCCGCGCTCTGCACCGCGTCGGCGCGGCGTGCAGCCTCGCGTGAGGCAGCCTCGGCGTCGCTGCGCGCCAGATCGCGGACCGCGGCCGCGGCGTCCGCCGCATGCCGTGCTTCGCTCGATTGCAGCGAGGCCGATTGCGCCAACGCCGCAACGCGCGCCGTCTCGCGGGCTTCGGCGGCCACCGAGCTCTTGGCCTCGTCGCGTGCGGCTTCGATACTGCGCAGAGCCTCGCGCCCATCGGTGGCCAGCCGCTCGGCGGCCTGGGCGGCGCGCAGCAGATTCGACCACGCCTTGTCGGCGGCATCGGCCATGGATGCGGCCTGATCACGTGCGGTCTCGGCGGCCTTCACGACATTCGTCGCTTCGGTTACGCCAGCCTGGGCATCCTGTGCGGCACGCGCGAGCTCACCCGCAAGCTTCGCGGCCGCGTCCGCGGCTGACTGGGCGCGGTCCCGCGCGGTCGATGCCATCTTGATCGACGCGATGGTGACCTTCAGCGCCGCCTGCAGGGTCGACGCCGCCTCGGCCGCGTCGCGGGCGGCTTCCGTCGTCGCCGGATCGGCCGCGCCGCCAACTTCGGACAATTGGCCGATCGCGGCGGTCGTCCGGTTCAGCATGGCGTTCGCGTCGTCGGCGCTCTTTTGCAGGGCGGCGAGGCCGTCGGCGAATTCGCGTGCCGCGGCCGCGAGTTTGTCGCTGAGCTGCCGCTGGTTGTCGGCCTTGCTCTTCGCCGCCTGATATTTCTCCTGCGCAGCGCCAGCCATGTTCTTCGCCGCTTGAAGCCTGTGCCCCTCCTGGGCGGCCGAGACCGCTGCTTCTACAGCATACCGCTGCTGCGCGGTCGCGGCGGCCTGCGCGGCCTCGGCCTTCTGCTGCAAATCTGCCGCCTGGCGGATCGCCAGATCGAGCTTCTGCTGCAGGTCCGCGACATTGCGATTGAGCCCGTCGATCTTGCGCTGCTGCGCGGCTGCCGCGCGCTGCGCCGCCTCATGGCCTGCGAGCGCCGCCATCGCGGCGCCTTGCCGCGCGGTGGCTTCGGCCTCGGCGGCGCGCAGCGCTTCCGCGGCCTTCTTCGCCACCTCGGCTTGCGCGTTCGAGGCGTCGCGCGCCTGCGCCAATGTGCTGGCGGCAGCCTTCGCCTTGGCCTGCGCGTCGGCGGCGGCGGCCGCGGCGCTTTTCCAGACGGCCTCGAGCTTGGCGGCTTCGGCCGCCGCGGCGTCGGCCTTCGTCTTGGCCTGCGCCGCAACCGCGGTCGCCGCGTTGGAGGCAAGCATCGCGCGGGCGTGGCTGTCGATATAACGCAGCACCGCGTCGAGGCGGTTGCGGTCCTCGACAGCCGGCGGCCGCAGCACGCCGTCGAAATGCGTCACCATCATCTCTTCCGGCTCGACCAGGAGAAGCTTGCGGCGCTCGTCGCTGGTCTCGTCGATCGCCGGCATGGCGACCGCCGATTTCATGGCGTCGATATAGGTCGCGAGCGTGAGATAACGGTCGAGGAAGTCGGGCGGGCTATACGAGCGGTTGGCCTGCAGCGGCGCGAAGGCCTTGTCGCGCGCGGTGGCGTTGGCGAGGAAGCAGCGCCAGTGATCCTTCGGCTGCCACATCGTGACCTGCATGCCGGCGTAAAGCTTGCGCAGCCGGTCGAGATCGATGCGGGCGAAGGTGCGGGTCTTGGCCGGCGTTGCGCCGCGCAAGGTCAGGCGGTCGCCTTCGAGCGTGACCGTCCAGTTCGCCGCCGCCGTGACGGCCTCCTGCCGCACCAGCGTGTCGCCGGATGGGGTATCGAGGCGGCCATTCGCCGGCACCACGCCGATGAAGCTCCACCGGTTGGCGTTCACCTTGAGCTTGGCATTGGCGATCTGCGGCAGGTCGCTGCACACCTTGTTCTCGAGACAGGCGCGGTGGGTGCCGGCCCAGAAGTTCATGACGCGGTCGGTGACGCGGCCGTCCGGATTGATCTGCAGCACCTCTTCCATCGGCGCGATGGCGCCGGACTTCCACTGCTTGGGAAAGGTGTCGTCGATCGCGATCCACCAGCCGGACACGTCGCGCAATTCGACCGCACGCGCGGAGCCGGAATGCCCCGCCGCCACCAGGATCGCCGCCGTTGCAAGCAGTGCGGAGCGCCGCACCGAAGTCGCCACCCGAACCATCGCAATACCCTGTCGCCCGGCGGGAACCGCTTTGGGCCTCTGAAATGACTGTCAATTTATAACCCGCCCGGAAGGCCGCGCAAACGCGGTCACATGAAGGGCCGTTCAGATTCCCGGCGCAAAATCAGGGTTTTTCGCGTCCCCGCCGTTCACGCGGTAACCCGTTAGAGCGCATCACTATTTCTTGTCGGGACATCTTATGGCGCGAGCGGCGAGCCGAGCTTCCGCGCCGTCTCCTCGATCCAGGCGCGGTGCAGCACGAGCGGCGTCACGCCGGTGAGCCCGCCGCAGCCTGCGGAATTGGCCGGGCCGGTCGACCAGCTCACCACGCCGATCACCGAATAGCTGCCGCCGTTGCTGACAAAGGCCGGCCCGCCGGAATCGCCGGTGCAGGCGCCGAGGCCTGAGCGCTCGCCGCGCATGTCCGGATCGACCAGGCGGATCTGCAGCGAGCCGGGCTTGCCGGTTGCGACAAGCACCGCGGCGCGCGCCGTGCCCGCGCCGGTGTCGCTGCCGGCTGCGGTGCTGCCATAGCCCGCGATGACGAAGCGGTCGCCGGCCGCGACGGTGGGCGGTGTCGCGAGCGCAGCAGGCAGAATTTCCGCGGGCAACACGCCGTCGATCTTGAGCAGCGCGACATCCGCGGTGACGCGGCCCGACGCATAGTCCTTCGGATTGTAGCGCGGATTGACGACGACGCTTTTGAGCGGCAGTCCCGGCGGCGTCATACCGGGCAGGAACACCCGATAGGTCGCGGCCGGCGCCACGCAATGTCCTGCGGTGAGCACGAGGTCGCGCGCCAGCGCCGTGCCGGTGCAGAGGTTGCCGCGCGTCGACACGATCATCACGATGTGCCGGCCGACATTGCCGGTGCGAACCACGGTTGCATTGCCGACCAGTGCAAGGGCCGGCGGGCTGAACAGAAGGATAGATGCCAGAGCGAGCAGGGGGCGGCGCATGATCCTGCCGATCAAGCCGTCCGGTTAACGGTTGTCAATCAAGAGCCGGCCGCCTTGTTGATGGCCGATTTCGGGACTTGTTTCGGCGCAGTTCGGAACTACCTGAGCCTCCAATCGGCTGGTTCAAAAGAAAATGATCGACCGTTCATGCGGCATTCACCGGGTGGTTTCTAAGACGGCCACTATGATCCGGCCTGCCCTGAGCGCTGTTGCTTTGATCGGCTGCCTGGCAGCCTCGGCAACCCTTTGGCCAAGCCCTGCGCCCGCCGCCGAAGACGCCCGGGCCTGCCTGAGCAAATCCGAGCAGCGGGCGGCGATTTCCAGCGGCCAGGCTGTTACGCTGGCGCAGGCGATTCGCTCGGCCCGCGGCACCGTTCGCGGCCACGGCGCCCGCGAGGTCGTTAACGCAAAGCTCTGCCGAGAGGAAAAGGGCCTCGTCTATCTGCTGACAGTCTTGTCGCGGGATGGCAAAGTCACGCACATGACAGTCGACGCGACCAGCGGCAAGGTCGTGGACGCGCTCTGATCTGGAGGACTCTCCTTGCGTCTCCTCGTCATCGAGGACGATCCCGACCTCAACCGGCAGCTGGCCACGGCCCTCACCGACGCGGGCTATGTGGTCGATCGCGCCTTTGACGGCGAAGAGGGTCATTATCTCGGCGAGACCGAGCCCTACGACGCCGTGATCCTCGACATCGGCCTTCCGAAGATGGACGGCCTCTCGGTGCTGGAGTCCTGGCGCCGCGCCGGCCGCGCCATGCCGGTGCTGATGCTCACCGCGCGCGACCGCTGGAGCGACAAGGTGCAGGGCTTCGACGCCGGCGCCGACGACTATGTCGCCAAGCCGTTCCATCTCGAGGAGGTGCTGGCGCGGCTGCGCGCGCTCCTTCGCCGCTCGGCCGGCCACGCCAAGAGCGAGCTCAATTGCGGGCCGGTGCGGCTCGACACCCGCACTGGGCGCGTCGCCGTCGACGGCAATCCGGTGAAGCTCACCAGCCACGAATATCGGCTGTTGTCCTACCTGATGCATCATGCCGGCCGCGTGGTGTCGCGCACCGAGCTGGTCGAGCATCTCTACGATCAGGACTTCGACCGCGACAGCAACACCATCGAGGTGTTCGTCGGCCGCATCCGCAAGAAGCTCGGTGTCGATATCATCCAGACGGTGCGCGGGCTCGGATACCTGCTGACGCCTCCCGATGCGCGCTAATTCGCTTGCGCTGCGGCTCTTTCTCTCGGCGACCGTCTGGACCGCACTCATTCTTCTCGTCACCGGCTTCGCGCTGTCGAGCCTCTATCGCAACTCGGTCGAGCGCGGCTTCGACCGCCGCATCGGCGTCTACCTCAAGACGCTGATCGCGGACCTCGCGTCGCCCGACATCCCGATCGAGAAGACCGGCCAGATGCTGGGCGAGCCGCTGTTCGAGCTGCCGCTGTCCGGCTGGTACTGGCAGGTGACGCGGCTCGACCGCACCAAGCCTGAGATCACCTCGTCGCGCTCGCTGTGGGATCGCACCCTCCCGCATGTCGATCAGCCGGCCGTTCCCGAGCCGGACGGCGCCCGCAAGGCCTATGTGCAGGGTCCGGAGGATCAGCGGCTGCGTCTTGTCGAACGCGATGTCGACCTTGGCGACGACGGCCGCTTCCTCGTCGCGGTGGCGGGCGACGCCGCCGAGCTCGACGACGAGATCAGCGCATTCAACTGGGCCATCGCCACGACGTTCTTCGTGCTTGCCGTGGTGCTGTTGCTCACCACGCTGTTCCAGGTGCGGTTCGGCCTGGCGCCGCTCGGCCGCATCTCGCGTGGCCTTGCCGGCATCCGCTCCGGCAAGGCCGAGAAGCTCGAAGGCCGCTTTCCGGTCGAGATCGAGCCGCTGGCGCGCGAGACCAACGCGCTCCTTGAGTCCAACCGCGAGATCGTCGAGCGCGCCCGCACCCATGTCGGCAATCTCGCGCATGCGCTGAAGACGCCGCTGTCGGTGATGATGAACGAGGCCGCGGCGCGGCCCGACGATCCGCTGGCCGGCAAGGTCTCGGAGCAGATCGGCATCATGCGCGAGCAGGTGACGCGGCATCTGGAGCGCGCGCGGATCGCGGCGCGCGTCGCGGTGGTCGGCACGATCACCGATGTGGTGCCGGTGGTGCGTGCGGTCGCCCGCACCATCGAGAAGACCCAGCACGACAAGGATCTCGCGATCGATGTCGAGGCGCCGGGCGAGGCGCAGTTCCGCGGCGAGCGGCAGGACCTGGAAGAGATGGTGGGCAATCTCGTGGACAATGCCGGCAAATGGGCGAGCTCGCGGGTTTCGATCGAGGTGCTGCTGGAGCAGCCCGAGCCGGGCCGGCAGGCGGTGCGCATCGTGGTCGACGACGACGGCCCGGGGCTCACGCCCTCGCAGCGCGATCAGGTCGCCCGGCGCGGCCAGCGGCTCGACGAGAGCAAGCCCGGCTCGGGGCTCGGCCTCTCGATCGTGGTCGAGCTGGCGCGGCTCTACGGCGGCGCGCTCAACCTCGGCACCGCGCCGATCGGCGGCCTGCGCGCCGAGCTGGTGCTGCCGGCAGGGTAGAAGAGGCGGGATCGAATCCCGCCTCTTTCCAAGTCGGATAATGCTTCAGTACTCCAAAAGCTTTCGATTGTAGCCGAGGCTGCCGCCGCCGGTCGCCGCAGGGCTGTTCGGGTCGGCGTAGCCGCTCTGGCCGGCCATGCCGAACGCCTCGCGCCCGGCTCTCGACGCCGCGCGATCGTGGTGGCCGTTGGCGTGGCGATGAGCGTGCGTTGCGCCGGGGGCGTAGGCCGGCTGGGCATAGCCCGGCGATGCGCTGCCGATGGCGATCAGAGAGACCGCGAGCGCTGCTGCAAGCTTCGTCATCGTGAGGGCTTTGACCCGCGTTGAGGTGTTCATGGGATTTTCCCTTCCAGTGTTCGATGTCGGGGCGACATCCGATGATCGGAAGCTAGTCTTCTGGCGTTCGATGCCCGGTGCGAAATCGCACACAGCAATCACGCGGCACGCGTCATGGTCAGAAACCGCTCGAGGTCGACGCGATGGCGAACCAGCATGACGCTCATGGCTTCGGCTCGGCCGGCGATCTTCACGGTGGCTTTCTCAAACACGGTGGTGTCGAGCAATGCAGATGCAACGGCGTTCGATGAGGCGACCAGCGTGCATTCAAATGTTTTTGAACAGCCCTCGAGCTTGGCTGCGACATTCCCGGTGTCGCCGAGGAATTGCAACGAGGGCGCGCCGTCGTCGGAGATCCAGCCGACCACGGACGTGCCGACGTGAATGCCGATGCCGATGCGCAGCGGTTTCGGCAGCTCGCTTGCGAGCTCGATGTTCAGAGCATCGATGCCTTTCCAGATCGCCAGCGCGGCATGCAGGGCCTGTCGCGCCGTGGCGCCCTTATCCACCCGGAAGACGCTCATGACACCGTCGCCGGCGATGCTGGTGACGTGCCCGCCGTGTGCGCGAATTCCCGAGGTGACGACCCGGATGAAGCGATCGAGGATGAACAGTGCGTCGTACGGCAACCGGCCTGCGGCGAGCTCCGTCGAGCCGCGAAGATCGACGAACATCGCGGCGATGTCGATCTCGCTGCCGCCGCTTTCCGCGGCTTCGAAGCGCATCGCCTGCGGTTGCTCGGTCGTTCGCGGGCGCACCAGCAATTCGACCGCGATGTCGCCTCGCGGCCTGGTCTGGCAGGCGAGCCGCACGTCCGGCCCGGCATGGATCCGTCGCAGCGTGCGCAATTCCAGCGCATCGGGCGGTGGCAGCGTGTCGGCGGCACCGTTGAGAATGCGGACCCGGCAGGTCGAGCACCGGCCGCGGCCACCGCACACCGATTCGTGCGCGATGCCGGCCCATCGGCTCGCTTCGAGCACAGAGAGGCCAAGTGGCACGACGACAGTCTTTCGTCCTGGATAGAGGATGCGCAGCCCGCCAAAGCGTTGGGCGTGCCAGGTTCGAAACAGACGAAGCATGAAGATGCCGGCGATGATCGCCAGATATGAAATGAGCAACGCGTCGATGACGCGGTTCAAGGATTCTCCGGAGGTCGCCGCCTGCGCGGCTCCGGTTGGCGCAGCGCCACGGATATCGAGCCCGGCATTGACGAAGCCGAGCACGGCGAGCACCGGAAGGAACGTCGCAATGGAGGCCGCCGCCGGCAGGGCGCTTTGATACCACGGTTTGCTTCGTAGCCACGATCGCAGGCCGATGCAGCCGTGAACCCAAACGAAAAGCAGCAGCATGAACTGGCGCGGTAGCGCGATGCCGGGCGATGCGATCCACATCTGTTGCAACAGCCGCGTATAGCTGAGCTCCATGCCGAAGATCGAATAACCCAGGCGGACGCCGGCGGCGTGAGGAATGAGCAGCAGGGGAATGCTCAGTCCGAGCGCGAGCTGCCAGGCTTCCGCGGGCGGGATGCGCAGATGGCGCCGGCGATAGAGTGCAGAGAGCCCCAGGATACCGTGAACGAAGAACGAGCCATACAGCGCCGCAAGCCCGATGAATGTCTGCCAGGGATCGATGAAGATCGCGCGAGCGCCATCCATCGCCGCAACCGAGCGAATTCCGAATGAATGACCGATGAAGTGCGACGCAGCGTAGGTCAACAGAACTAGACCAGTCGAGAGCCGCATCGATCGAACGATGTATTGGGTTCGATCCATTCTATTGCGCATTGCCGATCTTCGGCTTTCGCTGTTTCAGCCGCGGTCCAACCAAAGTAGATCGATGATTGAGGCGAATTATTCCGTCGCTGGATTCGCTGTGTTTCATGGACGAAGAATTCGCGTGGGTTTGGGAATAATTTTTCGATGATAGGTTTTTCCGGACAGGATTGCGGCTGAGTTTCTCGTTTTGATCCGCAATCATTGGCGCTGAAGTCTGAGCAAGCTTGCAAACAAACATGGAATTTTCTGCAGCGTCGGATGCGTCGTACGTTTCGTGATTGCCGAATGAGTTGATGCATTTGTTGTTCGTCTTCGCATTCAAGACGCTAACGCCACCGGAAAATTTATTCCGGATTCCGGTTCACTTCTGCTGCAGAAGTCCGTCAGCGCGCGGGCGCGGTTGAACGAATCCTCGTGATTCGAAATCGCAAGCGTCCGTCGTCAAGGTCACTCCGCGACGGGATGCACATCCCGATACGAGGGCGAGCGGAGACTGTGCTTCCGGAAAACATTTCCGTGGTGCGGCTCCTCAGAAACTCCTGGAGGACCGAGATGAGACACTTGAGGAATGCGTTATTTGCGAGCGCGGCCAGCCTCGTCGGCGTGACGTCGGGCCAGGCGGCCGACCTGCCGGCCAAGGCCAAGCCGATCGAATACGTCAAGGCGTGCTCGCTCTATGGGGCGGGCTTCTACTACATCCCCGGCACCGACATCTGCATGAAGATCGGTGGCTATCTGCGTGCCGAGGCCGACGTGAACGCCGCAGGGACGCTGACGCCGGCGGTCGGCCCGGGCTCCACGAACAACCGCGACAACGTCAACAACCGCGAATCGCAATCGCTGGTGCATCGAACGCGCTTCCTGTGGAGCTTCGACGCCCGCCAGCAGACCGAATACGGCCTGCTCCGGTCCTACGCCCGCACCGGAATCCAATGGAGCACCGGTGACAGCGTCAATTCGGGGAGCAACGCCGTCGCTTATATCGATCGGGCCTTTATCCAGTTCGGTGGCCTGACCGCCGGGCGCGCGGTGTCGTATTTCGACGCCTACAGCTTCAGCTTGCACTCGTACCAGACGAACATCATCGGCAGCGACTCGGGCGGCACCGGCATCAACCTGGTGGCTTATACGGCCGACCTCGGCAACGGCTGGGCGGCGACGCTGTCGGCCGAGGATCACACGTCGCGCAGCAAGCCGATCGTGAACACCATCGGCACGGCGGGCTTCCTCAACCTCAACAACAACGCCGCCGGAGCGCCGGCCAATCTCGGCACCGGGACATTCTCATCGCAAGGCGGGCAGACACTGCCGAATTTGGTCGGCGCCGTCAGGCTCGACCAGCCCTGGGGATTTGTGCAGGGCTCGGTCGCGCTGGCGAAGGTCTCCTCAGCCTACTACTCCACCGGCACGGCGGCGGCCGCAGGCGGCGCGCCGGCTGCCATCGGCGGCGGCGCGGGTGGGCTCGAAAGCCTCGGGCATCCGGATGACAAGCTCGGCTATGCGGCCGGCTTCGGCACGATAATCAATCTGCCGACCGGCAAGGGCGACACCTTCGGCACGCAGTTCACCTACTCCAAGGGCGCGTCGGCTTACGCCGGCCAAGGCCAGGGCACGTTCAACGTCCGTCACGGCAATAAGATGGCCATGGGCTTCGTGACCGACGCGGTCTACGCCGGACCGGGAAGCCCGCTCGAACTGACCGACGAATGGAGCGTCACGGCCGGCATCGAGCACTGGTGGAATCCGAAATGGCGGACGTCGCTCTACGGCGGATACGAGAAAATCTCCTACAGCGACACTGCGGCGTCAGCAATCTGCGCCGGCCTCGCGCCTGGCGGCGCCGGCTCCTCGGCGAGCGCCGGAGGTTTCACGCCGTCCAACTGCTCACCCGACTTCAGCTTCTGGCAGGTCGGCTCGCGTACGGTCTGGTCGCCGGTGTCGAGCCTCGAGGTCGGTCTCGACGTGCTCTACAACCACGTCAACACGGCGTTTGCCGGCTCCGCCGCTGTGTCGGCGAACGGCGCGGTCCCCGCCGGACTGTTCTCGGTTGCCAGCCAGGGCGTGCTCTCCGGAGCGCTCCGCATCCAACGAAACTTCGTGCCCTGAGCGGTTGACTGCCTCCGTGGTCAACCGGAAGCCCTCAGGCGCGAAGTTCAAGTCCCGGGGGAAAGCATGCCCCAAGCTTTCCCCCGGTGACTCATCTGCACATCGAAACAAGGACAAAGGAATCTCTGATGCGAAAATCCGTCATTCTCGGACTGTCGATCTGTGCCGTTGCTGCAAGCGTTACACAGAGCCATGCCTACGACGACGGCCCGTGGTGTGCCCGCTCATGGGGCGGCAGCGATTACGTCGAGAATTGCAACATGCAGAGCTTTGCGATGTGTCTCGCCGAGATCCGCGGAACCGGCGGCGGCACGGTCTGCTCTCCCAATCCGCGCGGCCGGCACGCCGCGCCTGATCGCCACAGGTCCATTTCCAATCATGGATGAGGTGAGACCAGACAAGGGATGCCCGGGATCGGGAGTTTTCAAGGTTTCTGGAGGTCATGTGAGCCGGCAGACCGAGACGCTCGCAAGGATCGGACTGTTCCGCTCGCTCGGCCTGCCCGCGATCCAGCGGCTCGACACGCAGTGCATCTGGCGGCGTGTGCCCGCCAAGGAATGGATCATCGACTGTCACGATGAGGGCAACGATGTGTTTTTCGTCGTCGCAGGCGCCGTGCGGGTCAAGCTTCTGGCTTCGTCGGGCCGTGAAGCGTTGTTGCGCGAGATCAATGCGGGAGAGTTCTTCGGCGAGCTTGCCGCCATCGACGGGCAGCCTCGCTCATCGGGCATTGTCGCCGTCACCAACGTGACGGTCGCGCAGATGCCGGCGTCGGTATTTCGGAATGTCCTGCACCAGCATCCGGACGCTTGCGATCAGGTGATGGCCATCATGGCGCGCCAGATTCGCAACCTCGCGACGCGCGTGCTCGAATTCACCAGCCTGGACGCAAAGTATCGAATCTATGCGGAGTTGCTGCGGCTCGCCCGGCCCGCAGCCGGTGACCCGGATCGGGCGGTGATTTCGCCGCCGCCGGCCCACACCGAAATTGCCGCGCGCGTCAGCATCCGCCGCGAGGCGGTGGCGCGCGAGATCAAGTCGCTCGAACGGGCCGGCATTGTCGGGCGCCGCCCGGGCGCGCTGGTGCTCACCGATCCGTCGCGCCTGCGCAAGTTGATCGACGATGCGTCGGAAGCGGATTGAAGGAGAGTCCTGCTCCCCGAATTGGACAGACTGCGGACGCAGCCGGAATCCTAGCCGTTGCGGCCGCTGGCTCGCAGGCGTTCGGCAACCGAGCGTAACAAGTCCCGCAATTTGTCGGGGTCCACGCGATCCGCGGCCATCATCGCGCGAATGATCGGATCGCTCAGCAGATCGTCGATCGATGGCTCGGCACTCGGTTCTGAAGCGGACGCTGACATCTCCCGGCGTGGCTTCAGTTCTGGGGCAGGGCGTTGCCGATGACCCGAAGCGGGCTCGTGATCGTGGCCCCCACGGCGTCGAGAACGAAGGCGCCGGCGCGATGCAGCTCCCGGTTCGCCGCCAGGCGCGGATAGAGCGCGGCGAGATTCGTATAGCGGTCGTGGTTCAGACGATCGGAAGCCTCGAGGCTCGAGATGTCGACGATTTGAACCTTGGCCCGCAGTGCCGCCTCCTGGACCCGCGGATCGTCTACGTCGAGCGCGCCCACCCTCGGCCGCTCTCCGGCAATGCGTCCGGACAGCTTGAGAGCGACGTCGTCGCGGGACACCAGCAACGTCAGGGGAGGCGAGAGCGGACCGATCACGTCCATCTGCGAGCGGAATACGTCGACGTCGATGTCGGGCGCGGCCAGGACGACACCGAGGCGGGCGATGACCGCGTTCTGGCCGGTAAGTCGCAACTGACGCAACGCCTCCACGACCAGCCAGCTGCCCATGCTGTGTCCGATGACCGCGATTTCGCCGACGCCCGGCTTTCGCGACAGCATCGTCAACAGTCCAGCGAGTTGGTCGCGCGACGATGTGACGGCGTCCTTGTCGGCGACGTAGCCGGTGACAGTGGCTTCCGACGGCCAGGCAAAAAGGATCGGCTGTGCGCCAAGATCGGAATCCGCCGCCATTTGCGCGAGACGGAACAGCGCCTCCTGGAAATTGGTGTTGAAGCCGTGCACGAAGACCGCGACTTTCCCATTTCTGCGTCCGGACGAGACACGCTGCTCGAAGGATCTGCGGTCGAGCACCTCCTGGTCCACGGTGACGAAATCGACGGCGGGATCGGGGGGGCCCGACGGCCATTCGATCTGTCCGGCGCGATGACCGGGCGGAATTGAAATCTTGAATGCCGCGTAGTTCGACGCGCGGGCGCGGTTGTTGTTGAAGACATTGCTGCCTGCGATTTCGCGCTCGCGTGTTGTGGCGACGTATGCGGTCACCACTCGGGCGCCGGGAACCGATGCGGCTATCGGGGTCAGAACTTCCGGCCCGGGTCGCGTGGCGCAGCCGGCCAGCACCAGCAGGAGCACCGCAGCCCCGAAGGCGCGGGATTTCGGGCTTCCCGAGGTCGAAGCGTGCGGCTGCGTCGCATTCCCCACAACCATTCCCCCTCGATGCGCCCTAGGCGGAAGCCTTAGCTAAGCGGCGGCTGGTTACGTTTTCCTTCATCTGACGCAGACCGGTGGTCATGGCCTCCAGGACTGCAGGGTCGATGCCTTGGGTGATGACGCCGCGAAGCTTGGTGCGGAGGCTCCCGATCTCACGCAGGAGCGGCGCCGCAGCCGGCGTCAAGCGCAGGCGCCAGATGCGCCGGTCGTCGGGATCGGGGCAGCGCTTGACCAGGCCGAGCTCTTCGAGCCGATCGATCAGGCGCGCGATGGTCATCGGTGCGACCTCGGCACAAGCCGCGAGCTCGTTCTGGGAAACGTCCGGCTGATGCTCCAGCCGCGCCATGACGATGATCTGCGCGCGCGTCAGGCCGTGCGCCTCGGCCATCTGGTCGGCGTAGACCCGCATGTGGCGCGCCACGTCGTAGAGCAACACCAGCGGATCGCTGTCGAGATCGGCCGCTAAGGTCTGCTGCTTCACAGGTCTGCTGCCCCAAAATTTGGGGAGAGCCGCCGGCACGGGGGACCTCCGGCGGCTCTCCCGGAGTGCCGCGATCGTCCTGGGTTGAGGACGGGGCGCGGCGGTATTAAGCGTGACGATCATAAGCTTGCTTATGATCGTGTCGAGACTATGGCGAGGAAAGTCGGGCCGGCTCTATGCCAGATTTTTTCTTTGTTTGCCCGCGACTTAGCTATCGCCGACCCGTCAGCTATTGGCCTGACTTACCGCGCGAGCCATTTGGCTCGCGCGGGCGGCATCCACGTCAGATGAAGACGAAATCGTTCTGATGCAGGTTGGCGAGCGTCACGTTCTGCAGCGTGATCGTGTTCGAGACGTCATAGGTGATCACGACATTGCTGCCGACCTGCTGGCTCGCGCCCTGGATCGCGGTGAAGTCCGCAAACAGCGCGTGGTCGATCTCGATCTTGTCGTCCGTTCCGGCGCCTGCCGTGAAGTCCGAGATGGTGTCGAGACCGAAGCCCATCCCGAACACGAAGGTGTCGTCGCCGGCGCCGCCCGAGAGCGTGTCGTTGCCGGCGCCGCCGATCAGCCGGTCGATGCCGGCATTGCCGCTGATGGTGTCGTTGCCGCCGCCGCCGTCGATGTTGTCGTAGGAGCCCCAGCCCGACAGGTTGTCGTTGCCGCTGGTGCCGTTCCACCACGAGTTCTGCATGATCGTGTCGCGGTTCCACATCGTGCCGTTGGCGAAATGGATCTGCTCGATGCCCCAGTTCTGCGTGGCCGAGAAGTATTGCTCATCGAGCGTGATGTGATCGCCAGTCGCGGTGACGTTCACCATCAAATGCACACCCGAGCGGGTCAGCGTGATATCCCCCGGATTGATGTCGGTGAACCACAGCGTGTCGATCTCGCTGTTCGAGCCGGACTCCTCGTCGATCAGGTCGCTGCCGTCGCCCGACGCATAGATATGGATGTCGGAGCCGCCGCCGCTGCGGATGGTGTCGTTGCCGAGCCCGCCGTTGAACGAGTTGTCGCTCGAGGTGCCGTTCAGCGTATCGGCGCCGCTGGTGCCGGTGATCGGCGTGACATGGAGCAGGATGTCGGTCCGGCTCCAGGTGGTGTTGTCGGCAAAGACCAGCTGCTCGATGCCTTTGGCGGCGGACACGAACTGGTTGGTGACCTTGAGCTGCTCGCCGGTCGCCGTGATCGTAATATAGAGATCGTCGCCGGTCCGGCTGAAGCCGACGTCGCTGATGTTGAGGCCCGAGAGCTTCACCGTGTCGACCGGAGCGCTGTCGTTGTTCTCCGCGATGGTGTCGTTGCCCGAGCCCGTGCCGTAGAGATAAGTGTCCCCGCCGTCCTGGCCGTTCAGCGTGTCGTTGCCCGCGCCGCCGTCGAGCGTGTCGTTGCCGCTGCCGGCGTTGATGGTGTCGTCGCCGCCGCCGCCGTCGATCTTGTCGGCGCTGCTCGTTCCGGTGATGGTTTCGCCGGAGCTCGTGCCGCGGATCCAGGCAGCATCGAGAATCTGGTTGCGGTCCCAGGTGGTGCTGTCGGCGAACAGGACCTGCTCGACGCCGCCGCCGTTGAACTGGTTCTCGACCTTCACCTGCTCGCCGGACGAGATGATCTTGACGAACAGGTCGTTGCCGCTGCGGGTGAACTGCATGTTGGCCGCATTGAGCCCGGACAGCTGCAGCACGTCGGTGCCGGTGTAGAAGCTCTGGTCGCGGACCGTGTCGTTGCCGGACCCCACGCCGTAGAGATAAGTGTCGCTGTTGTTGTCGCCGATCAGGATGTCGTCGCCGGCGCCGCCGTCGAACCGGTCCGGATCGCCGCTGCCCTGCAGCGTCTCCGAGGCGCTGGTGCCGCGGATCCAGGCGTTGCCGAGGATCTGGGTGCGGTCCCAGGTGGTGTTGTCGGCGAACTTGAGCTGCTCGACGCCGCTGCCGTTGAACTGGTTCTCGATCTTCACCTGCTCGCCGGACGAGATGATCTTCAGGTACAGATCGTTGCCGCTCCGGGTCAGCGTGACGCCCGAGGCATTGAGCCCCGAGAGCTGCAGCACGTCGGTGCCGGTGTAGAAGCTCTGGTCGCGGATGGTGTCGTTGCCGGAGCCGACGCCATAGAGATAGGTGTCGCCCTTGTCGTCGCCGATCAGCAGGTCGTCGCCGCCGCCGCCGTCGAATTTGTCGGCGTCGCCGGTGCCCTGCAGGGTCTCGTTGGCGCTGGTGCCGCGGATCCACGACGCATCGAGGATCTGCGCGCGCGTCCAGGTCGTGGTATCCGCAAAGACGAGCTGCTCGACGCCGTTGCCGCTGAACTGGCCATAGACCTGCACGGTCTCGCCGGACGAGTTGATCTTGACGTAGAGGTCGTTGCCGCTACGCGTGAAGGTCACGTCAGCGGCGTTGAGCCCGAGCAGCTGCAGCGTGTCGGTGCCGCTGTAGTAGCTGTAATCCTGGATCAGGTCGTTGCCGCGGCCGAGCGCGTAGATATAGGTGTCGCCGCCGTCGGCGCCGGCCATGGTGTCGTTGCCGCCGCCGCCGTCGATGGTGTCGGCATTGCCGGTGCCGTTGACGGTCTCGTTGGCGCTGGTGCCGCGGATCCAGGCCGCACACTGGATCTGGGTGCGGTTCCAGACCGTGCTGTCGGCGAAGATCACCTGCTCGATGCCGTTGTCGGTCGAGTAGAAGTGATCGTGGACCTGCATCTCCTCGCCGGTGGCGTTGACCGCGATGTAGAGATCGTTGCCGCTCCTGCGGAACGTCACGTCCGACGCGTTCAGCCCGATCAGCTTGAGGCTGTCGGTGGCGCTGCCGTCGGAGTTCTCCGAGATCACGTCGTTGCCCGAGCCCGCGCGATAGAGATAGGTGTCGCTGCCCGCGCCGCCGTTCAGCGCATCGCCGCCGCCGAGGCCGTCGATGGTTTCGTTGGCGCTGGTGCCGTTCAGCGTGTCCACGCCGCTGGTGCCGGTGATGACCGCATGGCTCTGGATCGCGGCGCGATCCCAGGTGGTGCCGTCGGTGAACTTGATGCTCTCCACGCCCTCCCAGGTGCTGGCGAACTGGTTGGTCACCGTCACGGTCTCGCCCGACGACGTGATCTTGACCACGAGGTTGTTGCCCGTGCGGACGAGCGCGACGTCGGACGGGTTGAGCGCGACGAGCCGCAGCAGGTCCTGGTCGCCGGTGCCGGTCAGGTCCTCGATGGTGTCGTTGCCCGAGCCCGAGCCGTAGAGATAGACGTCGGAGCCGGTGCTGCCGCGCAGCAGGTCCGCGCCGCCGAGCCCGTCGATGATGTCGGCGCCGGAGGTGCCGTCGATGGTGTCGTTGCCCGAGGTGCCAACGTGCGTCGGCGTGCCCGGCGCATTGCCGGCGATGATGGCGGCGACGTCCGCCTGGTTCAGCACCGTCGAGTCCTGGAACTCGAAGGTCGAGACCGCGTAGTAGGTCGTGAAGTACTGGTTCTGGATCGTCAGCCGGTCGTCGGTGCCGGCGATGCGGATGATGAGATCGTCGCCGCTGCGCAGGAACTCGAGATCGCCGACCACGATGTTGGCGCCGAACACCACGCGGTCGGGCGCGTCGCCGATCACGCTCAGATTGTCGTCGTTGACGATGTCCTGACCGTAGCCGCGGCCGAACACATAGGTGTCGTTGCCCTGGCGGCCCTTGAGCACGTCGTTGCCGGCGCCGCCGTCGAGCACGTCGTCGCTCTCATAGCCGATCAGCACGTCGTTGCCGCTGGTGCCGACCAGCAGCAGGTCGTTGATGTGCTGCCGGGTCCAGGACGAGCCGTCCGCGAAGGCGAAGTTCTCGATCCACGAATAGTGATCGAACTGGTCCTCGATGCGCAGCTGATCGCTGGTGCCGGTGATCGAGATCACCAGGTCCTCGCCGTCGCGCGCGAGCGACAGCATCGAGGCCGTGATGCCCGCGCCGAACTGCACCGTGTCGGGCTGGTCGTAATTGACCTGGCCGATATAGGCGTTGATGACGTCGGAGCCGTAGCCCAGCCCGAACACGAAGGTGTCGCCGCCGCCATGGCCTTCGAGCCGGTCGTTGCCGGCGCCGCCGTCGAGATAGTCGGCGGTGACGAAGCCCACCAGCGTGTCGTCGCCCGCGGTGCCGGTCAGCGTGCGGGCCTGCACGTCCTGCCAGGTCCAGACCGTCTGGTCCTCGTCCGCGAAATGGAATTCCTCGATGCGGGAGTAGCCCAGGCCGTTGAACTGGTCCTCGATCACGAGCCGGTCGTCGGTGCCCGAGATGCTGAGGATCAGGTCGTCGCCGTCGCGCGACAGCCGGATGTCCGAGACCGCGACGTCGGCGTTGAACGACACCACATCGGTGCCGTCGCGCGTCACATAGACCAGGTAGGCGTCGATGGTGTCGTGGTCGTAGCCGCGGCCGAACACATAGGTGTCGCCGCCGCCCTGGCCCTCGAGCCGGTCGTTGCCGGCGCCGCCGTCCAGCACATCGGCCACGTAGAAGCCGACGATATCGTCGTCGCCCGCGGTCTTGGCGCTGGTGAGCAGCATGCTGCGGATGTCGTCGGGCGTCCACACCGCGCCGTTGTGGAAATGGAATTCCTCGATCTGGCCGAAGATCCAGCCGATGGTGCCCTTGGTGAACTGGCCTTCGATCGTCAGCGTCTCGCCGGTGTCGGCGATGGTGATGACGAGATCCTCCGATCCGTAGGGCGCCGCCTGCCTGACATGCGACAAGATGAGATCGGACGGCAGGATGTCGTCCGAGAACACGATCTTGTCGATGTCGGCGCCTTCGGCGATCGCATCGGAGAAATCGTGGATCGTGTCGTTGTCCCAGCCGCGGCCCCAGATGTAGGTGTCGCCCTCGTTGTCGCCGGCGAGGTAATCGTTGCCGGCGCCGCCATCGAGCACGTCCTCGCGGAAGAAACCGTAGATGTTGTCGTCGCCGGCGGTCTTGGCCTCGACCAGGATCCGGTCCATGACCTGGTTGTAGGTGAGGGTGGTGCCGTCGGCGAACTCGAAGGTCTCGATGCGGTCGAACCAGATGGTGCCGAACGGCCCCGTCGACGAGGCATTGAACTGGCCCTGCACGCGCAGCACGTCGCCCGAGGCGAGCGTCACCAGCAGGTCGTCGGTCGAGCCGTCGCGCGTGAAGGTGACGTCGCCCGGCAGCACGTCGTCGTTGAAGACGACGCGGTCGGTCATGCCGCCGAGGATGTTGTCGGCGTGGTCGTAGACGGTGTCCAAGCCATAGCCCACACCGAAGATGTAGGTGTCGTTCTCGTTGCCACCGACCAGCGTGTCGTTGCCGGCGCCGCCGTCGAGGGTGTCTTCGTAGGAGAAGCCGTAGATGGTGTCGTTGCCTTCGGTCTTGGCAGATGCGACCAGCATCTGCATCACGTCTTCCCACGTGAAGTAGGCGCCGTCGGCGAACGCAAACATCTCGATGCGGTCGAACCAGTTGGGTTCGAAAATGCCGCTATACGCGGCGTGGAACTGCCTGGTCACCGTCAGCGTGTCGGTCTCGCCCGTGATCGAGATCACCAGATCCTCGGAATCGCCGTCGCGGCTGAGCACCAGGTTGTCCCAGCTGACGCCGGCCCCGAAGATCACCATGTCGTTGGTGTCGATCAGGATGTTCTGCTGGCCGTCCTCGACGATGTCGTGGCCGTAGCCGATATCGAAGAAGTAGCGGTCGCCGTCCTCGCCGCCCTTGAGCAGGTCGTCGCCCGCGCCGCCGTCGAGATAGTCGATCGATCCGGTGCCCAGCACCGTGTCCGAGGTCGGCCGCGGATCGCGCACCGCTTCGGCGATGTCGAACAGGTCCCACACCGTGCCGTCGGCGAAGACGATCTCGGCAACGCCGGTGTCGTCGGACATGTCGGAGCCGAACAGGGTCGGCAGCCGGCCTTCGAACTGCCGCTCGACGCGGATCGTCTCGCCGGTCGCCGAGACGGTCAGGATCAGGTCGTCGCCGTCGCGCGAGGCGGCTATGTCCTGCGGCGTGAGATGCGCAAAGCGGATGCTGTCCGGCAGATGCTGGGCCTCGAGCGGCGCTTCGACGTCGTCGATGACGTCGTGGCCGATGTGCTCGCCGAAGATGTAGGTGTCCTGGCCCTCGCCGCCGCGCAGGATCTCATTGCCGCCGCCGGTGTAGAAAATATCGGCGTGGTCGCTGCCTTCGAGCGTCCCGGTGCCGGTGATCAGCACGTCCTCCGGGATGCCCAGCGCGTGGGCGACGCCCGCGAAATCGAGCGACAGGTCGGCATTCTCGTAAGCCGCGACGATGTTCGTCGTCAGGAAGCCGTAGGTGTTGAGCAGGTACGACGCGCCGCGCACGAAATCGCCGATCACGATGTCGAGGATCGGCTTCCACGAGCCGATCCACGCCACGTCGTGGCTCTGGTCCTTGGCCTCGGTGAAGATCGATTGGAAGACCGGGATCAACTCGAAGTTGTTGCCATCGGCGGCATGGAAATTGTTGTTCTCGGTGTCGTAGGCGATGCTGCTGAAGAACTGCGCCAGCGGGCCGCCCTGCACGGCGAGGCGCACCACCGCGAGATCGACGGTCGCCAGGATGTTGGTGAACAGGTCGGTGAAGCCGACGATCGCCCCGGTGCCTTCCGGCTGAATGCGATCGAGTGCCAGCGATTCACCGAGATAGCGCTCGACGAAGGCGATCACGCCGCCGTCGAGCGTGCTCCAGCTGCCGTGCGCCTGCGGCGAATCCAGCACCTGCTGCAGGGTCGGATAATCGATGACATCGTCGTTGGCGTCTTTGACGTCCATGCCGGAGGCCAGCGCCCAGTGGCTCACGGTGTAGGGCTGGTTGTTCTCGTCATAGAGCGTCGAGGTGGTCTCGTAGGCGAAGTCGATCACCTCGTCGCGGCCGAAGGCGCCGTCGATCACCAGCACATGGATGTCGGAATGCGGCTTCAGCTTCGGCGCCGAGGTGTTGGGATCGTTGTCGCCGTCGCCGAGCGGCGAGGCCATGGCCCAGCCGGTCAGGATCGGCAGCGCCTGCGCGCGCAGGTCGTCGAGATCGAGCCCCGACATCGAGGGCAGGGTGTTCTCGACGATGTCGACCAGATTGGGATCGAGGCTCATGGCCTCGCGCAGCGAAACGAGCGTGCCGAAGCCCTTGTGGTCGGGCAGGGCGGCCGCCTCCGCGCTGATCGTGATCGGCCCGCCGGTGTACTGCGTGTAGACGTTTTCGATGTGGTACCAGACGTCGGCCACGGTGCCGGTCGAGTTGTCGGCGCGCGTGAAGGTCGCGGTCGAGCCGATGCGGTTGCCCGCGATCAGCGTCTGGCCGTCGGGCGTGTTGTTGAGCGAGAACGACACGATGCCGAGCGAGTCGAGCGAGAACAGCTCGCCTTCGTCGGTGACCCGGTCGCCGTCGAGGTCGCGCCAGACCATCAGCGACGCGAAGGTGTCGTTCGCGTCGACCGTGCCATCGCCGTTGAAATCGGCGAGCCCGTCATCCGACGCGTCGACCTTGCCGTCGTGATTGCCGTCGAGCAGCGCCAGCACCTCGAAGCCGGAACGCGCGCCGCCGAACATCTCGGTCGCGCCCTCGATGAGCCCGTTGCCGTTGAGATCGCGAACCAGGAAGCCGTCGTCGCCGCCGACCCAGCCGCTGCGCTCGCCGTAGAGATCGCCGTCCATGTCGAAGAACGGCGACGACGTATTCTGGACTGTCAGCTCGAGGCCGTCGCCGTCGAGATCGAGCGTCAGCGGGTCGTTCTCTTTCCAGATCTTGACGCCGGTGATCGCTTGGACGATCGCGCCCATCAGGTTCCACACACCTGTCTGGGTCAGGTAGGAGGGCTTGTCGTCGCCGACGAAATGCGCAGCATCGACCTCGTATTCGTAGATGCTGATATGGCCCGGCCGGCTCTCGAAGGGGACGCCCATGCCGCCCGAGCCGCCCCAGTTGGTGATGTACATCTCGCCGATGTCTTTGACGGCGACGATCATTTCGCCGACCTGGTTGGTGCCCCATCTGACGGCATCCAGAGAGGTCGCCCAGACGCTTTCGGACCACTTGTTGCGATAGCCGCCGTGGAGTTCCAGGCCTCCGAAGTAAATCCGATCGTCGGCTGAAAGGTCGTTGATTCCCAGGCCGTTGCTGGCGTAAATCTTGTCGGCACCGCCGCCGGTCGCGACTTCAAGTCCCTGAATATTGGTTTTGATGAAATCGTTGCCGCTGGTCATCGTCACATATTCGAAATTCTTGAATACGAGACCGGTGCCCTGCGTCAGCGCTTTATCCTTGAAGGCTTCAAGCCCGCCGCCTACTGTCTTCGAATTGCCGAGATAGACCGGGCCGCCGTAGGATGAAAAATCGATAACGTCGCGAGATAGCTTGCCATCGATCACTAACGTCTTTCCAGTTAAGGCGTACCCGGAAAGATCGAGGTCGCCGACGTTGACGCGATCAGTGCGATTGGTGCCGATGATTTTTTCGATCGAGAGCAGCCTGTCGACGGCGTCGTAACCGTCGTTGGTTACGAAAATCGGCTTTTTTCCCTCGAAGGTTTGGCTAACATTCTTAGCGTCAATGCTGACAATGAGTCCGCGGGTGGTGGCGAGTCCCATGTCGCCAACGGAATAATCCGCCGTATCGATGCCGTCGCCACCGATGGCCGTGAGTCGATCTCCGCCACCTAAAAAATCGTCACCGCTTCCGCCGGAAATCGTGTCATTGCCGATGCTCCCATAGAGGTAATCATTACCTGCGCCGCCATTAATAGTATCATCGCCGCCAAAGCCTATTATCAGATTCCGCAAGTCGTCGGTTCGTTGCGAAAGATCGAGAACATCCTGCGTTCTATTCTTGCTATAATCAAAGTAGGCGATATCGATTGTGTTCCACTCAGTATATGAGAACGATGATTCGGTGCGAAGCAATGACGCATATTCCGCTTTTACGACTGCATCATAACCGACCTGTTGATAATCTGCTCCCCAGCCGGCTTGCACGAATATCTTGTTTTGCAATCGAACGGTTTCGCCAAGAAAATCGAATGCTGGATTATTGTAGTCGCGTGATCGATCGACGCCGGGCCCCGTCAAACGTTGGCCCGTGCTGGGATCTATCAAATCATATTTGAGGCTTGTCGCATGAATAAGTTCATGTATGACAACACCGCCGAGCCGCTCTGTTTTGAAAGAGCCGTCGCTCCCCATCCACTTAGTTCGGGCTGCCTCATTAATATCTATGCCTGTCGTTCTAGAGTTGATGACCGCGGTATATGAGCTGTATCCACTTGTGTTAACGAGCCAAATGTCGCCCGGCGAATCCAAAATAGCTTTCGCATCAGCTGAAACGTATAACTGGGCTAGCTCAGCAAGAATGGCGCCCTTTTGCTCGCGTGTGAATTCCCAGCTCCCGGCATAGGTTTGGAAACGTTCGTATCCATTGATGAACCTGGGCATGCCGTCGGGGTCGAAAGCATCCGCGATTTCCTCCGACGGACGCGTGCCCCAAAATTTCAGCTTCAGCATCACGTCAAGCCAAGACATGGTCCGCCCCCTAAACTGGTTTTCTGCTGTACGGAAGAATGTCTACCGCGATCGTTCGTATTTCAAACGCTCGGCATCCCATTGCTCGTATTCGCTATGAGCTATTGGGTATCCGAGTAGGCGTCGCCGCCCGTCCTCTCCAACATAAGACACAACGAAATACTCCCGTTCCAACATGGAGGGCGTATGCGGGTACTTGATATTTGGAACACCTATTGCGCCAAAAAAAACGCCGATTTCCGAAGCTTCAGAAGCGTCTCCGAAGATGATCTCCAAGACTCGAAGGCGTGCAAAGAACTGATCCTTCGAACTGATCACCCCGTCGCGGCCACCGACGTATATCGTACTGAGGGCCTTAACCTTTGCGATGAGCACCTGCCGGGCGGGGCTGGGCAATTTTTGTATGTCTTCGCTGTCGGGTTTCTCATCAAGGAAATACTTAACTGCAGGCACGCTGGAAGGGGCTCGATCCTGGGCGTTGCAGGCATTGTCAACAATCAAAGCTGTCAACCAAGCGGCGCATGCGAGGATTTGGAAAATCCGACTAGCGGTCAAATTCAACATAGAGGCCTCCGCTCGGCGTTGCGACAGAGTCCGGAAAGCTGCCCATCTTGATAATCATCAACAGAGCGCCATGTTAATGAACGACTAGATGTGTTCATGGCCTGATCTTCGCGGTCTTGATGAGCCGTGTGTTCGCTCAGGAATTTGTTGATCGCGCCATGGAGCTGCTGCCAGTCCTTCAAATGGGAGAAGGCGTAGGAGTACTCGAGCCCCCAACCATTAAAGTCGTTGTACACGGCGCAGTTGGCGTTGCATTTCGCTATGAATTCGTAGGTCAGGTCCGCGAGCTTTTTTGCGTAGACTTTGTTTTCGTAGTCGCGGCGTTGATCTGGAGGCAGTTGATTGCCGTCTTCGCAATCGCCAGATCTCGCAACCTTCGGGTCGACGCGCCGGAATCGAACGAGGTCGGCGATATCGCTCGGCTCATCCCGGCATATTGCCGGACTAGAATCGGTGAGCTTGCGTGTCGCAAAGAGCAGTCGATGGTAGCCGCGATGCAGAGACGACGGCGTCGTAACCTGGTTGCGAAGCGAGATCTGAATTTGGATGCCTTTGTCGACGTCAGCCGGGGTGGCTGTCGTCAAAGGAACAGCCTTATCTCCCGACAGCAAAAGCGACAGTTGGTAATCCTGGTTGACGTACCCGTTTGGTCCTTCGCTGGTGTAATTTTGGCGGCCGGAATCGCATGTTCGCCTGGTGATAAAAGCAGCAGGCAGCCTGAGCACCCAAACCTTGCGACGCGCAGATGTGGCGGTGCCGTCGATCAAAGCGAGTTGCTCCTCCGACATGCTCCGCGTTGTCGAGCCGGCGAGAAAAGGCAGGGCTCCCGTTACGGCGCGATAGAACGAGCTGCCCGAGCTGCAGATTTCGGGCCGCAACTTCGCGACCTCTTCGGCAGAAAGCGTGCGGTCTGCGTTCGTCTGCGCAACAGCAACCGAGTGGCTCCAGAGCGTCGCAAGAAGGACAGCCAAGGAGAGACGTCGTTTCGACGTTGTGAGCAACATTGGCGCGATCCCATGAGCTGCGCGAACGCGGAATCTGAATCGCGTTCGCTTCAAAGCGGTCATCGCGCGTCGCCCCCGACACCAAAACGAGCTCGCGCACGATAGACGAGGCAGGAGGTGGTACAAGTAAAACTTGTACCACTGTGAGTTCCGTAATCACGCGAAACGCATGTCGAATGACGTCGCGTCACGGAATGCAGGACAATTCGATTTGTGGTGGTTCCACAACTGTGCGCTGTATTTCATTTCGGTAAAAGGATACTGACTGTATCGTCTGCATCTTTTTGAAATTTGTCCGCACAAGTGCGTCTACGTGGTGCGCTGCTGAGCGCCGGCGAGCGGCTAAGGAGCAATCATGAAAAGGACCTTCTTGGTCCCAGCGAAGCGCTCTGAAAAAGAAAAACAATGAAACGGGCGTTTCTGTTCGGCGTTGGCTGGGCCCTCACCGCCCTCACGATTGGGCTGTTTGTCTTCGGCAAGTACACCATCTTGTCCCAGCACGCAGCTTACATCGTAGGGTGTGTTGCATTACCGGCCGCTCTTCTTGCTTTCTGGCGCGCGCGACACGCGATGCCCCACCATTCCTGGATGGTCGCAACACTTTGTTGGCTGCTGGGTTGGCTGGTGATTGCCGTTGTTTGTGTCGTTTGCGTATTGATGTTGGTCTGGTTGATTGGTTCGGGGCCTTGAGGTTTTGGCTACGGGAACGACAACATCCCGTTCGCGTCTCACCACCAACTGTAGCTCGTGCACCGATATCGTTTCGGCTTCGCGCAATACACTGCGGTTCTCCTCACTCCGTCCCCGTCGCGCACAAACCAATTGCATCCATCGGTCCAGGCCCGGCAGAGCCGCTCGACCCGAAGACCGTCCACGACCTCCGTCGGAAACGGCGGAAACCACCGGTGCCCGATCCAGAAACCCAGCAATGGGCCGGCTGTTAGCAGAGCCGCGGCGGAAAGCACACTGACACGACGCATAAGGACTTGGTCGCGCCAGCAGGGCGCGAGGTTCAATCAGATGCTTGCGAAAGCCGCGACCGAGCGCGGTTCACTCCATTATCTCTTGTCGATGTGTCCCGGTCGCGACCTGAGGCGCGCATGTTCGAGGGTCTCTTCGTCCCAGGCGTTGTACTCCTGCTCGGTCACGGGGAATGGCACCAATCGGCGTCTGTCATCATCGCTCAGGTATGACACGACGAAGTACTCGCGCGCGTTCTGGGGAGGTGTGCCCGGATAGGTGAACCGCGGTCCGCCCAATCCGGGAACGCCGAAATAAATGTCATATTGTGCGCCCACCTGCGCGCGCCCTGACAGCACCTTGATGATCTCAATTCGCGTGAAGAAAAGATCTTTGCTCGGAGGAGACGCCGAGCCATGCCGCCCGAGGATGTAAGCCGGCTGCTCAAGGGTGCGAACCTTGGCAATGACGATGTCATGGGCGCCGGGCGGAACACTGGGGTGATCGATATCCGGCGGAGGCGCGTCCAGAAAATATTGCAGATATCGAGTGACCGCGGATTGATCACTGGTCTGTGCTTGCGCGACCATCTCGATCGCGTCGGACGAATTGGGCGGCGGCAGGTCCGGACGCGGCGGCGGTGTCGCGCGCCTTGCGGCAGGCGTGAACACGTCGGCATAGACCCATGCAAGGCGGTCGCCGTGCCAATTGCGGTCGCCGCCCCAGGTGAACCATCGCCATAGCCCGCATCCGGTGTCGCCGGGCGGGTAGATTCCGAGCATGTTGTCGATCCGCACCCAGCAGCCGACCAGCGGCGGCAGGCCAAGGACACCGGGCGCGGCATAGCGCCGTCGCTCGGCCAGCACCTCGATGCGGTCGCGCGTCCGGCGCTGGACCTCGATGGCAAAGAGCTGGATCGCCGGTCCCGGCGGGGCATCCACGAGATAAGTCGACGTCAGTGGGACGGCTTCGTATCTCGCGGTCCGGTTCAGGCGCTCCTGGACGACGAAGATGCCTTCGCTGGGGATGTCTGTCGGCTCGATCTGCGGACAGAAACCGTCACGCAGCAGCTCGGGCCTGCCGACGTCGTAGCCGATCGCCTGCTGACGCTCCTGCGGGCAGGCGCCCGGACGCGACCAGCCAGCGCGATAGCGCAGCGGCTGCACGATCGCCTTTTCCCCTTCCGGCTGGGCGGTCTTGACCAGGATGACCTCCTCGATCGCGCCCGACAGCAGGAGGGCATGACACGTCTTGTCGCAAGCCGCGTTCACCAGGACGAGCCGCGCGGGCAGCTCGGTCTGCTGATGGACGATCGCATGGTCGGGGCTGCGCCAGGCGTAGAGGATGCGCGGCAGCGCGATGGCCGCATCGATGGCGTAAAGCGCAACCGCGCCGATCAGGATGAGACGCTTGTGCTTCTGCCACAGACTCGTGCGTCTGAGCCGCCGCCACAACAGAACCCCAACAAGGATTGTCAGCCATATCGGGTGGAACAGTCCGATCAAAAGCCCGGGCACGCCAAATGTGCTGCTCAGGGCGCTGATGACGGCTCCCAGCACTTCCATGTCCGATCGCGCGCTCCAACCCGGGCCAAGCCCGGCCCATGACCTGACGGTCGACGGCAGCCTCGCGCAATTGATGCAACCCGAAGTGAATCGGGTTCGAAGTTTCGTGCCGCCGGAGGTCAGGATGACCGGAACGTAAACGAGTTCGGCGCAATTCTCGGCATTTCCACGCGCTGAGCCGTCGTTTCATTCGGGGCTGAGCAGCGGCACTTGCTCCCGTGTTGGAACGCCTGGGCACGCCTCGCCCAATGGCGAGCGCTCGATGAAGGGATAGTAGTCAAGGGGGCTTGGAAACGCGACCGCGAACGAGATGGTGCCGCGCTTGTAGCGAACAGAATCGGACGCGCTTCCCTTTTCATTACCCCACGAGGTGATGACGCCATTCACGGCTGCTGTCCGCCAAATCGGAGAAAATCGGCCGATCCGATTGATGTCGAGGAGATAATGGAAGCCCGCGACTCCTCCGCTCTTGACTGCGTCTCCATATGGATCGGTCGGAGACGACCACGGGCGGCGGTATTCAGCACCGATCGACCGTAGCAAAGCATGCATTGCGGCGATCTTCTCATCGACCGTCGTGAGATCGCCGTTGAGGCGATCGAAGCGTTCATTGAGCAGCACGCCGGCCTTGTAGTCGTCCCAAATGGCCTTTTGCCAATCGAGGTGCTGTTGCCGTTTGGCCTTCGCCAGAAGCTCCCGGTAGCGTTCATTCGACACCGAGCCGAACGTGCATGCATCCTGCTCGGGATGGGTCCGCAATAGAGGCGCGAGATAGATGGCAATGAGTGCAACGGCCGGCAAACCGATGCCCCAGGCAATTTTCGCTTTGACCGATCTGGAAGCCACTTGATGCCAAACCCCACGCTCATGATGCCAATGATTGGGTCGGCATCGCGGCACGCTGACGTGTCACAACGCTGCTGGTCGGGGCCGTGAAGCAACGATGCCGCAGACATCGTCCCATTCGCAACCACTGTTGATAGAGCTTGCGTTTGCAGAATTAATCTTCCCCAACCCGATTGGCCGGCCTACGACAGCCATGCCTTGCCCAGTAGAGGGCGCTTCATGAGGCGGTCATGCTGCGGAGCAAGGTGTGGCGCCCGAGGTTCTGGCCGACGCATCCAGAATCCCGGGTCGTCTCGGATCACCGCCCGCGCCGTCGCAAGACGGGGCTGCCTTCAGTGGCTGGACGCGGACGGACCGAAGGACGGCGCCAATGCCGTCTGGATAAGGCGAGGTCAGCTCGCTGGTCCGAGCCCGGAAGAGCGGTCCCGAGCCGAGAAACGTCACAGTGGAGCGCCGGAGGGCGCGCCTGCCGGTAACACGGCGGGCGGGGCGCCTTCGCAGGGTGCCCAAGTTTGACGACGCGCCTGAACCGGCGCTCCGCTCCCTCATGGGAGCGAAGGAAGAAGAGAAGGCGCGCCCCGCGCCTCACTGACACCAGGGGCCGATGAATCACGTCTGCATGAGTTTATTTTTTCGCGCGCGGCGCTTTCTTTTTCGCCGCGATCTTCTTCGCAGGCTTTTTCTTCGCTGCAGTTTTCGCCGCAGCCTTCTTGGTGGCAGCTGTCTTGCTCGCTTTCTTGCTCGCCGCCGACGTCTTCCACAACTCCAGGCTCGCGAGCCGCGCGCCTTCGGCCAGCGCCTCGAACTTCGCCCAGACGATGCTCGGATGCACCTCCTTGCTGCCGGCGAACGTCGCAAATCCGCAATCGGAGCCCGCGATCACGCGCTCGCGGCCGACCAGGCTCGCGTAGCGCATGATGCGCTCGGCGACGAGCTCGGGATGCTCGACCAGCACGGTCGAATGGCTGATCACGCCCGGGATCAGCACCTTGTCCTTCGGCAGCTTGGCGTTGCCCCAGACCTTCCATTCGTGCTCGTGCCGCGGGTTCGCGGCCTCGAACGAATAGGCGCCGGCGTTGATCTTCAGAATGATATCGATGAGGTGCCTGACCTCCATGTCATGCACGCGCGGACCCATGTTGATGCCGTAACAGGTGTGGTGACGGATCTTTTCCGGGGGAATGCCGCGCAGCGCATGGTTGAGCGCCTCGACGCGCAGCATCGCCCACTTGCGGCATTCCTCGATCGTGGCGTCCGGATTCATCAGGTAATAGGAGACGAGCCGCGGATCGTCGATCTGCACCAGGAAGCCTGCATCGACGATCGCCTTGTATTCCTCGCGCATCGCCTCGGCGATGGCGGTGAGATACTCCTCCGCGGTCTTGTAGTGGCGGTTGAGCATCCAGTCTTCGATGTTGGCGACCGAAATCGCCGGCATGAAGGCCTCGACCTCGGCGTCGCCGATCGCGGCCTTGAGGTTTTCGATATCGCGCTCGAGCAGCGCGTGGCCCTTGTAGGCGACCGGTCCGGTGCAGACCATGCGGATGTTGCGCGCAGGCGCCGAGCCGTAGAACTCGGGGAAAGCGAGCCCCTCGCGCGAGTCCGACCACGAGCCGCGCCGCGGCGCATTCGGATCGGGCTCGAAGCCCGAGAGCCGGTCGTTCACGTAAGTGACGAAGCTCGGCTTGGAGTATTCGCCGTCGTCGATCACGTCGAGGCCGAGCGCGATCTGCCGGTCCACGATCTCCTTCACGGCGCCGGGCAGCCGCGCGCTGTGCGCGTCCTCGTCGATCGGCTTGCCCTCGGCCTTGGCGACCAGCATCTCGATCATGTCGGCCGGCCGCGGCAACGAGCCGGCGTGAGTCGTGATGATGCGTTTCGTGCTGTGCTGCATGATGCTCTCCGCTTGCGACTCGGCTGTGGGAGAGTCAGAAGCGAATCCCAAAGGCGGCCCGGCACGGCTCGCGCCGCCGCAGGGCGTCGGATTCCGGTTCTGAAGTTCCTCCCAAGGCTCCTTCAGGGCGCCCGAAAGGCTAGCGGCTCGAAAGCCGATCCGCCAGCGTGGGCAAGGGCTTGGGGGCCTGTGGGCAGCGGCGGTCGGAGTTTTGCCCCAATCGGTGCGTTTAGCTCGTCGCGGGTGGGAGGCTTATCCGGCTTTTGTGTTCCTGAAGCCGGACCAGACGGCGTCGCCGATGGGTGACTGAAGGCGGGGGACTGCGATGACATTCAGATTTCTGGCGGTGGCGCTGCTCAGCGCAGCACTTGGCGCGGCCCTGTCGGGCTGCGCGGCCGATTCCGGACCCAAGGAGGTGGGCGGCACGCTGGTCGGCGCCGGCGCCGGCGCCCTGATCGGCAATGCGATCGGCGGCGCGGCCGGCAACCGGGCCGCGGGCACCATCGCGGGCGCTGCGATCGGCGGGCTGATCGGCAACCGGGTCGGGGCTGCGATGGACGACGAGGACAAGCAGCGGGCTTACGCCGCGCAGATGCAGGCGCTGGAGAGCGGGCCGTCCGGCGCGCCGGTCGCCTGGCGCAATCCGGACTCCGGCCGCTACGGCTCGGTGGTGCCGGGCGCGGCCTATCAGGCGAACGGCATGAACTGCCGGCCCTACACCCACACGATCTATATCGACGGCCGGCCGCAGACCACGCGCGGCACCGCGTGCCGCAATCCGGACGGCACCTGGACGCCGGTGTAACGGCGCCTATATAGAGCGACACATAAACCGAAGCGGGCGGCGCAAGCCGCCCGTTTTCGTTATAGAGGGGATGGCACCCCCACCGGGGGGCGTTGAGGGGAGAGATGCTCAATCGTTCTTCGAACGCCGCAAATTTTCCGCTCGCTGCGGCGTTCGGCATTTTCACCGTGGCGTTTCTCGCGGTGGCGTCGCCGTGGCTGCTCGGCTTCGTGCAGGTGCCGTGGGATTCGGTCTCGACGTTCTATCCGCAATTTGCGTTTCTGGCGCGTTCGATCGCCGCAGGACAATCGCCGTTCTGGACGCCGAATGTCTTTGCCGGCTGGCCGCAGATCGCCGATCCGCAGGCGCTGATCTTCTCGCCGCTGCATCTGCTCGTCGCGCTGATCGTTCCAAATCCGACGCCGCGGCTGTTCGACTGGATCACGTTCGGCTTGCTCTATATCGGCGGCGCCGGCGTCATTTTGCTGTTTCGCGATCGCGGCTGGCATGTGGCCGGTGCGGTGGTTGCGGCGTTGGCGTTCAGCCTCGGCGGCTCGGCGGCGTCACGCATTCAGCACATCGGGCAATTGCAGAGTCTCGTGTTCCTGCCGCTGGCGATCCTGATGCTGTCGCGCACGCTCGAGCGCTCGTCGTGGCTGGCGGGTGCGGCCGCGGGCTTGTTCGCCTCCTTCATCGTGCTCGGCCGCGATCAGGTGTCGCTGGTCGGCACCTATGTGCTGGTGGGCTTTGTGCTGTGGCACTGGCTCGACGGCGCGGGCAGGGGCGCGCGCTTTGTCGCAAGCCTCAAGCCGCTGCTTGCCGGAGGGATCGTCGGCGTCTGCATCGTCACAGTGCCACTGACGCTCACCGTGCTGCTGGCGCAAGGCTCCAACCGCCCGGACATCTCGTTCGCTCATGCGGTGCAAGGCTCGCTGCATCCGGCGAGCCTGATGATGCTGGCCTTCGCCGATGTGTTCGGCGCCTCCGACTTCAACCGCGAGTTCTGGGGCCCGCCGAGCATTCCCTGGCACGAGCTGATCGGCCAGACCGGCCTCTATGACTCGCAGAACACCGGGCAGATCTACACCGGCGCGCTGGTTGCGGTGTCGCTGCTCGCGCTGGCGCTGACGCGAGGCGTGCTGTGGGCGCGCGAGATCCGGTTCTTCACCGTCGCAACGCTGATGACCTTGCTCTACGCGCTCGGCAAATACACGCCTGTGTTCTACCTGCTGTACGAATATCTGCCCGGTGTCGCGCTCTATCGCAGGCCTGCGGATGCCACCTTCGTGCTGTGCGGGCTGCTGGCGATTGTCAGCGGTTACCTGATCCATCGGCTTCTCGATGGCACGCTACAGCCGCGCTACTGGCAGTTTGTTGTGGCAAAGGTCGTCGTCCTGACATTGGCTTCGGTCTCGATCTTGCTGGCGCAATGGGCCGGCATGTTCGAGAGCGTGGTGGCGCCGCTGTTGTGGGGGCTCCTCTTTTTCCTGGCCGCAGCCGGAGCCCTCGCACTCGCGCATTATCTCGCGTCGCACAGCGCGGCCGGCGCGGCAATGGTGCTTGCGGTTTTCTGTGTCCTGGACTTCGGCTGGAACAACGCGCCGAATGAATCGACCGGCCTGCCGTCATCGCAATACGACGCGCTGCGCGCCGACTCCAAAGACGAAACCCTCGCGCTCTTGAAATCCAAGCTGAAGACCGCGGCTGCGCCCGACCGCCGGGACCGTGTCGAGATGATCGGTGTGGCTTATCATTTCCCGAACATCGGGCTTATTCACGATCTTGATCATCTCTACGGTCACAACCCGTTGCGGCTGGCCTTGTTCGAAGACACCACCGGCGCGCCCGATACGGTCGCAGCGGTGCGCGGTCCGTTCACGCCGCTGTTGCCATCCTATCGTTCGCCGCTGGAGGATTTGTTCGGGGTGCGCTTCCTCGCGCTCGGCCAGCCGATCGAGAAACTCGATCCCTCCGTGAAATCTGAAGACCTTCCGCTCGTCGGCCGCACCAAGGACGCTTACATCTACGAGAACCCGCGCGCGTTGCCGCGCGTGCTGCTCGCGACGCAATGGCAGAAGGCGGATTTCGCTGCGATGTTGCGCAACGGCGGTTGGCCGGATGTCGATTACCGGCGCACGGTTCTTCTGGAGAATGCGCCATCTGTTGTGCCGGCCGGCGATACGTCCGGCACAGTTCGCATCCTGCGCTATGAAAACACCAACATCGAGATCGAGGCCGATGCGCCTTCGGGTGGTTTCGTCGTGCTGAACGACGTGTGGCATCCATGGTGGCGGGCAAGCGTCGACGGCAAGCCTGCCGACATCCTCAAAGCCAACGTGCTGTTCCGCGCCGTCGCGGTGCCGCCCGGCAAGCACGTGGTGCGCTTCACGTTCGAGCCTTTGAGCGGCGCCTGGGCCGAGCTGACCGACAGGCTTTCCCGATGAGGCGTGCCCCGGGCAAGCCCAAGTCACGCCTCGCGGAGCTTACGTCACGGCGGAGGATCGCTGCCGTTTCAATGAGGGTTGGCCGCCACCACGTCATGATCGTTATCGAGGTCGCGATGCCGGTACACACCGATGCATCCCGAGTTGTCGCCGCAGATGCCGGCGCCGACAGCCGTCGTATCGCCGCCGGCACCGACCACAGCGACCGGCGCCAATTGCGGAACGAAGATCAGGTTGCGTTCGGAATCGGCTGCGACCGAATGCGAGCCGGACGATTGCGGGATCGTTTCGACGAGGCGGTTGATCCGCGCATCGATGACGCCGAGCACGGCGCCGCTCGGTTGCCGGTTGCTGCCGGTGTAGTACCGCTGATCGCCCTTGTTGTACCAGACTTCGTCCGATCCGACGATGCCGGCGACTGGGGTCTGGGCTCTGGTCGTGGCATTGATCACCAGCGTGCTGGTGTCGCTTGGGTTGTTGGCGGTGGTGCAGCCGAGCAGCAGATTGTCTCTCGGCCCAACCGTGGCGCCGTTCGGTCCGCAGCCGTGGAGCTTGATGACGCCTTCGTTGGTTGCCGGGTTATACGCGCCCTGTGCCGCCGTCGGAGTCGAGAGGGTTTCCGGATTGGTCACCAGCAGGCCGCCGTCACAGGTGATCGGACCGCCGAGCTGGCCGTAATTGCAGCCCGGCGGATTGTTGGCGACGATCGGGATCGACGTGTAGAAGCGTTTGGTCGCCTGATCCCACGCCGGCTGCTCGATCGACAAGCCAAAGCCGGGCGGCAGGATCGCATGGGAGATCCTGATCTTCGTGATGATCGTGACGTCGCTGGTTTGGGCCTCGCCATTGGCGGCAAACAGCGTCGCGAACGGAGGGTCCTCGGCGTTGTTGGCGGCCAGCAGCAACCTGCCGTTGGTCGTCAGGGCCATCTCGTCGACGCGCGTGGTCCCGCCCGTCGAGATCGTCTGCTTGAGCGCATGCGAGGGCGGCGCATCGAGGTCGATCACCTTCAGCGTGCTGTCGCCGTCGCCGGCATAGAGCCAGCGACCATGCGAGGCGACGCCGTCCGGGCCGGAGTGATTGTTGTCGACCGTACCAGTCGAGCTCAGCACGACGCCGACAAAGCCGCCGATGGTCCGCCTGAATTTGAGATGCTGGATGTCGATGACATCGATGCCGGCGTTCGAGCGATCAGCCAGATAATATTCGCCGCGGTCCGAGTTGACGAAGCTGATGTCAAACGATCGCAGCGGATTGCCGGAGATGTGGATGGCGGTCAGACATTTGGTCTGAGTCCCGGTCGTGATGGGAGCTCCAGGACCGGTGCACGGAGCAGCCACGGCCGTGGTCGTGGCGAGCGAAGCGGCCGCGAACAAGAGTGCGGGCGACAGACAGACAAGCGATTTAGGCGACGACAGCATATCGAGCCTCCCTATGACGCTTTTGAGTTCGTCTTCAGTCGCCCTTGTGTCGTTGCGTACCGGCGCAATAGGGCCGCACAACAAGCGATCAGGCGGGAGGCCGCATTTATTTATCTGCGCGGGTCGCGAATTCGTCATGCGCCTGTCATCGGCGCGGAGGCGCGTCGATGGTTGCGCAATAGAACCAATGTGTTCCGGTCAATCGAGCCGCGCGTAGATGTCGCCGGAGTTGGCGTCGTGCGGCAATCCTTCAAGCCAGCGTGCGATCTCTGTTGCGTTTCGCCATTCGCCAAGCTGCTGGCTTTCGCCGAGCGCGGCATTGAACCGCGTATAGCCCAGCGCCGTGCAGCGCTCGATGCAGGCGCGCGCGATGTCGCGCTGGATCGTCGTGAACTCGAACGACAGCGCTTTGACCGGTTGCGTCAGTCCGGCCAGCGCTTCCGCTTCGAAGCCTTCGACGTCGATCTTGATGAAGGCCGGGCGCCCATGCGCCGCGATCAGCGCATCGAGCGTCGTCATCGGCACACGGATCGATTTGCCCCAGCGTTGGCCTTCCCATCCTGCGGCACCGTCAGCGGCTTTCACGAACGCATCCGATGCCGTCGTCACGGTGGGATTGTCGATGTTGACCTGCAAGGTGATCTCGCCGGCGGCGCGGCCGACGGCCTTGCGTTCAAGGATGACCGACTTGTCGCGGCCGTAGATCGCGCTGAGCGTGAGAGCGAGGGCAGGCTGCGGCTCGACCGCAACGACCTTCGCGCCGAGCCGGCGAAACGCGCCGACGCGGTCGCCGACATGGGCGCCGACGTCGAACACCAGATCGCCTTGGTGGACGAACTCGCTGTAGAGGCTGTCCATCGCCGTGTGTCGTTCGCGATGGCCGTAATACACGCGCAGCGATCGCAGAACGGCCCGCGCGGTGCGAAGCGTCTCGAACATCGGTTAGCCCGCGCGCGCCGCGGCCTTGTCGAGCGCCGGCAGAGCGAGCGCGGTCAAGGCTTCGGGCGGCGCGGTCTCTTCGGGCAGGCGGCCGATGCCGAGCCGCGTCAGCCATCGACCGACGGAGGGCCAGGCGCTGATCACGGCCATCGGAATGGCAAGCGCAGGACCGGCAGCGAGAAGGAGTGCATAAGGAATGGCGCTCGGATGCGTGGCCCACAGCAGCGCCACGATGCCGAAGCCCAGCACCGCATGCGGCCAGAGCTGCTTGAACGCTTCGGCCCAAGATACGGTGTGATCCTCGCGAACTTGGCCGGCCCAGCCGATAGCGCGGCCAAACCCGAGGATGCCGATCATGAACAGCGTGTGGCAGAACCACATCATGGGCAGGATGAGAATGTAGAACAGCGTCATCACCACGATGCTGGCGATGAAGCGCGGCGCGCCGCCGAACGCCTTGCGCAGGTCCGGCCGCAGCAGCACGTCGATCTCGGTTGCGAAATGCGGCGCGAACCACATCACGAAGGTCAGCACCATCACGGCGTGGCCCGTGCCGAAGTGCATGAAGTCGGCGGTGGAAGGCTGAAGCGCTACGTCGATCGCGCCGAAGAAGAGCATTCCGATCCAGGCCGGCGAGGCGAGGAACATCAGCATCGCGAAGAACAGCTGGAAGCGGCTGACCGGCTTCAGGCCGGGCATCTTGATGAACGGCCAGTACTGCAGGTTGCCCTGGCACCAGCGCTGATCGCGGCGCAGAAACTCGATCAAGGTCGGCGGGTTCTGCTCCCAGCCGAGATCTTCCTCCGGCAGCACGCGCACGTCAAAGCCGGCGCGGCGCATGAACGCCGCCTCGATCTGGTCGTGGCTCAGCACATGGCCGTCGAGCACGCCGTCGCCGGGCAGCACTGGAATGCGGCAGTGCGCGACGAACGGCGCGATGCGGATGACGGCGTTGTGGCCCCAGTAAGGTCCGCAATCGGCTTGCCACCATGCCGCGCCGATCGTCCAGGAGCGCATGCCGAGCCGCATGCCGAACTGGAAGAGGCGCGCGAACGCGCTGGTGGAGGGAAGGCCGACGACGAGACCTTGCAGGATGCCGAGCTTCGGATCGGCCTGAATGATGCGCACGAGGCGCAGGATCGCGGCAGCCGTCATGAAACTGTCGGTGTCGAGCGTGACGGCGAACTCATGCTGCCCGCCCCAGCGTTCGCAGAAGTCCCAGAAGTTGCCGGCCTTGAAGCCGGTGTTCGCATCGCGGCGCCGATAGGTCACCGCGATGCGACCCTTCCAGCGCTCGGTCAGCGCCGCGAAGCCTGCATCTTCGAGCGTCGCGATGTCGGCGAGGCCCGTGTCGCTCAGCACATAAAGGTGGAAGCTGCTGCCAGCGCCCGCGGTCTCGATCTCGCGCAGCATGGCGTCGAGATTGCGGATGACGCGGTCCGGCGGCTCGTTGCGCACGAACATGCAGATCGCGGTCGAGGCCGTGATCGGCTCATCGCCGCGAACGAGGCCGGCTGCCGGCACGACCGCCACGATCTCATCGCGAGAAAAGCGCAGGATGCAGAAGCCGATGACGGCGTCCCAGAAGCCGATCACGGTCCAGGGCAGCGTCAGCCCGAAGAAGACAAGCACCAGCGCGTCGAGCACGCCGAAGCCGCCCGCCGACAGCGCATAAGCGGCGAGCGCCAGCGTGCCCACGATGGTCGTGATCACCAATGTGGCGAACAGCGCGCGCCGTGCCGTCAGGTTCCAGTCGGAACCGCGGTTTCCGTCCACAGCTTTCAGTCCGAGACCCGACAGAGCCGCCCCCTGAAAATCGTCCTTATCTACGCGCGTGGTGCAGGGTATAGCGGGCGGTGGGGTTCCGGTCCAACGTGTGGTGTCAGGAGGGGGAGTGTCGGGTCAGGAAGAAGAAGTCGCGGAGGCGCTCTGGTACGTGGGGCCCGGGCGCAGCGAAATCCGCGAAGAACGGCTCAAGCCGCTGGCGGACGGCAAGGTGCGGGTGCGGGCGCTTTACGGCGCGATCAGCCGGGGCACCGAGGCGCTGATCGCGGCGGGCCGCGTGCCGGCCGGCGAGTACCAGCGCATGCGCGGGCCGTTCATGGCCGGCACGTTCCCGTTTCCGGTGAAATACGGCTATTCGACCGTCGGCGCGGTCGAGGCCGGGCCGGACGATCTGATCGGCCGCAATGTGTTCGCGCTTCATCCTCATCAGACGCGCTTCGACATTCCGGCCGAGGTGGTGGTGCCGATCCCGCCGGACATTCCGCTGTCGCGGGCTGTGATGGCCGCCAACATGGAGACCGCGCTGAACGCCACCTGGGACGCGTCGCCGGGGCCTTATGGGCGGATCGCCGTGATCGGCGCCGGCGTGGTCGGTGCGCTGGTTGCATTCATCTGCACGCGCATCGACGGCGCCGAGGTGACGCTGATCGACATCGACCGCTCGCGCGAGGCGCTGGCACTGACGCTCGGCGTCCGCTTCGCCACGCCGGACGCAGCACCAACCGATTGCGACTACGTGTTTCACACCAGCGCCAGCGCCGAGGGCCTGACCACGGCGCTCAACATCGCGGCCGAGGAGGCGAGCATCATCGAGATGAGCTGGTACGGCTCCGGCATCGTCGCGGTGCCGCTCGGCGGCGCGTTCCACAGCCGGCGGCTGAGACTGATCTCGAGCCAGGTCGGCAAGGTGGCACCATCGCACCGCGCCACCTACAGCTACCGCGAGCGGCTCGAGGCCGCGCTGGCACTGACGGCGCATCCGCATCTCGACGCGCTGCTCGCGCCTGCGGTGTCGTTCCGCGAGCTTCCCACGGTTCTTCCCGATATCCTGAAACCCCGAAGCGGCGTACTCTGCCAGCTCATCAGCTATTCGTAAGAGGTCTCTGTGTTCACAGTTGAAGTCCGCGATCACATCATGATCGCCCATTCGTTTCGCGGCGCGGTGTTCGGCCCGGCGCAAGCGCTGCACGGCGCGACCTTCGTGGTCGATGCCGCCTTCATTGCCGACACGCTCGATGCCAACAGCATCGTCATCGACATCGGCCGGGCGCACGACGTGCTCAAAGCCACGTTGGGACCGCTCAACTACAAGAATCTCGACGATGTGCCGGAGTTCGAGGGCAAGAACACCACGACCGAGTTCCTGACCAAGCACATCTACGATCAACTGGCGAAAGCGGCGCGCAGCGACGGGCTCGGCCGTCCCGGCAAGGAGCTGAAGGCGATCCGCATCACCATCTCGGAGTCGCACGTGGCCCGCGCATCCTACGAGGCGCCGTTGTGGTGAACCGCGTCGCGTTCGCGGTGCCGGGGGATCTCGCGACGCCGACCGGCGGCTACGCTTACGATCGCCGCATCATTGCTGAACTGCAGAAGATGGGCTGGCAGGTCGACGTGGTGAACCTCGGCGAAGGCTTCCCGAAGCCGACCTGGGAAACCAAGGCCGCGGCGAAACGCAAGCTCGCCGAAGTGCAGAAGGGCTGCCCCATCGTCATCGACGGGCTCGCCTTTGGCGTCCTGGACGAGGCGGCACGCGAATTGCGCGATCGCAATCCGCTGATCGCACTGGTGCATCATCCGCTGGCGCTCGAAACGGGTCTGACGCCGGACCAGGCGCGCGATCTGAAGTCCACCGAGCGCGAAGCCTTGTCCCATGCGCGCTGGGTGGTGGTGACGAGCCCGTCGACCGCAGCCATTCTCGTGGACAGCTACGACGTCGATGACAACCGCATCACAGCGGCGTGTCCCGGCACTGATCGCGCGCCGGCCGCGACCGGCAGCAAGGACGGCACGATCCGGCTCCTCTCCATCGGTGCCATCGTGCCGCGCAAGGGCTTCGACATTCTGGCAGCGGCGCTCGGCGACCTGAAAGATTTGCGCTGGCATCTCACCATCGCGGGCGACCGCACCCGCGATCCGGCCGCGGCCGCGGCGCTCGATGCCGCAATCGACGAGCACGGGCTGGGTTCACGCATCGACGTGCTCGGCGCGCTGCCGGCCGATCGCATCGAGGCGCTGTACGCAGGCGCCGACATCTTCGTGCTGGCCTCGCATTTCGAAGGCTACGGCATGGCCTTCGCCGAAGCGCTGGCGCACGGCCTGCCGGTGATCGGCACCACGGGCGGCGCGATTCCGGACACGGTACCGCCCGGCGCCGGAATTCTCGTTGAGCCGAAGGACGTCAAAGCACTGTCGCGCGCACTCAGAATGCTGATCGCCAATCCGACCGAGCGGAAGTGGCTCGCCAGCGGCGCGCGTACTGCCGCGCAGGAGCTGCCGACCTGGCGCGACTCCGCCAAGCTCGTCGCCAAGGCTATCGAGGCGGCGGTATGAGTTTCAGCGCGTCATGGCTTGAGCTTCGCGAGCCGCACGATCGCCGCGCGCGCAACACGACCGTGCTCGATGCGGTGGCCAAGGCCTTTGCGGATCATTCTTCGGTTGCGATCACCGATCTCGCCTGCGGCACCGGCTCGACGCTGCGCGCGCTGTCGCCGCGGATCAAAGCGCGGCAGAACTGGCGGCTCGCCGACAACGACCTGAGCCTGCTGGCGCGCACGCCGCAGTCGCAGCCGCCCGATCTGATGGTCACCACCACGCCGATCGATCTGGAGCGCGATCTCGAAGCAGCGCTCGACGGCCCGGCCGATCTCGTCACGACGTCAGCGCTGCTCGATCTTGTCTCGGATGCATGGCTGGAGCGGCTTGCGGTCGAAGCCGCGGCGCGCCGGCTGCCGGTCTATGCGGCGCTGAGCTACGACGGCCGCGTCGAGATGACTCCGTCCGATCCGGGCGATGCTGCGATCGTCGGCGCCGTCAACCAGCATCAGCGCACCGACAAGGGCTTCGGTCCGGCGCTCGGGCCGGACGCAGCGACCGTCGCGCCGGAGCGCTTCGCGCGCGTCGGCTACGCGGTGGTGCAGGGCGTCTCCGACTGGGTGTTCGGCCCGAGCGACCGCGAGATCCAGCTCGAGACGCTGACCGGCTGGGCCACCGCGGCGCGCGAGATCGGCACCGTGCCGCTGCCCGATGTCGTGGCCTGGCTCACCCGCCGCCGCGATCTCGTCGCGGCCGGCCGCTCGACCATCCGGGTCGGTCACGTCGACTTCTTCGCGCGCCCGACCGGCTCGCGCTGAGCCGAGAGATCGCAGTCGAACAACACGTCGTCGCCGAGCCGGTGCAGCTTCATCGGCGTCAGCACCGCTTCGTCGACGCGTTCGATCGGCGGCAGCACGAAGCTTGAGCGGCCCGAACCCAGGATGATCGGCGCCACCATGACGTGGAGCCGGTCGAGGCATTTGGCGGCGAGAAACCGCGAGATCGTGTTGGCGCCGCCTTCGATGAGCACGCGGCGGAAGCCACGCTCGGCCAGAGCCGCAAGGATCGCGGCCGGCGCGATCTCACCGTCGGCGCGAGGCAGGCCGACCACTTCGATACCGGGCGGCAGCGGTGGCTTTGCGCCAGGTGCGGCCAGCACCAATCGCCGGACGCCGTCGTCGGCCAGAAGCTTCGCGCCGGACGGTAAACGTCCGCGCGCGTCGATCACGACCCGCGCCGGCTGCGGTCCGGTCACGCGCCGCACCGTGAGTTGCGGATTGTCGGCCAGCGCCGTGCCGATGCCGATTACCACGGCATCGACCAGGGCGCGCAGGCGATGCAGGTGGGCCAGCGCTTCCGGGCCGTTGATGTAATGCGAATGGCCGGTTTCGGTCGCGACCTTGCCGTCGAGCGACTGGCCGATCTGGGCCACGACGACCATGTCGTCGACCTTGCTGCGGCGCAGCGGACCGAACAGCGCCTCCCAGGGTTCTGGCAGACGGGACAAGCTGCGAAAGGCTTCCGGAACGGCAGACCAGCTATCCATGGAACCATATGCCTTAATTCATCAATTCCGGCCTTATTCGGCTGACCCCTCTTGGGTCCGGCGCGCCAAAGGTTTACCAAGGCCCTGACTTGTCGGGGTGAACCTTGTCATAATGGTTCCACAGGCCCGCATTCGCGGGAATGGGTACGCCAATCCAAGGGTTATTAGTCGGGGGCGTTGTGGCGCGCCAGGGAGTGAACTTCCATAATGAGGGACGATAACGGGGCGGCCGCCGGTTCTGTTTTGTTCGGAACGCGGGCGCAAGTGGGCGTTGGTCGGGGGCTGGCCGAGTTTCGGGCAGGCCGTCCGATCGTCGTGAACAGCAGCGGCGAGAGCCTGCTCTGCCTGCCGGTCGAAGGGCTGGACAAGGGACGGCTCACCGCATTCCGCGCGCTGTGCGCGCCGATCGTGCCGAGGCTGGTGCTGACCGGTCTCCGCGCGCGTTCGCTCGGCATCGACACCAACGAGGCGGTGGCGCTCGAGATCATGGCCGATGTCGAGGCCAATCAGATCCTGACCATGTCGGCCGAGGCGGTCTCCAATCACTCTTTCCTGCCGGAGCCGGCCGGCAAGGCTGCGGGCGCGGCGATCGAGCTGGTCAAGCTCGCGCAGATTCTGCCCGCGGTGCTGGTCGCCGACACCACGGCCGACGCGCTGGCTTCGCACAATCCGCCGCTCGTCAACGTCGAGGCCAGCGCGGTGGCGCGGTTCCGCGCCGAGGCGACGCAATCGCTGACCATCGCCGGCGAAGCCCATGTGCCGCTGACCTCCGGCGTGCGTACGCGCTTCGTGGTGTTCCGCGATCTGCTCGGCGACGACTCGGTCGCGGTGATCGTCGGTACGCCGGATTTGTCCAAGCCCGTGCCGGTGCGCCTGCACTCGGCCTGCCTCACCGGCGACGTGTTCGGCTCGCGGCGCTGCGATTGCGGCGACCAGCTCAAGCTCGCGCTGGCGCGGCTGCAGGAGGCCGGCGGCGGCGTCATTCTTTATCTCGCGCAAGAGGGCCGGGGGCTCGGTCTCGCCAACAAGATGCGGACCTACAAGCTCCAGGATGCGGGCCTCGACACCGTCGATGCCAACACCACGCTCGGCTTCGACGATGACGAGCGCGACTACGGCGTCGCGGTGCGCATGCTGCAGATGCTGGGCTGCACCCGCATCGTGCTGATGACCAACAATCCGGCCAAGCTCGACGGCCTGTCCAAGGCCGGCATCGAGATCACCGACCGCATGCCGATCGAGACGCCGATCAATTCCGACAACCGCCGTTATCTCGCCGCCAAGGCGGTGCGCGCCGGCCATCAGCTCGGCCATGTCATCGCCTCGCTGAACGAGACCTCCGAGACCGACGAAACGATCGCGCCGGCCGGCATCTGAACCGATGGCGGCGGGCGATCGAACGCTGGGGCGCCTGACCTTCCAGGAGGTGCGGTCGTCGTTGCGCGACACCTCGATCCTGTGCCTGCCGATGGGATCGATGGAGCAGCACGGCCCGCACCTGCCGCTCAACACCGACAGCGTGCTGGCCGAGGCCTTCACCCGCAAGATCGTCGAGCGCTGGGGCGATACTTACGATCTCTGGCAGCTGCCGCCCGTGAGCGCGGGCCTGTCACGCGAGCATGACTGGGCGCCGGGCACGCTGTCGCTGTCGGTCGCTGGCATGACCGCCTATCTGCGCGACCTCGGCCGCGAGATCGCGCGCTCGCTGCCGGCGCGCAACGTGCTCATTATCAACGGCCACGGCGGCAATCGCGGCATCCTCGAAGCGCTCGGCCGGGAGTTCCGTGGCGACTTCGGGCTCAACATCGGCGCGCTGCATCTCGGCGCGCTGATCAGTCCGGTGACCGATGCCGCGATCCCCGAAATCCACGCCGGCCGTGACGAGACCTCGGCGATGCTGGCACTGGCGCCCGAGCTGGTGCGCAAGGAGCGTCTGGCCGACGCCAAGGGCCCGTCCGGCGGCGACGCGATCCACGCGCTGGTGCTCGATCCTGCGATGAGCTGGCCGTGGTCGAGCGACGACAAGCGTATCGCCGAGTTGGGCGTGATCGGCGACGCCCGGGAGGCATCGGTCGAGCACGGCCATGCGATCGTCACGCGCGTGGTCGAGGCCGCGGGCGCGGTGCTCAAGCAGCTGCGCGAGAACCGGAAGCCCGACTGACCGCCGCACTCGTCGAATGCAGCGGTCAGATGCGGTCGTCCGGAGCCTCCCGCTAGACCAGCAGATGATGGTTCATGATCGCCACATGGCCGTTGCCATCGTCACCGACCGTGAAGTCGCTGAGCGAATAGTCGCCGACCAGATGGATGGACGCACCGGCCACCCGCGCGTCCACGACCTTCAAGGTGCCGCCGGTGCCGGATTGGTCTTCGATGTAGTCGAGGATGATGCGACCGCCGGTCCGCATGTTTCCGAACACGAACGTATCGCCGTCATCCATGCCGAACACGCTGGCCTTGAAATCCTGGCCGTGCGAGGCAAACACGCTGCCGGTCGCACCGGCGTCGAACGTGATGCTGCTGGTCTTGGCCAGCACATCGCCGAACGCGAACGTGGCGCCGTCGCCCGCCAGATGAACGGCGGTCTTGCTGACGCTTTCGGTCACGGCCACCGATCCGCCGGCGTCCACTTCCAGGGTGCCGGCGCCCAGCAAGGCGCCGTGGATCTGCAGGTCAGCGCTGACGGCGAGCGTGGCGCCGGCTCCGATCGTGACGTTGGCGATGGTGTGATCGGTGCTGTCGGTGACGGTGTAGCTGCCCGCCTTGAAGAGCACGTCTCCGGTGGTTTCCGTGGGCACGGTCGCATGGAGCCAGTTGGCCGTGTCGTCGAAATTGCCGTCGGCGCCGCTGGTCCAGACCGCGTGCGTCGGGTCCAGCGGGCGCGCGAGATAATATGTGTTCGTGCCGTCACCGCCATCCAGGACGATGGCTCCATCGTTGGTTATGCCGACCGATGAAGTGCTCACTGTCGCGGGGGCATTGATCGTGACGAATTGGCCGTCATGGGTGTACAGGAAGGCGTGCGTCTTGTGATGGGCATCGGTGTAAACGCCGACCGCGTCGCCGTTGTCGTTGATATCCTGGATGGACGTGAACGTGCTGCCCGGGACGTCAATCGTCTGATACGCACCTGCCGTGTAGATGTAACCGTGGATGTGCTGGGATGAGTCGTTGTAATACCCCGCGACTTGCCCCGAGGAATTGAGACTGGTTGCGGTTGAGATGCCCAGGAGCGCGCCAGGCGGAAAGCCCAACTGCGTGACCGTTCCATGGTCGTAGATGAAGGGCTTGCCGGCAACGACGTTTCCGAGGATTTGGCCGGTATCATTGATGTCCGTGAGAAAGTCCTGCCCTGGAAAGTCGGGGAGTGTGGTGTATGTGCTCCCGTCATACATGAAAGTGCGAAACCCGCCGGGGAGTTGAAAGGTACTTCCAATCACCACGCCGGAGCTGTTGATCGCGGTCAGGGAGGTGAACGATCCGCCGGGCACGTCGAGTTGCTGAAAGCTCGTGCCGGTGAGAATGAACCCGTGTTCGGCGCCAGTGCTGTCGAGTAAAATGCCCGCAATGTGGTCCGACGAACTGCTGATCCCGTTCACGAAGAACTTCGCGTTGGGTACGGGCAGATCAATCTCCGAAAACGAGTAGGTGCTCTTTGCCATTTGCGGCTCCATGCTTGCCTGAGACGCGATGCGCGTCAGCGTTTCACTGAAAAGTCATGCCGGCAGAATCGAAACGATAGCTGCTGCGCGTGTTGATTGCGTGACGGAAAATTTTCGCGGATGGAACCCGTGAATTCACACCAGAGATTCAAAACGCGGCTGTGATTGCGGAGCGTTGGCTGGCGGTATTCGGCGGCGTCTCGCTCAAACCGTCGTGGCCGTCACGCGGATCGACGCCGGCGTGCCGGGCGGCAGCGGGCGCGGATCGACCTCGACCAGTCCGCGGTTGAGCCGCACGCGATAGGTCACGAGCCGCTCGGTGAACGGCGGCGGCGCGCAGCCGTCGGTAAGCCGGTACTGATAGCCGTGCCACGGGCAGGTGATGCAGCCGTCGATGATGCGGCCTTCGCCGAGTGGACCGTGCTGATGGGCGCAGAGATTGGTGACCGCGCCGATCTCGTCGCCGTCGCGGAACACCGCGATGCGCTCGCCGCCGGGCACGGCGACGATGCGCGCTGCGCGATCCGGGATGTCGTTCGGCGGACCGATCACGATCCAGCCGCTGCCTTCGGGAACCGTGAAACGCCGCTCGCGGGCGCGCTCGCGCAATCCCGCCACGAGATGCAGCAGCGTCACAGTGCCGAAGCCGCCATAGAGCATCAGCGGAATGAGCGGCGTGCGCTCGTACTGCATGATGCCGAGCGCAACATGCAGCACCACGAGGCCATAGGCCACGTAGAGCAGCATGTGGATCGTCTTCCAGGCCCGCGGCGTCAAGAAGGCGAGCCAGAAGTCATGGCTGGTCGCGGCCATCACCAGCAGCACGACGAGCGCCGCGAGCCCGAGCATCTTGAACGGGAAGCCGATGAACTTGCCGTAGTTCTTGAGCGAGGTCATTTCGGCGAGGAGATCGGGCAGGGCGTTCTGTGCTGCGAACCATTCGACCATCAGGCCCGCATGGGTGAGCGCGATCAGGAAGGTCAGCACGCCGAAGTGCCGGCGATTGTAGAGGAGCGGCAGGAAGCGCGGGCTGAGCCGCGTGAGCGGCCCGATGCAGAGGATGACGGTGAGCATCAGGAAGGCGCAGGAGCCGGTGGCGCGGATGAAGATGTCGACCGCGGCGGCGTAGTCCTTCGGCGGCCGCCATTGCCAGGCGATGGCGGCGAAGCCTGCGAGGAACAGCGCGACGCAGGCGATCAGGATCGCGTCGTAGATCAGCTTGTCGCGGTTCCACTGCACCGCGCGGAAGCCCGCGCTCATGGCTTCTTGTCCGATGCGGCCGGTGGATCGGGCGGCGGGCGCAGCGTCAGCGCCATGGTCAGCCCGAGCACGACGGCGACAGCCAGCAGCGGCCAGATCAGGTGGTGGATCAGGCGATGCGAGCGCGTCATGCGCCCCTCAGCCAGCGGTACAGCACATAGGGCCAAAGCACTGCGGCCCCTGGGAAAATCAGCGCGCGGGCGCCGCCCGAAAACGACGCGCCCGGCAGCACCCGTCCGGCGCCGAATGCCACAAAGCCAAGGCCTGTGATGATGCCGGCCGCGGCATAAACAGCAAGGTAAAGGCCGAGCAGGGAGGCGCTCATCGCATGCTCCAGTGCCGCTCCAGGTTGGCGGGCTATCCCCTTGGAATGACTCAGACTCCAGCGGGATTCCATCTGCCCTAACGTGATCTTAATCCGGCAACGTTATCAGTTATTCCGGGACCAAGTGCGAGTGGTGGCGGAATGGCGGGCCAGGGTCATCCTGCCGCGGAGAAATTGCGAACCTTCCTCCGGCAGCTCAAGCCTGGAGCGAGGGCGCTTTTGATTTCCGAGCTCGAGCGCGGGCTGCTGCACGGCTCCGGTCCCGAGGGCGCCGAGATGGTGCTCGCCGAGCTGCGCCGGAGCCTCCGCGACGGCGCCGTCCGCGTCAGGCGTTTCGACGACAATGCGCGGCTGTTCTTCCAGCCGCTCGAACCGTTCCTGATCGACGACGTTCCGGACCATCCGCATCGCGGCCGGATCGCGCGCACCGCGCTCGAGCCGATCTGGCTGTGGATCAACAACACGCTGATGCCGGAGGACGCGCGCGCCTATGCGCTCCTGGTCGACGACGCGATGCTGGCCGGAAAATTCGACGGCGCCGAGCACGCGGCGCACGAATTCCAGGACCGCGTGTTGCGCCGCATCCGCGAATTCCTCGGCGCAGCAGGCGACCGGGACCGCGGCCGTTTGAGCGTCGAGCTCGGCACCAAGCGCGCGGCCGATGACGTCAAGACGCTGTGCGAAATTCTCAGCGGCCGCGACGCGCTCGCCAAGCTCGGCATGGAGCTGCCGGGCTACATCAACTCGTTCGGCGGCGAGACCGTGGACGCCGTGCAGAAGCAGCTCGACGAGACGCTCGGCAACCAGGATCACCTCTTCATGTACGCGCTGCTGCTGCTGATGGCACGGATGGGCGCGCCGTGGCAGCTCATTCGACTGGCCACCAAGGCGGCCGGCGGCGACAACACCAAGTGGATCGCCGAGACGCCCTATGTGGCCACGATCGATATCGTGCTCGAAGAGGTCGACCGGCGGGTTCGCGAGCTTGCCGGCGATCTCAAGAGCGGGCGCGGCATCGCGGTGTCGGCGCTGCTCAAGGACGTGCACGATGCGCTGCGCGGGCTTCGCACCGAGCTCGATCTGCCGCCGGACTCGGACTGGAGCAAGCAGCTCGCCACGCTGCATGCCGACATCGCCAAGCTGCTCTCGGGCGAGATCGAGCTGATGCCGGGCCGCGTACGGCGGCTTGTGCGGCCGCGGCCCTCGAAGGAGATCGCGCCCAACTCGCGCCTCGATCCGCACGAGATCGAGGACACCGAGGCGCTGATCATGTTCGTGCTGACCTGCCGCAAATACGCCAGCCAGCTCGCCATCAACGAGGTGACGCAGCGGAGCTTCAACGAGCTGCAGCACCTGCTCGACAGCGGCACCCGCGCGCTGCTCGACGCGGTGCGCAGCGCACCGGTCCAGGAGCGGGTGTTCCGCCTGTCGCAGGTCGACGCCGCTGTCCGCTTCTGCGGCAAGGTGTTCGGGCAAGAATATGCCTCGCTGCTCAGCAAGGCCGCCGAGGTGGCGGCCCACGCCGAGCGCAAAAGCGCCTGACGGCTCAGGCCGCGACGCTGATGGTGCCCTTGGTGTTGTCGACCTCGACCGGCGCGTGCAGGTATTCGACCTGGGGCGGCGTGCCGTATTTGCCCTCGACAAACTTCCGCCATTCGGCCGTATAGACCTTGTCGGCGGCCTCGCGGCTCTCCCAGACATAGACGCCGCCCACGCGGCGGCCGTCCTCACTCATGAAGTAGGTCTTGCGGATCAGCCCTGGAATGCCCTGGTATTTCGGGGCGGTGGACTGGAACGTCTTGGTGATTTCGTCGAGCGTTGCGGGCTTTTGCAGCTGAAACGTGGTGATGGTCACGATCATGTTAAGCCTCCGGCGGTGGGCTTCGGCTTGGCTTCGCGAATTACCATTTTCGGCGGCATGGCCAGTGATGTAAACCGTCCGCCATGACACTCTGGTTTGGGTTGGCGCTGATGACGGCCGCCGCGATCTTCGCGGTGCTTTGGCCGTTGTCGCGGAAAAAGCCGCTGGCCTCGGGCAGCGATGTCGCGGTCTATCGGGATCAGCTCGACGAGATCGAGCGCGACCGCGCGGCGGGCCTCATTGGAGGCGCCGAGGCCGAGGCGGCCAAGATCGAGGTGTCGCGGAGGCTTCTGGCGGCCGCGGATGCTCCGACGGCTGCCGCGCCGGTCAAAGCCGCTGATGGGCGTCGCCGCGGGGTGGCGCTGGCCGCGCTGCTGCTGCTGCCGCTCGGCGCCGCGAGCCTCTATCTGAAGCTGGGCTCGCCGGAGCTGCCGGGGCAGCCGCTCGAGGCGCGGCGCGAGGCGCCGGGTGAGCAGCGCTCGATTCTCGAAATGGTCGCCCGGATCGAGCAGCGTCTGCAGGAGCGCCCCGACGATGGCCGCGGCTGGGAGGTGCTCGGCCCGGTCTACATGCGGATGGGCCGCTACGACGACGCGGTGACGGCGCGGCGCAATGCGCTGAAGCTGCTCGGACCGAACGTGCAGCGCGAGGCCGATCTCGGCGAGGCGCTGACCGCAGCCGCCAACGGCATCGTCACCGCCGAGGCGAAGGAGGCGTTCGATCGTGCGCTGAAGCTCGACGCCGAGGATTTCCGGGCGCGCTATTTCGCAGGCCTCGCGGCCGAGCAGGATGGCCGGCCACAGGACGCGGCCGAGATCTGGCGCAAGCTGATCGCGAGCGCGCCGCCGGGCTCGGGATGGGCGGGCTTCGTGCAGGAGTCGCTTTCGCGTGTCGATCCGTCGGCGCCGGCCGCGCAGCCGGGGCCGAACGCGGCCGATGTCGCGGCCGCCAACGAGATGTCGCCGGAGCAGCGCGAGACCATGATCCGCGGCATGGTGGCGAAGCTTGCCGACCGGCTGAAGCAGGACGGTTCCGACGTTGACGGCTGGCTGCGGCTGGTGCGTGCCTATACGGTGCTGGGCGAGAAGGAGCAGGCGCGCACCTCCGCGGGCGAGGCACGCCGTGCCCTTGAAGGCAACGCCGATGGCCTGCAACGTCTCGATGAGCTGATCAAAGGACTGGGGCTCGAAGGCTGATATGACCCGAAAGCAGCGGCGCCTCACTCTGATCGGCGGCAGTCTCGGCGTGCTGGCGCTGGCTATCGGGTTGGTGCTCTATGCCTTGAGCGGCTCGATCGTCTTCTTCAATTCGCCGACCGATCTGGCCGAAAAGAAGATCGCGCCGGGAACCGCCATCCGGCTGGGCGGTATCGTGCAGCCCGGTTCCGTTCAGAAGGGCCAGAACCTCGCCATCCGGTTCGAAGTGACCGACGGCAACCGCTCGGTGCCGGTGGCGTTCACCGGGATCCTTCCCGACCTGTTCCGCGAGGGACAAGGCGTGGTCACTGAAGGTAAGGTCGATGCCAACGGCCTGTTCGTGGCAACGTCGGTGCTCGCCAAGCACGACGAGAAATACGTGCCCAAGGAGGTGGCCGACGCGCTGAAGAAGCAGGGCCACTTCATAGAGAACAACGAGAAAAAGAAATGATCGCCGAGTTTGGCCATTACGCCCTGGTGCTGGCGCTGGGTCTCGCGCTGATCCAGTCGATTGTGCCTGTGCTCGGCGCGCGGCTGCGCGACGACACGCTGATGGGGGTGGCTGCGCCGGCAGCGCTGGCGCAGTTTGCCTTTGTCGCGGCCTCGTTCGCGGCGCTGACCGCCTGCTATGTCGGCTCGGATTTCTCGGTCGTGAACGTGTACGAGAATTCGCATTCGGCGATGCCGCTGATCTACAAGTTCACCAGCGTGTGGGGGAACCATGAGGGCTCGATGCTGCTCTGGGTCCTGATCCTCGCGCTGTTCGGCGCGCTGGTCGCGGCCTTCGGCCGCAATCTGCCGTCGACGCTGAAGGCCAACGTGCTGGCGGTGCAGTCGTGGATCGCGGCGGCCTTCTATCTGTTCATCCTGGTCACATCCAACCCGTTCCTGCGGCTGCCGCAGGCACCCTTTGAAGGCCGCGACCTCAATCCCATCCTGCAGGACTTCGGCCTCGCGGTGCATCCGCCGTTTCTTTATCTCGGCTATGTCGGCTTCTCGATCTCGTTCTCGTTTGCGGTCGCGGCGCTGATCGAAGGCCGCATCGATGCGGCCTGGGCGCGCTGGGTGCGGCCCTGGACGCTCGCGGCCTGGATGTTCCTCACCATAGGCATCGCGATGGGCTCGTACTGGGCCTATTACGAGCTCGGCTGGGGCGGCTTCTGGTTCTGGGACCCGGTCGAGAACGCCTCGCTGATGCCGTGGCTCGCCGGCACGGCGCTGCTGCACTCGGCCGTGGTGATGGAGAAGCGCAACGCGCTGAAGGTCTGGACCATCCTGCTTTCGATCCTGGCGTTCTCGCTGTCGCTGATCGGCACCTTCCTGGTGCGCTCCGGCGTGCTCACGTCCGTGCATACGTTTGCCAGCGATCCGACGCGCGGCGTGTTCATTCTCGCGATCCTGGTGCTGTTCATCGGCGGCAGTCTTGCGCTTTACGCGTGGCGCGCGCCGATGCTGAAGCAGGGCGGGCTGTTCGCGCCGATCTCGCGCGAGGGCGCGCTGGTGCTGAACAACCTGCTGCTGACCGCGGCCTGCGCCACGGTGTTCTTCGGCACGCTCTATCCGTTGGCGCTCGAGGCGTTCAACGGCGAGAAGATCTCGGTCGGCGCGCCGTTCTTCAATATGACGTTCGGCCCGATCTTCATCCTGTTGATCCTGGCGCTGCCGCTCGGGCCGCTGCTGCCATGGAAGCGCGCTGATCTGCTCGGTGTCGCGCAACGGCTGATCGGCGCTGCGGCGCTTGCGATCATCGCGATTGCCACGACCTTCGCGGTGACCTCCGGCGGGCCGGTGCTGGCGCCGTTCGGCATCGGGCTTGCGGTATTCGCCATGGCCGGCGCGCTGACCGACCTCGTGGAGCGCCTGAGCCTGTTCAAATCTCCGCTGGCGATATCGCTGGCGCGGGCGAGAGGCCTGCCGCGCTCGGCCTGGGGCACGACGCTTGCGCATTTCGGCCTCGGCGTGTCGCTGCTCGGCATCGTCTGCGCCTCGACCTGGGGCAGCGAGCGCATCGTGTCGCTGAAGCCAGGCGCCACTGTTTCGATCAGCTCCTACGACCTGAGCTTCAACGGCATCGTGCAGCGACAGGGCGCGAACTATCGCGAACTGACCGCCAACTTCACGGTGCGGCAGGGCGGCTCGGTGATCGCAACGATGGAGCCCGCGAAGCGCAGCTTCGGCACGCGGCAGATGACCACCACCGAGGCCGCGCTGCTGACCCGCGGCTTCGACCAGCTCTATCTCTCGCTCGGCGACGTCGAGCAGAACGGCTCGATCGCGATCCGGCTCTATCACAAGCCGCTGGTGCTGCTGATCTGGCTCGGCGCGGTGGTGATGTTTATCGGCGGCGGGTTGTCGCTGTCCGACCGCCGCCTGCGGATCGGCGCGCCGAAGCCCGCGCGGCGGCCGGCCGAGAAACCCGCCATGCAGCCGGCGGAGTGACGATGCGGCCGCTCGCAAAAGCAGTTTTTGCTTCGCTCGTCGCAGCGTCATGCCTGCTCGCGGCTCCCGCATTCGCCGTGCAGCCCGACGAAATCCTGCCCGACGCAAAGCTCGAAGCGCGTGCGCGCGACCTGTCGCGCGAGCTGCGCTGCATGGTCTGTCAGAACCAGTCGATCGACGATTCCGATGCGCCGCTGGCGCGCGATCTTCGTCTGCTGGTGCGTGAGCGATTGACGGCCGGCGACAGCGACCAGCAGGTGCTCGACTTCCTCACCGACCGCTACGGCCAGTTCGTGCTGCTCAAGCCGCGGTTCGGCTGGGACACCGCGATCCTGTGGCTCGCACCGGCCGTGGTGCTGCTGCTCGGCGCCGCGGGACTCGTCTCGCTGATGCGAAGGCGCACCCGCGATCCGGTCGTGGCCGGCGAGCCGCCGCTGACCGAGGCCGAACGCACGCGACTTGCAGCGCTCTTGAAGGACAATCCGCGGTCCACAGCAGAGCCGCGTTAAGCTCCTGAATTTCTGCGACAAATCGTCTCTCGCCAACCTTACCAAAGATTAATCCGGCCGCCACTGCGCTGTAAGGCGCGAGGTCCCATCTTCCGTCCGAACGCGGCGCACAACGCCGCAAGACTTCGAAACAAGTTCTTCGAACAAGTCTTCAGGACGGAACTCCCGATGAACCTGGCCCCCAACAAGAAAGCGCGCGTGCTGCCTTTGCGCCGCCTTCTGCTGGCCGCCACGGTCGCGAGCGTCGCGGTCGGCGGGTTCCTCGCTGCGCCGGCGCTTTCCCCTCTTGTTCCCTTCGCCCACGCCCAGAACCTCTCGCAGGAAGCCGAGCGCGTCGCGCGGCCGACCGGCTTTGCCGACATCGTCGAGAAGGTGAAGCCCGCGGTGATCTCGGTGCGCGTGAAGATGCGCATGGATAACCAGGACGCGCTCAACAGCGACGATCCGCCGTTCCCCAAGGGCTCGCCGATGGAGCGTTTCTTCAAGCGCTTCGGCATGCCCGAGGGCGGCCAGCAGATTCCACGCGGCCGGCAGTTCGGCAGCGCGCAGGGCTCCGGCTTCTTCATCTCGGCTGACGGCTATGCGGTGACCAACAACCACGTGGTCGACAAGGCCACGACCGTCGAAATCGCAACCGACGACGGCAAGGTCTACAGCGCCAAGGTGATCGGCACCGACTCGCGCACCGATCTTGCGCTGATCAAGGTCGACGGCAGCAACTTCCCCTATGTGAAGCTCGCTGAGGCGCCGCCGCGCATCGGCGACTGGGTGCTCGCGGTCGGCAATCCGTTCGGCCTCGGCGGCACCGTGACGGCGGGCATCGTCTCGGCGCGCGGCCGCGACATCGGCGCCGGCCCCTATGACGACTTCCTGCAGATCGATGCGCCGGTGAACAAGGGCAACTCCGGTGGCCCGACGTTCAACACCGAAGGCAGTGTGATCGGCGTCAACACCGCGATCTTCTCGCCGTCGGGCGGCTCGGTCGGCATCGCCTTCGCGATCCCGTCGGAGACCGTGAAGAACGTCGTTGCTCAGCTCAAGGACAAGGGCTCGGTGACGCGCGGCTGGATCGGCGTGCAGATCCAACCGCTGACGCAGGAATTGGCCGACAGCCTCGGCATCAAGAAAGCCGCCGGCGCGCTCGTCGCCGAGCCGCAGAAGGACAGCCCGGCGATGAAGGCCGGCATCCAGGCCGGCGACGTGATCACGGCCGTGGACGGCAAGCCGGTGGTGGATGCGCGCGATCTCGCGCGGCGCATCAGCAGCATGCCGCCGAACACCACGGTGAAGCTCGCGATCATCCGCAGCGGCGCCGAGAAGGCCATGGATCTGACGCTCGGCGAACTGCCGAACGTGAAGGAGTCTCGTGCTGAACCCGGTCAATCGGGCCGTAACGGCCGACGCAACGACGAGCCGCAGCTTGGTCTGTCGCTTGCGCCGGGTGACAGCAGCGACGAGGGCGTGGTCGTGGCCGATGTCGATCCGCAAGGACCGGCGGCCGACTACGGCTTCAAGCCGGGCGACGTGATCCTCGAGGTCGCCGGCAGCACCGTCGCCACACCCGACCAACTGCACAAGGCGCTGGGCAAGGCCCGGGCTGAAGGCAAAAGCAGCGTTCTGATGCGCGTGAAGTCGGAGCAAGGGACCCGTTACGTGGCCATTCCGCTCGGCCACGCGTGAGATTTGCAGCCGCGTCCGAACGGACGCGGGAAGGAAAAAGGCCGCGCCCCATTTGGCGCGGGAAGGAATCGGGGCCGTTACGTCGGCATTCGTCGCCCCCGCCGGCGCAGCGAACCCGGGGGACGGGTGAAAACCCGTCCCCGCTAATACCGCCTCTATGGCCGGCATCCGTCGCCCCCGCCGGAAATAGGGGTGGTTGTCGGGAGGCGGTGGAGTAATCCACCGCCTCCCGTACTGTATTTACGTGTGAAGAACTCTGTTTTGCAGCCTAGAGGCGCAAACCGCCGGAATTGGCTAAACTGGGGGCGCGAAGCGGAGCGACCCCCCATATGAGTCTCCACAACAGCCGCCACAATCCAGGCAGCCGCAACTCAAGCGGACCGACATGCGCCTATTGATCGTCGAAGACGACCGCGACGCGGCCGATTACATCGCCCGCGCGTTCCGGGAAGTGGGCCACGTTGCCGACCAGGCCCCCGACGGCGAGGAGGGCCTGGCCCTCGCGCTCGACCGGCAATACGACGTGCTGATCGTCGACCGGATGCTGCCCAAGCGTGACGGGCTGTCGGTGATCGGCGAATTGCGCGCCAAAGGTGTCGAGACACCGGTGCTGATTCTTTCGGCGCTCGGCCAGGTCGACGACCGGGTGAAGGGCCTGCGCGCCGGCGGCGACGACTACCTGCCCAAGCCTTATTCGTTCTCCGAACTGCTGGCCCGGGTCGAGGTGCTGGCGCGCCGCCGCGGCGGGCGCGGCGAGGAGACGGTGTATCGCGTGGCCGACCTGGAGCTGGACCGGCTGTCGCACCAGGTGAGCCGCGGCAAGGAAGAGATCGTGCTGCAGCCGCGCGAGTTCCGGCTGCTCGAATATCTCATGAAGCATGCCGGTCAGGTCGTGACCCGCACGATGCTCTTGGAGAATGTCTGGGACTATCACTTCGATCCCCAGACCAACGTGATCGACGTCCATATCTCAAGGCTGCGCTCCAAGATCGACAAGGGATTCTCGCAGCCGCTGCTGCATACGGTGCGCGGCGCCGGATATATGATCCGTGACAAATAACGATGTCGCCATACAAGCAGAGGTTCAGAACCGCGACGTCCAAGGTCACGCTCAAGCTGTTGCCGTGACCCGGCGGCGCTGGAGCGAGCTTTCGACGCGCCTGGTGCCGGCATGGGTGGGCCCGCGGCTCAACGCGCTCGCCAAGCTGTTCCACACCACGCTGTTCAAGCTGACGCTGGTGTATCTGACGATCTTCGCGGTGTTCGCGGCCTGCCTGCTCGGCTATTTCGCCTGGAACACGCGGCGGCTGATCACCGAGCAGATCACCCGCACGGTGGACGCCGAGATCACCGGGCTTGCCGAGCAATACAACCAGGGCGGCATCCAGCGGCTTGTCTTCATCATCGACTCGCGGGCGCGGCGGCCGGGCTCGAGCCTCTATCTCGTGACGACCTTCAGCGGCGACGGCCTCGCCGGCAATGTCGGCGTGCTGGGCGAGGGCGTGCTGGAGCATGTCGGCTGGACCGAGACGGTCTATCGCCGGCTCGACGATCCGGAGGGCACCGAGCATCACGCGCTGGTCCGCGTGTTCCAGCTGCCGAGCGGCTTCCGGCTGCTGGTCGGCCGCGATCTCGAAGAGCGCGAGCGGCTCTACGACATTATTCTTGCGGCGGGCCAATGGTCGATCGCGGTGGTGATCGTGCTGGGCCTCGCCGGCGGCTTCTTTGCGGCGCGCCGCGTGCTGCGCCGCGTCGATGCCATGACCGAGACGTCGAAGACCATCATGGCGGGCGATCTGTCGGGCCGCCTGCCGGTCGCGGGCTCGGAGGACGAGCTCGATCGTCTCGCCGTCAACCTCAACGCCATGCTGGAGCGGATCGAGGCGCTGATGCGGGGCTTCAAGGAGGTCTCCGACAACATCGCCCACGATCTCAAGACGCCGCTGACGCGGCTGCACAACCGCGCCGAGGAGGCGCTGCGCACCGCCAAGGGCGACAAGGACTACCGCGCCGCGCTCGAAGCCACGCTCGACGAATCGGATGAGTTGATCCGCACCTTCAACGCGCTGCTGATGATCGCCCGGACCGAGTCCGGGCAGGCCAGCACGCCGATGGCGGAATTCGACGCCGCCGACGTCCTGCAAGGGCTCGCCGAGCTCTACGATCCGCTCGCCGAGGAAAAGGGCCTGGCGCTGCGGGCCGAGGTGGACGGCGCGCTGCCGATGCGCGGCAACCGCGAGCTCCTGACCCAGGCGCTCGCCAATCTTGTCGACAACGCCATCAAGTACGGCCTGTGCGATGCAGCCGCCGCCAACGGCGTCCCGGCCGAGATCGTGGTCAGCGCCGCCAATGAAGGCGACCGGATCCGGCTTTGCGTCGCCGACCACGGCCCGGGCGTACCGCCCGCCGACCGCGAGCATGTGGTGCAGCGATTCGTGCGGCTCGAGCAGAGCCGCACCGAGCCGGGCTCGGGCTTAGGCCTGAGCCTCGTTGCCGCAGTGGCGCATCTGCACGGCGGCGAGCTGAAGCTCGAGGACAACAATCCCGGCCTCAAAGCGTGCCTGATCTTGCCACGCAGCGGCCGCCAACTGCCCAAGCTTGCCCCGTCCGAGCCTTCCGCATAGTCAATTAACGTTCCGGCGGCTATGACAGGTTCATGGTCCGGGGCGTCAAGAAGACTTCGAGGCCTGCCGCGCAGCCGGGCGGGCAGGGGCTCGCACTCGCCATCACCGATGCGCCGCAGCTTGCCGACCGCGAGGCCGCGCAGGCACGCCTGACCGAATGGCTGTCGGAGGTGGCGCGCAGCGCCGCCGGAAAGTCTCTGAGGCAACTGCTCGGCGAGGCGCCGCGGCTCGAAGCCCTGCTGCTCGGGCTCGCCGACGGCTCGCCTTATCTCTGGGACCTCGCCACCGCCGATGCCGATCGGTTGCTCACGGTGCTGAGCGCGGAACCCGGCGAACATCTGGCCGCGCTGCTCGCCAAATCCGCCAAGGCCGTTGCGGCCGCGAAGGACGAAGCCGCAGCCATGCAGCTTTTGCGGCGGATGAAGGCCGAAGCCGCACTGTTGATTGCGGTCGCCGATATCGGCGGCGTGTGGCCGGTGATGCGGGCCACGCAGGCGCTGACCGAGGTGGCGGACACGGCGGTCAGCTCCGCGGTGCGCTACCTGCTGCGGGAAGCGGCCTCAGCCGGCAAGCTCAAGCCCGCGGACCAGGACGCGCCCGAGGAGGGCAGCGGCTACATCGTGGTCGCCATGGGCAAGATGGGCGCCTTCGAGCTCAACTATTCCAGCGACATCGATCTGATCGTGTTCTACGACCGCGAAGCGCCGGCGCTGGTCGACCGCGACAATGCGGCGACGTTCCATGTGCGCATCACGCGCGGCCTCGTGAAGCTGCTGCAGGAGCGCACCGCCGACGGCTACGTGTTCCGCGTCGATCTGCGTCTGCGGCCCGATCCGGCCTCGACCCAGATCGCGGTCTCGACCGATTTCGCGCTGAACTACTACAGCAGCGTGGGGCAGAACTGGGAGCGCGCCGCGATGATCAAGGCGCGGATCTGCGCCGGCGACGCCAAGGCGGGCGAAGACATCCTTGGGCAGCTCTCGCCCTTCATCTGGCGCAAATATCTCGATTTCGCCGCCGTCGCGGAGATCGAAGCGCTGAAGCGCCAGATCCAGGCCTATCGCGGCCACGCCGATATCGCGGTCGAAGGCCACAACATCAAGCTCGGCCGCGGCGGCATCCGCGAGATCGAGTTCTTCGTGCAGACTCAGCAGCTCGTCGCCGGCGGCCGGCACCCGGAGCTGCGCGGCCGGCAGACCCTGCCGATGCTGGCTGCGCTCACGGAGGGCGGCTGGATCGGCGAGGCCGCGAAGGTCGATCTCGAAGCCGCCTATTTGTTTTTGCGCGAGACCGAGCACCGGTTGCAGATGGTCGCCGACGACCAGACCCACACGCTGCCGTCGGAGCGCGAAACGCTGGACCGCTTCGCCCGCTTCGCCGGCTTCGACGACCGCGACGATTTTGCCGAGACGCTGGTCGGCCATCTGCATCAGGTGCAGAGCCACTACGTGCGGCTGTTCGAGGAGACTTCGAGCGAAGCGACCCGCCTGGCGTTGACGTTCCCTAAGGATGCCGACGATCGCGAGACGCTGAATCGCCTGGGGGCCATGGGCTTCCGGAAGCCGCTGGAGGTCTCGGCGACGGTGCGGGACTGGCTCCACGGTTCGTACAAGGCGTTGCGCGGCGAGTTTGCCCGCAGCCAGTTCACCGATCTGGTGCCGATCCTGCTCGAACGCCTGGCGCGCTCCGAAAATCCCGAAGCCGGGATCGCCGCCTTCGACACCTTCATCCGCGGCCTGCAGCGCGGCTCGCGGCTGATCTCGATGCTCAAGCAGAATCCCGACCTGGTGACGCTGGTTGCGCTCACCATCGGAACCGCGCCGCGGCTTGCCGATATTCTGGCCCGGCATCCGGAAGCGATGGATGCGCTGCTGGAACCGACCTTCTTCGGCGCGCTGCCGGACGAGGCGACGCTCGAAGCCGAGCTCGCGCGCCTCGCCGGGCAGGACCGTTCCTACGAGGACTATCTCGACCGGCTGCGCATGTTCAGCCACGAGCAGATGTTCCTGATCGGCGCGCGCATCCTGTCGGGCACGGTGTCGGCCGAGCAGGCCGGCGGCGCCTTCGCCCGGATCGCCGACGTCGCGGTGCGCGCGCTGCATCGCAGCGTCGAGGCCATGCTGGCCGAGCGCCACGGCCATATCCGCGGCCAGCAGACCGCGCTGCTGGCGCTCGGCAAGCTCGGCGGCCGCGAGATGACCGCGACCTCCGATCTCGATCTGATCATTGTCTACGACTTCGACGCCGAGAACCCGCACTCCGACGGCGAGAAGTCGCTTTATGGCGCGCAGTATTTCGCGCGGCTGACCCAGCGGCTGATCGGCGCGCTGTCGTCGCAGACCAACTACGGCGCGCTGTACGACGTCGACATGCGGCTGCGGCCGTCGGGGCGCTCAGGCCCGATCGCCACCAGCATCGAGTCGTTCAAGAGCTACCAGGAGACCGAGGCCTGGACCTGGGAGCACATGGCGCTGACCCGGGCGCGGGTGATCGCTGCGCCGCCTGAGTTCGCTGCGGCGGTCTCGCGCGTGATCCGCGATGTGCTGTGCCGCCCGCGTGACGTCGCCGTGGTCGCGGCCGACGTCGCCGACATGCGGGAGGCCATCGCGCGGGAGAAGGGCGAGGATACGCGCTGGGATCTGAAATACGCCGCCGGCGGCCTGGTCGATATCGAGTTCATCGCGCAATACCTGCAGCTCGTGCACGCCGCCGAGCATCCGGAGATCCTCGACACCAACACGGCGCGCGTGCTCGACAATGCGTGGCGGCTTGAGCTGTTGCTGCCGCAGCATGCCGATGTCCTGCGGCCGGCGGTGCGGCTCTACCACAACCTGACCCAGGTGCTACGGCTCTGCCTGCCCGGGCCGTTCGATCCGAAGACCGCCGGGAAGGGGCTGCTCGATCTGCTCTGCCGCGCCGCCGACCTGCCGAACTTTGCGACGCTCGACGCGCATGTCGCCGAGACGCAGCAGAAGGTGCGCGCGAGCTTCAATCAGATTCTGGGCGTGGGCTGAGCATTTCTCACTTGCGTGGAAGCACACCCTCGCAACGGGCACGCTGTCACCCCCGCGCTTGACGCGGGGGCCCATGACCCTGCTTCGACGAAGGAAGTCTTACGTAAGACTGCCTTCAACCGTGCGCCCTCATGGATCGCCGGGTCATAGGCGAGCGAAGCGACGCCGTCCTTCGGACGGCTATGCCCGGCGATGACACCGCCGTTGTGGCTCGCGTTGTGGCTCCCGGCGCAAGGCAACTGAGAAAGTCTTTAGACCGCAGTCATGTCACCCACCTTCCGGCCGCTCACCCGAGTGGTGTAGGCTGATCTCAAGACAAGAAAAGACAAGCTGGGAGGAATGCATGATCGCGCGTCGCGCCTTCGTCAAAGGAGGCTCGATGGCGGCAATAGCGATTGCCGCCTCGGGTGTTCACGTCAAGCCAAGCCGCGCACAGCAGGTGACGAATTCGACCGGCACCGCGCCGCCGAAGCTCAAGGCGCCGGCCAACGCCGCCGACTGCCACATGCACACCTACGACCCGGCGCGTTTTCCGATGCCGCCCAATCCGCGCAAGGCGCCGAGCGACGCGACCGTGGAGCATTACCGGGCGCTGCAGAAGCGCATCGGCACCACGCGTGTCGTCATCGTGCAGCCGCGCAACTATGCAACCGACAACCGCGTGACGCTCTACGCGATCTCGCAGCTCGGGCCGAATGCGCGCGGCGTCGCGGTCGTCGCGCCGTCCATCACCGATGCGGAGCTCAAGGCTCTCAATGAGGGCGGCATCCGCGGCATCCGCTTCAGCCTCGCCGATCCGAGCTCCCGCGCCGTCACGCCCGACATGGTCGAGCCGCTGGCCAAGCGCGTCGCCGATCTCGGCTGGCACGTGCAGTTCAACGTCGACGGCGAGATGATCGACGAGATGGCGTCGATTCTGCGGCGCCTGCCGACCCCGATGGTGTTCGACCATCTGGCGCATCCGCCGCTGCGGGCCGGCATCGAACATTCGTCGCACAAGATCGTCCGCGAGCTGATCGACAAGGGTCGCACCTGGGTGAAAGTCTCGGGCGCGTATTCGAACAGCAAGGTCGGCCCGCCGTCCTATCCGGAGGCGACCAGGATCGCGCAGGCTTTTGTGAAGGCAGCACCGGAGCGCCTGGTCTGGGGCAGCGATTGGCCGCATCCCGGCCTGCCGGACAACAACAAGCCGGATGACGCGCTGCTGTTCGATCTGCTGACCGAATGGGCGCCCGACGAGGCCGTCCGCAACCGCATCCTGGTGCAGAACCCGGAAGCGCTCTACGGCTTCGGCAAGCCGGCGTGACGCGGATCAATTTTCATGTAAGGCGACCGACAATGTCTTTCTCGATCTCGCGCCGCAATTTACTCGTAGGCTCAGCCGCTTTTGGAATTCACATGACATCAAGCACTCACGCGGCCGAAACGCCGAAAACCTCCGGCCCCTCGCTGGCCGACCGACTCGCGGCCTACGCGGACAGCCTGCGCTACGAGGACCTCGACGCCGCGACCATCGAACGGATCAAGTCGCATGTCATCGACACCATCGGCTGCGGCATCGCGGCGTTCGACGAGCGGCCGGTGCGCGTGGTCCGCGAGGTGGCGCTCGCGCCGGGAGCGGGACACTGCACCGTCATCGGCACCGACCGGCGCACCACGCCCGATCTGGCGGCCTTCGCCAACAGCGCAGCGTCGCGCTATCACGACTTCAACGATGCCTATGTCGGGCGCTTCACCGTCCATCCGAGCGACAACATCGCGGCCTGTCTCGCGGTCGCGGAGGCCGAGAGGGCGACCGCAGCCGAGCTGATCCTGTCGATCGCGCTCGCCTATGAAATCAACTGCCGGCTGGTCGACGCCCTCGACATCGCGGCGCGCAACTGGGACCCACCGGTGCATGGCCTTCCTGCGGTCGCGTTGGCCGCCGGCAAGCTGATGAAGCTTTCCCCCGATAAGCTGACGCAGGCCGTCAACATCGCGATCAACGATCACATCCCGATGGGACAGACCCGCGCCCAGACCAATTCGGACTGGAAGGGGTTAGCCGCGCCTGGGGCCGGGCGCAACGCGGTGTTCGCCACCATGCTGGCGCGGGGCGGCATCACCGGGCCTGCGCCGATCTTCGAGGGCCGCAAGGGCTTCTTCCAACTCGTCTCAGGTCCGGGCGAGGTCGCGGTCGACAGCTTCGGCAAAAAGGGCGTGCCGTTTCGCATCCATCAGTGCGGCATGAAGCCCTATCCGGCCGTGATCTACTCCCAGACCGCGATCGCGGCCGCCATCGCGGTGGCGAAGGAGGTCGGTGATCTCGAGCGCATCAGCGCGATCGAGATCGCGACCACCAAGCGCGGCTACGAGCAGACCGGCCGCGACCCGGAGAAGTGGACGCCCGAGAACCGCGACACCGCCGATCACAGCCTGCCTTACATCACGACGCGGGCGATGTTCGACGGCGACATCGACAACGACAGCTACGAGCCGCAGAAGCTCCACGATCCGCGCACGCTCGCCTTCATGCGCAAGATCAAGGTCGCCGAGGACCCGGCGTTGACGGCGCGCACCGGCCCGTCCGTCGTGCCGACGCGCACCACCGCGATTCTTGTCGACGGGAAGCGCGTGGTCCGTGAGGTCGACGATGTGCCGGGCTTCGTCGGCCGGCCGATGGGCCGCGCGGACGTCGAGCACAAATTCCGCAGCAATGTCGGCAAGCGCTGGCCGCGCGCGAAGACCGACACGGTGTTGAAGGCGCTGTGGGGCCTCGATGAGACCAAGGACCTGTCGGTCTTGCTCGGAACGCTCTCGCTGAAAGCGTAGGCGTCACGGCCGGTTGTTCGGCCCAGGCCGGTTGCCGCGCTGCGGCCGCTGGCGGCCGGGCAGTTGTTGCTGTTGCGGGAGTTGCTGACGCGGGTTGCGGTTCTGATTCTGCTGCAGTTGTTGCTGCTGCTGCGGCCCGCCGGGTCTTTGATTGTTCGGCTGCTGGTTGTTCGGCCGCTGCTGGTTGTTCTGCCGCTGCTGATTCTGCCGCTGCCGCTGCTGATTTTGACGCTGTTGATTCTGACGCTGCTGGTTCTGGCGCTGCAGGTTCTGGCGGCGCTGCTGCTGCCGCTGGATCGTCTGCTGGCGGCCGACGTTGTGCGAGGCGAACAGCCGCTGCACCACGCCGCGGTCGCGTGCGGCCTCCTGCGGCGGGATCTGGAACGGCACCGCGGCGAGCCGCCCGCCCACGCCCGGCCGGAGCGTGAAGGCGCTGGCGCCCTGGGTGAGGGCGCCCAACCTCGCACCCTGGCGGTCGAACACCTCGATGCGTCCGACGCGCCCGTCGCTATCCGGGTAGAGCTTGATCCGGGGCTCGGTCACGCCACCTGTGGCGCCGTCCGGAACCTCGACCACGCCGGTGGTGCCGCGGATGCCGAGCGTTGCGGTCGGCGTCGAAAATTTCATGTCGCCGGTTTTGGCCGCCTGGCCCGCCACGAATGCAACGGTGCCGCGCACCACGTTGAACAGCGCGGCGTTGGACTTGCTGCCCGCCTGGTAGACGAACTCGTCCACGGTCATTCGCGCGTTGGCGTTGAGGTTCAAGGTGGTCTCGTCGTCGAACGTCACGCCGAGCAGCGAGATCGCGCCGGCTTGAAGCACATCGTTCTTGTAAATCGGGTCGCTGACCTTCAGCGCAGCCGGCGTGGTGTTGCCACGCGTCACGGTCGCGCTGCCTTGCAGGGTGGCGACTTGGCCGATGTGGTTGTCGCTGGCCTCAGCGGTCGCTTGGGTCGGGGCTTGCGTAGGGGGCTGGGGCGGACTCGGCAGGGTTGGTGGCGGCGGCAGGGTCTGGGGCCTCGGCAGGACCTGCGGGCTCGGTTGGTTCTGGGCGCGCACGGCGAAAGGCCAAGTAGAAGACAAAGCTGTTGCGCAGCCGAGCAGGGTGATGAATTCGCGCCGCTTCATGTGGGTCCCAGCAATTGCGGCACGCTATCGCAGCGCTCGGTATTCCGGGTCATACCGGAATACCGAAATCGGAAGGCTGCACGGGATTTCATCAGATTTGTGAGGCCAAGCCCGACGGCGCTACTTCAGCTCGTATTCGACGAACTCGATCTTCGTCGTGCCGATGTTGCGGATCGCGCGCCTGGTGCCGGCGTCCTTCCAGAAAAACTCGCCGAGCTTGGGCGACATCGCCTGCTCGGGCATGCCCGGCACGGTTTCGACGATCTCGCCGCCATCGACCACGATGCGCAGTCCCGGCGCCTTCTGGGTGATCGCCGCAGCGGACTCGCCCGGCTGCAGGGTGAGCCGCCAGACCCGGACGCGGTCGTTGTCGAGCACCTGCTTGTAGGCCGGTACGTCGTCACGGGAGCCCGCGGTGAAGCGACCGGGCTCGGGATAGAGGATCGATGTCACGATGTTGTGGAACGGCGTCGCGCCCTGGTTATGCACGCGATGCGTCATGGGCTTCTTGGAGAACGCCGAATAGCCGACGTTGCCGCGCGGCGTGCGCCGCGCCGGGTAGGGCTGGCCGCCCAGCTCCTGGCCGGCCTGGTCGGCATCGCCCACGACCACGCTGAGCTGGTCGAGCGAATGGATGTGATAGCCGGCCTGGCGGCCGGGCGGGATGTAGACGTTGGTGACGGCGATCAGCTCGTTGCGGAAGGCCGGGACGTGATAGCTCGCCTTGTCGACCGGCACCGGTGGCGCCTCTTGCGCGAAGGCGAACGAGGCGACCGCAATGGCGGGCAACAGCAGCAATGCAGCGGTGAGTCGTTTCATGGCGCTTCTCCCCAAGAGACTTCATAAAAGCCCGCGCCGCCTTCTTTGAGGCGATCGTCGTTAAGGCCCTGCAGGCGACGAGTTTGATCCTGCGCATCCCGGCGCGCAAGGCAATCGGTGCACTGATGGCGGCAGGACGTGAATGCAGTGTCACACGAGCTCCGTCAGTGCGCTTTCGGCTCCCCAATCAGCGCGGCTCAGGAGCGAACCAGTGCAATTGATCAAGAAACCACTTGAGTCTTGAAAATGCGTCTCCCTCCGGGACGACTCGATGCCATTGTCGATCCCTTACGAATGTATCGAAGAATCGAAACTCAATGTTGCCGTCAAAGAGCGGAGTGATGCGCAGATAGGGACCTGGATCCTGCACAGTGGCTGGAGTTTTGGCCACGCATAGATCATGCATGGATGTCCATCCGAGAAGTCCGTTCGCATATCGGGATATTGATATGTGTTCCACAAGCCGCAGCATTCCCTGTGCGGGAAGTCCGCCGCTGATGCAATCTTCGTAAAATTTCTTGATATCGCGCCAGGATTTGTCCACGCGCGCCCTACGCCGCGACCGCCTCGCGCTTCTTGACGCTCTCGATCAGCGACGCCTTGCGCACGTAGGCGCGGTGCAGGGCCGGGTCGTCCGCAGTGCGACGCAGCTGCTCCTGCTCTTTCTGGCGCGCCACCGGATCCGTTTCGTCCATGCGCTTCTTGTTGGCGATGGTCTGCTGCTGGACGAACTCGATGTTCAGCGGCCGGCGGTGCAGGTCGTATTCGTTGAGAACGTCCTCGCGCGCTTCGCCGCGGATCACCTGGCCCAGCAGCGTGGTGAGCTCGACGGCGTCGTGGATGCCGAAGTTGAGGCCAAGCCCGCCGAGCGGATTGTTCACATGGGCGGAGTCGCCCGCGAGGAACACGCGGCCCTTGCGGAAGCTCGCCGCCACGCGCTGGTGCACGTTGTAGAGATTGCGGTGCACGACGTCGTAGGGCGTGTCCTTCGGCATGAAGGCTTGCAGCCGCTTCTCGGTCGCATCCGGATTCATCAGCTCGTCGTCGGTCTGCTCGATCTTGGTCGCCGACAGCACGCGCCACAGCGGGCCGCGCTCGTCGCCGCTGACCTTGAACACCGAGAACCAGGCGTCCGGATCGGTGACGTAGTTGCGGGTGCAGCCCGGATAGATCAGTCCGAGGTCTTCGGTGGTGGTCAGGATCATGAAACGTTCGGGATGGGTGTAGCCCGAGAACTCGATGCCGAGCGCCTTGCGCACCGTGGAGCGGCCGCCGTCATTGCCGATCAGGTAGCTGCCCGCGAACTTGCGGGTGCCCTCGGCGCCTTCGACCGTGATCTCCACGTGGTCGGAAAACTGCTCGAGCGAGGTGACGCGGGCCGAGAACTCCACGGTGGCGTTCGGATAGTCGCGCAGCCGCCGCAGCGCCATGCCGGCGAGCTTGTGCTGCTCGCACTGCACGGCGAACGGATAGGGCGTCTCGTCCTTGAGGATGCCGAAGTCGAACTCGGCGATGAGCTTCTTCGACTGCCGGTCCCAGATGCGGAACAGCGGCTCCACATAGCCGCGCTCGATGACCTCGTCGACCATGCCAAGCCCGGCGAGCATTTCCAGGGTGGCCGCGTGGGTGGTCGCGGCGCGCGGCATATCGTTGATGCGCGGCTCGGCCTCGAACAGGTGCACCGGCAGGCCCTGGCGGGCCAGCGCCAGCGCCGTGATGAAACCGACCGGGCCGCCGCCGGCGATGAGAATGGGACGTTGGGTTGTCATGGTACCTGTTGGGCTATTGCTGCTTGAGACCGGCGGTCGTGACCACCTCTGACCACAGTTTTAGATCGGCGGCGACCAGTTCGGCAAACTCCGCGGGCGTGATGCATGACGGGTCTGCGCCGAGGGTTGACAGCCGCTCGATAAACCTCGGGTCCTTGCAGGCTTTGGCCATTTCGGCGGCGATTTTGGCGACAACCGGCTTGGGGGTGGCGGCGGAGGCCATCAGCCCGTTCCAGGTCAGGACCTTGTAGCCCGGGTAGCCGGCCTCGGCGACGGTCGGGACATTCGGCAGTTGCGGCACACGGGCGCCGCTCGACACCGCCAGGATTTGCACCGCGCCGCTCTGGGCGTGGGGCAGTGCGTCCGACAGGTTCGAGAACATGGCCGGCAGATGGCCGGCGATCACGTCGGTCAGCGCCGGCGCGTTGCCGCGGTAGCTGACATTGGTCATTTTCAGCCCGGCGCGGTTGAGGAACAGCACCATCGACAGATGCGTGATGCTGCCGTAGCTGCCTTCGGCATAGGACAGTGTCGCAGGCTGCGATTTCACCCAGGTGACGAACTCGGCGACGGTCTTGGCCGGGATGTCCTTGTTGACCAGCAGCACGAACGGATTGGTGCCGACCACGCTGATCGGCGCGAAATCCTTCACCGGATCGGAGTTCACCTTGGTCAGCGCGGGCGCGACGGTCACCGCCGGCTGCACACCCCACAGCAGCGTATAGCCGTCCGGCTCGGCGCGGGTGACGGTGTCGGCTGCGATCACGCCGTTGGCGCCGATGCGGTTCTCGACGATGAACTGCTGGCCGAGCGCTTCGGACAGGCGCTGCGCGGCAAGCCGCGCCATGCTGTCGGAATTGCCGCCGGCCGCGTAGGGCACGACGATGCGGACCGGCTTGGCGGGCCAATCCTGCGCGAGTGCCGGCCCTGCGAGCACGGCGGCGGCCAGCATCAGCAGCAGGGCACGGCGGCCGATCATTCCGAAGTTTGTCATCAAAGGACTTTCCTCAACAGGACCATTCGCGATTTAATCATCCATGCGAGCGCCGTGCCAATCGGCGGGGTGTCGCGCGGCCGCGAGGTTGAGCCATGACGCTTATCCGCAGGCAATTCCTGGAACTTTTGGGTGGTCTGGGCGCAACTCTGTCTGCGATGCAAAATGCCACGTCGCCGGCCTTTGCGCAGGCCTATCCGACACGGCCGATCCGTATCATCGGCACCACGGGGCCGGGCGGGCAGGGCGACACCACGGCGCGGCTTGTGGCCGCAAAGCTTACCGACACGGTCGGGCAGCCGTTCTATGTCGAGAACATGCCGGGCGCCGGCGGCAACATCGCGATGGCGGCAACGGCGCGCGCCGCACCCGACGGCTACACGGTGCTGTGTGCGACCAGCAACCTCGTCACCAACATCAGCCTCTATCCGAAAATCCCGTATGATCCGTACAAGGACTTCGAGCCGGTCTCGCTGCTTTGCTCATCGCCCCATGTGCTGGTGGTGCATCCGTCGGTGGCGGCGAAGAGCGTCAACGAGCTGGTGGCGCTGGCCAAGGCCGATCCGGGCAAACTGAGCTACGCGTCGGCCGGCCGCGGCACGCCCGCGCATCTGGCCGGTGAGCTGTTCAAGTTCACGTTCGGCGTCGACATCACCCATGTGCCGTTCAACGGCGGCGGGCCGGGCACCGCCGCGGCGCTCGCCGGCCATGTGCAGATGTCGGTGTCGGCTTTGCCGACGGCGATCACTTATATTCACGCCGGCAATCTTCGCGCATTGGCGCTGATGGGCAGCCGGCGCTCATCGGCGCTGCCGGACGTGCCGACCATGAAGGAGGCGACCGGCCACGACCTGCCGGCCGACATCGTCAACGGCTTCGTGTTTCCGACCGGCACGCCGAAGCCGATCGTGGAGTTCCTGCACGCGCACGTCGTCAAGGTGATGGCCCTGCCGGACGTGAAGGAGAAGCTCGCCTCGATGGGCTTCGATCCGGTCGCGGGCACGCCCGAGGAGTTCATGGCCTGGATCAGGAGCGAGATCCCGCGCTGGGCCAAGGTGATCCGCGACGCGAATATTACGATTCAGTGATGCCGGCCTGTTACTTCACGGACACCGCGGTGCCGAAGTAATCCTGCACGGTGTCCCACGCCACGATCTGCAGGTGCTGCGCCGTGGCGTCGTCGAGGCCGGCTGTGTATTTCAATCCGGTCGGCGACCGCTTCAACAGCGCCGCATAGAGCGTCGAGGCGGCCAGATAAGTCCCGGCCATGCTCGGGTGCCGCTTGTCGGGAGCATAAAGATTGAGCTCGGGCCGGCGCTCGATCGATCTCGCGAAGGCGAGGCCGACCGGGACCACGAACACGCCGTCGTCGTTGCCGGCCCGCGTATAGGCCTCGGCGAGCTCGGCCGTCATCTCGGGCTTGTCGGCGTAGGCCCAGGACATGAAATAGACCGGCACAGCGCCGTGCTTGCGCACGGTAGCGCTGTGCTTCTTGCTGTATTCGAAGAACACCGACTTGAGCTGCGGGTGGATCGGACACTGGCTGCAATCCATCATGATCGCCAGGTCGAACAGCCGGTCGAGCTTGTTGAAGACGACGTTGTTGTTGGCGTCGAACGAGTAGGTGCCGATGGCATTCGGCCGGAAATAGGATTCGACATCGTGCCAGTCGGCGCCGGAACCGCTGATGGTGGCCGAGGTCGCACGGAATTTGGTGTTGGGGTCGGCCGAGCGCAGCAGCAGCGTGAAATGGTTGTGCAGGCTGTTGTTGTAATAGAAGAAGCTGTTGCCGATGAAGATCGCGGAAGCCGGCTGCTCGATCCCGGTTTGCAGGACTTTCGGCTTGGTCTGCGCAGACGCCGGCGAGGGGCCGGCAACAAGCGTCAGGGCAACCGTCAGGACAAGCGCGACAGCACCAGCAAGCAGACGGACTGATGGCATTGGCATCGGCATCGGCATCGGAGGCCTCCCTGCCGGCTCGGGGACGCCGGCCGAGTCCCGATACTACTGCTGAATCTTCACTCCGGCGATCTCGACCGCCTTCTTCCAGACTGGCAGCTCGGCCTTGATCATCTCGGCGAACTTCTCCGGACCCTCGGCGATCGGATCGATGCCGGCTTCCTGGAGCACCGCCAGGAATTTCGGGTCCTTGGTGGCCTTGATCATCTCGCCGGACAGCCGGTCGATGATCGGCTGCGGCGTGCCCTTGGGGCCGAGCATCCCGGTCCAGGAGATCGCACTGAAGCCCGGATAGGTCTCGCCGATCGTCGGCACGTCCGGCATGCTCGCCGAGCGCTTCGGGCCCGACACCGCGAGAACGCGGACGTTCGGATTGGTCCGCTGCGCGTAGGCCTCGAGGATCGGCACGAACGTGGTCGGGATGTGACCGGCGATCATGTCGGTCAGCGCCAGCGCGGTGCCGCGATAATTCACGCTGGTCATCTTCAATTCGGCGCGTGCCAGAAACAGCGCCATGATCAGGTTGCTGGCGCTGCCCGCGCCGCCGCCGCCGCCATAGGCCAGCGGCTCCTTCTGCGCCTTGGCGTAGGCGACGAACTCGGCCACGGTCTTGGCCGGCACCTTGGAGTTGACCAGCAGCACCTGCGGGCTTTCACCGAGCGCACTGATCGGCGCGAAGTCGGTGACCGGATCGTACGGCGCCTTGGTGGTGTTCGGCACGATCGACATCACGTTGGTGCTGGCCCAGAGCAGCGTGTAGCCGTCCGGCGCCGAGCGGGCGACCGCCTCGGTCGCGATGATGCCGCTGCCGCCGACGCGGTTCTCGACGATCATCTGCTGGCCGAGCACCTCGGAGAGCCGGGCCGCCATCAGCCGCCCGTTGACATCGATGTTGCCGCCGGCTGCGAAGGGCACCAGGAGCTTGATCGGCTTGTCGGGCCAGCTCTGTGCGCGCGCGGGCAGCGCGGTTGCGAGGAAGGGAAGGGCGAGCGCCGCCTTCAGAACGGTCCGGCGCGGCATTTGGGCTGGGGTTTTGACTGGGGTTTTCATGGCGCGGGATTATTCGATCGGAGGTCATTTCGCAACCGCGATCAGGGCGCCCGAACGCCGCATTTTTCCGGCGAGCATAACGAAGCGCTAAATGCAGCGGCGCCCGATGGCGAACCGGGCGCCGCCTCTCCGACATGGTCGCCCCGAAATCACGACAGCGGTATGACGTCGTCCTTGCGAGCCGCCGGTTGCCCGTCGCGCGGCAGGCGCACGACCACGGTCGTTCCGGAGCCCGGAACTGAACGGATGCGCATCGTGCCGCCGTGCAGTTCCACCAGCGATTTGGCGATGGCGAGGCCGAGGCCTGAGCCGTGCTGGGTCTTGGTCAGCTGGCTTTCCACCTGCTCGAACGGCCGGCCGAGCTTCTTCAGCGCATCCGCCGGGATGCCGATACCGGAATCCTGGATGCCAATGACCACCGCGCCGCGCGACAGCCGGCCGCGCACCGTGATCCGGCCGTTTTCCGGCGTGAATTTCACGGCGTTGGACAGGAGATTGAGCACGATCTGCTTCAGCGCGCGGCGGTCGGCCTTCAGCCCCACGCCCATGGCGATCTTCGAGGTGACGGTGAGGCTCTTGGCTTCGGCGCGCGTGGTGATCACGCGCAGCGCGTCGTCGAGCTCACGGGCGAGCTCGACCTGCTCGAGATCGAGCTTGAGCCGGCCGGCTTCGATCTTCGACATGTCGAGCACGTCGTTGATGACGTCGAGCAAGTATTCGCCGCTGGAGTGGATGTCGCGGCAGTATTCGTAATACTTGTCGGAGCCGAGCGGGCCGAACATGCCCGACGCCATGATCTCGGAGAAGCCGATGATGGCGTTGAGCGGCGTCCGCAGCTCGTGGCTCATATTGGCCAGGAACTTGGACTTGGCCTGGTTGGCGTCCTCGGCGCGGGTCTTCTCTTCGCCGTAGCTGTGCGCGAGCTCGCTGAGCTGCTTGGCCTGGATTTCCAGCTTGTGCTGGCTCTTGCGAAGATCGGTGACGGTGGCGAGCAGGCGCTGCTCGCTGTCGACCAGCTTGGTCTCGTGCTGCTTGAGCGGGGTGATGTCGGTGCCGACCGAGACATAGCCGCCGTCCTTGGTGCGGCGCTCGCTGATCTGCAGCCAATGGCCGTCGTCGAGCTGGGCCTCGAAGGTGCGGGCGCCCGGGATCGTCGGGTCTTCGCTCGCGAGCTTGGAGCGGATGACGTGCTTGTGGCCGGCGGCCACCACATCCTCATAAGGCGTGCCCGACGTGATCGCCTCGTCGGGCAGGCTGTGCAGGTTCTGAAAGTTGGAGTTGCACAGCACCAGCCGGTTTTCGTGGTCCCACAGCACGAAGGCTTCCGGGATGGTCTCGATGGCGTCGCGGAGCCGGATGTCGGCGGCGGCCGTACGCTCCACCAGCGTCTTCTGCTCGGTGATGTCCACGGCAATGCCGATCAGGTGCACCCCGGGATCGCCGGGCTGGTGCACGAGCTCGCAGCGTGCCCGCAGCCAGACCCATTTGCCGCTGGCGTGCAGCATGCGGAATTCGTGATCGATGGAGCTGGCCTTGGCGTCGGCAAGCTGCGCCGCGACCTCGTAGAGCTTGATGTCGTCGGGATGCACCAGCCGGCTGACCTCGCCGAAGGTCATCAGGTCGTCGCGCGGACCGATGCCTAGGATCGCGAACATCGAATGCGACCAGAAAATGCGCCCGCGGGCGAGGTCCCAGTCCCATAAGCCGCAGCGGCCGCGGTTGAGCGCGGTGTCGATGCGGCTCCTCACAGTGTCGTAGATCGCATCGGCCTCGCGGGCGCGGGCCGCCTGCCAATGGAACGCAAAGCCCAGGATCAGCAGCACGAAGCCTGTGGTCGCGGTCAGCGTCACGGTCAGCGTGGTGTCGGCGCGCCAGGGGGCGAGCGCGTCGTTGCGCAACTGATAGGCGATCAGCATCCCGCGGGAATGGGCGAGGCTGCGCACCGTGATGAAGGCGCGGTTGCCGCTGGGCAGCTCGGCTTCGAGCACGCCGGCGCTGGCGCCGAGGATCGTCAGCGGCTCGATGTCGCCGAGGATGTCGCTGACCCGCGAGCCGATCGGCCCGCCGGACGGCTCGCTCGCCGTGATGATGCCTTCGGTGTTGCTGAGCAGGACGCGGCGGCCGAGCGCGGTGGCGCGGGTCGACAGCGCGCGCTCCAGCAGATCGCGCCGCGTCACGTCGCCGCCTTCGGCGGCGGCCATGCGGTCGAACCGCTCCGTGACGAAGTCGGCGACGTTGTCGAGGTCGTGCATCGCCTCGGCGATCGACTGGCGGTGATGGTCGAGCACCTGGACCACGGCGCCGACGCCGATGGTGAGAAGGAAGGCGATGATCAGCGCGGGGACAGCGCGACGGAGAGCCGGCTCGGCGACGAGAAGTCGCCGATAGGCCGGGTTGGCGATGGATTGCGCCAAGCCCTTGATTGAATCCGCGCGTGCGGACGCATTCGCCACTGCGGCGCGCGCCATGCAGCCCCCCGATTGGATGATCCCCTGAAGAATACGCGGCCGAAGCGGGTGCGAGCGACCGCTTCGAATCACTCGCTATTCGAATCGATGTGGTGAGTCTTGTCGAGAGTCCCGGTCGATATTTTTAGTTAACGCCCCGACAGATTCCATCAGCGAGTCCCCGCCGCAACAGCCTGTGGATTCCCCGAGTCAGTTCAATACGTTGAGTCGCGCGTGGCTCCAACACTGCGTTGCACATGCACGGTGCATACGTGCTTCTACGTATCGGCAAGCGCACGTTGTACGATGTCGCTCACGTCGCGCGACAGGCCGGGCTTGTCGGCGATGCGCTTGAGCGCCGTCTGCGCAAGATTTCGACGGCCGGTTTCGAGCGCTCGCCAGCTCTTGAACGCCGTCGACATCCGCGACGCCAGCTGAGGATTGGCCGGGTCGAGTGTCAGGATCGTGTCGGCGATGAACTGGTAGCCCAGGCCGTCAGGCCGGTTGAACTGGGTCTGGTTGCCCTGCGCGAACGCGCCGATCAGCGAGCGCACCCGGTTGGGATTCGTCATCGAGAATCCCGGATGCGCCGTCAGCGCCTTGACGCGGTCGAGCGTCTTCGGATCGGGCGTTGCGGCCTGCAGCACGAACCACTTGTCGATGATCAGCGGATCGTCCTTGTAGCGCTGATAGAAATCGTCGAGCGCCGCGGCGCGCTCCGGCACGTCATGTAGCGACAAGGTGGCGAGCGCTGCCATCCGGTCGGTCATGTTGTCGGCCTCTCGATACTGCTGCGCCGCGAGCCTGATGGCATGCGACTCCTGGGTGGCGGCCAGCAGATCGAGACAAACATTGCGCAGGGTGCGGCGTCCGGCGCTGACCGCGTCCGGGCTGTAAGGCCCGCGGCTCGCGAGACTTTCGTAAGCGCTGGTCAGTGCCTTGTTCAGATGCAGGCCGATCAACGCGCGCAGCGCTGCGCGGGCGCGGAAGATCGCATCCGGATCGACGTCGCGGCCGATCTCGCGCGCGATATCGGCTTCGCTCGGCGGCGCCAATGTTTCCGCGACGAAGGCCGGCTCGAGCGACTTGTCGGCCATGATGGTGGCGAGTGCATCGAGCAGGCCCTCGTCGATCTCCGGATCCTGGCCCGCACGGATGCGCGCCACGTTGCCGACCAGCAACCGCGTTGCCAGCGTCTGCACCGCCTGCCAGCGGTTGAACGGATCGCTGTCGTGGGCCGCCATCAGCCGCAGGTCGTCCGGCGTGACATTGGCGGTGAGCTTGATCGGCGCCGAGAAGTTGCGGTTGGTCGACAGCGTCGGCCGCTCGTTGATCCCGGTGAAGACGAAGCTCTGCGCCGGCTTGTCGAGCACGATGAGGCCGCGGTCGATCGTGGTGCCATTGTCGAGCTTGAGCGGCAGGTCACGGCCGTCGCGGCCGATCAGGCCGGTGACCAGCGGGATGACCATCGGCTCTTTCGTCGGCTGGCCGGGCGTCGGCGGGATCACCTGGGCCAGATCGAGCCGGTAGGTCTTGGCGCTAGCGTCATAGGTGCCGGTCGCCACGATCTCGGGCGTTCCGGCTTGCGAATACCAGCGCTTGAACTGGGTGAAGTCGCGGCCGCTCACGTCGGCGAAGCACTGCACGAACTGCTCGACGGTCGCGGCCTCGCCGTCGTGGCGCTCGAAATAGAGATCGGTGCCTTTGCGGAACAGCGCCGGGCCGAGCAGCGTATGGATCATCCGCACCACCTCGGCGCCCTTCTCGTAGACCGTGGTGGTGTAGAAGTTGTTGATCTCGCTATAGAGCTCGGGCCGCACCGGATGGGCGAGGGGGCCGGCGTCCTCGACGAACTGATGCATGCGCAATCCGCGCACGTCGCCGATGCGCGTCACCACGCGCGAGCGCTGATCGGAGGTGAACTCCTGATCGCGATAGACCGTGAAGCCTTCCTTCAGGCAGAGCTGGAACCAGTCGCGGCAGGTGATGCGATTGCCGGTCCAGTTGTGAAAGTATTCGTGGGCGATGATCGCTTCGATCGAGACGTAGTCGCTGTCAGTCGCGGTCGCCGATGTGGCCAGCACGTATTTGTCGTTGAAGACGTTGAGGCCCTTGTTCTCCATCGCGCCCATGTTGAAGTCGGACACCGCGACCACCATGAAGATGTCGAGATCGTATTCGCGGCCGAACGCCTCTTCGTCCCAGCGCATCGAGCGCTTGAGCGAATCCATGGCGTAGCCGGCGCGGTTCTCCTTGCCGGGCTCGACGTAAATCCGCAGCGTCACGTTGCGCCCGGACTTGGTGACGAACTTGTCCTCGATGTGGCCGAGCTTGCCGCCGACCAGTGCAAACAGGTAGGCAGGCTTCGGCCACGGGTCGTGCCACACCGCGAAATGCTTGCCGCCAGGGAGGTCGCCTGACTCTTTCAGGTTGCCGTTGGCGAGCAGCACCGGCGCTTCGGCTTTGTCGGCCTCGATGCGCGTGGTGTAGACCGCCATCACGTCCGGGCGATCCGGATAGTAGGTGATGCGGCGGAAGCCTTCGGCCTCGCATTGGGTGCAGAAGTTGCCGCTCGACTGGTACAGCCCCGAGAGCTGGGTGTTGCCCTTCGGATTGACCAGCGTCTCGATCTCCAGCGTGAACGGCCGGTTCGGCGGCTGCGCGATGGTGAGCCGCTCCGGGGTCGCCATGTAGCGGTCGGTGGGCAGCAACTGGCCGTCGATCTTCACCGAAACCAGCGAGGTCTCGTCGCCGTCGAGAATGAGCGGCGCGGGCGCGCCGGCCGCCGGATTCGGCTTGACCTTCAGTGTGGCGCGCACCGGCGTCTGCGTCGGATGAAGCTTGAAATCGAGCTCGACGCTCTCGATCAGCCAGTCGGGCGGGCGGTACTCGGACAGGCGGACGGGGCGGTGTTCTTCGGTGCGCATCATGGGTTGGAAACCGTCGCTGGTATTTTCATTGATATCGGCCCACTGCAGGTGGGACGCGATCTGGGCGGGATTGTGGGCAGAGTCGCCTCGCTAGATCAAAAGGCCCCTCCAGGCATAGCATGTTCGCAACAACAACGCTTGCAGGGAGGTGGTCATGACGCATTCGTTCGATACCGGTTGTCCGTGTTGCCTGCCACGTCAGGGCGTATCGCGGCGGCAGTTTCTATGCACGACCGCGGCGGGAGCCGCCGCGGCGCCCGCGATTGCCGCAAGTGTGATCGGCACATCCGAAGCACAAGCGGCACCCAATCCGAAGCCCGGGCGGCCGATCCTGCTCAAGGGCGGCACCGTGCTCTCGCTGGACCGTGCGATCGGCGATTTCGAGCAGGCCGACGTATTGATCGAAGGCAAGACCATCAAGGCCGTGCAGCCCAACATCAGCGCGCCGAACGCGCAGGTGATCGACGCCAAGAACCGTATCGTGATGCCGGGCCTGATCGATACCCACCGCCACATGTGGCAGGGCTTCCTGCGCAACGTTCTGCCGGACGGCTCGCTGGAGGACTACCGCAATGTCGTGCAGCGCACGTTCGGCTCCAAGATGGTGCCCGACGATGTCTACGCCGCCGACCTGATCAGCGCGCTCGGCGCCATCGACAGCGGCGTTACCTGTATCCTCGACTGGTCGCACATCCAGAACTCGCCGGAGCACACCGACGCCTGCATCAAGGGATTGCAGGAGTCCGGCGTGCGGGCGGTGTTCGCCTATGGCGCGGGCCAGAACGAAACCGGCCGTGTGTTCGAGATCGCGTCTTCGAAATATCCCGGCGACATCGGGCGGCTGCGCAAGCAGTATTTCTCCAGCGACGATCAGCTGGTCACGCTTTATCTCGCGGCCGCCGGCGGCACGCCCGAGCAGACGCTGTCGCAGTTCAAGGCCGCGCGCGACGTCGGTGCCCGCATCACGATCCATGTCGGCGTCGGCGAATTCGGAAGGAACGCGCTGCTCGAAAGGCTCAACGACCAGAAGGGCCTCAAGGACGACACCACCTACATCCACTGCTGTACACTGAACGACACCGAATGGAAGCTGATCAAGGACACCGGCGGCACGGTCTCGATCGCAGGCTATGTCGAGACGCTGATGGGCCACGGCAATCCGCCGGTGCAGAAGGCGATCGACACCGGCATCCGGCCGAGCCTCAGCGTCGACGTCGAGACCTCGGTGCCGAACGACTTCTTCACCCAGATGCGCACGGTGTTCTCGCTGCAGAAGAACGAGGTCTGGGCCAAGCGCCTCTCCGGCGACAAGAACCCGCCGAAGTTCCTCACCGTGCGCGAGGTGCTGGAGTTCGCCACCATCGAAGGCGCGCGCGCCAACGGCCTCGACAAGAAGATCGGCTCCCTCACGCCCGGCAAGGAGGCGGACATCATCATGCTGCGCACCGATCTTCTCAATGTGATGCCGATCAACAATGCGGTCGGCGCGGTGGTCACCAGCATGACGGCGCGCAATGTCGACACCGTGCTGATCGCGGGCAAGGTCGTGAAGCGCAACGGCGTGCTGGTGGGCGTCGACATGAACCGCATCGCCAAGCTCGGCCGCGACGCCCAGGCGCGCAACTACAAGAACGCCGGCGTGCCCGACAAGCGTGTGTGACGATCTGAGATCGTGGTAATGTTCATGGCCGGGCCTGATTGCCCGGCCAATATTTATTTTCGGGGTGGGCACATGGCGGATCGGTTCGACATCGTGGTCGCAGGCGCGGGCCACAACAGCCTGGTGGCCGCGGCCTATCTCGCCAAGGCCGGCTACCGCTGCCTGGTGCTCGAAGGCCGCTCGGTGCTCGGTGGCAACGTCGTCACCGAGGAGCTGACCTTGCCGGGCTTCCGGCACGACTCCTGCGGCACCGCGCATGTCATCCTGCAGGACAGCCCGATGATGCGGAACGACGAGCTCGGGCTCGCCGACTACGGGCTGGAATACATCCATCCCGAGATCGTCTGCCACGCGCCGTTTCTCGACGGCTCGTGGCTCACGCAGTATCACGACATCGATCGCACCGTTGAGCAGTTCGCCAAGTTCTCGAAGAAGGACGCCGACGCCTACCGGCGCATGTACAACGAATACGACGCGATCAAGCCGCTGTTCGACGCGGCGTCGTACACGCCGATCGGCTTCGGCAAGCCGATCAACGACCGGCTGAACGAGCATCCCGACGGCAAGAAGTGGCTGCGCCGCCAGGCGCGCTCGGCCTGGGAGATCATCCGCGACAATTTCGAGGACGACCATTCGCGCTGCTTCATGCTGTGGATGGCGTTCCAGACCGTGACGCCGCCGGAATGGCCGATGACCGGGCGCAATGCCTATTCGCTGGCCTGGGGACGGCAGCGCTGGAGCTGGTGCATCCCCAAGGGCGGCTCCGGCATGCTGACCGAGATCCTGGTGCGGCTGATCGAGGATCACGGCGGCGTGGCGATGACCAACAAGATGGTGCATCGCCTGATCGTCGAGAACGGCAAATGCACCGGCGTCGAATGCGCCGACGGCTCGCGCTATCACGCCGACAAGGCGGTGCTCTCGACCGTCCACATCAAGCATCTGATCGACATGGCGCCGAGGCAGGCCTGGGCCGAGGACTTCGTCGACGGCGTCGAGACCTGGCAGGGCGGGCCGACGCTCTTCGTTCAGCACTACGCAACCAGCGTGCCGATGACGTTCAAAGGCGACGGCGGCCCGGTCACGCCGATCGCCTGCGCGATGCTGTCGGAGCCGACCCGGGCGCTGCGCATGGGCTACGACTTCGCGCGCGGTGTCGCCAATGTAGAAGAACCGGTGCTGCTTGCGGTGTCGCCTACGATCGGCGATCCGACCCAGGCGCCGCCCGGCAAGCATACCATCAAGATCATCGGCATGCAGCCCTACGACCTGAAGGAGGGCCCGCAGCACTGGGACAACATCAAGCACGATGTCGCGAGAGCCAACCTGAACTGGCTGCGGCGCTTCTCGCCCAATCTGACCGACGACAAGATCCTGGCAAGCGTGATCGAAAGCCCGCTCGACCTCGAACGGCGGAATCCGCACAACTGGCACGGCTCCTGCCACGGCGGCGCGCAGAATGCCGCCCAGGCCGCTGCGCTGCGGCCCGCGCCGGGCTGGGCGCAGCACCGGATGCCGATACCAGGTCTCTATCAGACCGGCTCGACCACGCATCCGGGCGGCTCGATTTCCGGCGGGCCGGGGCGGAATGCCGCTGCCGTGATGCTCAAGGACTTTGGTACAAGTCTGGAAAACGTCGTGGCGCAAATGAAGGCGGGAGTGAAAACCCGCTCTCCGGCGCTCGCCAAATAGCCGGCAGTCGGATAAGCAACGGGCAAAGGGATACCGAGGAGGAAGCGATGAGTGGGCTTTTGAAATGGGCATTGGGTGCCTTGGCTGCGGCGGCAGTTGCGGTCCTTCCCAGCGCGCCGGCATCGTCCCAGGCGGCCGCGCAAGGCTGGCCGACCCAGCGTGTGACCATCGTGGTGCCGTTCGGCGCGGGTTCCGTGACCGACATCCTCGCCCGCATCTTTGCCGACGAGATGACCAGGAAATGGGGCCAGCAGGTCATCGTCGAGAACCGGCCGGGCCTCGCCGGCACTGCGGGCGTCGCCAAGGCCGCGCCTGACGGCTACACGCTGATGGTCACCTCCAACGGCCACACGGTGTCGGGGCTCGTGTCCAAGGACGCGCCGTTCGATCCGGTGAGGGACTTTGCCGGCATCACGCGGCTCGGCTCGGCGCCGCTGTTCCTGATCGCGTTCCCGGGCACGCCGGTCAAAACCGTCAAGGACGTGATCGAGCTTGCGAAGAAGGAGCCGGGCAAGCTGAATTTCTCGTCACCGGGTCTCGCCAGCACGACGTTCATCGCCGGTGCGCTGTTCCGCAAGGCCGCAGGCATCAACATCGTGCACGTGCCGTTCCGCAGCGCGCCGGACGCCGTGACCGCGGTGCTGCGTGGCGACGCGCAGTTCTATTTTGCGCCGGTCAATCTCGCGCGCGACCAGGCCGAGGCCGGCAAGGTCACGGCGATTGCGGCTGCGACGGCCAAGCGGATGCCCGAATTACCGAACACGCCGACCTTCACAGAGGCCGGCCTGCCGTTCGTCTATGATTCCTGGTTCGGGCTGATGGCCCCGCATGGCGTGCCGAAGCCGATCCTGGAGAAGATTTCCAAGGATTGGGCCGAGGCGCTGAAGGCGCCGGACATGCAAGCCAAGATCAAAGGCCAGTTCCTGGTCGGCGTCACCGACACGCCCGAGGCGATGGACAAGATCGTCAAGGAGGAGACCGCCAACCTGACCGAGGTGTTCAAGGAGGCCGGGATCACGACATCACAAAAATAAAGGCGCTCGGAAGCAGCTAAACGCCGCTTCACGAAAGAGCCGTTCGGGAGGATGACGATGTGGGTTCGTGGGTTGATGCTCGCGGCGGCGCTTGCCGCCGCGGCCGGCAGCGCGCAGGCGCAGTCCTATCCGTCGCAGATGGTGCGGATCGTCGTGCCATTCTCGGCCGGCAGCATCACCGACGGGCTCGCCCGGGTGCTGGCCGACAAGCTCGCCGAGCGCTGGCAGCAGCAGGTGATCGTCGAGAACCGTCCCGGCATCGCCGGCACCGCGAGCGTCGCGAAGGCCACCCCCGACGGCCACACCCTGATGCTGACCTCGAACGGTCACACCATCGCGTCGGTGGTCAACAAGAACCTGCCTTACGATCCGGCCAAGGACTTTGCCGGCGTCACCGAAGTCGCCGAGGTGCCGCAAGCGCTGATCGTGCCGCCTGATCTGGCCGCGAAGAACGTCAGGGAGTTCATCGAGCTGGCGCGCCAGAGCCCGGGCAAGATGAACTTCACCTCGGCGGGCCTCGCCAGCACGTCCTATCTCGGCGCCGAGCTGTTCAAGCAGACCGCAAAGATCGACATCGTGCACGTGCCGAACAAGGGCGCGCCCGAGGCGGTCACCAGCGTGATGCGCAACGACGCGCAGCTGTTTTATCTCGGCGTCAATCTCGCGGTCGATCTGCACCAGACCGGCAAGGTGCGGGCCATCGCGGTGTCGACGCCCAAGCGCAGCCCGGCGCTGCCGGACGTGCCGACAGTCGCCGAGTCTGGCCTGCCGGACTACAAGTACGACGCCTGGTTCGCCGTGATGGCGCCGGCCGGCACGCCGAAGCCGGTCCTCGACAAGGTGAGTGGGGATATCGTCCGGATCCTGCAGACCCCCGAGATTGCCGAGCGCCTGACCAGGCAGGGCGTCGACATCGTCTACAGCGCGCCCGACAAGTTCGACGCGGTGCTCAAGGCCGACGTCGCGCGCAACAGTGCGATCCTCCGCGCGGCCGGCATCGCCGGGCAATAGAATTTACGCGCTGCGCCGGACTCCGCTGTCGGTGCGCCGCGGCTCGGCGTGGCCGATCACGCGCTTGATCGAGGGCGAGCGGCGGCGCAAGGCGCGCTCGAGTTCGTCGACCTTGTCGTGCACGACCTGCACGGTCAGCGCCGGATCGACGCGGCAGTGGAAGTTGACGATCTCGCCTTCGTCGGTCTCGCGCACCCGGACATTGTGAACGTCGCCGATCATGCCGACTTCGACGGCGATCTCGGCGAGCGTCATCTCCACCGCCTTGACGCGCTCCGGTGGCGCCTCACGGCCCGCCGCATCCTGCTGCAGCGGTTCGATGTGAGTCTCGACTTCGGCATCCGCGCCGAGCTCCTCGCGCAGTGCTGCTTCGAGCTCGTCTGCAATGTCATGCGCCGCGCCGAGCGTGAGCTTGCGGTCGACCTCGAGATCGAGCGCGACCGCAAGCCTGCCGCGAATGTCGTGCACCGTGACATGATGCACCGCGAGCGCGCGGTTGCGCGCGATCACCATGACGCGGTCCTGCATTGTTTCGGTGTCGAGCGCGCGAGGCGCGATGGTGACGACCACCTCGGCGCGCGGCATCCCGGCGCGGATCGCTTCGGCGACATTGGCCTTCACGGCCTCGACACGGTCGAGCGGCAGCGTCCGGCTCACGCCGGCGACCACCTCGACGAACACCTTGTCGCCGGACGGCCGCACGCGAACGCGGTCGACCGCGACCACACCCAGAACCTTCGAGGCGGCGTTTTTGACGGTCTGCGCCGAGCCTGCCGGCGCCGTGTCGGTCAGGGTGTCGATGGTGCGCCGGCCGAGCCGCCAGCCGGCGATACAGACGAACAACGCCACGACCAGCGCCGCAGCCGAGTCGGCCCATTGGTAGCCCAACGCCACGCCGCCCAAGCCGACCAGCACCGCGAGCGACGACCACATGTCGGAGCTGAAATGCAGCGCGTCAGCTTCGAGCGCCTCGCTCGCGGTTTCCTGCGCGACCCGATTGAGCAGACGGGCGCGGAAGAAATCCACCACGATGGACACGATGATGACCGCGAAGGCCGCAATGGTCGCCTCGACCGCGTGGCCGGCTTCGCCAAGGAGACGCTTCGCCGCCTCCCAGATCACCACGCCCGAGAGCAGGAAGAGGAGGGCGGTCTCGGCCAGCGCCGCCACGCTCTCCATCTTGCCATGGCCGTAGTGGTGCTCCTCGTCGGCAGGCTTCCCGGAAACGCGCACCGCGAAATAGGTCATCAGCGTCGCGCCAAAGTCGATCAGCGAATGCGCGGCCTCGGACAGGATCGCGAGCGAGCCGGTCAGCGCGCCGACCGCACCCTTGGCGACGGTCAGTCCGCCGGATGCCAGGATCGACGTCAGGGCGACTCTTTCCTTGGTGTCCTGCATCGGGCGGGCTCATCCTCTCGGCTCGACGGAAACAGCCAGATAATGCGTCCAAGCCGCCAGTGCAAAGCGTCTTGTTCACACGATGCTTGGTTCTTTGGTTTGACGCATGTCCTTTTCGGAAAACCGGTGTCCACTTTTCCGGGACATGCGCTAAGCTTGCAAACGACAATAAGAACGATGTGCAAGACCAAGCGCCCAAAAGGTGCTGGTTTTCGGGAGGATGACCATGGTTGGGCTGGCATTTCGCGCGTTGGCGGCGGCGCTGCTGATCGTTGCGATTGGTTCGCATTCGCGCGTCGAGGCGCAGGATTATCCGTCGAAAAACATCACCATCGTGGTGCCGCTTGGCGCAGGCACCGGCATGGACGTGGTGGTGCGGCTCTATGCCGAAAAGCTCCAGGCTGCACTCGGCAAGGCGGTGATCGTCGAGAACAAGCCCGGCGCCTCGACCATGCTGGCGGCATCGCAGGTCGCCTCGGCCACGCCCGACGGACACACCCTGGTGGTGCTGACGAGCAGCGGGCTTGCCATCAACCAGTGGCTCTACAAGCAGATCAACTACAATCCGGAGGCCGACTTCACGACGGTCAGCCTCTACGTGAAGTCGCCGCTCATCCTGGTGGTGAACCCGGCCGTGCCGGCCAAGGACGTCAAGGAGTTCATCGCGCACGCCAAAGCGGCCAAGCCGGCGCTCGATTACGCGTCGGTCGGGGCCGGCGGGTTCCAGCACATTGCGATGGAGCTTGCCAAGCAGCGCTTCGGCTTCGAAGCCAATCACGTGCCGTATCGTGCCACCGGGCAGTCCATCACCGACCTGGTTGCAGGGCACGTCGCGACCGGATTCGTCGAGGCGGGCGCATCGATTCCTGCTATCAAAGAGGGCAAGCTGCGTGCGCTCGCGGTGTCGTCCACTTCCAGGCTGCCGCTGCTGCCGGAGGTGGCGCCGTTCTCGGAAGTGTCTGGTGCTGCCGACTTCGAGGCGGTGTCCTGGCATGTGCTGCTGGTGCCGTCCAAGACGCCGAAGCCGATCGTCGACCGGCTGCATGCCGAGATGCAGAAGATCATGAGCGACCCGGAGATGAAGAAGCGGACCGCCGATATCGGGCTGATCCCGTTCGACTCGCCCTCGGTCGAAGGCATCAATGACTACATCAAGTCGGAGCGGGTGAAGTGGGGCACCCTGGTCGAGAAGATCGGGCTGAAGGGCTCGCAGTGAATTTGGAAATCGGAAATCACATGACAGGTCGCTTGCAGGATAAGGTCGCGCTGGTCACCGGCGCGGGTTGCGTCGGTCCGGGCTGGGGCAACGGCCGCGCCACCGCGGTGGTGTTCGCGCGCGAAGGCGCCAAGGTGTTCGCCGCCGACAAGAACGGCGACTCGATGAGAGAGACGGTCGCCCTCGTCGACGAGTTTGGCGGTATGATCCGCGCTCACGAAAGCGACGTGACGAACAATGCCTCAGTGAAGGCGATGGTCGACGCCTGCGTCGCAGCCTTCGGCCGTATCGACATCCTGGTGAACAATGTCGGCGGCTCGGCCGCCGGCGGCCCGGTCGAGCTTTCGGAGGAGGGCTGGGACGGCCAGATGGCCTACAACCTCAAGAGCGTGTTTCTCACCTGCAAGCACGTGTTGCCGCTGATGGAGAAGCAGGGCGGTGGCGCGATCGTCAATCTCGCCTCGACCTCGGGCCTGCGCTGGACCGGCTCGGCGCAGGTCGGCTATGCCACGTCGAAAGCCGGGGTGATCCAGTTCTCGCGCGTCACCGCCGTGCAATATGCCAACAAGGGCATTCGCGTGAACACGGTGGTGCCGGGCCAGCTGCACACGCCGATGGTGGAGGCGCGGCTCGCCAAGCAGCGCACCGGCGGCGACGTCGACGCGCTGCTCAAGTCGCGCGTCGACCGTATTCCTCTCGGCTTCATGGGCGACGGCCGCGACACCGCCAACGCGGCGCTGTTCCTCGCCTCCGATGAGGCGCGGTTCGTCACCGGCACCGAGATCATCGTCGACGGCGGCATGGTGGCGCGCTGCGATTAATGGAGCTTCGTGCGCCGGGCATGAGCGCAGAGGTCGCAGAGCGGGCAGCGTTCGCAGGCCGGCCGCCGGAAAGTGCAAAGCGACTGGCCGAGCTTCTTCATCAGCCAATGCAACTCGTAGAGATCATCGGCATCCCAATCGTTCGGTACCAGTCGCGTCAGCCCCTTGAAGCCGAGTGCGTAGTCGGCCCTCTCGGGCAGGATGCCGATTCGCTTGGTGGTTCTCAGCACGTGAGTGTCGACGACCAGCGCGGGCTTCCGAAGCTCACTGAAATTGAGCGTCGCCGCGGCCACCTTCGGGCCTGCACCCGGTAAGCTCGTCAGCCAAGCGTAAGCATCGTCAAACGACCACTCGGCGAGAAATGAAAGATCGAAACGACCACGCTGCGCCCGAATGATCCGGGCGGCCAGAACCAGATGTTCAGCCTTTTCTGCCGCGAACGTGACGTCAGCGATGGCTCTCGCCACCGCATCGATGTCGGCGTCGGGCAGTTCGTCCCATGAAGCGAGCAGATAGCAAAGCTTGACAAAGGCGGTGCTGGAGACCCCGTCGTATGTGCGGCCGCTGATCATGGCGTAGACGAACAAGCTGGTGGGATCGATGCGGCTACTGTCACGCTGCGAGCCGTAAATTGACAGCAAAAGGACGCGGATGCGCGCCAGGATCGGATCGTCATCAAGGGGAAAAGAAAGCTGCATGACGCCCTCATCGAAGGCCGCAGCTTTCCCGGGCAGGGCAAGCATTACCCATCGGAACAACTCCACGCTCACGCAACAAACAACACGCACCAGGCGAGCCGGCTCGAAAGCGCAACCGCATCAACAACGGCGGATGACGTCCGCTAACCTGCCTTGCGCGCTGACGCTTCGGCCGACGCTCCAACCGAAGCTCCGGCGGAGACTTCCGCTTTCAGCCGTTCGTTCTCGTCAAGCAAGAGCGAATTGATGATCAGCGTGGTCCGCAGCGCCTGCATCACGTCGCCATCGCACATCTCGATGGCCAGGCGAACGTCCGCGTCGAGCTGCCGAACCTGCTCGTCCAAATGCGTTCGCAACTGCTCGTTCATTACCGCCTCCATGTTGGAAGCGATCGATAAGAACAAAACAAGAACATAAAGTCAAGCCCGCGTGTCAGAAGACATCACGCGCCGCAGCGACGAATTGTCCGGAACCACAATGCCTGTCTGTGATTTTAGGGCAGGGGTGAGATCGTCAACCGCCTTCACTCCCCAGAGGGGCTCGGCGCCGGAGGGAACCGCGCCGGGCTTCCCTCGCGAGTTTCGAGTGTTCGGTTATGACAGACAATGCCCACCATCTGCTGATCGCCAGCATGCTCGCCATGGGCCTGACGCTGCTTTGGCTGGCCATGTACGGCACGACGCCGATCTAGAACGGCTGTGACCGCTCACAGCGCACTGTGTCGGCGCGAGAAGCAGCCGTGACGGCCGCCCCACTCCTTTTGCCTCCGCGAACGGTCGCGAGCGCCGTCAGCCGTTCGAGGAACTCGAGATGAATGCGCGTCGGCTTCCAGTCTTTGCGGAGGGCAATGCCGTCGGCGCGCTGTAGGCGCGACGAGTCGTAGGGCAGCGCTTCGATACCCGCGATGCGGTCGTCCTCGACCTCGCGATGCGAGAACAGCGACAGCCGGTCGCTGGTCGCGAGCACGGTCCGGTAGATGCCCAATGAGGTCGTTTCGATGCTGACCTTGGGCTTGGACTTGCGGCCGTTGAAGATCAGCTCGAAGGCGTGCCGCCGCGGCGTACCCTGCGGCGGCAACACCCAGTCGTAGCGCGCCAGATCGGCGGTGGTGATCCGCCGCAGCGCCCGGAGCGGATGGTCGCGGCGCGCCACGACGGCGTAAGGGTTCGAGAACAGCAATTTTTCCTCGATGTCGAAGGCCCATTTCGGCCGGCGCAACACGCCGTAGACGAGATCGAGGCCGCCGCTGCGCAGCGCTGTGAGCAGGTCGTTGTAGTGGCCGTCCAGCACTTCGACCGATGCATCCGGAAATTTCGCCAGCAACTCGTTGATCGCGGCCGAGATCAAATGGGTGTTGGAGTGCGGAATGTTGCCGACCACGATGCGCGAGACAAAGCGGCCTTGTGCTGCGCCGATCTCGTCGATGCCGTATTCGATCTCGCGTGCTGCGAGCTTGAACCGTCGCGCCAACTCGGCGCCGGGCGGCGTGGTGGTGAAACCCTGCGCGGTGCGCCGGTAGAGCGTGCGCCGCAAGGCGCGCTCCAAGGTGCGCGCCGAGCGGTGCAATGATGGCTCGGTGATGGCGAGGCGGCGGGCCGCGTCGTCGAACGAGACGCTTTCCGAGATGGCGATCAGGCTGCGGACCTGGGCGTCGGTGATCTTGCGTTCGAGCGAGGCCGCGGAGCTGCGGTCGACGAAGGCGGGACCCACGACCGGCTCGCTCAGCGCGTTCCGGATCTGCGTTAGCATGCGCAGCACGCGCGGCCGGAAAATGCCGCCGGCGGACGTGAGATAGCAGCCGCTCCGACGGCGGTCGAACAGTGCTGCGCCGACCTTGCGTTCGAGGTCGCCGATCGCCTGGGTGACGCTCGGCTGCGACAGATGAATGGCCTTGGCGGCGGTGCTGATGCTCTCGCAGTCCGCGACGGCCTCGAAGGCGCGAAGCTGCTGCAGTGACGGCAATCGCTGTTCGCTGCGGGGCATGAATCCGGGCCGTCCGTGGTCGTTTGACGCAGCCAGTTTATAGCAAAAACCTATGGCCTCCGACACTGTTCCGATTGGAAAGTCCTGAACCGCCCTGGCATCATTTCGACTGTAAGGCTCGGCAACACGATTCCAGTCGGCATCGCGTTGCAAGAAGCCTGTTGGGAAGAAACGCCGCTCCGTGAGGATCCCATGAACCCGTTTCGCCGGGCGAGGACGCTGCGAGCTTGCAAAGCGAGCAAGCTCACGGCCTTCGCCGCCATCAGCATCGCTCTCTTCGTTGGCCTCACGGCTCAGGCTTCGGCTCAAGATGCGCAGTCGTATCCCAACAAGCCCGTCCGGATTTTCGTGCCCTACGGCGCAGGCGGTGTGGGCGACCTCACCATGCGTCTGCTGGCGCAGAAGCTCAGCGAGAACGCCGGGCAGCAATTCGTCATCGAGAACCGGCCCGGCGCCGGCGGAGCGCTGTCGGCCCGGGGCGCGCTCAGCGCCGAGCCTGACGGCTACTCGCTGGCCGTCACCGGCAACGGGCAAGCCATCAGCATGACGCTGTTCAAGGCGCGGACCTACGACGTGCTGTCGGACTTCACGCAGGTCTCCATCACCGCGACGTTTGAGATGCTGCTCGCCGTCAAGAACGACTCGCCGTTCAAAAATCTCCAGGACCTGGTCGAGTTCGCGCGCAAGAATCCGGGCAAGCTCACGCTCGGCGCGATCAATCCGGGCAGCACGCAAAATCTGTCGGCTTATCTGTTCAAGCAGCTCACGGGTGCGGACGTCACCATCGTCCCGTTCAAGACGACGCCCGAGGTGGTCACCGCGATCCTGCGCGGCGACGTTCAGATGGGCTTCGATTTCTATGCCGGCTTCCAGGGCCCGATCAGCGACAAGCAGGTTCGCATCCTTGCGACGTCCGGCGAGAAACGCAATCCGCTGCTCAAGGACGTGCCGACAGCGGTCGAGAGCGGTCTGCCGGAGTATGTGGTGACGAGCTGGAACGGCCTCGCCAGCCGCGCCGGAATGCCCGAACCGATCCTGCGCAAGCTCAACAAGCTGATCGTCACATCGCTCGAAGACCCCGTGCTTCAGGAGAAAGCGCTCAAACTCGGCATGGACGCGCGCGGCAGCACGCCGGAAGAAATGCGCGACCGCATGGCGCGCGACATCGTCCGGTGGCGGGGCGTGATCGAGAAGGCAAATCTCGCGGCGACCGAATAACGCCGCGGATCGGGACAGCGAAAATCGAGTGGAGGCTTAAGTTGGCGGACAATCCGCGTCTGAAGATTGCAATCGCGACCTATGGGCACACCAAGGCGCTGAAGTCCGGTGACGTGAAGATCGCCAAGGTCGATCCGGACTTCGTCGAGGTCGCGCCGATCATCGGCGCGTTCCGCCGCATGGTCCGCGACGTCGAGTTCGACGTCTGCGAGATGGCGCCGACCACCTACATGATCGCGCGCGCGCTCGGCGCGCCGTTCATCGCGCTGCCGATCTTCATCATGCGCCGCTTTCATCACGGCGGCTTCGTGGTGCGGCCCGAGTCCGGCATCAAGGAGCCGAAGGACCTCGAGGGCAAGAAGGTCGGCGTGCGGGCCTATTCGGTGACGACCGGGGTGTGGACCCGCGGCATCTTCACCAACGAATACGGCATGGACTCCTCGAAGGTGACCTGGGTGGTCGACGACGAGGAGCACGTCACCACGCTGAAGCTTCCGCCCAACGTGGTTCACGCCTCCGACGGAAAATCGCTGGCCGGCATGATGGCTAGCGGCGAACTGCAGGCCGGCTTCACCGGACCTGCGGGCATCGGCCGTGCCGGCCCGCCGACGGGGGCCTGGGAGCAGGGCGGCCAGACCGCGGCGCAGGTCTATCCGGAGCTCATTCCGAACGTGGCGCAGACCGAAGCCGCCTGGTACCGCCGCACTGGCATCTATCCGATCCACGGCCTGATCGTCGTGAAGACCGAGGTGCTGGCGAAGTATCCATTCGTGGCGCGCTCGCTCTATGACGCGTTCGTCGAAGCCAAGAAGCCCTACATCGCCCACCTCAAGGGCACCGAAGGCAACTCCGCCGACGAGATCAAGTATCGCGGGCTGATGCCGCTGGTCGGAGATCCGCTGCCGTACGGCCTGGAGGCCAACATGCCGAGCATCGAGGCGATGCTGACCTATGGGCTCCAGCAACAACTGATCCCCAAACGCATGCCGCTCGACGAGGTGTTCGTCGATCCGCTGAAACACTGACCGCAGCAGGAAGGCTGAAAGCCCATGGCCACGATCGTCGACATCCATCCGCACGTTATCTCGACCGACAACAAGCGCTTTCCGCTCGCCCCGCTCGGCGGCAAGCAATCCACCTGGTCCATCGAGCGGCCGACGCCGCATGAGGCGCTGGTCGCGGCGATGAAGGAGGCCGGCGTCGACAAGGCCGCTATCGTGCATGCCTCGACCGCCTACGGTTATGACAACTCCTACGTCGCCGAGGCGGTTGCCAAATATCCCGGCCGCTTCACCGGCGTGTTCTCGATCGACGTGCTGGCGCCAGACGCTGTCGAGAAGATGAAGCTCTGGATCAGCAAGGGCTTCTCCGGCATGCGGCTGTTCACCACGGGCAGCACCATGCCGGGGCAGGCGACCTGGTTCGACGATCCGCGCTCGTTTCCGGCCTGGGAGTATGCCGGCAAGGCCAACATCCCGGTCTGCATGCAGATGACACCGGACGGCTTTCCGCAGTTGCGCGGCCTGATCGAGCGTTTCCCGAACGTGCGCATGATCCTCGACCATCTGGCGCGGCCGAAGCTGGTCGACGGTCCGCCCTATGCGGCCGATCGCGAATTCCTCGAGCTCGCGAAATACCCGACGGTGTTTCTCAAGCTCACGCCGCTCAACGTCTCGCCGGCGGAGTGGGGCAAGGCCACGTCGCAAACCTGGTTCCGGACGCTGATCGACCGCTTCGGCGCTGACCGCATGGCCTGGGGCTCGAACTTCCCGGCCACCAACGACAGCCTCGCCGGAATTCTCGGCAAGGCGCAGGCGGCGCTGGCTTTTGCCAGCAAAGCGGAACGCGACTTCATCTTCGGCGGCACCGCGCAGCGCCTCTACCCCTCACTGAAGGACTGAGCAGCACAGTATGAAATACATCGACATCCATCCCCATATCATCGCTGACGACACCAAGAAGTATCCGCTGGCGCCGCTCGGCGGCCATCAGTCGGACTGGTCGCGGACGCGGCCGGTCTCGACCGAGCAGATGATCGCCGCCATGGACAAGGCGGGCGTCGCCAAGGCCGCGATCGTGCAGGCCTCGACCTGCTACGGCCATGACAATTCCTACGTGGCCGACGCGATCGCCGCGCATCCCGACCGCTTCAGCGGCGTGTTCTCGGTCGATGTGCTGGCGCCCGATGCGCCCGAGAAGATGCGCTACTGGCTCGGCAAGGGGTTTGCCGGCATGCGGCTCTTCACCATCGGCAGCACGATGCCGGACCAGGCGTCTTGGCTCGACGATCCGAAAACCTATCCGGCCTGGGATGCGGCGTCGGAGCTTGGCATCTCGATCTGCCTGCAGATGTCGGCCAAGGCCTTCCCGCAGATGATCAAGATGGCGGAGCGCTTCCCCAAGGTGCGCATCCTGCTCGATCACATGGCGCGGCCAACGCTCGACGACGGTCATCCTTATGCAGCGGCGAACAGCCTGTTTGAACTTGCGAAGATCTCGACCGTCTATCTGAAGCTCACGCCGCGAAGCTTCATCGAGTCGCGCAAGGGCAAGGCCACGCCGGAGAGCTTCTTCCCGCTGCTGGTGTCGAAGTTCGGTTCGTCGCGGCTTGCCTGGGGCTCGAACTATCCGTCGTCCGAAGGCTCGCTGCCCGAGCTTCTGGGGCTCGCCACCAGCGCGCTGGCTGTGCTGCCCGAGAGCGACAAGGAGTGGGTCTTCTACAAGACCGCCCAGACGCTCTATCCGGCGCTCGCCAAGTAAGAGGTGCAGCATGACCAAGGTCAAACTGCACACGATGCTCGGCAACTATCCGAACACCGCGGCGCTGAAGAGCGGCCAGCTCAAGTCCGAGCTGGTCGATTTTGACTTCGCCGAGGTGAAGGTCGCCAACAACCTGTTCAAGCAGATCGTACGCGAGGCGAAGTACGACGTCGGCGAGCTTGCGATCGCGACCTATCTGCAGGCGAAGAGCTTCAACAAGCCCTATGTGCTGCTGCCGGCCGTGCTGGTGAGCCGCGGCCAGCACCACACCATCGCCTATAACCCGGAGAGGGGCGAATTGAAGCCGTCCGATCTCACCGGCAAGCGCGTCGGGCTTCGCGCCTATACGGTCACGACCGCGACCTGGGTGCGCGGCATTCTTGCCGACGAATACGGCGTCGATCTCGACAAGGTCCAGTGGATCACCTTCGAGGACCCGCATGTCGCCGAATACCGCGATCCGCCGATGGTCAAGCGCGCGCCGGCCGGCAAGGAGCTGGCGCAGATGCTGCTCGACGGCGAGATCGACGCGGCGGTGGTCGGTGACAAGCTGCCCGACCCGCGGCTGAAGCATCTCATTCCCGACCACGAGGCCGCCACGCAACGCTGGGCGCAGAAGAACGGCGGAATCCAAATCAACCACATGGTGGTGGTGCGCTCGGAGCTTACGAAATCGCGGCCCGATGTCGTGGCCGAAGTGTTCCGGCTGCTGCACGAAAGCAAGAACGCGCCTGGCACGCCGAAGAACCCGGAGCCACTCCGCTTCGGCGTCGAGGCCTGCCGTCCGGTGCTGGAGAAGATGATCGGCTACTGCCACAAGCAGGGGCTGATCCCGAACGCGCTCAGCGTCGACAGCCTGTTCGACGATGTGACGCGCAAGCTTGGGGCGTAGATATTCGCTTCTGCTGCGCCAATCTCCGCTGTCATGTAGCCAAGACGTGGATGGCCGGGACAAGCCCGGCCATGACGGCGGTTAAGGGCCGTGTCGGATTATTCCATCATCTGCGCGATCTTCTTGGCTACCGCCGCGGCAGGCGAGCGTGTGAAGGGGCGGGGCCCTGCGATTACCGTTGCAGCGCAGGATTTAAAAAATTGGATTTGAACTCCGTCACTTCGCAGCGGGCGGAACCGCGCTTCAGGAACGGGTCTTCGGCGAGCATCTGATCGAGCTGAGCGCGAGGCACGTCGCCGACCACGATCATGCCGCCGGTGCGCGGAATCTTGGGACCGGCCGCGACGATCACGCCGAGCTCGACATATCTGGCCAGAAAAGCGCGATGCTCGGTGAGGGCTTCGTCGACCTCTTCGTTGGGCTTCAGGTTGTGAAACTCGACGACGTACATGGCGGGTAATCTCCGTTCTGTTGTTTTGTTGTTGGCTGCTCGCCGCTCACTCTCGGGTCATGTTCGCGGCCCGCACGGCCTCGGTGTTGCGGATCAGATCGTCCCTGACGCGCTCGGCGGCGCGTTGCGGCGTATCGCCGACGACTTCGGCTCCGAGTGTCGCGAGCTTGTCGCGAAACTCCTGCTGGGCCGCCACCTTGCCGATGAGATCGCTCAGCTCCGACACCACCGTGGCCGGCGTGCCGGCCGGTGCGAACAGCCCGACCCATGCATCGAAGTCGAAGCCCGCAAGCGACGGTGTGTCGGCCAGCGCCGGAATGCCGGGCAATCCCTTGAGACGCTCCCGGCTGGTGACCGCCAGGATGTTGATCTTGCCGCTGGCCCGGTGCTCGAGCAGGGCCGTAGCATCGGATATGACGAGCTGCACCTCGTTGGTGAGCAGCGCCTGGGAGGTCGCAGCGCTGCCTTTGTAGAAGACACGGTTCAGCGCCAGATTGGTTCTCCTGGCGAACATCTCGGTCGCAAGGCGTGTCGGCGGAGCCGCGTCGCCATAGTTGATCTTGCCGGGATTGGCTCTTGCGTGGGCAATCAGCTCGTCGACCGTGCGTGCCGGAACGGAGCTGTTGGTCGCGAGAACATACGAAAACCGCGCAACGGTGCCGACCGCAACGAAGTCCTTGATCGGGTCATACGGCAGCTGCCCGGCATAAAGCGCGGGCGCGATCGTGAAGCCGCCCATGCCGGTCATGAGCAGCGTGGCGCCATCGGGTGATGACTTCGCGACGTAATTCGACGCGATCGTGGAATCGGCGCCGGTCTTGTTCTCGATCACGAAGGCCTGCCCGGTCATCTCCTGGAACTTCTTGCCGAGAAGTCGCGCGACGATGTCGTTGCCGCCGCCCGGCGCGTAGCCGACGACGATCTTGACCGGCCGCTGCGGATAAACCTGTGCCGCGCACGGAGCCGGGACAAACGATACGGCCAAGGCGAGAAGCATGGCCGGAAGCGCGGCGTTTCGCGTCCTCGCCGCCGCCGGCAGACTGCGCGCAACAGATTGCATCTCGTGGGTCTCCTGACGCGAAGGTCATGCGAGTTCAAGAGAGCGTGCGCCGCACGCTCCGATGGTCACTCTTGTGTTTCCCGACGATCACCGCAGGCTAGTTCTGCGGATCGCAAGCAACAAGATCGCGTTTACGGAAAATCCATAGCCAAAAGTTATGGATGCTTCGGTGGTCGCTGCGCGCAAAACAGGCCCGCTCGGCTACCGTTTCGAAATGGCCTTGTGCGCGCGGGTCACGCCTTCGGCGGCAACTGTCTTGATCTCTTCAATGAGCGCGGAGCTGGCTGGTGAGAGAACGCCCCGGCGCCGGCGCGTGATACCGACCGATCCCGACCATTTCGCAGCGTCGGTCTTGAGCTCGATCAGGGCTCCCTGCATCTCCTCCTGGAAGATCAGGCTGCGGGGAAGAATCGTCACGAAGTCGCCGGTCGCGACCAGCGACTTCATCAAGACAGTGGAATCGGTCTCGACCGTGATGGCGGGTGGACTGATGCCGTGCGATAGAAAAATGTTCTGGAACCACAAGCGGTCCAGCGGAAGGCCGTGAGACAACACCCATTTGCAGGCAGCGAGCTTGGCTGCGCTGACGTTGCGGGTGCCGGCGAGCGGATGATCGGCGCGTGCAACGATGCAGCCGATCTCCTTGTACAAAGGCTCGTAGACGAGGTCGGTATCGCCGGAAAACGTCGGCGCGAAGGACAGCGAGAATTCGATTTCGCCGTCCCGCACCCACGGCAGCAGCGACTGGTTCAGGCCGTACAGTACATGAAAGTTCACATCGGGGCGCTTTCTCGCAAGCCGGGACAGCGCGAGCGGGAGAAGCGCGGTGGCGGCGCTCGCTCCGCAACCGATGCGCACCAGGCCCGAATAGCCGCGCTTCAATGCCTCGACCTGAGTCTCGAGGCTTTGCGTCTGTGCCTCGATCGCCTGGCTGTGTGTCAGCACGGCATGACCGAACGCCGTCAGGCGGACGCCCAGACGTCCGCGTTCGAACAGCGTGGCGCCCAATTGTTTTTCAAGGAGCCGGATGCTTTTGGAGAGTGCCGGCTGCGAGATGTCGAGCTCGCGCGCAGCCAAGGTCAGATTGCGCAGGCGCGCCGCGGCCAGAAAATGACGGAGCTGATTCAATTCCATCAGCGGGGAATGTTAGAGCCGAACCTATGACGCGTCTATAACCGGCGGTTATGTAAGCCGCGCTTGTCGGGTCGGCCCGCCGACTGCGAGCCAGCCCCGCGACCCGTCAACCGCCGCAGGCCGGCAGCAGCTTGCGCATGTCGCTCACAAGCGCCGGCATGGTCTGCTCGGCGGTGGCGCGGCTGGTGACGAGCGCTTCGGTGTGGTTCTTGATGATCTCGATGACCTTGAGCGAGTTGTCGCCCGGGAACGACACCCACTCGGTCAGGACGGGCAGTTGTGCGATGCTGGTCTGGTGGTTCGGGTTCTTCTCGTAGAAGCGGCCGAGCAGCTCCGGGTCCTTCACCGCAAGCTCGTTGCTGGGCATGTAGCCGGTCAGATTGACCATCTGCGTCTGGCCGGCAGGGCCGGTGACAAACTTGACATAGTCCCAGGCGGCCTTGCGGCGGGCCGGGTCCTTGGCGAATACCATGGCGACATTGCCGCCCGCCGGCAGGAGGCCATCGGCCGCGGCGAGCGGGAAGGCTGCGGTGCGGAACTTGAAGCGGTCGCCGATCTGACGCTGGGCGGCGGCGACATAGGAGGTCGAGTCGACGAGGATCGCGATATTGCCGGCGACGAAGGACTGGCGCGCCTGGCCGAGAGCAAGGTTCGGCATGCCGGATTTGCCGAACGACTCGAGCGTCTTGAGCGCCCACATGCCCTTCTCATCGTCGAAGGCGATGCTGCAACCATCCGCCTTGAGGATCTTGCCGCCGCGGCTCGTGATCAGCGACTGGACGAGCCAGTTGCCGGTCTGCTCCCACTGGAAATAGAAGCCTACGACGCCGTTACCGGCCTTGTCCTGGATCTGCTTGTCTTGGATCTGCTTGCCGAGCGCAATCAACTCAGGCCAGGTCTTCGGCAAATCCTCGACCTTGCCGCCCGCCCTCTCGACCAGATCGGCATTGATATAGAGAACCGGCGTCGAAACCGCGAAGGGGAAGCCGTAGCTCTTGCCCTTCCAGCGGCCGAGCGCGGCGAGCGTCGGGTAATACCCGAGCTTGTCAGCGCCGCCATCGGCTGCGATCAGGTCGTCGAGCGGCGAGCCGAGGCCGCGATCGACGAAGAGACCGATCTGGTTGATGCCGTTGAACGCCACATCGGGAAGCCGGCCGGTGAGCTGGTCGCGCAGAATCTGCTGAACGGCTTCCTCGTAGCCGGCGACCGGATTGCGGAACTTGATTTTGATGTCGGGGTGCGCCTCGGTGAAGCGCTTCGCAAGCTCCTGCTGGAGCGTGTTGAAGGTGCCGGGCGTCGTGTAAAGCACGTCGAGGGTGGTTTCGGCGGCGGCCGGCGTCGCCAGCAGCGCGACGCCCAGGCAGAGGAGGCGTTGAACGGAGCGTTTGAGCATGGCGTGGTCTCCAGGATCAGCTTTTGGGTGGATCAGCTGCGCGCGGTGAAGGAAATGCCGTCGATGAAGCGTTGCTGCGCGAATAGGAACGCGAGCACGAGCGGGGCAACGATGAGCGTCGCGCCTGCCATCAGGGGCCCGAGGAACTGACCGGCTTCGTCGTCGCGGAACAGCAGAATGCCGAGCGCGGGCGTCGAAAGCTCCTCGCTGCGGATGGCGATAAGCGGCCAGAACAGGTCGTTCCAGTGGGCGACCACCGAAAAGATGCCGAAGGCGGCGAGCGCCGGCACAGCCACCGGCAGCATCACCCGCCAGATGATCTCGAATTCGCCCATGCCGTCGAGCCGGGCGGCGTCGATCAACTCGTCGGGAATGCCGCGGAAGAACTGGCGCATCAGGAAGATGCCGAGTGTCGAGATCGTCCAGGGCAGGATCAGCGCAGCGTAGCTGTCGAGCAGGCCGAACAGATGGAGCAGCACGAAGTGCGGAATGGCGAGCGCCTGCGGCGGCACGAGGAGGCCGATCAGCACCGCCGAGAACAGGGTGTCGCGGCCCCGGAAGCGCAGCTTCGCCAGCGCATAGGCGCACGGCAGGCAGATCAGCATCTGCAGCGTGAAGATGGTGGCGCAGACGAACACGCCGTTGAACAGGAAGCGGTGCAGCGGCACCGTGGTCAGCGCGGTCCGATAGTTCTCGAAGCCGTGGAAGCTCTGCGGCCAGAGACGGAAGTCCGGCTGGAAGATCTCCTGCGGCGGCTTCAGCGAGAGGCTGAGCATCCAGATGAAGGGCGCCAGCGCAAACAGCACGGAGAGCGCGAGCGTGCCGTGCCGTGCGAGGCCCGGCCAGTCCGGGCGGTATGTCTTCGCCGGAACACTCATGCGTAGTGGACCCGGCGATCGAGGATGCGCGCCTGCGCCAGCGTGAGCAGCACGACGACAGCGAGATAGACCACGGTCAGCGCCGCGCCGTAGCCGGTGCGCAGGTAGTCGAAGCTTTCGGTGTAGAGCCGGTCGAGCAGTACCTCGGAGGCGAAGTTGGGCCCGCCCTGCGTGAGCACGCGGACCGTGTCGAACACCTCGAAGGCGCGCGTCGCGGTCAGCACCAGCACGAACATCGTGACCGGCCCGAGCAGCGGCAGCGTCACGAGGCGCAGCCGGTCGACGATCCCGTCCGCTCCGTCGATCGCGGCGGCATCGTAGAGCGATTGCGGGATTGCCTTGAGACCGGCGACGAACAGCACCATGGCGAAGCCGAAGCCCTGCCAGATCCCGATCATGGCGAGCGCCGGCAGCACGAAGCGCGCGTCGCGCAGCCAGTTCGGGCCGGCAATGCCGAATTCGGCGAGCAGGCGGTTCACGGCGCCGATGGTCGGATGCAGCATGCTGCCCCACACGATCGCCATGGCCGCCATGGTCGACATCACCGGCAGGAAATGAGCGGCGCGGTAGAAGCCGCGCAGCGACGGCCGGGCCTCGATCAGGAGCGCGACGACCAGCCCGAGGCCGACTGTGCCGGGCACGACGATCGCGACATAGAGCGCCGTGTTGACAAAGGCCGTCCAGAACACCCGGTCGGCGAACAGCTCGTGGTAATTGGCAAGCCCGATGAAACGCGCCGCCGACGCGCCGATCTGCCAGTCGGTGAGCGAGAAGACGATCACCGCGAGTACGGGACCGATCAGAAGCAGCGCGAGCAGAACCGTGGCGGGCGCGGCCGCGAGCCAGCCGATGTGCTGATGCGGCGCCGCCGAGGCGGAGCGCGAGGTCATGCGGCGCGCTCCTGCCGCTCTGCGATCCGGCGGCCTCGCGCATCGAAGCGCAGCAGGCGGGTCCGATCGGCCGCGATGCCGACGGTCTCGCCGGGCACGACGCGCCGCGACGACGGAGCCTGCCGCACCACGAACGGGATCGGAGCGCCGCCGTCGGGACGCGGCGCTTCGCAATGGACGAAGAGGTCCGAGCCGAGATTCTCGACCGCTGTGATGGTGCCGGTTGCGAGGCCGGCTTCCGGTGCGCAGAGCGACGCCGCCTCCGGCCGGAAGGCAAGCGCTGCGACATCGTCGCATTCCGCCGCAGATGCGCCGGTCGCAGCGCGCGACAAGACGTTGAGTGGTAGGACGTTGATCTTCGGGCTGCCGATGAACTCCGCGACGCGCAGATCCTGCGGATTGTCGTAGAGCTCCTGCGGCGTGCCGAGCTGGATCAGCTCGCCCGCCATCATCACGGCGACACGGTCGGACATGGTCATGGCTTCCGCCTGGTCATGCGTCACGAAGACAAAGGTCGAGCGCAGGCGCCGGTGCAGCGCCGTGATCTCGGCGCGCATCTGCACCCGCAGCTTGGCGTCGAGATTGGACAGCGGCTCGTCCATCAGGAACACGGAAGGATGGCGCACCATGGCGCGGCCGAGCGCGACGCGCTGGCGCTGCCCGCCGGAAAGCTGGCCCGGCTTGCGCGGCATCAGCGGCGCGATGTCGAGCAGCTCCGCGGTCTGTTCGACCTCGCGCCGGATCTCGGCCTCGATTGCGCGGCGCCCCGGCATCAGCGGCCCGAACAAAGGTGCGCGCTGCAACACCGACAGGCGCCGGATCCGCAGCGGCGTCGCGATGTTGTCGTAAGCCGAGAGATGCGGATAGAGCGCATAGCTCTGGAACACCATCGCGACGTCGCGCTCCTTCGGGCGGAGCCCGTCGACGACGCGACCGCCGATGGAGATCGAGCCGGAATCCGGAGCGTCGAGGCCGGCGATGAGACGCAGCAGCGTCGATTTCCCGCAGCCGGACGGGCCGACCAGGGTCAGGAATTCGCCGTCGCGGATGTCGAGCGACAGGCCGCGCAGCACCGGCGTCGGCCCGTGCGTCTTGACGATATGGCTCAGCGAGAGGCCGGCCATCGCATCTCCTCCGTGTCGGCCGCGACGGCAGAATTCTGCAAGGGCGCGCCGTCCATGCCCGTCGCGTCGAGCCCGAGATGGCGAAGCGCGGTCGGGGCGATGTCGACGATGCGGGCGGGCTCGTTCCGGATCGTGCCCGGTCGGAAGCCTGAGCCCGACGCCATCAGGAAGGGCGACTGCTCGTAACGGCCAAGGCCACCATGCTGGCCGCAGCCGAGCCGGTCCGGCTTGCCCATGGCAGGCTTGGCGGCGAGGCTCGAGCCCGGAACGCCGAAGGCGTTCGGCGCCTCGCTCGCCGCCATCGAGACCGCGAAGGCCAATCCGCCTTCCGCTTTTTGGCCGATCTGCGCCAGATCGCCGGGGCCGAACAGCGCGCCGACCCAATCGCGTGCGGCGAAGAAATCGCGCAGCGCCGGCTGCATCGCGGCATGGTTCGGATCCACATAGATCAGTGCCGAGGTGCCGTTAGAGACGCTCATCACGTCGTCCGAGCCGGGACCTTGCTTGAGGCCGGCCGCGATCAGCTCGGCATCGATGTCGATGATGCCGCTGACGCTCTGATGGCCATGGTCGGAGCCGATCAGCAGCAGGATGTCGTCGCCAGCCGCGCGCAGCCGCTCGACGGTGGCGATCACGAGGCCGGCATGGGTGTCGGCCGCTACAACCGCCGCCAGATACTCCGGCGAGCCGAGCGGCGCTTCATGCTGCATATGGTCGGGCTCGCCGAGCCACAGCACGGCAAGCGCCGGGCGGCGGCGGATCAAGACCTCGTCGGCGAAGCGCTCCGTCATGCGCCGGTCGCCGGCGCTGTCGAGCGTGACGTCGAGGCGGTCTTCCGTCGGCACGGCGATGCGGCCCGGCCCGAACGAGCCGGCGCGATGATAGACATGGCCGTGCCCGTCCGGGTCGTGGGCGTAAGCCGCGCCGGGCGAGACATTGCTGAAGATGACGGCGCCGCCGCGCTCCTTCAGCCGTTCCGCCAATGTCGGCATCGCGAGCGAGGTGCCGGTGACGCGCCGTTTGTGCTGCAGGAAATCGGGATGGCCTGCATCGCGCAGCACGAGTCGGCCGTCCTCGATCAGAGCGACGGAATTGCCCTGAAGGCCGTGGCGGGCCGGGAAGCAGCCGGTGGCGAGGCTCGCCGAGACGACGCGGGTGCAGGAGGGAAAGACCGTCCGGTAATCGGCGAAGCACTCGGCCTGCCGCGCAAAGGCTGTGAGGTTTGGCGTGGTCTGCTCCGAGATCTGGTCCCGGCGCAGGCCGTCGAGCGTGACGATGACGACGCGGCGCATGATCAAGCCTCCACCGCGTTGAGCGCCAGCGCGAAGACGTCGTAGTTGCGCAACGGCCGCGAGTCGGACGGGATCCCGTCCGCCCGGAGCGGATGCGAGAGAATGAACGGCACGGTCTGCTCGGCGACACCGCCATGCGAGCGCAGGCGCTGGCCGGCGAGTTGCGCGAGATCGTGCTCGGCCGCGCGCGCGCCGAGCGCGACGCCCTTTTCGGCGATGACGGCAAGATCGCCTTCGCGGTCCTCGGGCAGTTCGAAGCGCGAGCAGGCTTCCTCACGCGGCAGCGCAAGTGCGATGCCGGGCAGGCTGCGGAGGTGCGCGGCGACAGCCGCGATATTCACGTCCGGGCGCAGCAGATGAACCCGCACGAAGCCGCCGAGCGCGCCGTGATGCCGCACGAACGGGTCGGTGATCGGGCAGACGACGCGGGCCGCGTCATTGCCGAAGGCCCCGTCGAGCGCGTCGCCGAGATAGAGCACGTTCGGCGCGCCGGAGGCTTTCGCCATGTCGTTCATGCCGTGATCGGCGACAATGCCGACCACCGCACCGCCTTCGATCAAGGCGCCGATGCGCCGGTCGACCTCGGCCATGAAGGCCAGTGCCTCGGGTTCGTCTGGCGCGTGCTTGTGCTGCACATAGTCGGACAGCGAGAGATACATGATGTCGGGCCGGCGGGTGTCGAGCAGGCGCACACCCGCATCGAGCACGAACAGCGACAGATCCGCCGAATATTGGTCGGGCGCGGCACGGCCGACGAGCGCCGCAACATCCGCGATGCCGTTCTCGGCTTGCGTCGCCGCATCCGCCTTTTCGGCCGAGAAGGCGATGCCGCGAAGATCGCGCCCGAGCGCCTTGCGCAGCTTGTCTTTCGCCGTCACCGCGACGACCGAGGCTCCGGCCTGCGAGAAGGCAGCCAGGATGGTGGGCGCGCGCATCGGCGTGGCGTCGACCATCATGACTTCGCGGCCGGTCTCGCGGTCGATGTAGAAATTGCCCGAGACGCCATGCACGGCAGGCGGCACGCCGCAGACGATCGAGACATTGTTGGGGTTGGTGAAGGTCGGCATCGCTGCGAGCACGGTGGTCCAGAAGCCGCTTCGTCGCAGGCGGTCGAAGGTCGGGATGACGCCAGCTGCGCTTGCCGCCGCGAGATAGGACGGATCGCAGCCGTCGAAGCAGACCACGGCGGTCGGGTGCTTCGGGAAGCGATAGGTCCGGCCATTGACCTCGATTGGCGGGCGGGTAGTACCGGGCTGCGGCAGCCGGGATTCATGCAACATCGCAAGAAAGCTCCTGAGCGGTGGCTCAGAAGCTCATATCGGACGTCCGCGACACATATGTGACATAAAAGGTACATATGTGATTTGTACATGATTGCCTACACTAAGCGGAGACGGGCAGGCGTGCTTAATAGGATCAAAGGAGTGAAGCCGATGACGACAGTCGGCTCGGACGAACCGGCCGATGCGGCGCTGATGGCCCGCATCTGCTGGTACTATTTCAAGGAGGGGCAGACGCAGGAGGCGATCGCCCAGCGTCTCGCCATCACCCGGAAACGCGTCAACCAGATCCTGGGCGAGGCGCGCCAGAGCGGCTTCGTCCAGATCTCGATCGCAGGCGACCGGGGCCCTTGCACCGAGCTGGAGGCAGCGCTGATCGCCACGTTCGGGCTGCGGCGCGCGATCGTCGTGCCGTCGCCGCTGCCGGGCAGCGATGTACGTCCCTTCGTGGGCGCGGCGGCCGGCCAATATGTCTCGACGCAGCTGCCGGAGGGCGGGTCGCTCGGCATCAGCTGGGGCGGCACCATCAACGCCGCTGCGCAGAATCTGAAAGCCCGGAAGGGCATGGGCAACCGCGTCGTCCTGCTCTGCGGCGGTCTTGCCGAGAGCACGCTGATCAACCCTTACGACAACGCCGCGATGATGGCCCGTGCGCTCGACGCGACCTGCTATTATCTCACCGCGCCGATGTATGCGGAATCGCGCACGCTGCGCGACGCGCTCGTCACGAGCGAGCCGGTGCGATCCGTGCTGGCAATGGTGCCGGCGCTCAACATGGCGCTGCTCAGCGCGATCGATCTGTCCCGGCAGTCGAAGCCGCTGGAATACGGCGTGATCACCCGCGAGACATGGGCTTCGTTGCGCGAAGCCGGCGCCGTCGGCGACATCTGCGGGCATTATCTGGATGCCCGAGGCAAACCGGTCGACCATCCGCTGACATCGCTGGTGGTCAATCCGCCGCTCGACGATCTCAAACGGATTCCCGAGCTCGTCCTGGCGGCTGGCGGCCTGCAGAAGATCGCGATCATCCGGGCGGCGGTCCACGCGAAACTCTGCCATGTCCTGATCACCGACGAGGCGACGGCGGCGGCGCTGACGAAGAGTTGATGTGGAAATGCGGATCGGCCGGCGGCTAACATGCCGGGGTCTGAAGCTTGCGGTCTCGAATGATGCGATCAGCGCGAAGATGGTGCGTCAAGGTCGGCGCAATCGCTCTTGCAACAGTGCTTGTCGGTTCCGTTCCCGCGTTGGCGCAGCTCCGGGGGCACGGCGGTCCGGTGCGCGCCTTGGCGGTTTCCAAGACCGGGGATACCGCGCTATCCGGCAGTTTCGACACGTCAGCCATTTTGTGGTCGCTGCGCAGCGGCTCGGCACAGCGTGTGATGCGGTTTCACAACGCAGCAGTGAATGCGGTGACCTTCCTCGACAACGACCTTGTCGCCACCGCGGGGGCCGACGGGCGGATCGCGATCTGGCGGTCGGGCGCGGCCGATCCCGAGCATGTCCTTGAAGGGCACACGGCCCCCGTTGTGGCGCTGGCCGCCTCGCCGGACGGCAAGACGCTCGCCTCGGCGTCATGGGATCGCACCATCCGGCTCTGGCCGGTGGGTGGCGGCACCCCGCGCGTCCTCGAAGGCCACAGCCAGAATGTCAACAGCGTGGCCTTCACACCCGACGGCCGGTTCCTGGTGAGCGCGGGCTACGATCTCACTCTGCGCGTCTGGCCGTTGGCCGATGGCGCGCAGCCCTCGACGATCACGCTGCCTTCACCGCTGAATGCGGTGGCGGTCGCGCCCGATGGCGAGCTCGCCGCAGCGGGCGCCGACGGCAATGTCTACTTTCTGAATCGCGAGGGCGCGGTCGCGGCCACGGTGCAGACCGGGCCTTCGCCGGTGATCTCGCTTGCTATCTCGGCAGACGGCGCGCTAGTCGCGGCCGCCGGCATTCGTGGCTCGGTCGCCATCATCGATCGAAGTACACACAAGCTGGCGCGCATTCTGGTCGGCCCCGGGCTACCGGTGTGGTCGCTCGCTTTCATGCCGGACAATCGCATCCTGCTCACCGGCGGCACCGATCGGATGATCCGGCGGTGGGATGCGACGACCGGCGACCCGATCGACTCCGCGATCGCCGGCGCGCCGCAGGATCCGTTGGCGTCCTATGCGGGCGATCCGGGTGCAGACGTGTTTCGCGCCTGCATCGCGTGTCACACGCTGTCATCCGACGATGGCCCACGCGCGGGGCCGACGCTCGCCGGCCTGTACGGCCGGCGGATCGCTTCGCTGCCCGGCTACAATTTTTCCGAGGCGCTGAAGAAGCTCAGCATCGTCTGGACGCCCGAGACCGTGAGCAAGCTGTTCGAGCTCGGCCCTGAGGCCTACACGCCCGGCACCAAGATGCCGGAGCAGCGGATCGGCGCGCCCGAGGACCGCAAGGCGCTTACCGATTTTCTGGCGCGCGCGACCGCGAAGTGATTTCAGCTTTTCGGCGGCTCGTCGCGTTCGCGCAAATAATCGTCGGTGGTGCGAGGCTTCGGCCGCTCCGGCACACCGACGAACGGATCGAAGGCCTGTTCGCTCATCGCGATCACGCGGCAATCCGCGCACATCCTGAGCACGTCGAGGCGCTGGCCCGCATTGATGTACATCCAGTGACGGCCTTCGAGCTTCGCGGCGACACGGTCGACGCTGCTTTTGACGCCGAACGGCTTGCTGCAACGGATGCAGAGTGCGGGCTCTTCCTCCTTGATGGTGCGGGTCCGCGACGTGCCACGGCGGAAATCGAACTGCGGCACGATCTCGATGACCTTCTCGGGGCAGGTGGCCTTGCACAGCCCGCACTGCACGCAGGCGTCTTCGGAAAAGCGCAGCACCGGCTTCTCCGGATCATCGGACAGCGCACCGGTCGGACAGGCGGACACGCATGACAGACAGAGCGTGCAGCCCTCCACGTTGACGGCGAGCGTTCCGAACGGCGCGCCGGCCGGCAGCGTCACGATATCGACGGGCGCCGGGGCGATCTGATGCAGTTCATGCAGGATGTCGCGGATGAGGTCGCGTTTGCGGCCGACCGGCATATAAGTGGCGCGCTCGGATGCAGCAGCCGGCATCTCGATGGCGCGCAACGTGGCGCCGAGCGCATCCGGATCGTCGGTCTCGATCGTGGCGACGCGGCCGGCGCCGAATCCCAAGCCCGCCAGGATCGGCTCAGCCAGCGCAATGGTCTGGAACAGGCCGGACACGTCGTGAATGGGTTTGGCTCGGGTCAGAACGCGCATCGCCGACGCGCCATAGGCGATCGTGCCGGCGATCGCGTCGAGTCCCACCTGGGTGATCTCGTTGACCGCGAGCGGCAGCACGTTGGCGGGCAGGCCGTCGCCATGCCGCGCCAGTGCGTCGATCAGCTCAGCGCCGTGCCCGCCGTCGTGAAACAGCACAAGCGCATCGCGTCCGCCGGCGTCGCGATAGGTGAGCAGCATGGCGCGGAGCTTGCGCAGCAGCGCATCGGTCGGCGGCAGCGCATAGGCGGCCGCGTCGGTCGGGCAGGCGGCGGCGCATTGGCCGCAGCCCGCGCAAATCTCGGCGCTGATCGCGACATGATTGCCCGCAGGCGTGATCGCGCCGGTCGGGCATAGATCGAGACAGCGCCGGCAGCCGACGATCCGCGACCGCGAATGGGCGCAAAGCTCCGCCGTGAAATTGACGTAGCGCGGCTTGTCGAAGGTGCCGACCAGATCGCGCGCCTTCAGCACGGCCCGCAATACCGCGGCCGGATCGCGCGGGTCGGCGCGCAGATAGCCGTCGCGCAGGTCGGCGGCGGGAAACAGCGGCGCACCGCCGGAGAGGTCGAGCACCAGATCGCAGCGCGACACCGCGCCGTTTTTCGCGACGCCGAAGGATAATGATGCGCGGGAGGAGGGCAGCGGCGCCGCATAATCGTCGACCGTGAGCTCGAAGGCGCCGAGATGTCCCTTTGCCGACCGGATCGTGCCTTTGACCACCGGAAATTCGGTGACGCGTGGCGGCGCAACGTCGCCGGGCTTGCTGATCAGCACGGTGACATCGAGATGCTCGGCCAGGAGCGAGCCTGCCTCGATCGCACTCTCGTCGCGTCCATAGATCAGCACGACGCCGTCGCTCGCAAGGCTGACCAGCGGCACCTCCGGCACGGCTTGCGCCGCGGCGGCGATCAGCGCGGCCATCTTCGGCCCTGCGGCAGCGCCGTCCTTCGACCAGCCCGCGGTCTCGCGGAGATTGACGAAGATGGGCGGGGGCGCGTTGTCGCCTGCGAGTTCCTGGAACAGTGGCGCTTCCTGGGTGCAGCCCACCACGATCCGCTCGCCGTCCTCGAGCGCGTTCTGAACGCGTGCGGTTTCAAGGCGGCACAGCGAATTCGCGGTCTCGACCTTGGCGCCTTTGCAGCCGCGGCGCACCGCGTCCGCGTCGAGCGACATGGTGTCCTCGCACGAACAGATCACGATCTTTTGCGGCCGATCCGCCATTCCGCCGTCCATTGTTCCGGAAAGCCGCGACGCCATCTGCGGCGTGCCTGCGGTCCATTGCCGGGATCTATTTCGGAAATCACATTCTCACCAGTATATTATAATGGGTCCAAAGTAAGAAGCCGGAGTCTGATTTGCCTGCGACAACGCGCCCCCGAGCCAGCTTCGAGCAGGTCCTCGACCTGCCGCCGCCGTTTACGGCGGTCACCCTGCGGGAGGCCGGAGACGCTTTCGCACATGCGATGCAGATTGCCCCTGAGGCAGGCGCGGGAACCTTGGTCTATGTGGGGCGCTTCGATCTCGCCGAGTTCGCCGTGGTGCTGGAACCCGACGAGCCGTTGCGCACCGCGCGCCGCGCGCTTTACGCCGGCATGGTGGCGCTGAGCGACGCGTTGCTCGCTTACGCTCCGCCGGAGAAGCTCGTGAGCATCGATTGGCCTGACGCTATCCGTATCGATGGCGGGCTCGTCGGCGGCGGCCGCCTGGGCTGGCCGCGGGACGCCAGCGAAGATGAGGCGCCGGCTTTCATGGTGTTCGGCGCCATGATCCGCACCGTGTCGATGACCGGCGAGGAGCCGGGCGTGCATCCGCTCGCGACCGCGCTGGAGCAGGAGGGCTTTGACGATGTCGGCGCCGCCAAGATCGCCGAAGGCTTCGCACGCCACCTGATGGTCGCGATCGATGCCTGGCAAACCGGCGGCTTCGCCGAGATCGGAAGCGAGTTCCTGCGGCGTCTGCCGCGCGAGAGCGGCGTCATCCGCAAGCTCGACGACAATGGCGACCTCTTGATCCGCCGAGCCGGCAAGGCAGATGTGAGCCGCCACGCGCTGGTGCCTGCGCTCGCCGCGCCCGCATGGCTCGACGCGGGCACGGGTGGACCCAAGCTCGGCGTGCTTGGGCCATGAAGCTTCTCCGCACCATCGCGCTCGATCCGTCGGACACCTTCGTGTTCGACCCGCCGGCCGAGCCAGGCGAATGGGCCGTGTCGGGTGCGTTCCGCTTCTGGAACGACGATCCCGCGAAGCTTGAGGGCAAGGCGCGCTTGGCGTTTCGCGGCGGCTTCCTGGGTCTGCAGTCCTGGGGCTGGTCGACTCTGGTGCAGATCGTCGAGGCGACCGAGGCAGATCGCTCAACAGTGATCGATCTCCTGGCCTGCCGGCTTGTCGACAGGCTCGGTGCTCCCGACATCGCGGCCGCCCGCAAGGCCGCCGAAGAGGAGGTTGCTTTTGTCGAATCGCTTTGCAATCACCCGGCCGATACGCTGATCGCTGTGCATCGCACCGCCGAGAATGGCGAGGTGCGAGAGTCGTTTCGCACGCTCCGGCCGCGCGGCGGACCAAAGCCTCTGCGCGCTTTCTCATTCCTGGAGGTGGAAGGCGAGCAGGAGGTCGAGGAAAAGGTTGACCTTGTGGGTATGGCTACGGACCGCGAGCGCAGATGAAGGATTTCTGGATTTCCTGCGGCCATCATCTGCTCGACCGCGATACGGGCGGCGGACTCGTCGTGACTGACGAATTCCTCAAGGCCTATTTTGTGCGGCCCGAGCTCTCCCCGCCGCCCGAAGCCTGCACGGTCGAACGCACGCTGCACGCCGCGCTTTTGGCCGCGCCGCGCCGCGTCGTTTCGGCCGCTGAGGTCGCCGAGATCGCAGATGCCGACGCGCGTGAGAACTGGCGGTTCGTGCTGGAGTTCCGTGACCTGCTGTTGCGCCATCCGACGCTGGAAGCGGCCTATCTCGCGCTGATGCGGGCCGGCCCGGTGGGGCTGCCGCCGCTGTTCGTCAACCAGCTCACCCATGTGATCCTGCGCAATGCGCTGGACGGCTGCGAGGACCCATTCGTGCTGCGCGCCGCGGAATTGCTCTTTCGCGCTCAGCGCGTGACGCTGCACGAGCAATCGCTGCTCGCCGCCGACGAGGAGAAGATCGCGGGCTCAGCTCCCGCGCCACTGTCGCCGCTGGTCTCGATGCTCGGGGTGCCGGCCGAAGCCAACATCGACGTGATAACCGAGGACAACGCCACCACCTACTGGGAGCGTAGCGACATGTTCGACATGGCGCTCGACCTCACTGCCGGCCGCCGTGGCCTGCAGGGTCTTGCCGAGGCGATGAGGCGGTGGATTGTCCATCTTCTGTCGGTCGAAGTCATGATCGAGCCCATCAGTGAATTGCGTGATGCGAAATTCACTTGGTATGTCGGTCTCGACGCTGAGGCGACGAGGATCGGCGATCTCCTGTGGAACGGCGATCCGCTCGATGAGAAGAGCCAAGGCCGTGTCACCGGCCTGTTCAGGCTGACCTTCGACAGTGATGGGCCAGTCCCAGACAAGCTCAAGGGCGAGCCGACCTACCTCATCATGGCAATGAGCGACAACAAGCTCATTCGGCTGAAGCCGCAAAACCTCGTGATCGGCCTGCCGATTAAGCACCTGGAGGCGTTGACTTGAGCCCCGCGGCCGCGCCTCTCGTTCGCATTCCGGTCGGCGTCGTCGTCGAGCGCCGCAAGGCTGCGTCGCAATGGATCGATTTCACCTGGCACCCGGTGGGCGTGTTGCCCGACGAACCCGACGTGGCGCCCTGGACACCGCTTCGTGAAGACGGTGAGACGAAGTCGTTCTACGCGGGCAGCGCGACTGTCGATCTCTACCGGTCGGAGACGGCTCGCTATCGCGAGAACCTGCTGAACGGGGCACCGGGCGTCTGGGTTGCGTTGAGCCCGTCCGAAGGCGAGCATCCGTACGTGGTCGCGGTGGTGACCGTCGATCCGGCGGAAGGCGAGGGCTACACCGAAACCGCGGCCTACATCGTTGAGCAGGTGCCCATGCCGGAGGTGGTCCGCGAGGCCGTTGAGCGCTTTGTCGACGAGCACTATGTGGGAGAGGCGTTCGTCAAGCGTAAGCAAAAGCCTGCCGATCCTGAGGCGTTGGCGCAACGCGGGCCGGCCGCGGGTTCGGCAAAAGATCGCACGAGAGATCGCAAACGATGAGCGATGAGGACTTTCTCAGCCGCTGGTCGCGCCGCAAACGGGAGGCTGTTCAATCCGCCCGCAGCAGCGCAGAGCCGTCGGCTGCGGGGGCGGCGACCGAGGCGTTGCCGTCCGCAACCTCATCGTCTGACGTTGCGGAAACGACAGAACCGGCGAAGCCTGAGGAAGAGTTCGATCTCGCGAGTCTGCCGCCGCTCGATTCGATCACCGGCACGACGGACATCTCCGCCTTCCTGCGCAAGGGCGTCCCGCTCGAGCTCAGCCGTGCGGCGCTTCGTCGCGCTTGGACGTCCGATCCGGTGATCCGCGATTTCATCGGGCCGGCGGAGAACGCCTGGGACTTCAACGATCCAAACGCGATGCCCGGCTTTGGTCCGCTCGATCAAACTCCAGATCAGGTCCGTGAATGGGCGGCCAAGATCGTCGGTAGGATGGGCAGTGCAACAGAGGAACTCATAAACGGCGAGGCCGATGACAGTCCGCCTTCATCGATGACCGAGGATTCCTCAGCGCAAATCGCCTCGCGTGCAGACGACTCTCAATCTTCTGTGATCGCCACGCTCCCCATCGAAAAGGCCGCGCTCGACACCAGTAGCGCCCCCGACTTGACCGCACAACAGCATGGCGATGCTGCAGCGCAAAAGCACGAGCCTGCGACCACGGTGCGTCGCACCCACGGGGGCGCGTTACCCCGCTGACACTGGCTTATTCCCGGTTTTGCAATTCACCAAAAGTTATAGCCCCGGCCTATGGGTATCCATTGACCGTTTTCGGCCGCAGGGACTACTTTCGATTTGTTCTCAATAAGAAGCGCGCACGGCGCCCCAAGGTCGGAGAACAAGAAGGTGCGCGATCGTGGACTTGATGAAGCCATCCAGGCGGCGGGCGGTGTTACCGAACTCGCCCGCAGGATAGGTATTGCGCAACCGTCCGTCTCCAACTGGGAGCGGGTTCCCACCGACCGCGTCGTCGCCGTCGAGAACGCCACGGGCGTCTCGCGTGTCCGCTTGCGCCCCGACCTTTTTCACGGAGGCGGCGTGACCGAAGTCGACGAGATCGATACCGAACGTGCGCGCTTCTACGAGTTGCTCGCCACCTTGCTGTCGCGCGCGCCGTCGGCCGCATTTCTCGCACGCCTCGCGCGTCTACGCGGCGATGCAAGCCCGCTCGGCGTTGCCCTTGCGGGGCTCGCGGAAACAGCCGCTGGCGCCGCTATCGCGGATGTGGAGCGCGAGTTCTTCGATCTTTTCATCGGGCTCGGCCGCGGCGAGCTGCTGCCCTACGGCTCGTACTATCTGACCGGCTTCCTCAACGAGCGCCCGCTGTCGCGGCTGCGCGCGGATCTTGCGACGCTCGGCATCGAGCGTGCCGACGGCAATCACGAACCCGAGGATCATGCGGCGACCTTGTGCGAGATCATGGCCGGTCTTGCGGCGGGCCGCTTCGCCGCACCGGCGGATGCCCAGCGCGAATTGTTCACCAAGCATGTCGCGCCGTGGATGGGTCGGTTGTTTGCGGACATGGAACGGGCCGAGGGCGCAAAACTTTACCGCCACGTTGGCGCGCTCGGCCGTGCGTTTCTCGAAATCGAAGCAGAGGCATTCACGCTCGCCGGCTGATCGTGCCGGCGCGGCGGATCGTTGAGACAGGAGGACATGCGATGAAGACGGAAAAGAAAACAGCAGTCGGACGTCGTGACTTCCTCCGCGGGCTGGGCGCGGGCGCTCTCGGCGCCGGCGCCGCCGCAGGCGGCAACGCGCTGCCCGCGCGCGCCGATAGCGAGACCAACGACGAGAAGCGCAAGGCCCGCTACACCGAGTCCGATCACGTGAAAGCCTATTACCGCGTCAATCGCTATCCGCAGTCGCGCTGAAGGAGGCATCCGTGCTGATCAAGAGAACAGAACGTCAGGCGCGCCGCAGCCAGCTTTCCTCGGCGCTGGCCTCGCAATCGCCAGGCCTCGATCGCCGTTCATTCCTCCGCCGCTCCGGCGTCATCGCCGGCGGGCTTGCCGCCGTCGGCGCATTGCCGCTCGGCAGCGTGCGCAAGGCGGACGCCGCCGCGGCCGGCCCGCTCAGCGCCGGCGCCACGGTGCGCAAGAGCATCTGCACCCACTGCGCGGTGGGCTGCACCGTCACGGCCGAGGTACTCAATGGTGTCTGGATCGGCCAGGAGCCGAGCTGGGACAGCCCGATCAATCGCGGCTCCCATTGCGCCAAGGGCGCCTCGGTGCGCGAGCTCGTGCACAGCGATCGCCGCCTGCGGTACCCGATGAAGCTCGTCAACGGTCAATGGACCCGGGCCTCGTGGGACCAGGCTATCAACGAGATCGGCGACAAGCTCACCGAGATCCGCGGCAAGTCGGGCAGCGATTCGGTCTATTGGCTCGGCTCCGCCAAGATGACCAACGAAGGCTCCTACCTGTTCCGCAAGCTCGGCGCGTTCTGGGGCACCAACAACACCGACCATCAGGCGCGCATCTGCCATTCGACGACCGTCACCGGCGTGGCCAACACCTGGGGCTACGGCGCGATGACCAACAGCATCAACGATATGCGGAACGCAAAAACGCTGATGTTCATCGGCTCGAACGCCGCGGAGGCGCATCCGGTCGGCATGCAGCACATGCTGGAGTCGAAGGAGCTCAACAAGGCGAACTTCATCGTCTGCGATCCGCGGCTCACGCGCACCGCTGCACACGCCACCGACTATGTGCGGCTGCGGCCCGGCACCGACATCCCGTTCCTCTACGGGGTGATGTGGCACATCCTGAAGAACGGCTGGGAGGACAAGGAATTCATCCAGCAGCGCGTCTACGGCTTCGACGACCTGAAGAAAGAAGTCGAGAAGTGGGACCCGCAGGAAACTGAGCGCGTCACGGGCGTGCCGGGCGTGCAGCTTGAGCGGATCGCCAAGATGTTCGCGACCGAGAAGCCGGCGACGCTGATCTGGTGCATGGGGCAGACGCAGCACACGGTCGGAACCGCGAACGTGCGGGCCAGCTGTATTTTACTGCTGATGACCGGCAACGTCGGCAAATCCGGCACCGGCGCGAACATTCTGCGCGGCCATGACAACGTGCAGGGCGCGACCGACGTCGGTCTCGATATCGTGACGCTGCCCTTCTACTACGGCCTGACCGAGGCGGCCTGGAAGCACTGGTCGCGCGTCTGGGAGGTCGAATACGACTATCTGCTGTCGCGCTTCGACGAAAAGAAGCAGATGGAGACGCCGGGCATCCCGCTAACGCGCTGGTTCGACGCCGCGACCTTGCCCAAGGCCGACGTCGGGCAGAAGGACAACGTCAAGGCGGTGTTCGTCCAGGGCCACGCCAGCAACAGCATCACGCGCATTCCGGAGTCGATGAACGGTCTGAAGGCGCTGGAGCTCCTGGTCATCGCCGATCCACACCCGACCACCTGGGCGTCGCTCGCCGTGCAGGCCGGCCGCAAGGACGGCGTCTACATCCTGCCGGTCGCGACCCAGTTCGAATGCAAAGGCTCGCGCGTCGCCTCGAACCGCTCGATGCAGTGGGGCGAGCAGATCGTGAAGCCGATCTTCGAATCCAAGGACGATCTCGAGATCATGTATCTGGTGGCGAAGAAGCTCGGCTTCGCCGACCGGATGTTCAAGAACATCAAGGTCGAGAACAATCTGCCGGAGGCCGAGGATGTTCTCCGCGAGATCAACCGCGGCAGCTGGTCGACCGGCTATTGCGGCCAGTCGCCGGAGCGCATCAAGGCGCACATGAAGAACCAGGGGAAGTTCGACCTAGTGACCATGCGCGCGCCCAAGGACGATCCGGAGGTCGGCGGCGACTACTACGGCCTGCCATGGCCGTGCTGGGGCGCGCCGGAGGTCAAGCATCCCGGCACGCCGCTCCTCTACAACACCAACCTCGCCGTGATGGACGGCGGCGGCTGCTTCCGGCCGCGGTTCGGCCTGGAGCGCGAGGAGAAGTTGCCGGACGGCACGACCCGCAAGGTCACGCTGCTGGCCGAAGGCTCCTACTCGAAGGATTCGGATATCAAGGACGGCTATCCGGAGTTCACGCTGGCAAGCCTAAAGAAGCTCGGTTGGGACGGCGACCTGAGCGAGGCCGAGATGGCCGTCATCAACAAGGTGAACCCGGCCAATCCCGACGCGGTGTCGTGGTCGCTCGACCTGTCGGGCGGCATCCAGCGCGTCGCGCTCAAGCACGGCTGCGTGCCCTACGGCAATGGCAAGGCGCGCATGAATGCGTTCGGTCTGCCGGACCCGATCCCGGTGCACCGCGAGCCGATCTACACGCCGCGCGTCGACCTCGTGTCCAAGTATCCGACGCTGCCGGACGCCAAGCAGTTCCGCCTGCCGAATATCGGGTTCTCCGTGCAGAAGGCCGCGGTGGACAAGGGCATCGCCAAGCAATTCCCGCTGATCCTGTCGTCCGGCCGTCTGGTCGAATACGAGGGCGGCGGCGAAGAGACGCGAACCAACCCCTGGCTCGCCGAGCTGCAGCAGGACATGTTCATCGAGATCAGCCCCGCCGATGCCGCTGATCGCGGCATCAAGGACGGCGGCTGGGTCTGGGTGACCGGCGCCGAGAATGGCTCCAAGGCCAGGATGAAGGCGCTGGTGACCGAGCGCGTCGGCAAGGGCGTCGCCTGGATGCCGTTCCACTTCGGCGGCTGGTTCCAGGGCGTCGATATGCGCGGCAACTACCCGAAGGGCACCGACCCGTTCGTCTTGGGTGAGAGCGCCAACACCATCACCACCTACGGCTATGACCCGGCGACCGGCATGCAGGAGCCCAAGGTGACCCTCTGCCAGATCGTGGCGGCGGCATAAGGAGCAACGACCATGGCCCGGATGAAATTCCTCTGCGACGCCGATCGCTGCATCGAATGCAACGCCTGCGTCACCGCCTGCAAGAACGAGCACGAGGTGCCGTGGGGCATCAATCGCCGTCGTGTCGTCACCATCAATGACGGCAAGCCCGGCGAGCGCTCGGTCTCGATGGCCTGCATGCACTGCACCGACGCGCCGTGCGCCGCCGTGTGCCCGGTGAACTGCTTCTACACCACCGCCGACGCCGTGGTGCTGCACTCCAAGGACCTTTGCATCGGCTGTGGTTACTGCTTCTACGCCTGCCCGTTCGGCGCGCCGCAGTATCCGAAGGTCGGCAACTTCGGCTCGCGCGGCAAGATGGACAAGTGCACCTTCTGCGCCGGCGGTCCGGAGGCCGACGGCAGCAAGGAGGAATACGCCAAGTACGGCGCCAACCGGCTTGCCGAAGGCAAACTGCCGCTCTGCGCCGAAATGTGCTCGACCAAGTCGCTCTTGGCCGGCGACGGCGAGGTCATCGCCCAAATCTACAAGGAGCGAGTGACCCGCCGTGGCTATGGTTCCGGCGCCTGGGGCTGGCAGACGGCGTATCGCGAGACCATTGCGTCTTGAGGCGTGCGATGCGGGGCTGCGGGGCGCGGTGCGAGCCGCGCCCGACGGGGGCAAAAAAGAAAGAAGGAGAATCGCGGATGGCTAAACTCTCCAGGCACGTCCGTTTGGTGATCGGTGCGCTGACCCTGATGCTGGCTGTGGCCGTGTGTACGCCGGTCGTGGCGCAGCAGCAGCCTTCCTCGGTCAATCCCACGGCCAGCTCGGTGAACGAGAAGCAGCTTCTCGATCAGATGAAGATCATCAGCGGCCGCGGCACCATTCCCGACACCAAATCCTACAACATCGAGCAACCGGCCGGGCGCGATTGGCGTTACTTTCACAACGTCATCCTGCGATGGACCGGCGCGATCGTGATTCTCGGGGTGCTGGCGCTCCTCGTCGTGTTCTATCTCTGGCGCGGCATGGTGAAGATCGAGAGCGGGCGCTCGGGCCGCACCGTCGTGCGCTTCAATGCGTTCGAGCGGTTCGTCCACTGGCTGACCGCGACATGCTTCATCATTCTCGCCGTCACCGGGCTGAACATCACGTTCGGCCGTCCGGTGCTGTTGCCGCTGATCGGCGAGGATGCGTTCTCAAGCTGGTCGTTGTGGGCGAAGTACGCGCACAACTATCTCAGCTTCCCGTTCACGCTGGGCGTGATCGCGATCTTCCTGATGTGGATCGCCGGAAACATTCCCAATTCGGTGGACGTCGAATGGTTGAAGCGCGGCGGCGGAATGGTCGGGCACGACCATCCGCCAGCCTATCGGTTCAACGCCGGCCAGAAGATGATCTACTGGATCGTCGTGATCGGCGGCACGGCGGTCGCAGCCTCCGGCTATCTGCTGATGTTTCCGTTCTACCTGTCGGGCATCGAAGGGATGCAGGCCGCCCAGATGGTCCACTCGATCGTGGCCGTGCTGTTCGTCGCGGCTATGCTGGCTCACATCTATATCGGCACGATGGGCATGGAGGGCGCGTTCGAGGCGATGGGCACTGGCACCGTCGATGTGAACTGGGCCAAGGAGCACCACAGCCTGTGGCTCGATGAGGAGAACGCCCGCACCGGCGCTAACGACAGACAGCGCCAGCCCGCCACGACGCCCGCGGAATAGGCGCGGCCGTCGATACGGCTGGCCGGTGCGAAAGCTCCGGCCCGGCCGCTTAAAGTCGCACGCCGGTCGTCGCGAACGCCTGATCGGCCGGCTTCTGGATGGCATCAAGAGTGCCGACGGCGACCAGAGCAAGGACGGCGGCCGATATGCACGCGAACAGAAATGCCTTCATGGTTTCCCTCCCATTGCTGGGGAATATTAGCCAAATCCGTTCCGAAGTCGAAGGACACAGCTTCCACATTCAGTGAAAAAGCAAAGGCAAGCGTCCACCGATCCGTACTGGCTTCGTGAGCTGCGCTAAACGAGCGCTGCGCTAAACCATCTTTGGCAACATACCAGTTGATGATAGGCTGCCGACTGCAACGCTTTATCTATCTATCAGGGGAGGGGAGAACAATGGCTCGGCTCCAAGCAAAATCGATTGCGGGCGTGATGGGAATAGCGTTCGCCGCTGCGATTTCGTTTATGCCGGCGCCCGCCGAGGCTGCGAAAATGACGAAGGCCGAAAAGGCTGCATGGACGCAGGCGAATGTTGCCTGCAAGGGCCAAGCCAAAGGCAAAAAGCTCGGCTGGCTCGCCCGGCGGAAATTCGTGAAGGGCTGCCTTACGCAGGCTCTCAAGGGTTATCCCAACATCGATATTGAAAGCTTGATGCGTGACGTCAGAGGACGCACGCTTCCGGCCACGCGTGTCGAGAGTCACATCTAGAGCAACGTGTTCGTGGTGCTGCCTTGGCATCAAATGCGCGGATGATGCGAAGCGGATAGCGTGAGGGAGATTCGGACTGCTCTCGATCTCCGGCAAGGCGCTCTGCAAGCGCTGGGCATCCCACGAGCGAAGAATTAAGCGATCGCCTCTGGCTTAAATTCAAACGCCCCGCTGCAAGGCGGGGCGTTTCGTTGAGCGGCGGTTGCAGCGTGGCTCCGGGCCGCGGCGCAACGCGGTATCCGGGACACGAGAGGCGAGGCTTAGTAATAGTTCTCGACGACGGTCTCGGTCAGCGTTCCGATCGAACGGTGCATCTCTGCCGGCGAGATCGTCGCGCCGGTTTGGACCACGGTCTGCTGCTGGTAACGCGGAAAGCCCACCAGCGTGCTGACGCCACCGAGAACAAATGAGAGAACAAGTGCGCCGACGTATGCAAAAGTCTTCATGAAGATCTCCTGTTGAGTGCGTGCACTCTCAAAATTTCCCCGACCCTATCGATACGACCCATACCGCCCGTCCATCGCGCTGTTAAGTGCGAAATCTCACACTTCGGCAGCAACGGTGCTTCAGCACCGTCGCGTCGGTGGTCAAATACCGACGACGCGGTGGTGTTTACGGCCGATTAAGGCTAGGGGCGGGAACTCCCGACGGCGCTGCGTCGTCAAAACCTCATCTTGGCGACCGCGCGCTGATGGTTTCCGGTTGATCTAGCGTTGTGGAACGCGGGCGACTTCGCGATCTGCATGCTTCGACCACAGATTTGACCACAGTCGAGGTGTCTGCGGTGTCGTCGCGCTTATAGGCTGCGTCATCGAGCGCCAGAGGAATAGTGCCGAGCGGTGCGCTCCACCAATGCCAGGGCGCGTACGGGTGAGCCACTACCGCGCAATATCTTCAGCGGTGCCGCAATGATCAATGCGCCCGTCGGCGGCAGCAGATCAAGATTGCTGAGGCATTGGAGACCGAAGCGACCATTGCCGTGCATGATGGAATGACACGGGTATGGTGGACGGAAATGCGCTGCCTGTCCCGCATCCGTGCCGATGGTCTCCGAACCGAAACCAATCACGTGCCGCTCGTGCACGAGGAACTCGACTGCGGACACATCAGGCCCAGGCGAATGTTGTCCGGCCTCGTTGAAATTTTGATATGCAACAGGATCGCTCCGCTTCGACCAGTCCGTCCGCATGAGCAACCACGCGCCCGGCGGAATCCGGCCGTAGCGTTCCTCCCATTCGCGCAATCGCGCGGCAGTCAGCAAAGAGTCGGCGTCACGCGCGGCATCTGCCGAGCAGTCCACCACACACGCGGGCGCGATAAAGGAGCTTTCCAGCAGTGTATCTGTCGATGCGTGGGGCAGGTCACGGCCGGTGATCCAGTGTATTGGCGCATCGAAGTGAGTGCCGAAATGTTCGCCGAACGAGATGTTGTTCCAATAGACGTCGGGCCCGCGTTCGTCGTAGTGCGAAATGACTTCCATTCGAAATGGTGCGCATTGATCGAATTCCGGGGGCAGGACGATTTGCGGAAAGCCCGGTGCCAGCGTTTGCGACAGGTCGACGATACGCAGGCGTTTGGCAGCCAGCGCCTGCGTCAATTCGCCAAGAACACTCGCAGGTGTTTCAGTGGTTCTCATTGGCCCCACATCTCGCGCTCAAGCGCCTTGGCGCTTTCCCGCCATTTCTTGAATAGATCTTGGGCAACGTCGCCCGGATAGATGTCCTCGACGCCGTCCTGCAGGGCCTTCACGACGGCCTTCGCCAATGCAGCGGGTGGCAGCTTTGGCGGCGGAATGAGCTGAGTCCACTCGTCGTCTATCGGCCCGGGAAAGACATTCACAACCCGAATGCCGGCATGACGCATCTCCGCTCTCAACGTCTGCGAAAGCGACAAGGCCGCGGCCTTCGAAGCGCAGAATGTGCCCTGCGATGGCAGCGACGAGAGCGCATAAATCGAAAGAATATTGACCCACGCGGTCGATGGCACGGAACTGTCGGCGGCGCGCGCCCGCATCGCCGGGCCAAAGCTTTGCGCAAGCCGCATCATGCCGAGATAGTTGATCTCCATTTCGGCGCGGGCGGTCTCGGTTCCGGGGCGATCGGAAATGCCGCTGCTGCGATGGAATTCGGCATTGTTGATGAGGATATCGACCTTTGCGCCAACGGAACCAGCAAGATCCTGAACAGAGCGATTGTCGGTCAGATCCAGTGGCACGACGGTCACCTTCGGCAGATCCGCTATGGAGCTGAAGCCAGGTCGAACTTTCCATGGCTCTGCGACACCCGCCCAGATCGTGTCGGCACCTGCATCCACAAGCGCCTTGCACAAGGCATGGCCTGTGGCGCTGTTGGCATCGGTGATCAGGACTTTTCTGAATTTCGGATCGGATGTCATTTCGCGCAGGATCCTGTCGTCGGCCAGATTGGGCGTATCGATCGTTGGCAGGGCAATGAACGTGGCTTGTCCGGCTTTATCGAGATGTGCGCGCAGGCGCACCGGTGCAGTCGCTGCCGGGCATTCCTTGTGCAACAATGATAGGACCGTGACGTTCTCCTTGAGCCGCACCAGTCCAAGCCGCAATGGCACGAGATGCCGGTAATACAGTTCATTGCTGTGATGCAGCACCGTATCTGAAATGAGCTCACCTTCTCCGCTGATCGGCTGCCAGACCAGTCGAACCGACAGACAGGCGGTGCAGGCGTCGCGCGGCGGATACTGGATCTGTCCACAGTCGTGACATTTCTGCAGTTCGAAGCGGCCTTCTGCCACGGCGGCCGTCAGGTGAAGCGCGGCGCGGCTGCGGCTGCCGGGCGGCAGTGTCGGCAACCGCAAAGGCAGGATCGGGTTGCGGGGTGGCGGGCGTTTCAGGGCGTCGGTCGTCATGCGGCACGTCCCAGAATCGCGGCGCCGCTGCAGAGCCCGCGATCGTAATTGATCATGCCGAAGCCGCTCACAAGCGCGTGTTTCGCGCCGACAACTTGAGTTTTTCCGGCCTGGTCGATGAGCTGACGGAGGGCCTGAACCAGCCCGAGGAATCCGCCGGCTGCGCCGGCCTGGCCGACTGACAATTGTCCGCCAGAGGTATTGAACGGAAATGTTCCTTCGATCGAAAACGTATTGTTGCGAATGAAGTTGGGCGCCTCACCGGGGCGGCAAAATCCGAGACCTTCGAGCTGCAAGCAATTGATGATCGGGTAGTCGTCGTAGGCCTCGAACAAGTCTATGTCCTTCGGGCCAATCCCGGCCTGGGCATAGAGATCATCGCAATCCAGCTCCCATCCTCCACGCTCCTGGATGGGATCGTCGGGAAAAGCATTGTGACGCTCGATGGTGCCGGCAATCCGCGCATAGGGTATGCCGAGATGCCTTGCGCGCTCCTCGAGCATGACGAGGAAGCCTTCGGCGCCGGCACACGGCATCACGCAATCGAACAGCTTCAGCGGGTCTGCGATCGGGCGCGCGTCGAGATATTCATCAAGCGTCAGCGGTTTCTTGAAAAGCGCATGCGGAAAGCGGAGCGCATTGTCCCGCTGTGCCACGCACAGCTTGCCGAAGTCCTCCGGCTCCGCGCCGTGCCGGCGCATATAGTGGGAGGTCAGAAACGCGAAGCTGGCATTTGGCCCGCCCGATCCGAACGGATAAACGGCATCGCGCGCGAAGCGCGAGAAACTGGCAAGATTCCGCCGGAATGAATCGACGTGATTGGCGTCGCCCGCGATGCAGGCCACGATATCCGCGTCGCCATTCTGCACCGCACGGGCTGCGCGCCGGAGCCCGACCACGCCGCTCGCTCCTCCAAATGGCAGGTGATCCAGCCATCGCGGACTGACACCAAGATGCTGCGTCAACCCCACGGCTGTGTCGGGAAACAGTGTGAAGCTGGAGACGCCGAGCCCGTCGATCTGGTCTTTCTTAAGTCCAGACGACTTCAGCAGGGCCGCCAGCGCACGCGCGAGAAACCAATGTGCGTCTTGGTTTGAATAGCGAACATAGGGAATTGTGACCGGCGCTACGACGGCGACGCCATCATATCGGGTCCGTGTGCGTGTCATGCCACGAGCGTCCCCTCGGCGTGTCGGATCTGCATGACGACCTTTCCGCGCATGTGCCCGGTCTCGGACAGCTCATGAGCCCGCGCGAAGTCGGTGATCGGCAACAGCTTGTGGACGACGGCCCGCAATTCTCCAGTTCCAGCCATCTGAAGCAGCGCTTCGAGAATCTCTCGTTTGGGAAAGATCGGCGCGAGCTTCACCGTCACGTCAAATTCACGGCTGCGATCGATGAACGGCTCGGCGTTGAGGCAAACCATCAGGCCGCCGCGCTTCAGGACCTGATAGCTCCGTCGATGCACATCGCCGCCGATGGTGTCCAGCACCACGTCGACGCCGCTGATTTTCGTTTCGAACGCGCCCTGGTCATAGGCGATGGCTTGTGCGCCAAGGGAGGCGACAAAGTCGGCATTGCGTTGCGAGCAGGTGGCGAAGACGTCCGCGCCGCGCGAGCGCGCGATCTGGATTGCGAAAATACCGACACCGCCGGCGCCGGCATGGACGAGGATACGCGTGCCTTTCGACAGGTTTGCTGTGTCGACGAGCGAAATCCATGCGCTTGTCGCGGCGAGCGGCAATGCTGCCGCGTCGGCAAAGGACATTTCGTTGGGCAGGACTGCGAGGTTGCCGATGGGTAACGCAATCTGGTCGGCCCACGTCCCCTGGCCTCGGGGTGCAAAGAACAGCACGCGCTGGCCGACCAGCGCCGGATCGATGCTGTTGCCGGCCGCGCGGACAACCCCCGCGCCATCGCGGCCCGTTGTCGCGGGAAAGGTGAGGGGAACGTCCGCCGCGATGCGCCCGGCGCGCAGTTTCCAATCAATGGGATTGAGGCTCGCGGCGTGGACATCGATCAAAACCTGATCTGCCGCGGGCCGCGGTTCGATCGTGTTTCGCAATTGCAGCACGCTGGGAGGGCCGTAGCTATCGAACTGAACCGCGCGCATCTGAATGGCGTCCTGCTCGTTGGGGTTCTCGAAGCCGAAGGGGCTTGACCCGCCGACAATAAAATACAGTATACTGTTTGGGAAGAGGCTGGGCTCCGGGACTCCCAGCCTCAGCGGGTGGCCAAAGGGACGTGACACGTCGTGAGCCCAAGGTGTCGTTTACACGCGGCCTCAGGAGGTGCGAGGCTCGCAGCGGCTCACAATCAGGCACGGCAATTGCCTATCTGCGTGTCGATCAGACGTTTCAGCCGCGAGCCGGCAGACCCGCAACACCACGGGAGGCGAGATTATGAGCAAGATCAATGAACTGACCAAACGCGAGTTCGTGTCGTTGATGATGGGATTGCCGGCGACGGCATTTCTGGCAAACGTTGCCGCCGCGCAATCGGATGCCGGTTTGAACATCGCCTTCACGGCAGACGTGCAGAGCTGGGATCCGACATCCGTCACATTCCCGGTTGGTCAGTCCATCTTCAAATGCGTTTTCGATTCGCCGCTGCATTACTCGTCCGAGCAGCAGCTGCTGCCGCGCCAGATCGTTGCGCGCAAATGGCTGGACGACAACAGCACCCGGCTCGAGATCACGCTTCGAGACGACATCGTTTTCCACGACGGTTCGAAGCTGACGACGGAAGACGTGAAATACAGCTGGGTCACGCGCCCGCAGAAGGATAAAAAACTGGCCATCGCCGGCCTCCTTCAAGATCTGAAGGATGTCGAGATCATCTCTCCGACACAGGCCGTGCTGGTCTATTCCAAGCCGTCGCCGTCTGCCGAGTTCTATCTCGGCTTCCTGACGGTCTATATTCTGCCGAAGTCCTATCACGAGAAGGTCGGCGACGAAGGCTTCCTGGCCAAGCCGATCGGCGCTGGGCCTTACAAGCTCGTCGACTATCAACGCGGCTCTCGCATCGTGCTGGAGGCATTTGCCGGTTATTGGGGTGGCGTGCCATCGATCAAGAACGTGACGTTCGAGGCATTGCCTGAAGCGTCGACCCGCGTGGCCGCGATCGAGGCGGGCCGTGTGGATGTGGCGATCCAGTTGCCGGTCCGTGAGGCGGTGCGTCTGCAATCCAAACCGGAGCTTTCGGTCAATCTTTTCCCGCAGGCCGAAATCTACATGCTGCAGATTCCGAGCTATCTGGACACGTTCCAGAACAAGGATATCCGCACCGCATTGCATATGGCCATCAACAAGAGCGCGCTGGCGCGCGGGTTCTTCAACAACGCGGCAAAGCCGTTGCAGGTGCTGGCGACACCCGGTTCGAGCGGCGACGTGCCGGGGTACAGCTTCCCGTACGATCTGAAGAAAGCGACGGAATTGATGGAGAAGGCGGGATTCTCCAAGGCCAAGCCGTTGCAGATATCGTTTCTGACGACGAACGGCACCTTCCCGAACGACTACGATATCGCACGGGCGATTGCGGCGATGTGGCGCCAGATCGGCGTGGAGGTGAAGATCGAGGAAACCACGGTTGCGAAGTATCTCGAATTGAATCACTCCGCCAAGCTTCCCGGCATTATGCTCTACAGCTGGGCCAATGCGACGGGCGATCCGGAAAACTATTCCGGCCGGATCCTGAATCCGGCTCTGCGCTTCTCGGCCTGGAAGGAGCCGGCGAATGGCGAGCGGATCGCAAAGCTGTTCGCGATGAAGCTCGGCGAGGAACGGCTGGCGGGCTACCGCGCATTGAACAAGGATGCGTCGGAAAATTCCTGGAGCATTCCGCTGCTACAGCCGGCCGGCAACATAGTGACCAAGAAGACCGTCGATCTGCCGATCTATTCGCAGGTCTACATCCTGCCGGCGGAGGCGAAGCGCAAGGCGTAACAGGCCGGCCTCGGGATCGTTTCCGCGGAAGCAGGCAATCCCTGACCTGATACAGTCAGGTCTGGTTTCGTCTCGTTCGATGGCGGGATGCGAACCAGGGACAGTTCGATGGCGACGGGTTCCCGCGTTTGAGGAGACGAGGGAGATATGTTCCAGGCATTGATCAATGTCGCTGTCAGGCGTTTTGCGGCGGCGATTCCGACGGTGTTCGTGCTGTCGATCGTCGTTTTCTTCGTGCTGCGGGCGCTCCCGGCCGATCCGCTGGCGTTGCTGCTGCCGCCGAACGCAACGCAGGCCGATGCCGAGGCGGTGCGGCATTCGCTCGGTCTCGATCGCTCGATTGCCGTGCAATACGTCATCTGGCTGCGCGATGCGCTGCACGGCAGTCTCGGCAGCTCCATCTCGTTTCGTGAGCCGGTCACGCGATTGATCGCCAACGCCCTGCCGGCGACGTTGGAGCTGACATTTTTCGGTCTGGCGCTGGCCTTGGCCATCAGCGTCCCCGGCGGCCTGCTGCTCTACGGAATGCGCGGCACCTTCATCGAGAACGTGCTCGACGTGCTCGTGGTTTGCATGCTCTCGGTCCCGGCGTTCCTGTGGGCGATCTTTCTCATGCTGGGTCTTGGCGTGATGCTGGGATGGCTGCCGTTTTCAGGCCGTGTCGATTCCGGTGTTGTGATTCCGAGCGGCGGAACGGGATTCTTGCTGATCGACTTCGTCACCACGCTGCAGTGGGACCATTGGCGCAATGCTGCCGCGCACCTGATCCTGCCGTCGTTTGCGCTGGCTCTTGGCTTTAGTCCGCTGGTTATTCGCGTCTTGCGCTCGTCGCTGCTGGAAGCCTCCGATGATCACTACGTGACGGTCGCACGCCAGCGGGGCCTGACGGAGCGGCAGATCATCCTGAAGCACATGCTGAGAAACTCGGCACTGCCGACGATCACGCTGATCGGCGCGCAATTTGGTTTTCTGTTCGGCGGCACGCTGCTGGTCGAGACCATCTTCTCCTATCCCGGTATTGGCAACCTCATGGTGCAGGCCGTGCGCAACCACGATCTGCCGTTGATTCAGGGGATCGCGCTGGTGTTCTGCGTGATCACGCTGCTGATCAACACGGTCGTCGATATCCTCTATGTGGTTCTCAATCCCAAACTTCGTCGCGCCTGACATGCAAAAGCCCGTGTCCTCGAACGTTTCGGCGGCTGTGTTGAAGCCGGTGGCAGGTCGGTGGTCGCCGCCAAAGGCGGCGTTGTGGGCCGCCGCCCTTTCGCCGAAGGTGGTCGTCGGCGCGAGCATCGTGGCCGTCATGGTGATCTGCGCGTTGTTCGCGCCGTACATCGCACCCAACGATCCGGCAGACCAGGATCTGACCAACATGCTGTTGCCGCCGGTGTGGTCGGCCGAAGGGCTGGCGCAATATCCGTTGGGAACCGACAGTCTCGGCCGCTGCATTCTCTCGCAGATGATCTATGGCGCGCGCGTTGCGCTGCTGGTCGGCTTCTTCGCCGCCGTGGGAGCGATGCTGCTGGGGACCACGCTTGCCTTGCTTGCCGGCTATTTCGGCGGGTGGGTCGACCGCCTCATCAGTCAGCTGGTGGACCTGTGGATGTCGTTGCCCCCGGTGGTTCTGTCGCTGACGCTGATGGTCGGTTTCGGAACCGGCGTCGGCAATGTGATTCTCTCCATTGTGCTGGTCGACTGGACCCGCTTCTGCCGTGTGGTTCGGTCCGAAGTCATCGTCGTGCGGCGAAAGGATTTCGTCGCCGCAGCACGGCTGTTGGGATTTGGCGACTTTCGCATCATCATGCGCGAGATCTTGCCGAGCGTGGCGCCGCTGATCATTACGCTGTTCACGCTTCAGGTCGGCATCGGCGTTATCGTCGAAGCGATCCTGAGCTTCGTCGGATTGAGCGTTCCCGCGGACGTGCCAGCCTGGGGCATGATGATCGCCGGCGCCCGCAACTACATGTATCAGGCTCCCTGGGGCCTGTTCCTGCCGATCATCGCCATCTTTGTCACGGTGCTTGGCTTCAACCTGCTGGGAGAGGGCTTGCGTGTCTCGCTCGATCCGCGTCTGCGCAAGCGGAGCGTGTGAAATGAGCGTGTTGTCGTTCGACAAAGTCACGGTCACGGCTCGACTTGGCGGCCGCAGCGTTGATGTGCTGCGTGATCTTTCGTTCGATCTCCGGCAGGACGAGATTATCGGCCTTGTCGGAGAGTCCGGCGCCGGCAAGAGCATGATCGGCCGAACCGTGTCCGGTCTTCTGCCGGAGAATTTCTCGGTGTCGTCGGGAGATATCCGCTTCGACGGCAAGGATCTGCTGACGCTCGGCAAAGCCGAGCGTCGCGCGCTGCTGGGAAGAAAGATCGTCTTCATTCCCCAGGAGCCGCTCAGTGCGCTCAATCCCGTGCGCACCATCGGCGCCCAATTCGGCGAGCATCTGCAGCATTTGGGCATTGAAAAGCCGCGCCGCCGAGCCTTGATGATCGAGAGGTTGCGCCAGGCACAGCTTCGCAATGCCGAAGAGGCGCTGCTGCGGTATCCTCATGAATTGTCGGGCGGACAATGCCAGCGCGTGCTGATTGCCATGGCGTTCGCCGGTGAGCCTATGCTGGTGATTGCGGACGAACCGACGACGGCGCTCGATGTGATGACGCAGGCGCGGATTGTTCGGCTGATCGCCGAGCAGCAGGCGGCGCACCACACTGCGCTGCTCTTCATCACGCACGATCTTCGGCTCGCGGCTCATGTGTGCCGCAAAGTCGGCGTGATGTATGCGGGCGACATGGTCGAATTCGGACCTGCGGCGGCGGTGCTCAAGGCTCCGTCACATTCCTATACCAAGAGCCTGCTGGCGGCGATGCCCGATCTGACCGGGCCGCTCCGCGTATTGCCGGCTTTGTCGGATCACATGCCGGGGATCGGCAGCTTTGCCGATCTGCCCGGTTGCCGCTTCGCTCCCCGCTGCCCGGCGAAAGACCAGTCTTGCGCCAAGACGCGACTGCCGCCTCGAGAGATTGCCGAAGGCCATTGGGTGCGCTGTGCAGAGCGATGCAGTGCCGGCGGGCCGCTGCAGGCGGGAGCGCCGCTGGAAGTGCTGCATTCGGACAAAGACCGTGGAAATCCTGCGGTGGCTTTCGACAATGTAAGATTGAGCTATCAGTCTTCGCGAGGTTTTCTCGGGCTGCAGCGTGCGCGGTTTGATGCGGTCAAAGCGGCGACCTTTTCAATCCGTGAAGGCGAAATTCTTGGCATTGTCGGCGAAAGCGGCAGCGGCAAGACCTCGATCGGTCGTCTGATCGCCGGGCTCGAACAGCCGAGCGCGGGCACCATCAGCATCGACGGCGAGGATCACGTCCAGGATGGCCGAATCATTCACCTCACGCGACGGGATACGCAGTTGATCTTCCAGGACCCGCAATCGGCGCTGAACCCGCGCCGCAGCGTGTTCCGGCTGTTGACACAGGCGCTCGAAGCGGGCGCGGGCTATAAGCCCGAGAACGTGCGGCGTCCCTCTGCCGAGCTCCTGCTGAAAGACGTTGGTCTGCCGCCGGACTGCCTGGATCGTTTCCCGGCGCAATTGTCAGGAGGGCAGCGCCAGCGGGTGAATATCGGTCGGGCATTGGGTGCCAACCCAAAACTCGTCGTGGCCGACGAGATCGTATCCGGGCTGGATGTCTCGGTGCAGGCACACATTCTCAATTGCTTGCTTGATCTCAATCGCCGCCATGGCCTAACCATCGTGTTCATCAGCCATGATCTCGCGGTGGTGCGGTATCTGTGTTCGCGCGTTCTCATGATGTGTGGGGGGGAGATCGTGGAGGAGGGCGAGACCGAAGCAGTATTCAGGCATCCGCGCCATCCCTACACCAAGGCGCTGCTCGAAGCTGTTCCTCCTGAAAGTGCGGATCGCGCCTGGCCGCCGTTGTTGCAATGAGGGACTCAGAATGAGGGACACAAGATGTCCAACCGCTCCATGAACGCGGATGCCCGTATCAAGCCCGCCAAGATCGCCAAGGCTAGTCTGAGCGGACAGATCTATGAAGAACTGCGCGAGCGGATCCACAAAGGGCAGATTACTTTCGAGGACCGGCTGGTGGACGTGGACATTGCCAAGGACTTTGGCGTGTCGCGCATGCCGGTGCGCGAGGCGCTGTTGCAGCTTGTGCACGACGGCATGCTCGAGAGCACGACGCGCGGCTTCATGCTGCGTCGCTACAGCGACGAGGAGGTCGAGGAAATCTTCGAAATCAGATTGTTGCTGGAGCCGGCAGCCGCAACGATCGCAGCAAAAAACATGACCGAAGCCGCATTGAAGAAAATGGACAGTGCGCTTCACGCGGGTATCAAGGCACACAAGGCCGGTGATTTTACAGCATTCGTGCTCGCCAATGCGGCGTTTCGTGGCGCTTGGTTGGCGCAGGTGCCGAACAAGCAGCTCGTTGCGGCGCTGGCGCGCTACATCGATCATGTGCAAGTCATCCGGCTTGTGACCCTGTCGCAGCCCTCGGTGCGCAACGATGTGCTGGAACGGTTGCGCGGCATTTACGACGCATTTCGAACCGGCAAGCCGGATCGTCTGAGTGCGCTGTTCAAGCAGCACGTGAATTCTGCGACGTCGGCTTATCGGACCTACCGCAGCTCCTGAGCGAAACCGGGATTTTGCTGCTCGGGCGTCGATTGACAGCCGTAGTCTGCGCCCCTAAACTGAATACAGTATACTAATCTTGGCCGAGGAAAACGGACATGCCGGTGGTGCAAAACCCGATGTCGAATCCAGCAAATCAGGATTTCAAGCTGGGTGTCTTTTCCGCCAATGCCGACCGCGGCCTGAGCTTCACGACTGTCCCCGAAGGCTGGAAAGCGGAATGGGATGACGTCGCCTGCGCATGCAAAATCGCAGACCAGGCGGGCATGGACTTCTTTCTGCCGATCGCGCGCTGGCGCGGCTATGGCGGTTCGACCAAGATTCGCGAATGGTCGTTTGAGACCTTCACCTGGGCTGCCGGTCTTTCGGCAATGACCGAACAAATTGCCCTGTTCATGACGGTGCATGTACCGCTTCTGCACCCTCTCTATGCGGCCAAGGCGCTGGCGACGGTCGATCACATCAGCCATGGGCGTGCCGGTCTCAATATCGTCTGCGGCTGGAATCCGGACGAGTTCGACATGTTCGGCATGGAGCTGGTGAAGGATTCCTACGTGCAGGCGAAGGAATGGCTGGATATCATCGTCACGACCTACAACAGCGACATGCCGGTCAATTTTGACGGCTTGCACTACAAACTGAAGGGGGCGGTAAGCCGTCCGGCCTCGGTGCAAAGGCCGCGGCCCGTCACGATGAATGCAGCCTTCGGTCCTCCCGGCCGCGATTTCGCGGCCCAGAACTGTGACCATCTGTTCACGAGCTTTACCGATCTCGAGATCGGAAAGACGCACATCGCCGATATCAAGAGCCGCGCCGAGAAATTCGGCCGTGACATCGGGGTATTCACGGTCGGCCACGTTGTCTGCAGGCCAACGCAGGCCGAAGCCGATGACTATTACGATTATTTTTCTCGCCAGAAGATCGACGAGGAAGCGGTCGACTATCACATGCGGCAGAAGAAGAACTTCAGCCGTAGTCACGAGGATGAGGCCTTTCGGATCTACAAGCAGCGCTTCGTTGCCGGTACCGGGAGCTATCCACTGGTCGGCACGCCAGAGAAGATCGCATCGGAACTCGAGAGGTTCTCCCAGGCGGGGTTCAACGGCTGTGCGCTGTCTTTCGTCAACTACAAGGACGAGCTTCCGTATTTTTGCGAGACAGTGATGCCCTTGATGAAAGAGGCGGGTATCCGCTCATGAACGTCGCCCATTCGCAACCGCTCAGGTAGGCGTCGCCTCGTGTCCGATCTCACCGAGCTGTTCGAACCTTCTGCGCGCACTGTGCCGGACATGCTGCGCCGGCAAGCGACGCGCTACGGCTATCGGCCGCTGTTCGCCTTTGAATCCACGCGATGGAGCTATGCAGATGTCATGGATATCGCGGCAGGCAGCGGCGGCCGCCTGGCGGCCGCAGGCCTTGCCAAGGGCGATCGCGTGGCAATCCTGTGCGGCAACCGTCCGGAATTCCTGGACCTGTTTCTCGGCTGCGCCTGGATCGGCGCGGTCTCCGTGCCGATCAATGTTGCCGCCAGGGGGCCGCAGCTCGAGCATATGCTGAAGACGTCGGGAGCGCGGCTCCTGGTGATCGAGCGAGAATGGCTGCCGGCGCTCGAGTTGATCGATTTGTCCGGCCTCGCGATCGAGCAGATCTGGATCATCGACCCAACACCCGGGGTTGCGGACCGGACCCAGGCGATTCCGGTTCAGGCCATGCCCGAACGCTCTTCGCCCGCCGCTGCGGCTGATCTCAAGCCGCACGATCTGCTCACGATCCTTTTCACGTCAGGAACAACCGGCCCTTCGAAGGGCGTGTGCTGCCCGCATGCGCAGTTCTTCTGGTGGGGCGTGAACGTGCAACGGCAGCTCGCATTGCGCGATGGGGATGTGCTGCATACGACGCTTCCGCTGTTTCACGTCAATGCGATGGGCTGCTTTTTTCAGGCCCTGTTGGGTGGCGGCACCCAGGTCGTTGAGAAGCGCTTCTCCGCTTCCAATTTCTGGCCGTCACTTGTCAATTCCGGCGCCACAGTGACGTACGTGCTGGGGGCGATGGTGCCAATCCTCCTGGCGCGCACGCCGTGCGAACACGAAAAGCAGCACAAGGTGCGCGTCGCATTGGCGCCTGGCGTGCCGGCGCATCTGCACGAGGAGTTCACCCGCCGCACCGGTGTCGTTCTGCTCGACGCATACGGCGCGACTGAAAGCAACGCCGTGATCGGCACCACCATTGGCACGCGCCGGCCGGGCTGGATGGGCGAGCTGTTCCCCGGATTCCATGCCCGGGTGGTCGACGAGGACGACAACGTGATGCCGGATGGAATGCCCGGCGAATTGCTGCTGCGCGCTGACGAGCCTTTCGCCATGGCCACAGGCTATTTCGGCATGCCCGAAAAGACCGTGGAGGCCTGGCGCAATCTGTGGCTGCACACCGGTGACCGCGTCGTGCGCAACGACGAGGGATATTACAAATTCATCGACCGCATGAAGGATACCATCCGTCGTCGCGGCGAAAACATCTCGTCCTTCGAAGTCGAGCGGGTGATCATGTCCCATCCGGCGGTCGAGGTCGCGGCGGCGTTTCCGGTGCCGTCGGAGCTCGCTGAAGACGAAGTGATGACCGCCGTGGTGGTGAAGCAGGGTGCATCGCTGGACTGCTCCGAGCTGATCCGCTTCTGCGAGGGGCGGCTCTCGTATTTTGCAATTCCGCGTTTTGTCGAGCTCGTGGACGAATTGCCCCGGACCGAGAGCGGCAAGGTGCAGAAGTTCAAGCTGCGCGAGCGTGGCCGGACGGCCGAGACGTGGGATCGCGAAGCGGCCGGAATCAAGTTGAGGCGGTAGATCGATGGCCATATCGTGGTTCTGCCAATGGGATACGAAGGACGAGCAGAGGCCTGAGCTCGATCAACACGATCATCAGGGTCTGATCGCGCTGCTGCGCGGATGTCCGCGGCTGATCGAGGGGCACGTGATGACGCCGGTGCATGCCCACGATCCGCATTATGCGGCCGAGCTGAACACGTCACCCGTGCTGGTGATTCAACTCGAGTTCGCCGAGATAGCCGATCTCGAGGAATGCCTGCGTCCGCACGGCTATCTGCAGAAGCTCGCGTGGCCCAACACGTTGCCAAGCCTGGGCGGCGCCGCAGCAAGCAGTCAGGCCATGTTGACGCGTCGCTACCCGGTCGCGCAGCCGCTGCAAAGCGCGCCCGCCGACGGCGTCCTGAGCTACATGGTGGAATATGAGGGGCCCGCGGTCGACGAGAATGCGTGGCATCAATTCTATGTCGAAGGTCATCCGCCGCTGCTCGCAAAATTTCCCGGCATCCGGAAGATCGAGATCTATACCCCAGCCGTCATGATCTCGGCGCTGCCCTTTGCGGTGCGCAGGTCGATGCAACGAAACAAGACGGTTTTTGACAGCCCGAATGCCATGAATGCCGCCATGGCAAGCCCGGTGCGAGCCGCTCTGCGACGCGACTTCCACGCGTTTCCGGAATTTTCGGGCTCAGCCAGGCACTACCCTTTCAACACGGTCTCGGTTCGCGGCACCTGATGAGGCTGGCTCCTGGGAGCAGTTTTTGGTGCAGAGGCAGGCGAATCGATCGGTCAGGAGCATTTGATGTCTGGTGTCAGCAGTCCGCTCCGCGATCGGATCGCCCAGAATGCGCCGATCGGCCTGTTCTGGATGTCTCTCGGGTCACTGTCGGTGCTTGAGCTCGCGGCGCAGGCTGGTCCTGATGCCATTGTGCTCGACGCTCAGCACGGCCTTTGGGACCGTGTCGCCATCGAAAATGCCATCGGCCTTGCGTCAAAATCGACGCCTGTGCTGGTTCGTGTTGCCCAGAATTCACCGAGCCTGATCGGCCAGGCGCTCGACGCCGGCGCAGAGGGCGTCATCGTCCCCTTGATCGAGACGGAGGGCGACGCGGCTGCGGCTGTGTCCGCGGCGCGCTTTCCTCCGGACGGTTCGCGATCGGGCGGCGGCGTGCGTCCGCTCGCGCGCGATTTTCGGACCTACCATGCGCAAGCGATGCAGCGCACGATTGTCGGCGTGATGATCGAGACAGTGCGAGGCGTCGAGCAGGCAGAAGCCATCGCCAAAACGCCGGATGTGGACTTTGTTCTGATCGGCACCGGAGACCTGGCGATATCGATCAACGGACAACCGCGGATCGATGCCAGGCACATCGAAGCCTGCGCCAGTGTGCTGAAGGCCTGCAACGCGGCCGGCATCCCTTGCGGCATCTACACCAGCAATGCGGAAAGCGCGGCGGCGCGACAGCGCGATGGCTACCCGATCGTGGTCGTGGCCAACGACATCGACGTCGTGTCGGGCGGTTTTGCGCAGGCCATGAATCAGTTTGGGGCGGCCACGACCGCACCCAAGAGGTAGTCAAATCGATCGGCGATCCTTCCATTGGTAAGGACTGAGCAATGTCCGCGCTGCTGTCTAAAATCGCTTCCTTCATCGCTGAGGGCCGGATCCGCGTTGTGGACCTGACGCAGACGTTGGGGCCTGCGACGCCGGCATTCGAGCTTTGGCCGCCACCGGCGCCGTCCAATCCGTTCCGCATCCGGGAGATCTCGCGCTATGATCAGCGCGGTCCGGCCTGGTACTGGAACAACATCTCTTGTGGCGAGCATATCGGCACGCATTTCGACGCGCCGGCGCATTGGGCGACCGGTCGGCAATATGCCGACGGCTATACCGACACGGTCCCGACGGAACGGCTGATTGCGCCGGCCGCGGTCATCGATTGCTCCAAAGAGGCGGCGACTGACGAGAATTTTCTCCTTGAGCCCCGGCATATCCAGGCCTGGGAAGCCGAGCATGGCCGAATTCCGGACGGTGCCTGGGTTCTGATGCGCACCGACTGGTCGAAGCGCGATGGCCCGGCGAACGTGCTCAATTTGAAGGGGGGTGTCCCACATACCCCAGGTCCGTCGGCATCGGCGATGACGTTTCTCACGCAGCAGCGCAACGTCAATGGCTGGGGCGTGGAAGCGGTCTGCACCGATGCCGGCAAAGCGTCGGCGTTCGAACCGCCGTTTCCGGCACATCATTTCATGCACGGCGCGAACAAGTTCGGGCTGGCAAGTCTCTGCAATCTCGACCGGTTGTCGCCGACCGGATCTGTATTGATCACACCACCGCTGAAGATCGAGAGGGGGTCGGGCAGTCCGCTGCGCGTCCTGGCACTGGTGCCGGCTTAGATTTCGAACTTCTTTGGTTTTACAATCGAGGGCTTTTGATGTCGTGGCAGCCGTGGCTTACGGTGAATGAGCGGGATGCGGCGATCTGTATCGAAGCGATTGAAAATAAAGATGAATTTCACGATCGCTTGCTCCCACGACAGAGTCTGCTGCCTTATGACAGGCTGGAAGAACTTGCCGTCGCCCGCAATCTCGATGCGAAAATCACAAACCTTGTTGCGCGAATCCGCACGCTGGGACTCCTGATAGCGCGCCTCGCAGTGCGGTTAAGGGCGAGCGAGCTTGCCCCCAGGGAGTGAAAAGCAATGTTCCGCGATGGCGTCTGCCCTCGTGAACCAAACGGTATTCTGGGATCGGGCCACACAATGCTTGAGCGCACGCCTGAGCGCACGCAGGCGGAACGGCTGGCCGCAAATGAACGGATGCAGCGCCACTGACATAACCAGCGGCTTCGACGCGGACTGTTCGAGCATCTCGTCGAACTGGTCTATGATCATTTTTTCGAACTCCTCGCCGGTCTGGTCGCGAAGCACGTTGGTTCCCATGTCGTTGAGTTCCATGGGGTAGGGCACCGACAGGATCGGCCCCGATCGGGTCTTCATCCAGATCGGCTGATCGTCGACCGGCCAGCCAAGCGTGTGGGTGTAGCCCGCTTCGACCAGCAGATCCGGCGTGACGCGCGACTCCGCGGCGGCCGGCCCCATCCAGCCTGTCGGTCGCTTGCCGAAGTGCTTGGTGATGAGATCGGTCGTCTCAGCGATCATCCTGGCTTCGTCGTGCTCCCACATCGCGTTGCCGAGTTCCGAGTTGGTGCGGCCGTGGGCGCATATCGTGTCGCCGCGCGCCTTGATCTGCTCGATCACGTCTGGATAGTGCTCGCAGACCAGACTGTTGAGCAGAACCGTCGTCGGGATGTGCAGTTCGTCGAGCATGTCGAATACGTGCCATATACCAACGCGGAGACCGTAGTCCCGCCACGCAAAATTGCGCTGGGTTTGCGGGCCGCCTGTGCGCGTGAACGGGTCGTTGCCGATGCCAGCCATGAACGCGAAATGCTCGATGTTCAGACCGATGTAGAACGCGAGCTTCTTGCCGTCCGGCCATTCGTAAACCGGGCGCTTCGTGATTGGCGAATATGGGTAGCGACCGTGCGACGGCAGCTTCAGCATGGTGGTAGGCCTCTATCGAACGGGAGATCTTAGCGCTGGGCGACAGCAGGGAGCTTGGCGATGTAGGACAGGCACATCTCGAGGCTGACAACGTCGCCGTACTTCTGGTCGACGTCGAACAGGTTCGCCTCCAGAATGGCCTGGCTTCGATCGGCGACGCCTTCCTTGACGATCATTGCGCGGATGTCGCGCATGAAGGCGTCGGTCGCCGTTGCCCTGACGCAGCCGCTCATGCTGGTCCCGCAGATTAAAAGCGTATCTATGCGATGGACGCCGAGAAACACTTCCAAATCTGTTCGAAAGAACGCGCTTGGCCGCCACTTGCGGATGACCCGGTCGCCTGCTTCAGGCTTCAATTCGTCGATGATCTCGGCGCCGCGGCCGCCCTCGATCTGCACGCCACGAAGGCCATGATGCTTCATTTTGAGTCGCCAGAGGCCGGCGCTGGAGCCATCGGCCGCGACGAGGCCCTGCGTGTAGATCACGGGCACCTTGTGGTCGCGCGCCAGACGCGAAAGCTGCTTGATAGGCTCGTACGTCGTCTCGATCGAGGGGTGCAGTGTGGTCGGAGCATCCGGATCGCAGAAATCGTTCTGCATGTCGATGAGCAAGAGCGCCGGACGCTGACCAAAGCCGATGCGCTGACCCATGCCTTGCCGCGCATAGACCTCGTTGGATTCGACGTCCGGCCGCTTGACGCTGTCGAGGCTCACGACGTTGCGGGCTGCTCCAGGTTTGTTCATGCCCTTCTCCGATTGGTTGTTCCTAAGAGGCTGTCACGGGCGACAGACTCGCTTGCTCCAGAAGTCTTGCGATTTCACGCCGGTGTTCGTTGAATTCCAGTGAGGTCGGATCGCGCGGTCGCGGAAGCGGGATGCTGATATCGGCCATGATCTGGCCCGGCCGCGCCGACATGACGAGGACGCGATCGCCCAACAGCACCGCTTCCTCGACGCTGTGGGTGATGAACATCACTGTCAGAGACATTTCCGCTGACAGTTTACTAAGTTCGCGCTGCAGTGCCAGGCGCGTCTGCGCATCCAGCGCGGCGAACGGCTCGTCCATCAGCAGGATTTTGGGATCGTTGATCAAGACCCGCGCTAACGCCGCGCGTTGCCGCATGCCGGCGGAAAGCTCGTGGGGGTATCGGTTGGCGGCCGTTTCCAGGCCTACGGTGCGCAGAATCTGGTTCACGCTTGCATCGATGTCCGAGCGGCTGACACCGCGCTCACGTGGCCCGAATTCGACATTCCTGCGAAGATCGAGCCACGGGAACAGAGCGAACTCCTGAAACACCACGGCGCGATCCGGGCCGGGGCCCTGGATCGGACGGCCGTCGATCATGATCGAGCCGGATGTTTTGGTCTCGAAACCGGCCAGAATATAAAGCAGGGAGGTCTTCCCGCAGCCGCTTGGCCCCACGACGGTGATGAACTCGCCGCGGTCGATCCGCAGTGTAATGTCTTTGCACGCCACGACCGTCTCGCCACGACTGATATCGTGGTAAGCCTTGGTGAGCTGATGGCATGCGATGACTGGTGCGCTGCTCATTGGCCGACCAATCCCCTTTGCCAACGAAGTGTGATCCGCGACAGCTGCACGAGCAGCCAATCGGACATCAATCCCAGGACGCCGACGCTGACGATGGCGTCGACGATCAGATCAAGCCGATTGACCTGATACGCCGACCACAGCGCGTAACCAAGTCCGCCTTGCACGGCGAGCATTTCCGAGACGATCACCAGGACCCATGACAGCCCCAGGCCTATGCGCAACCCGGCAAACGTGGATGGCAGCGTCGCGGGCAGAACGACTCTCCGCAGCAGTCGGCGCGGCGGCGTGCCGAGCATCAAGGCGGCGCGAGTAAGCGTTCGTGGTGTCTGGCGGGCGCCGGCTGCCACGCTCATCGCGATCGGAAAGAACGCGCCGAATGCAATGAGGAAAACCGCCGCCGATTCGTGAATCCCGAAGAAGAAAACCGTGAAGGGCACCCAAGCGGTGGTTGGAATCGCGCGAAGGAAATTAATCAGTCCGTCGAACAGATCGTTGACGAGCGCGTACCATCCCAGCAGCAATCCAAAGGTCACGCCGGTGACGGATGCAATCGCAAAGCCGGCTGCCACGCGGCGCAGGCTCAACAGCACATAGAAGGTCCACGTGCCGGAATGCCACGCGAGCGGCGTGACCGGCCCGAAAATCCAGACGTACCAGCTCTCGACGACCGCCACGGGCGTCGGGATCGAGCCGGGCGGTGTCCAGCCGAGATCGCCTGCAATCTGCCAGAACAAGACCAACAGCGCGGGCACGAGCAGGCCCAGCGGCCATCGGCCGGGCTTCATACGCGAAAGCAAGTTCAAAGGGAGCAGCTTAGGGCGCTTGCCGAAACGATGACTCGATGCCTGAGCGCTGCCGTCCGTCGTCATTGTCGGTTCAACGGCGCACCAGTTTGGCGGCTTCCGGCGGCGGACCCGTCAGCTCTTCGCGGCTCTTGCCGCTCGCCGCCATCAGCGGGCCGAAGTCGATGAGAGCTTCAACCTTGCCTGAGGTGTCGGCCTTCGTGAATCCGTATTCGGTGCCGAGCTTGGCCGCTCCGATGATCGCCTTGACGTCGATTTTCTCGCTGAAGATCTGGTTCTTGAGCGACAGGGCGGCCACCTCCGGTGACACGGCAGTGAGGCTCGTCACCAGCCGTGAAAAGACTGCGGGATCGCGAATCTCGTCCATGCTGGCGAGGTAGGCTTTCATCAGGTTGGTCGCGAGAGTTTTGTCGGCCAGAAGCTCCGTGGTCGCGAGCAGGCCTGAGTTGGCGCAGCCCAGCGACGACGAGCCGATGTCCAGTTTCTCCGGATAGTGCCCGATGCCGGCGACGATGAGCTGGTCGCATTGCGGCGTGAACAAAACGACGCCGTCGACGTCACCGCGACGCAGGGCTTCTTGTGCCGTGGCGCCAACCGAGACGTTGGTCACTTTGATTTTGCTCAAGTCCGCGCCGCCTTCCTTGGCGGCGATGAAGAACATCACTCGTGCCCACGTCCCCGGCACGACACCGATGGTCTTGCCTTCGAGGTCCGACCACTTCGCAGGATTCACTCCGGTCTTCATGACCAGGTTCTGTCCGCCGTACTGGTCCGCAGCGATGTATCGCAGGTTGGTGATGCCCTGGTCCGCGACGGTGGCCATCGTATCGATGCCACATGTGGCGGAGTTGGTCTGGCCCGTTTGTGCAGCGCGCGCCTGTTCAGCATAGGTGAAGAGCACGGCCATCTCGACCTTGAAGCCGAAGCGTTCGGAGATGTTGCTGAGATTCCAGACTGGCGCGGCCGCATTCCGCGAAGCCGCAATCTTGATCACGGGCATGCCCTGGCTGTAGCCGATGCTCGCCATGGCAGCGCCGCCAACAGCCGCGAGGCTCGTCGCCAGGAAGTGACGCCGATGGATCGGACACACACGCATCTTCGGACCCCCGTTGCTAGGACGTCACTTCGACACTGTCGCGCAGTACGCGGCGGTATCGAACTCAAGCGGCCTTAATTTCGTAAACAGATAGCACTGCATTGCTTTGCAGCAGAGAGCCGATCGCGCATAGCAAGACGTCGGATTCGCGACCCTCTTCGCGCCATATCCATTTGATGTTCACCCGGTGCACGCAAGCGCAACGGAAACTTGTGTGATCCCCCGATGCTCCGCGCCGAGGCGCCCGGCTTTGTCAGGGAGTCGAGGTGAGTAACAGATAGAACACCCGACGGACTTGTAGTTGCAATGGCCGATTCGCTCGGGCTCGGTGAGCCCGCTGTAGCGAACTGAACGCCGCGCATTGTTGGGCGTCGAGGCAAGTTGGATCGTGGCATACGCTGATAAGGAAACAGTAGAAAGCTTATCGGTTGCTTCTTCGAGATCGCCAATAGCCAAGCTGGAGAATGCTCAACCCGCCACGGAGCGTCAAGATTGAGATGCCGCGCTGATGGCTACTTAGATGTACTTTCCAATGTCTCGGTTCGCCCCAACAGGAAATCGGCGTCCCGGCGAAAAATATGTTTCATGAATTGCATGACGGATTTGTTTTTCGCCAGATGGCTTTGCTCGGTCCGGATCGAAACCCATATTTCGCGGCGGACGCTGATATCCGGCAGGATGCGCTGCAGCCCGGCAACGCCGGCCGCGACAAATGTCGGCAACAGCACGATACCCAGTCCGGACACTGCGGCGTTGCATTGCGCAATGATGCTGTTGCTGTGAAAGCTCATCGTCGGCTTCGCGATCACCTCATCCAGCCAGCGGACCGCATGAATGGCCAGCAGGTCTTCGATGTATCCGACGAACATGTGGTTCTGCAGGTCCTTGCGGTCGGAAGGCTCGCCGTGCCGGCGCACGTAGGCCGGCGAACAGTACAGAAACAGTGAGAACCGGCCGAACAGCGCGCTTTTCAGGCCGCGCGACTTGGGATTGAAGAAGCTGAGGAAGATGTCGGCTTCCTTTCGCGACAGATCGACCGTCTGCGGAATGCTGACGAGTTCGATCTGCACGTTGGGTGCGAATTGCGACAACGCTCCGAGGCAACGGGCCAGATAGAGACTTGCAATGCCCTCCATGGTGGCGATTCGGACGGTTTGCGCCGACTCGGTGGTCGTGCGGGTGATCGCTTCTTCGAGCGAACTCGCGTGCATATCCATCTGCTCGATATGCTTGAGCAGAGCCTGAGCCTCCTCGCGGACCGTGATGCCTTTTTGGCTGCGGTCGAGGAGTTTGACCGAGAGCAAGGACTCGAGCTTGCCGATGCGGCGGGTCACGGTCGAATGATCGAGCCGCAAACGCTTCGACGCCGCGTGAACGCTGCCCTGGCGGGCAACCTCCAAGAAGACGCGCAGGTCGTCCCATTTTGTCGCTGCTGAAGTCATTGAAAACACTGACTTTATTTCCGGACCGGCGGGCAAACTCTAGAGCAAATCGGCACAGGGTGGTGTAAAAAAACCATGCGAAAGCCAATGCGCCCTCGTGATTAGCTTCGGAGAGGGGAGCGATCCAAGTTTGCGATGAAGACGATCACCACCGATGTCGTGATTGTGGGCGGCGGCGCTGCGGGCTGTTATGCCGCGCTCAACCTCAACCGCAGCGGCATCCGCACTCTGATCATCTGCAAGGGGCTGGTCGGCAAGAGCGGCGCGTCGTTGTTCGCGGGCAATCTGGTCATATCGGGCCGGCTGCTCGGCAACACCGCCGAGAACGCCAGCAACACCGCCGAATTCCTCATCAAGTATCACAATCAATTCCTGATCGACCAAAACTGGGCGCGCCGCTGCGGCCAGTGGATCGAGAGCACCTATTACCCCGAGCTCGAAGAGGCTGGGCTTTATTTCCGGCGTAACGATGCGGGCGAGGTGGTGACCAGCCCCGGCAAGATCCGAAGCGTCGCCGCCAACACGCAGGGCAATTCCGGTGTGCCGTTCATGGACCTGCGCCGCAAGCAGGTCATTCGGGCTGGCATTCCGCGCCTGGAGGAGACCGTAGTCACGGCGCTACTGCGCAAATCCGATGGAGCGGTCGGCGGCGTGTTCTGCCTCAACATCATCACCGGCGAGACCGTCGTTGTCGTGGCGCGAGCCGTCATCATGGCCACTGGCTATTCCGACCGCCTGCACAAACGTTCGACCGGCACACGTGAGATGTCGGCCGACGGCATTGCGATGGCGTGGCGGGTCGGCGCGACACTGGTAAATATGGAAATGCAGTGGTGGCACACCAACGACATTGCCGACCCGCCGTCGTGGCAACGGATGCAGGTCTATCCCAATCCGATGCTCGGCTCGGAGAAGTCGGCGCGAATGGTCAACTCGGCCGGCGAGGAGTTCTTCAACCAGCAACAGGACGATCCGCTGGCGTTCGGACCCTACACGGTTCAGCTCAAAGCGCTGGCCAAGCAGGTGCGCGCCGGCAAGGCCCGGTATGAAGGCGGCTACTACGCTGGCTTCGATCATTGCGATGCGGCAGAAGTCGATGCCTACACGACCTATGGCAAGACCTATCGTCAGCTCGGCCTGCGCTTTCCCGAGCAGTTGGTAGAGACAGCGGTTACGTCGCACTACCGGCAGGGTGGCATCGACGTCGACACCGAGACGATGCGTTCGTCCGTGCCGGGGCTTTACGTCGCCGGCGGCGTCGGCGGCCACAGCAACGGCCTGATCGCGCTCGCCACTTATGACGGCAAGGTGGTGGCTGACGGCGTTGCGCGCGATCTTCCAGCGCTGGGTGGCGGCGCTCTGGTCGAACAGGAGGTCGAAGCCGAGAGTCGCAGGATCGAAAGCCTGCGAAATTCTTCAGGCAGCGGTCCAACTCCGCTCAAGATGAAAGAGAGAGTCCGCGCGCTGATGTGGGACAAGTCCGGTGTCGAGAAATCCGAAACCGGCATGCGGTCAGCGCTGGACGAGATCGAGCGGATTCGTCTCGATCTCTTGCCCGGTATGCGGATCGCCAACAGCGGCAAATCGGCCAACTACGAATGGCTCGACGCCATCGACGTCGTGAATATGGTCGATGCGTGTGAACTGATCATCCACTCGTCGCTGGAGCGCAAGGAGAGCCGGGGACCGTTCTTCCGCCAGGATTTCCCGTTGACCGACAACGCCAACTGGCTGGCCGCCAATGTGTTGAAGAAGTCCGGAAACGGCATGAAATTCGAACGGCGGAAATACGATCTTCCGATCTTCCGGCCTGATTTCACGACCAAAGACAATCTGGAGGTTGCGTGGTGACGTCGGCTTCCGCTCCTGCACAGACCGGCATTGACGCCCGGCGCCTCGGCCAGATCGAGAGGAGCGACACGCTCGCGGTGCGCAATTCGCGCCTCGCGATCGGTGAAATCATCGCGGTGCGGATTCGCCGGTTCGATGATTCCGGCGGTGCCGCGGCGTACCAGGACTTCCAGGTGCCGTATCAGAAGTGGATGCGGGTTCTCGACGTTCTCAATTGGGTGACCGAGAACAAAGCGACCGATCTCGCCTATCGATGGTGTTGCGGCTCCAAGATGTGCGGCACGTGCGCCGTGCGGATGAACGGACGCGAGGTGCTGGCGTGCTGGGAAGCGGCCGAGCCCGTGATGACCATCGAGCCGCTGCGCAATCTTCCGGTCATCCGCGATCTGATCGTCGATCGGACGCCCTATGAAAGCAAGGTCGCGAGCCTTGAGCCATGGCTGGAGCGCCGCGAGCCGTACCCGCAGTTTCCGGAGCCGCTCAATCACAAGCAGATGAAGGATGCATCGAAGGCGCTCGATTGCATCAGCTGCATGTGCTGCTATTCGGCCTGCCCGGTGATTGGGCTCGGCGATCTCACCGACTTCGCGGGCCCGGCACCGCTCGTGCAGCTGGGGCAGACCGCGCTCGATCCGCGCAACGATCCCGGCAAGGTCACGCGGTCGCTGGCACTGACTGGCATTTTCAATTGCGTGTCCTGCTACAAGTGCGAGGAGGTTTGTCCCGCCGGCATTCCGATCGTCAGCCGTGTCATCGAGCCGCTCAAGGCGAAGGCCGCGCAGCTTGTTCCCGGCATGGCAAAGCACTCCTTTGTGTTGCGAGACATCGTTGCGGCCCGCGGGCGGGTCGATCCCGGCGCGCTGGTGCTTCGCGTGCAAGGTTTGCGGGCGCTGGCCAATATGCCGCGTGTGATCAGGCTCCTGCTACGTGGCAAGATCAATCCGTGGAAGACGCTCTTCAGGATCAAGACGGCGGCTTCAGCAGCAGCGGGCCGTATTCTGGGTGCGGGAGTGGCCAAATGAAATTCGCATATTACCCCGGCTGCTCCGCCCGCAGCACCTGTGCCGAATTGAACGAGGCGACACATCTGGTCGCGGCCAAGCTCGGCCTCGGATTGCTGCAGCTGGAATCGGCGACATGCACCGGGGCGCGGGAATTGCGCGCCATCGATCCGGTCGGGTTCTACACGTTGAACGTCCGTATCCTGGCGCTAGCCGAAAGTCACGGTCTGCCGTTGATGACGATCTGCAACACCTGCACCCTCAATGTGCTGGATGCTCACGCAGCCTTTGTCAGCGACCGCGAGCTTGCAGCCGGCGTCAATGACAGGTTGGCCGAGGAGGGGTTACGTTACAGCGGACGCACCCGCATCAGCCATTTCCTCTGGGTGCTGCACGAGAATATCGGTGAGCAGCGGTTGCGCGAGTTGGTGGTCAATCCCCTTACGGACCTCACGGTGGCCGCGTTCTACGGATGCCACATCACACGCCCACCGCTGCAATATGGCTTCGTCGATTCCCGCAATAACATCGCGCTGGAGAAGCTCGCCGAGGTGCTCGGCTGCCGGCCGATCGACTATAGTGGCCGCAACGAATGCTGCGGTTTTCACACCGCCGCGCACGACGAACGCGTGGCGATCAAGCTGACCGGGCAGCACATCCTGTCGGCCAAGACCGGCGGCGCGCAGGCGATGGTGACGCCGTGTCCGCTTTGCCACACGGTTCTCGACGGCTTCCAACGCGAAATCGAGAAGGACGTTGGGCAGAAACTCGACATGCCGATCCTGCATCTGCCGCAACTCGTCGGCCTGGCGCTCGGGCTGTCGCCGGATGAATTGAACATCGACCGGCACATGGTGCCGGCCGGCACGCTCAAGGCCTATGCGGCGGTCGCATCCAAGGGGTCGCGCAGATGACGATTTGCGTGCACCTCAGAGCAGCCGGTCGGCACGGCTATTGCAAGTTTGTGAGGCGCGCCGGCCTGGGGGAGCCACTTGCATGCCATCGACGATCATTCGAGACTGCGATGGACCGGGCACCCGCGGCGGAGTTCGCGTAGCGCCATGATGGATACCTTGCTGCTGCTCGCAATGAACGGCCTTGTCTGGGGGCTGATCATTGCGCTCATCGCACTAGGCCTTTCGATCATTTTCGGCCTGCTCGACATCATCAACATTGCCCATGGCGACTTCTTCATGGTCGGCACCGTGCTGGCCTGGGCGTCGTTGGAGGCGACCGGAAACTTCTGGATCGGCTTCATCATGGTGCCGCTCATCTGTCTGGTCCTCGGCGCGCTGATCCAGGTGACGGTCATCCAGCCGATTCGCGGCGTTGCCGCCTTGTCGATCGTCGCCACCTTCGGCTTGTCGCTGATACTGCAGGAGGTCGTGCGCATGACGTTCGGTGCGACGCCGCGCCGCATCCTGCCGCCGATCAGCGGAACGGTGCCGCTGTTCGGGATTGAATACGAAGTCTACCGGCTGTTTGCGGCAGCGCTTTCTCTCGCGGCACTTGTTGCGTTTTTCCTGTTCCTGCAGCACACCAAGCTCGGCATCTGGATGCGCGCAGTGCGGCATGACCGCGATACGGCCATCGCGATGGGTGTGCCGGCGCAGCGCGTCTATGTCGTCACGTTTGCGGTGGGCTTTGCGCTGGCCGGGTTCGGCGGTGTCGTGGCGGCGCCGATCACGACGGTCGATTTTCGCGGTGGCGTCGATCTCCTGCCGGTCTGCTTTATTGCGGTGATTATCGGGGGCCTTGGCAATCTGCCGGGCACCGCCGCGGCCGCCATCCTGCTTTCGCTGCTGGAGGGCATCATCCAGAGCGTCGCGAATCCGACGGTGGCGCGCATCTCTTCGCTGGTGCTGATGAGCGCAGTCCTGCTGTTGCGGCCGCAAGGCCTGTTCAAAGGACACGTCCGGTGAGCGGCCGCATCATCATCGAACGCTGCGTGTTGCTGGCGTTCGCAGCCTTCATGCTGACGGTGCCGTGGTCGGTGCCGGCGCTGGTCAACACGTTCTGGGTCAGCGTGATCGCGGAAATTCTAATCTGGTCGCTGTTCGCCGCGAGCGTCAACCTGCTGTTCGGATATGTCGGGCTCTTGTCGTTCGGCCAGGCTCTGTTCTTCGGCTTCGGCATGTACGGTGTCGGCATCGGCATCGACCAGCTTCACCTGTCGTTCTGGCCGGCGTTCGGGCTTGGAATTTTCGCGGCGATGCTGATGGCGCTGGTGTCCGGTATCTTCGCGGTGCGCCTGACGTGGCACTACTTCGCCATCATCACCGTGGTGTTCTCTCTGATTTTCTATTTTCTCGCGGTGACGATGAAACCGCTCACCGGCGGCGACGACGGGATCAACTTCACGTTGCCGCCGACGTTCTCGTTCGGCGGCACGCAATGGAGCTTCACAAACGCCACGTTCCAGTACTTTTTCATCCTGGCGACGGTGACGCTCTGCTTTTATCTGATGCATCTGGTGATCCGCAGCCCGCTCGGGAAGGCGTTCCTGGCGATCCGCGACAACGACGTCCGTGCGTCCTTGATCGGACTGAACGTCTATCTGCTTCGCTTGACTGCGTTTGTGATGGCGGGATTCCTCGCCGGTGTAGCGGGGGCGCTGTTTGCGTTCTTCGGCCGCTACGCCTCCGCGTCATACATGTTCTATCATGTGTCGGGCGAAGCCGTGGTATGGGCCATCGTCGGCGGCGCCGGCACGCTGTTTGGTCCGATCGTCGGAACCAGCCTGTTCATTATCATTCGCGAGCTGGTTTCGACGCATTGGGAGCACCATTCGCTGATCGTTGGAGTCATGGCGATCGTGGTCGTGATCCTCGCGCCGAAAGGATTGGTCGGACTCTGGCGCGATGGGCTGGATCGGTTGGTGACGCGCGATGACAGCAAGGCAGCCGCGGCAAAACTTCCGGCAGACTCGAAGCTTCGGACCGACCCATGACCGAGCTTGTCGAGACTGAGCCAGTTCTGCGAACCGAAAATCTGACCAAGCGGTTTGGCGGGCTGACGGCTGTCGACAATCTCAGCCTGAACCTGCCACGCGGACGATTGCAGGCGATCATAGGCCCGAACGGTGCCGGCAAGACCACGTTCTTCAATCTGGTATCGGGCCTGCTCGGGTCCGACGGCGGCCGCGTGTTCTTCCTGGGGCGCGAGATTACCGGGCTCAAGCCGCACGAAATCAGCCGTCTCGGCATCAAGCGCACGCTGCAGATCAAAAGCGTGTTCAACCAGCTTACCGTCGCCGAAAATCTCTGGGTGACACGACAGGCGGGAAATCGGTTCCTGCATCCGTTCCGTGCCGCGTCCCGCGATCTCGAAACCAAAGCACGGGTCGACCAGACCATCGAGCAGATCGGTATGACGGCGCTGGCGCACCGGCCGGCCGGCACGTTGTCATACGGCGACGTGGCCATGCTTGAAATCGGCATGGCCTTGATCTCCGAGCCGCGGTTGCTGCTGCTGGACGAACCGACCTGCGGGATGAGTCCGGCCGAGACCGAACGTGCCGTTGCGAAAATCCGCGAGCTCGCCCGCTCCATCGACATCGTGATCATCGAACACGACATGGAGGTCGTGTTCGGAATGGCCGACGATATCACCGTGATGGCGCAGGGCACCGTGCTCGCCACCGGCAGTCCCAAGGAAATCGCCAGCGACGAGCGCGTGCGCGAGGCCTATCTCGGCCGCCCCGAAGACGAGGATTATGTCGAGGAGGCCGTCCATGCTTAGCCTTCGCGACGTGCACGTCCATATCGGCAAGCTGCATATTCTACAGGGCGTTAGTCTGGAGATGAAACCCGGCGAGTCCGCAGCGCTGCTCGGGCGCAACGGCGTCGGCAAGACCACTACGCTGCGCGCGATCATGGGTCTTGCGCCGAGGAGCCGCGGCACAGTCGAATTCGACGGCTTCGATCTGTCCCGTTGCGCGGCCCATGAGGTGCCGCGCAAGGGCATTGGTTATGTACCGCAGGGCCGCGGGATTTTTCCCAATCTGTCGGTGCTCGAAAATCTGAACATCGGCCTGCCGGGCAAGCGGGACCCCGAACGCGAGGACTATGTGTTCAGCTGCTTCCCCCGCCTCAAGGAGCGGCTGAAGCAGTCCGGTAATACTCTGTCGGGCGGCGAGCAGCAAATGCTCGCGATCGCGCGCTGCCTGATGATGCGGCCGAAGCTGATCATCCTCGACGAACCGACCGAGGGCATCATGCCGCGGCTGGTGTCACAGATCAGGCGCGAGATCTACCGCATCAATCAGTCCGGGGTGTCGATCCTGCTGGTCGAGCAGAACGTCGAAACGGCACTCAAGCTCTGCCCACGTGTGTTTCTGATGGAGAAGGGCACCATCGTTCATTCCGGTACATCGCAGGAACTGAAGTCGCGGACTGAAATCGTCCATCGCTATCTCGGGCTGTCCCGATAATTCGGCTTTCACAAAGGAGTATGCGGTCATGGCAAAGAAGTTGTCCCGTCGAAGCTTCCTCGAATGCGCGCTCGCGGGCGGCGCTGCGGCAGGCACCGCCAACCTGACCATCATGAAGGATGCCTTCGCGCAGGCAGCGGGGCCGATCGTCATCGGTCATCATTGCGATCTCACCGGCGTGATCTCGTCGTGGGGCTTCTGGCACGACAAGGCCGCAAAGGCGGCTGTCGATATCATCAATCAGGGTGGCGGTATCGCCGGGCGAAAGGTCGAGCTTGCAACCGAGGACACCGAATCCAATCCGGCCAGCGGGGCCCGCAAGCTACGTAACCTCATTCAGCGCTCCAATGCGGAGTTCGTGGTGGGATCGGTGCACTCGGGCGTCATGCTCGCCGCGATCCCGATCGCGTCCGAACTAAAGACGATCTATTTCTCGACCGGCGAAGCCACCGAAGCCACCGGGTCGAAGGGCACGCGTTATTCATTCCGCACCGGTACCGACACCTACTCCCTCGCGGCCGCCGGCATGCCTTGGGCGGTGGAGAATTTCGGCAAGGTCTGGTCGATCATTTATGCCGACTACGCCTGGGGGCAGAGCACTGAGCAGGAGTCGAAGACCTACATCGAGCGCTCCAGCGGCAAGGTTCTCAAGAGTATCGCGGTGCCGCTCGACACCAAGGACTTCGTGCCCTATCTCGCGCAAATTCCGGCGGAAACAGAGGTGCTGCTGCCCGCCTTCATCGGCTCCCTGTCGGTCGCCTTCTTCACCCAAGCGAAAAGCATGGGCCTGGACAAGAAAATGAAGATGATCTCGTCATCTGCCAGCATCGAGTCGATTGCTCCCGATGACATCCAGGGCGCGGCCGAAGGCGCCTACTTCTTTGAGAATTTCCCCCGGATGCTCAAGGCCAAGGACGATCAGTTCCACAAGGAGTTCAACAAGCTGGTTGGCATCGACGACGTGCATGCCCGCGAGATCGGTGGTCAGCGCGTGATGGACAAGAGCCACGGCTGGCAAGCTTGGGAGGACATCTTCGCGCTCAAGGCGGCGATCGAGAAATCCGGATATAAGACTCGCAAGGATGTCGAGGGCGTTATCCAGGCGCTCGAAGGCATGGAGATGAAGAATTCGCTCGCCCATCCGCAGGGCGACAAGATCATCCGCAAGGAAGACCACGTCGGCATAATCGATTGCTACATCAGCCGTGTCGAAGGCGGAAAGCTCGAGGTCAAGAAGCGGATTCCGAAGGAAGAGCTCGCAAAGAACATGCCGCTCCGGCACGATCTTTCAAAGATGCCAGCTTGATTAATCGCGGTGGCGTGTCCGAATAGCGCGCCACCGCTGCCGCACTTGGATATGAGCCGTACTGGCGTAATCGATATGCTGTATCCGAAATTCAAGGCGTGCTCCGCGCACGTTGCGCCGGTTTTTCTCAACGCCAAGGCCACGGTGCACAAAGCGTGCAGCCTTATGGCCGAGGCGGCGAGGGCTGGTGCAAAGCTGATCGCGTTTCCGGAATCCTTCGTGCCCGCGTTTCCGGTCTGGGCGGCGGTTTCTCCGCCCATTCACAACCATGAATTCTTCAAGCAGTTGGCGGCCGAATCGATCGAGGTGCCGGGGCCCGAGGTGCAGCAGCTCAGCGAAGCTGCGCGTGAGAACGAAATCATCGTTTCGATCGGCATCAGCGAGCGGTCTCCGATTTCGGTCGGCTGCCTTTGGAATTCGAATCTGCTGATCGGGGCCGATGGCGCGCTGCTCAATCATCATCGCAAGTTGATGCCGACCTTTTACGAAAAGCTGATCTGGGCCCCCGGCGACGGCGCGGGCTTGCGGGTTCTCGATACGACGGTCGGTAAACTCGGCATGCTGATCTGCGGTGAAAACACCAATCCGCTCGCCCGCTATTCGCTGATGGCTCAGGGCGAGCAGGTTCACGTTTCGTCGTATCCGCCGGTTTGGCCGACCCGCCCGTCAAACCAGCCCGGCCGCTACGATCTCGCGGCCGCCATCAGAATTCGCGCTGGTGCTCATTCTTTCGAAGGCAAGGTGTTCAATATCGTGTCGTCGGCCCTTCTCGATAAATCAGCTTTCGATGCGCTGCAGGGATTGGGCCGGGAGGCGCGCGAGACGCTCGAACAAAGTCCGCAAGCGGTATCGATGTTCATCGGGCCGTCAGGTGAGGTCGTCAGCGATACGCTCAGCGAATCCGAGGGACTCCTCTATCAGGGCATCGACATTTCTCAATGCGTCGAGCCAAAGCAATTCCACGACGTGGTCGGATACTACAATCGTTTCGACGTCTTCGATCTGACGGTCAGGCGCAAGCGGCTGTCTCCCGTTCGAGTATTGGACGAAATGGACAATGCACAAACGGAGCGTTCGTCGGAGGGGGATGCCGCCTAAGAGTTGATTATGTCAATTCGAACTGAAAAGAATCGGCAAAAACCTATCGGTCGTAGCGATGGTGCGCCGTGCGATTCGAGAAGGGTTTCGGTTGCTTTAGGCTGGAAAAAATAAACTGATCCAGGCCAGGCTGGTTGCTCGGCGTCGCTGTTTCGGATGAAGGGCATTCGACCAGGCCGTCACAGCAGTGCGCGATTCCGCCGCCGCCGCATTCGGGACAGGGCGGAAAAGTCTGTTGGCCGTGGCAGGCTTCGCAAATCATCATGTCCTCCAAGGAGCGTTGGACTGTAACCGATTCGGACTTCACTCAACGAGGGCCGTGGTACCTTGAGCAAGGTGTTCTTGGAACAGACCATAGAGCCGGGTGACAGTATGGCTGCCGCATTCGAAGTCTTTTTGCGCGCCAAACATGACAAGTGGGGCAAGGTGATCAAGGACGCGAAGCTGGAGCTGCAGCCCTGAAGGATGTGACGCGAATGCCAAAACGATCGTCGCTGACGACGATCCCTTGTCTATCTGTGAGCGACTATTTCCACAGCCGTCGACTTGCGATTTCCGCGCCTTCGCTCAAGGCCCGCAGCTTTGCCCAAGCAACATCCGGATGGACTTCGTCGCCCGCCCGGGCCGTCGCAAAACCACAATCCGTTCCAGCAATGACTCGCTCCCTCCCGACGACGCTTGCGAAACGCTCGATACGGTCGGCCACCAGCTCCGGGTGCTCAACCTGATAGACACAGTGGGACACCACGCCTGGGATCAGAATCTTGTCGTCTGGCAGTTTGACGTCCTGCCATAGCCGCCATTCGTGCTCGTGTCTTGGATTGGCCGCCTCGATCGAATAGGCCTGCGCACGGACTTTGAGCATCAGGTCGACGTAATGCTTGAGTTCGAGATCGTGCACACGGGGAGCCACATTGATGCTGTAGCAGGTATGAAAGCGCACGCGGTCTTCGGGAATTCCCTTCAATGAGTGGTTCACGGCCTCGACCCGAAGCGCCATGAACTTGCGGTTCTCCTCCAGCGTTAGCTCAGGCATGCGGTTGAAGTGCGTGATCAACCGTGGATCGTCGATCTGTAACAGGAAGCCGGCGTCGACGATCATGCGATATTCGACGTTCATAGCCTCCGCGAGTGCGGTGAGGTATTCCTCCTCCGTCTTGTAGTATTCATTGTGGAAGTACATCTCAAGGTTGGTCGGCGAGATAGCCGTGACGAATGCTTCCGCAGCCTTCAGGCCATTCAGCGCCGCTTTCAGATTGTCGAGATCGGCCTTGGTGTCATCCTGGCCGACGTATTTGATCGGTCCGGTGCAGACCATGGAGGTGCTGTCGGGCAGCCGGCCAGCGTGCGCCATGCGAGCGGCGAACATCACCTTCATCTCGGCGTAAACCTTCGGAAACTCCAGGGCGTCGCGCGTCGGTCGCGCAATATGGCGTGGCGGGCGCCGATCGAGTTGAAGCCCCCCAATGCGCGAATTGGCGTAGGTAGCAAAGCTCGACTTGCTCACCTCGCCATCGTCGACGACATCAATGCCGAGCTTGACCTGGCGGCTCACGGTCTCCGTGACGGCCGCGCGTACATCGCGCGCCAAGGTCTCACGGTCGTAGGAATCGCCGGAATCCTTGGCATGAAGCGGCGCGAGAAGGGACGGGGGCCGCGGCAAGCTGCCCGTATGCGTGGTGATAATTCTACTTTCACTGCCCTTCATGTCGTCACCAATTCCTTGTGCTCGCCGTCGGTCTGTCAGGGCAGGCCTTGACGCAATGGGTTGCCGAGATCAATCGGCACGAACTCTTCCTGGTCTAGCAAACGCTGCATTATACTACGACAATCCCGGAGCGTTTCGTGAGCAAGCCATTTCCCCGACTGTTCTCGCCAATATCGCTGGGCCGCATCGAGGCCAAAAACCGCGTCATGCGGTCGCAACGACCTGCAATCTCGCGGTGGGCAGCCGCGTCAGCGACCGTCAGCTGGCATTTTATCAGGCCATCGCACGCGGCGGCGATCATGGATTCGAGTCTCAATACGCCGGAGAAGATTTCCGCTAAACTCGACAAGATGGCTGTTAGCATTGAGGCGAATGGATGACCCAAAAATCACTTTGCTTTATAGTCGCGGCTTCCCTCATTGCTTTCGCGCCTGCTGCGAAATCGCAAGAGCCTTATCCGAGTCGAACGATCCGAGTGATTGTGCCGCTCGCCGCCGGCGGCGGCACGGATACGCTCGCCCGCGTCGTTGCCCAGAAGCTCTCTGCAAAGTTTGGGCAACCGGTCATCGTTGAAAATCGCGCGGGAGGAGCTGGCAACATCGGCGCGGAAGCTGTGTTTCGATCCTCGCCCGACGGCCATATGCTGCTTTTCACGCAACCCGCACCGCTGACTGTAAATGCGGCATTGTACGGTCGGTCGCCATTTGAAGCAGAGAGTTTTGTTCCGATTGCGATGGTCTCCGTGCAAGACATCATGCTGGCGGTAAATCCAAATGTACCGGCCAAGGATCTTGCGGAATTGATTGCCTATGCAAAAGCGAATCCGAACAAGCTCAATTATGGCTCAAGCGGAGTCGGAACCGCGCCGCATTTGGCGGCCGAACTCTTCAAGTTGAAGGCGAATGTTGACATGGTTCATGTGCCCTACAAGGGCAGCGCTGAATCGATGGTGGCCACGCTCGGCGGGCAAATCGATCTGACCTTTTTTGCTTTCAGTTCAGCTCTATCAAATGCGAGGTCTGGAAAGTTACGCGCTATTGCCGTAGGGGGCGAGCACCGCAACCCTGCTTTGCCGGAACTGCCATCCATATCTGAGACCGTGCCTGGTTATCTCGCAGCGTCTTGGACTGCAATCGTTGCGCCGCCGGGCACGCCGCTGGACGTCGCACAGCGGCTTCGACAGGCGATGATCGAAATCAAAGAGCAGCCCGATGTCCAGGCACGAATGGTCGAAGCGGGGGACCAGGTTTTTAACGCGTCGCCCTCCCAAATGGCTGATTTTCTTATGCAAGAAAGGCGTCGTTGGAGTGACCTCATCAAACTCGCCGGCATAAAGGCACAGTGACGAATCTCAATGAATAGTCTCGACTGCCGTTCGAATTCCGTGGGCTATCCCCCCGCGAGATCGCGATGAGTTCACGTTGAGGATCATGGTGGCGTCGCTCCGCGGAGCCCTCATTCTTTCCTATTGCGAATGAGCATAGCCCGCGTCGGTGACGACCTTGCCCCAGCGCACGGTCTCGGCTTTCACGAACGCTGCGAGCTCCTGCGGGGTGCCCTTGCCGGTTGCCGACATGCCGAGCTTTTGCATCTGGCTGCGGATCTCGGGCGAATTCACCACCTCGTTGATCGCCGCGTTGAGCTTGTCGACGATCTCCTTCGGCGTTTTGGCGGGTGCGACCAGCATCTGCCAGGAATCGCCGTCGAAGCCCGGGATGCCGGCCTCGGCGATGGTCGGGATGTCGGGCGCGCCGTCGAAACGTTTTGCGCTGCTGATGCCGAGCGCTCTGAGCTTGCCTTCCTTCACCAGTTCGGAGACCGAGGCCGTGTCGTTGAACATGAACTGCACGGTGCCGGCGATCGTGTCGGTCAGCGCCGGCGTCGTGCCGCGATAGGGCACCTCGGTCATCTTCGCGCCGGTCATGCTCTGCATCAGGTAAACGAGAATGGACACCGTGCTGCCAACGCCGCCGGTGCCGTAGTTCAGCGCGCCGGGCTTTTCCTTGGCGAGCTTGATCAGGTCCGACACGTTATTCACGGGCAGCGACGGATGCGTGACCAGCACGAAGGGCACCGAGCACACGAGCGACACCGGCGTGAGGTCGGTGTCGGGATCGTAGGGCAACGATTTGTAGAGCGTACGGTTGATCGCCATGGTGCTGCCGGTCGCCATCATCAGCGTGTAGCCGTCCGGCGCCGACTTTGCGGTCGAGACCGCGGCGACGATGGTGCCGGCGCCGCCCTTGTTCTCGATCAGGAACGGCTTGCCGAGCCGTTCGCCGAGCTTCTGCGCAACGAGCCGGGCGAGCACATCGGTGACGCCGCCGGCCGCGTAGGGGACGACGATCGTCACCGGTCGCGACGGATAGTCGTCGGCGAAGCTGTTGCCGGCGGGAAGCGCCAGCAGGGCAGTCAATGCCAGTGAGCCGATCCATCGGCGGAGGTTCATCGTATGCTCCTGTCGTTCTGCGCCCCGGCCGCGCAAGGTTCTAGTTCGCGTGTTTGGGGTTCTGAATCAGCGCCACCGCCTCGATCTCGACGAGCAGGTCGCTCCGCATCACCTCGGCGCGGAAGCAGGTGCTGATCGGCGGCTCCTTCTTGAAGTATTCGGCGCGCACCGCGTTCATGCGTTTGTAGTCGTCTGGGTTCTTCAGCATGATCACGACCTTGAAGATGTCGTCCATGGTGCCGCCCGCGGCCTCGACGCACATCCTGATGTTGTCGAGCGTGAGCCGCGTCTGCTCCTCGATGGTCTTGGGGATTTCGCGCGTGTAATAGTCGCCGCTGACATGGCTCAGCGCCGTGGTGCCGGCGATGTGAAGCTGGTCGCCAATCAGAATGGCGCGCGAGAACGGCCCGACCGCCTCGGCCATGCCCTTGGGTTGGATGATCGTCTTCTTGGTCATTGTCGAGCAGCGCTCCCTTTGGTTTCTTGGTCAGCTCAGGATCAGGCTTCGCGAGCGGCGGGTTTGCAGGTCTTTGACCAGCGAGCAGAGCCGCGCGACGCCTTCGAGCAGTTCGTCGGGCTTGTTCAGGCCGAAGCTCACGCGGAGCGCCCGGGCATCGGCGCGCGAGAGATAGAACACGTCGCCATTGACGAAGGCGACGCCGCGGCGAACGGCGCGAAAGTAGAGCTCCGATAAATCGATGTCCTTCGGCAGGCTGAGCCAGAAGCTCAAGCCCCCGTCGGGATTGTTGATGCTCGCGCCGTCGGGCAGGCCCGCCGCCAGCGCCTCGTAGAGCACGCGCTGCCGCGTGCCGTAGGCCAAGCGCATGCGCTCGGTCGCGACGCGCCAGGTGCCACGCTTCAGATAGTCCGCGGCGGTCTCCTGGATGAGGCCCGCGCAATGCAGGTCGGCGTTGGCCTTGGCATGCAGCAGGCGTTGCAGCAGTTCGGCCGGCGCGAGCAGGAAGCCGGCGCGCAGGCCGGGCAGCAGTACCTTGCCGAAGCTTCGCGCGTAGACGACGCGATCGTCGGGCGTTGCGAGCGCGCGGATCGCGGGCACCGCCGCGCCGCGGAAGCGCAGCTCCGGGCTGTGATCGTCTTCGAGGATGGTCGCCTCGTAGCGCCGCGCGAGCGCCAGCAGCGCGCGACGGTTCTCGAGTGAAGCCGTGACGCCGGAGGGGTTCTGGAACGTCGGGTTGGTGTAGATCAGCCGGGCGCGGCCGCGCGCCAGATGGTTCTCCAGCACGTCGAGGTCCATGCCGTCGCGGCCAAGCGGCACCGGCAGCATGCGAGCCTTGACGCCGCGCAGTGCGTTGATCGCGCCGTAGTATGCCGGCTGCTCGATCGCGACCGGCGTTCCGGCCGGGCAGAGCGTGCGCACCGTGAGGTCAATGGCCTGCTGCGCGCCTGACGTGACGACGATATCGCCCTCGTCGGCGGCGATGCCGCCTTCGTTGAGAAAATTCGCGATCTCGGCACGGAACGACGCGCGGCCGGCCGGTGGCTCGTAGTGCAGGCAGGCGTCGAGTCGCTGCTCGATCACTGTGTTGAGCGAAGCGCGGACAGCCGTGACGCTGTCGTCGTCGAGCCGCGGATAGTTCGAGCTGAACGCGATGACGCCCGGCGCGCGGGCGAGTTCGTAGAGCCGCTCGGCGAGCATCGGCTGGTTCGGCTCGGCCTCGGGCAGCTGGATCGGATGCTGCTGTTCGGTCGGCTCGCGCACGAAGCTGCCGCCGCCGCGGCGGCCGTCGAGCAGGCCTTCATCGACCAGGTCGCGGTAGGCCTTCGCAACCGTGATCTGGTTGACCTTGAGCTGGCGGGCGAGGGCGCGCACGGGAGGGAGCCGCATGCCCGCGGTCAGCGTACGGTCGTTGATCAGGCCGCGGATCTGCTCGCGGATCTGCACGAACAGCGCGACCTCGCCCGCATCCGACAAAGTGAACTTGAGCAATTGCGGAGCAATGCCGCGCGGGCGCTTGCTCATGGCAGCGCATCCGAATTTGTATCGATATTTGTTCTACAGGCGTGCGACAAGGCGGATAGAAAGTGGCGCATGATTTCCCGAGAGAAAATGCACGGCATATTTTTGTATGGCATGCCGAGAGCGTTTTTGGCTATACAAATCCGTGGTCATTTCCCAGGCAGGTGACGCATGAACGCAGCAAAATCGGGCGGCTACGATCTCGTGGTCAGCGGCGGCACGCTGGTGATCCCGGGTGTCGGACAGATCCGCTCCGACGTCGCGGTCGAGGGCGGCAAGATCGTGGCGATCGGCGAGGACCTGGCGTCAGGGGCCAAAGAGGTGTTCGACGCCAAGGGCAAGGTCGTGCTGCCCGGCATCTTCGATCCGCACACCCACATCAGCACCGAGCGTTCGTTCGAGGAGGAGTCGGAAACCGAGACCCGCGCAGCGCTCATCGGCGGCACCACCACCATCGGCATTTTCCTGCGGAGCCTGAAGGAGTCCTACAACATCCATCTGCCGATCTTCCGGAAGCTGATGGACGAGAACAGCTATGTCGACTCGGTGTTCCATCCGCAGATCTTCACGGCCGAGCAGATTGCCGAGATCCCGCAATACGCCAAGGACTTCGGCATCCGCTCGTTCAAGTTCTACATGTCCGGCATGCCGGGCGTGGTCGACTCGATCACCGACGATCTGTTGCTCACCGGATTCAAGACCGTGGCGGCACTCGGTCCCGACATGATCGCCTGCGTGCATTGCGAGACCGGCGCGCTGATCGATCAGGCGCGCGTCGAATTGCAGAAGACGAAAGAGGGCACGCTCGCCGATTGGGAGCGCGCGCATCCGCCGGAGGCCGAGGCGTTGGCGATCCAGACCGCGCTTTATCTCGCCAAGCTCGCAGGCGCGCATCTTTACGTGGTGCACCTGTCGAGCAAACAGGGCCTGGAGATCGTGCGCACCGCGCGACGAAACGGCATGCGCTTCACGGTCGAGACCACGACGCCTTATCTGGGTCTTGAGAGCAGCGACTCGAACGGCTTCCTGGTCAAGATGGTGCCGCCGATCCGCGAGAAGTCGCATCACGACGCGCTGTGGCAGGGCTTCGCGGAAGGCTCGATCAACACGGTCGGCACCGACAACACCTCCCGGGCGCGCGCCACCAAGAAGCCCGAGGCGGGCCTGCATGGCGCTCGGCCGGGGCTGCCGGCGATGGGAACGCATCTGCCGGCGCTGTTGCACTATGGCCGCGAGCGCGGCGTGCCGCTGGAGATACTGATCGATCGCGCGACGCGGGCGCCCGCCAAAGTCTATGGCATCTATCCGCAGAAGGGCACGATCGCAGTCGGCTCCGACGCCGATCTTGTGGTGGTGGACCTCGAACTGGAGAAGGTCGTCGACGCGAAGCACCTCAACGGCTTCTCGGATTTCTCGCCGTTCGAAGGCAAGAAGCTCAAGGGCTGGCCGGTCGCCACGATCAAGGGCGGCAGCGTCGTGGTGCGCGACGGCAAGATCGTCGGCAAGCGCAACGGCCGCTATCTGCCGCGGCAGGCGCGGACCACCGCGCCCGATCTCGAATGGCTGCGGCGGCCGGTCTGATCGCCGATGCCAGCGCCCCTAAAGCTTGAGCAGCGCCTTGGCGGTGCCGCCGGCCATCTTGGCCTTGTCGGTGGCGCTGAGCGGCAGGCTTTTCAGCCAGTCGGTGCCGGCCTTGTTGTTGTTGAACGGCCAGTCGACCGAGAACATCACGCGGTCGATGCCCATCTCGGCGATCGATGCGGTCAGCGCGGTGTCCGAAAAGAAACCGCTGGTGGTGAGATAGAAATTGCTGCGGAAGATGTCCTTGAAGGCGCGGCCGGTGCTGCGCGGCAGGAAATTGTCGATCCGCCACAGCAGGAACGGAATGCCTTCGCCGAGATGGCCGAGGATGATCTTGAGCTTCGGATATTTGTCGAACACGCCGCTGATGACGAGGCGCACACCTTGCGTCAGCGCCTCGACGGTGAAGCCGAGTCCCGGGCCAATGAGCAGTGGGTAGGTCGCGGTGTATTCCTTGTAGTAGGCGTCGGTCACCACTTGGCTCGGAAAGGCCGGGTGCAGGTAGATCGGTACGTCGAGCGCCTGCGCGCGCTCGAAGATCGGCCAGAAGTTCGGCTCGTCGATGAACTTGCCGTTGGTCAGGCCGTGGATCATCGCGCCCTTCATGCCGAGTTTGTCGACAGCGCGCTCGATCTCGTCGGCGGCCGCAGCCGGATCGGGCGTCGGCAACAGGCACAGCGCGGCAAAGCGCTTCGGATTGGTCGCAACGAATGCAGCCAGCCGGTCGTTGGTCTGGCGCGCCATGCGAACCGACGTCGCGGCGTCGAGCTTCTGCGTGCCCGGAGCGCCGTGCGAGAGCACCTGCATGTCGATGCCGGCTTCGTCCATCTCGCGAATCCTGAGCTCGCCCATGTCGAGCATCCGTTTCGCGACCTCAGGCACGCGCTTGCCTTCACTTCCAGGAAACAGCGCAAGCAGATCGGGATCCCAATAATGCTCTTCGAGTGCGATGACGAGAGGACTGCTTGAACCGTTCATGACGATCTCCAATGCGCGCGGACATTAGTTAGCCTGCTTCGATCCGCTCGCAAGAGAAAACTGAAAACGTGCAAGTGAAATTGCGAATGAAATGTTTGAACCGATGTTGAAGACGATCGGCCCGGATATCTATGCCTTCATCGGCGTGAACGGCGATTCAAATGCCGGCGCCGTGCTGCTGTCTGATGGCTTGCTCGCGATCGACGCGCAGCAGTCGCCGGAGCAAGGCTTGCGCTTTCGCAACGCGATCGAAGCCGCGGCTGGCCGGCGCGTCACGCAACTGATCGACACGCATCTGCATCTCGATCACACCGCGGGCAATGTGATGTTCGAGGATGTGCCGATCATCGCGCATCGCAAGACGTTGGAGCTGATGCGCGACTATGCCGGTGCGGCGCCGGGCGATCGCTGGCGCATCGCTGACGACGACGACAAATTCCGGCTGTTCTTCGGCTCCAACGCGCGCGAGCTGGTGCCGCCGGGCGATCCGCTGGAAGACTGGTTCCTGACGCGCATGAACCGCCCCGGCATCGAGACCATCGAGCTGGTCGGGCCGACCGAGACCTTCGACGAGCACATGACGTTCGCGCGGCATGACGGCGCGCTGCACGCCAACTATTGCGGGCCGGCGCACTGCGACGGCGACCTGGTGCTGCATTTACCGCGCGAGAAGATCGTGTTCCTCGGCGACCTGCTGTTCGTCGGCCGCTATCCGTGGCTGGGCGATTGCGATCTCGACGGCTGGATCACGCTTTTGCAGCGCGTTCTCGCGCTCGATGTCGACACCGTGGTGCCGGGCCACGGCGACATCTGCTCGCGAAAGGACGTCGCGGCGTTCCGCGATCTTCTCATGGCGCTGCGCGAGGCGGTGCAGCGCGCGGTGAAGGCCGGCGCGTCGGAGGAGGCCGCGGTGCGCGAGGTCGAGGTGCCGGCCTATGCGGCGACGCCGCGCTACCGCGAGTGGCGCGCACCGAACATCCGCGCGGTCTATCGCTATCTCAGGCGCAGCTGAGGATTTAACGATGTCGGATTCGATCAAAATCGAAGTGCAATGCGAGGACTATGAGCACACCGCTTATCTTGCGGGATTTTACGGCGGCGTTGAGGTGCGCCATCGCCGGGCCAGCACGCGGGAGATGTTCCAGCTCGGCCTGCAGCACAAGCCGTTCGACGTCTTGGAGTTCTCGATCTCAAACTACATCATGATGCGGTCCCGTGGCGCGCGCTGGCTCACCGCGCTGCCGGTGTTTCCGTATCGCGCCTTTCGCCACAACATTATCCATGTGCTGCAGGAGAGCCCGCTCAAGGCAGTCGGCGATCTGCGCGGCAAGACCATTGCTCTGCCGGACTATTCGATGACCGCAGCGGTGTGGACCCGCGGTCTGTTCAAGGCCGAATACGGGCTCGATGCCGGCGAGATCCAATGGGTGTCGCGGAGAAACCAACGCTTCCCAACGCCGCCGGGCGTTAAGCTCAGCCTGACGGATGACGATCTTGAAGACCTGTTGCTGCGCGGCGAGGTCGACGGGCTCCTCATTCCAGAGCTGAGCGACAAGGCGCATGAGCATGGCCGCTTTCGTCGTATGCTGCCGAATCATCCGGCCGACGAGCGCGCCTACTTCCAGAAAACCGGCATCTATCCGCCGAACCATGTGATGGTGGTCAATCTTGAAGTCGTGAAGGATTATGAGCCGGTAGCGCGTGCGGTGTTCGCCGCGTTCGCTTCGAGCAAGGCGCGCGCCTATGAGCGGCAGCTCGGCGCCAGCATGGTGCCGTGGGCGCACGAGCACTGGGACGCGACGTTCAAGCTGTTCCAGAACGACCCGTTGCCCTACGGCCTCACGCCGATCAATATACGTTCGGTCGAGATGGTGGCGCGCTTTCTCGCGGAGCAGAAGCTGATTGACTCGCCGATAGCCATGGACGAGCTGTTCGATCCCGTCGCTAAGGGGCTCGTCTCTTAGCAACAGCGCTGCGGTTCGTTTGAGCGCATGGAAAAAATTCTCGCGCTTCGATCGCCGAGTTTTTCAAAGGCAATCCTGACTGTTGTCGTATCGAGAGCTCGTCATTTGCGCTGAGCAGTTCGTTCCTGGACAGACTGTTGGGATTGAAATCGACGTGAGTTCGCATCGTTCATCGATTGCCCGACGACAAAGCGGCGGTCTCGCCTGCGGACGGAGCGCATTATGAAGCGTTTGTCGAGCTCGATTGTTGCGGTCGCCCAGTACGAGTGACGGGTCAGGGCGTTGACGAAACGCTCATTCGGCCAAACTCATTACCGCCTATCTTCGCGCAATCATTTGAGCTGTGCGAGCCTGGCTTATCAGTAATACAACTTCGATGACGGGGGTGGCGACCTCAACAAACGAACGCAGTCTGGGAGAAACTCAAAGGGCGGCAAACACCGTGGCCGCGAACCAGTTTTTCCAGAACACAAATACGTCGCCGTGCATGTCCCCGAGGTAGAGCAGCAGCTTGCGCCGGTGTGCGGCTCGCCACGATTTTGAACGGCGCGCTCAAATAGCGACGAGACACCGTCTGCCAGCGAGCACCAGGAAAACGGGAATTTCGGACCCCGCAATTGACCGCAGAGCAAGGAGCCAAACCGCAACAACAGGCAGTCCCGGGACAAATGACGAAGTTGCGTCGGGAGCAATGGCGCAACCGGACGCAGACGATGCTATTAAGCGGGTAGCCGAAGAGGCAAGGAGAGCGGCATGAAGCGGCTTTATATCTTTCTTGGGGTCGGTCCTTTGATCTTCTTCGTCTGGTTGTTCGCTGCTGGGGCTGGGCAGTATATGACCCCCCTATCGTTCCTGCTCTTTTTGGTGGTCACGTACGCAGCGGGAGTGATCCCAGCATCGCTGGCCTGCTTCGTCGACCATTTGTTGTCGGATAGGGCGGGCGATTTCAAACGAGCTGGGATAACAGCGTTGGCCGGATGCATCATTGTTGCTGCTACGGCCGCGATCATTTTTCAGCGCGTTGATTTGGGGCTCGTACCGGTAGGCCTCGTCGGAGGTGTCGCAGGGCTAGTTTGTTCACTGCTCTCGATGAAGGCGGCGTGAAGGGCGCCTTGAGGTCGCCCCTGCCGGTAAACGCGCCGATCGCTATTTCTGCCGCAGAAGCTTGGTCCTCTACTGCTCGGTTCAATCGTAGAATTTGTTGTAATCGCTTGGGTCTCCTCGAAGACGTTCGTTGTGTGCTGCGCTGGGAGTCGCAACAACGGATTTTTATCGAAGTGAAGGTTCCACCTGGGCGCTAAATCACACGGAATACAATTGTTATTTGTGGCGGCGAAATTGACTGCTATCCTCCTGTCGAGGGAGGCGACCATTTTCACAACAGCGGGTGAGATCGCGTTCTTTTGAGCGCCGCATCTCGCATCAGATCATCCTAAGAGCATAGTCGCGCGTTGGCGCGGCTCAGCGACGGAATGGTGTTGGGCGCTTTGCTCGATCCATTTCGAAGATCGCTACGGGAGAAGCATTTGCGCTGGGGCAGTCATTTTTTCACTATGGCGATAGTCCTTGGAGTGGCCACGCTGTTTTACAGCGCGCTCTGCTGCGGGATGGCACGGCTCTTTTCCAACGACAACGCTGTTAATGCCGTGGCCGAAGACGTGCGGCCATTATCGTTGCACGCCGTGGAATCCCCTAGCAGGGGCTACATCGCATTCGAACCTGACAAGCAGGTGCGCTACGGCAGCTGCGACGAGTTTCGCGGCTTGAATCCTGAGTGCTGCAAGCTTGCATCGCATGATCGGTTTTGGGTCGGCTTCCGGCATCAACTATTGGCTGGAGCGGCCAACATCAACCGCATCAACTACATGGCTGGATCGACGAACGACGCTGGCGATGTCTTGCAGATGGAGTCCGTTGCCTAGCGCGCGATCAGCAATTGCGGAGAAGTTTTGAACACGGACCACTAGCGTTTCGACCAACATGAAATGGGGGTTTTCCATGCCGATGCTGCCCAATGGAAAAGTGACGATGTGGTATCTCTACGGCCACGATATCGACACTACACATTTTAATTGGGTCGATGAGAGCCTGATCCGGGAGCCTTCCATCCCGGGATTCCATCCCACATTGCAGCAAGACCTGGCGTCCTACATGACAGATGGGCCTGGGCGCTTTGCGTTAGGGTCTCAGTTCGCCTTCGTAGATGCCTTCTTCCGTCGGGACCCGGATCAACCGGGTAACCCGTATTGGGCGAATATCCCCCCCGGCGTCTACACGGCCTCCGAAATCCAAGCAATTGTGGGACAGGCAGGACAGTTTCGGAATATCGGTTTCTCGAACTGGCAATACGACGATGGCAAGCTCGATGCCAATGGCAACAGTGACTACGGGCAGCGAACCTATATCTGGGGAACCGTCGCGTTCGAGATCGACGATAGCGCGCGGTTCGCGGTGGATGCAAATGGAACTCGTTGGATCGACCATTTCCAGGTTAAGCCATATCTCAACGCCGGAAAGAAGGAGAACTTCGACTTCAGTGGCGGCGACTGGACTGGGCTGTTCGGCGGTACTTCGCTGCAGGCCGGCATGGACCCGTCGCGCATCGGACGCACGGTAGACTTTGACTTTACCGGCGCGTTGCCGGCCGCGACCGATTACACCGAAACGAACTACCTGGCCGATCTCGCCAAAAAGGCAACGTGGACGACCTACAACGTCCCGCCAATAGTTCCTGTCATCAACAATCGCCTGATTACAGAGATGGCCAAAATTGAAGACGAACTCTGGGCCGCCGGAATTACGAAGTTCATGGATGGCGATAGGCCCGTTGTTTATGGAACAACGGATGTCGACACCCTCGATCGTTGGATAGCGTCGCAGAATCGGTTTCTCAATCCGTGGGTAAAAAACGGTATCATCTATCTTAGCGGTGACGGTGACGACAGGATTGTGAACACGGTCGGCGCCGATGTGATGATCGGCGGTACGGGCCAAGATACGGCCGATTATAGCGGCAAAGGCGCTCTCACGCTGACCGTCTCGAAGGGTATCTACACCCCCCTTGCCGAGGGCGCCGCCAGTTATGTCGCTGTTACGCTGACGCAAAACAACGTCACAGACTACCTGATCACAATGGAGAAGGTGCGGCTCGGCAGCGCCGCGGACACGGTCAAGTTCACGGGGTCGCTGACTGATTTCGCTTCGATTCTGCCGATTGAGTTCGTCGATTCTTTCAAGGGCATAGCCATTAAGGATACGGTGGACTTCAGCGGTCTGACGGGGGGCGGGCTAACCATCACCGGCGGCGACACCTTCACCGTCACGCGGGCACTCGCCAGTCCGCTCACCTTCACGAATTTTGAGAAGGTGATCGGCACACACGCTGACGACACCATCAACCTGAGCAGCGCGACGGGGTCGCTCGAGATCGAAGGACGCGGCGGTGCCGATACGATCACCACGGGCAGCGGCAACGACACGCTGAACGGAGGCGCCGGGAAAGACGTGCTTTCGGGCGGCGTCGGCAACGACCGTTACATTGTAGGAGACGGTGACACCATCACGGATTCCGACGGCAGCGGCAGCCTCGCATACGGTCAGCGAATACTGAGCGGCGGCGAGCGCAAGCAAGGCACCAGCGATCCCTACAAGAGCGCATTTGGCGATGAGTATTTCTGGAGCGGGTCGGGCAACCTCACAATCCGAACCCAAAATGGCGAAGTCGTCACCGTCACGAATTTCCAGAACAACGCGCTCGGAATCCACCTGAAAGAGCTGCAGCAGCCTGACAAGGCGGTACCCGGCGCAGGCCCGTTCCAAAATCCGCCACGGTCGCCGCTGGTGCTTGATCTGGACGGCAACGGCGTCGATCTGACGTCGCTTGCGTCCTCCGGCGTGCATTTCGACTTCAATGGTGACCATTTCCGGGAAGCGACTGGATGGGTCGGCCCGGGCGACGGTCTGCTGGTCTACGATTTCAACAATGATGGCGCGATCAGTGGTCGTGAGCTGTTCGGTAACGACACCACCAACGGCTTCGACATCCTGGCCTTCTACGACGGTCGCACAGGCGGCAACTATTACACTGACCCTGCGGGCGGCAGCATCGATCCAGCAAAGGCCAATGGAGCGATCGACTCCGATGATCCCATCTACAGCGCGTTGCGCGTGTGGCGAGATCTCGATCAGGATGGAGTGGCAGACGAGGGCGAGCTCGTATCGCTTGCCGACCTCGGCATTACGCAGATCAACCTGGATTACGTTGCGGGCAGCCAACAGATCGCCGGCAACGAGGTCCGCCAGGTCGGAACCTATATCGGTCCAGACGGCTCAGCCACGATCGTCGATGCATGGTTCGCGATCAACCATTCGGACACGATCCTCGACGTTGATCCGGGCAGCGTCGGTGCTTTCGAGTTCTGGCCCAATCTGCACGGCTATGGCCAGATCGCCGAGCTGCATGCCGCGTTGGCCTCTGACCCCAACCTTGCCGATCAATTCGCGCAGTTCATCGATGACGCCGAAACGCTGCCGTTGTCCGGCTTGCTCTCCCGTTTCGAAAATTTGATGTACGCCTGGGCGGGCGTTTCCGATGATACGACGTATCGCGACGAATTCATTGCCGGGCAGGAGCGAAAGCTTGCCTTCTTGGAGAAGGCCTACGGCACCGGCTACGTGCAGCTCTATGGATGGAATGAGGGTACGGCAAACCCGGGACCGAGGGCGACCGCAACCCTGACGGCGCTTTTCAACAACGCATCAGCGACCTTCCTCGTCAAGTTCCTGGCGCAAATTCCGACACTCCACCTCTTTGAAAGCCAGACGACGGGCGAGCTTCAGCCGTCGCGTTTCGACCTGTTGAAAGAGGCGCTGACTTACAACCTCGAGCAGGACACGATCTACTTCAACGCGGCCAAGCTGGTCGACGGGCTCAAGGATCTCGACTTGAGCGATCCGTCTGCGGTGCAGACAGCGCGCGAGATGTTTGGCCTTATGAGTCTGGTTCAGGCATTCCATGACCTGCCGGATGCTGAGTTCTACGGCGCCATCAAGATGGCCATTGCTGATGCCGGCGCGACACAGCTGCTGCCGCTTATAGATTCGTACAGGATCTACGATCCTCAGCAAAATTTCGAGCTCCTCAATGAACAAGGCAACCCCTACGTCCTGAAGTATTTCAATGGCGATCCGCCCGCGGCATACACCATCGTCGAAGCTGGAGCGGTGATCGAGGATCGCGCCGCTGCCGATCTTTTCTATGTGCGGGCTGGGCTCGGTGAGGTGACGGTCGAGTCACGCTACAACGGCGACCGCTTCATCCTGTCGCACGAGTTCGACAATGCGGCGTACACGATTAGCCAGGACCTCGATACCGGCGACGTGCGTCTCGTATTCGCAAGCCTTGGCACGACTTTGGTGCTTCAAGGATATCTGCGCGAGAACTTCGCGACCGGCCTCGGCTCGATACGCGATCCCTTGAGTGGAGAGATCGACGACAGCGGGGTCGCGGGCGACAGCATCTTCTTCGCCGACGGAACGGTCCTCAAACCGGTCGACATCGCTCGCCTGGTGGTCGGCACTACGGAGCAGGACGACTTCGTGGTCGGCACGGTGATCGACGATACGATCGATGGGCTTGCCGGCGCGGACACTCTGATAGGCGGAGGTGGGAACGATACGATCGCCGGTGGCGCCGGCGACGACCAACTTGGCGATTCGGGTGGCGCGTCGCGCAACGCCGGGGACGATGTTTATGTGTTCAAATCCGGCGACGGGCACGACGTCGTCTACGATGCTCGTGATACATGGAGTTTCGTGTCCGGTTACGACGATGATGGTCAGCCGATTATGGAACGACCGGCCGGCAATACGCTGCGTCTCGACGATGCGCTGCCGAGCCATACGGTCCTTGCGCGCCAAGGCAACGATCTCATCATCACGTTCGACTACCAGCCGGATGACAGCGTCACGTTGAAGAACGAGTTTGCCGGAGAGACAGTTTCCCAGATCGAATTCGGGGACGGCACGATCTGGACTTACGATGAGATCAAGAGCCGCTTGGCGCTGCAATATGCCACTGCTGGCGACGACTCTATCGTAGGAATCGCCGACAGTGAATACCTCGCCGGGGGCCTTGGCAACGACACGGTGCAAGGAGCGCCGTCCACCTTCAGCGATGGCGACATCTTTGTCTACGCGCGCGGCGACGGCAACGACACCATCATCGCCAACTACACGGACTCTATCGACACGCTCAAGCTGCTCGGCATCAACTCTGATGAGGTGTCGGTCGCACGCGACGGCGACGACGCCGTCCTGACGTTTAGCGGTCCCGAAGGGGGCTCTATCAGGTTGCAGGACCAGTATCAGTCACTTGGCTGGACCGTCGTGGAGCGGATCGAGTTCGCCGATGGCGTGGTCTGGTCGCAGCGCGACGTGGTTGTGAAGGCGGATGCGCCAATCCTGGCGCCGACCATCACAGGCACCGCCGCGGACGAGACGCTCGACGGCACCACCGGCCGCGATGGTATCGATGGCGGCGCGGGGAACGATCTGCTGCGCGGTGGCGCGGGGTCCGATACGTATTTCTTCGGGCCGGGTTCGGGCCACGATACGATTTCCGAGGCTGGCGGCGCCGATCATCGCGACGTGGATGTCGTGCGGATCGATGCTGAGCCTGCGGACGTACGCCTCACTCGCATTGGGCACGACGTTGTTGTCGAACTGGTTGCGACGGGCGATACGCTCACGCTTGAGAACTATTTCCTGCTGACCAACAGGACGGTCCAGGATGCTGGCGCCAGCATCGAGCGGATCGAATTCTCCGACGGGACCGTATGGGACGTTCCGCAGATCACGCAAAATGCCTGGGTGCGCGGCACGGCGGGCGCTGACGCCATTACCGGCGGACGCGATGGCGACGTCATTGCGGGAGGCGCGGGCAACGACACGCTCGACGGCGGTGATGGTGACGACACTTATGTAATCTTCGCCAACGACGGCGATGATACGATCACCGAAGCAGGTGGCCTTGGCACCGACCGCGTCCTGTTCGCCGATAGCGCGCCCGGCGACGTGCGGTTCCGGGAATTCTACGACTCTGAAGCGAATGTGCTGTACGCGATAGTTGCGCGGGCAGACGGCTCAGCGTCTGTGAAATTCGATCTCAACTCGGGCGTCAACTACGTTGAGTTCTCCGACGGTACGGTTCTGACCAGGCAGGAGGTCTTCGACCGGGTGGAACTCGTCGGAACAAACAGCGCCGACACCCTTTTCGCCAACGAGCTCAACGACAACATCTTTGGTCTCAAAGGCGACGACGAGCTTTGGGGGTCCTACGGTAACGATACGTATCACTGGGCACGGGGCGACGGGAACGACACGATAGTCGACTACGGCAATACACTGGCCGAGGTAGATGTGCTCCGGCTGGAGGGCATTGACCGGACCCTGGTCAAGTTCGAACGCGTGCCGACCACGCATTCTTTCAATGGAGCACTCTACGACCTGAGGGTCATTATTCAGCCGCTCCAGGCCACCGATACATTCGAAACCATCACGATCGCCGGCCAGTATGGTTACGGCGCGACCAACAACGGCGACGGCATCGAGCGCATCGTGCTCGACGATGGAACGGTGTGGGACCTCGCCCAGATCACCAGTATGACGACATTGAGGGGCACCGATGGCGCCGATTTTTTGCAGGGCAGCGATTACGGCGAGACCATCATCGGTGGCCTCGGAAACGATGTGATTGCTGGTGGCGAAGGGTCAGACACCATCGTCTGGAGCGTTGGGGACGGCAACGATACAATCAATGATCAAGGTGTTTTCGGCGACATCGACACCTTGGTCCTGCACGGCGTCGACCCGTCCGAGCTGGCAGTGTCCGTCAGTTCCAACGGCGAGACGTCGGACACTTTGATCCTCACGGTCACGTCGAGCGGCGAAGTAATCCGGCTGAATCACCAGTTGGATGCGAGCGGACTGCGCGGCATCGAACAGATCAAGTTCGATGACGGGATAGTATGGACGAAGGCGGAGATCAGTGCCGCCGCAGGCATCGGCACCGAAGGGAACGATGTTCTGACCGGCAACGCATTTGCCAACACGCTCAATGGCAATGGCGGTGACGACGTCATCACCGGCAATGGCGGAAACGATGCGCTCGATGGCGGCAACGGCTCGGATACGTATGTGTATGCCACTGGCGATGGCAACGACACGATCACCGACACCGGCAATTCCGCCAGCAACGGCGACACACTGCAACTGACCGATTTGTCGCCTGCCGATCTTCAGCTGTCGTTCGGATTTAACGGGTTGCTGACCATCGACATCTTGTCGACCGGCCAGCACATTTCGGTCGCCGGCCAGTTCCTGCCTGAGTTGTACGGCGCGGGCCATCCTGGCGACGGCATCGATTTCATCAGCTTCGCCGGGGGCACGGTGTGGGATCGGTCCGACATCGCGACTGCGGCAGGAATCATCACGGGCACCGAGGACGCCGATGCCCTCGACGGTGGTGACGGTATCAATGTCATCCGAGGTCTCGGCGGCGATGACGTCATCCATGGCAATGGCGACGACGACGTAATCTTTGGCGGCGCCGGTGCGGACCAACTGTTCGGCGGCGGCGGCGACGATTCCTTCTATGTCAACGGCGGTGAGGGCAACGACGCCATCGACGGCGGCAGCGGGACGGACTATCTCGAATTCGATGATGTGTCGTCTGACATTGTTGCTGACCTCAGCGCCGGCACCATCAGCGGTGCGGATATCGGCGTTATCACGGTCTCCGGCATTGAAAGCATAACCACTGGCTCCGGCGACGACACCCTGACTGGCAGCGGCGCAGACGAGGTCCTCGCAGGCTCCGATGGCAATGATGCCTTGCAAGGCGGGCAGGGCGATGATGAGCTCGAGGGCGATTCCGGCGACGACACCTACACTTTCAATCTCGGCGACGGCGCCGACATCATTCAGGATCGAGGGGATTCCTCCGACTTCGATGTTCTTGTTTTCGGGGCCGGCATCGATCCCGGCGACGTCACGGCGGCATCCGACGGCGATGGCGGCGTCATTTTGACCATCGGATCGAATGGCGATTCCATTCAGCTGGTGAACCAGCTTGCCGGGCCGGACGATGCCGTCGAAGAAATCCACTTCGCGAACGGCACGATCTGGACCGCAGCGGACTTGGCGGATCAGATCAACGGCGGCAGCGGCGCCGACATCATCAAGCCGCAGTCGGTCGCGAACACCTCAATCGGAAGCGCACTCGGCATCACACAGGGCGACTTCGTCCTCACCGACGATGCAGAGATCGTCTCCTCGACGACTATCCCGCACGCGACCGTTGTGGCGACAGCCAGCGGCGCAGGGCAGGAGTTCTACGCCGTCACTGTAGGGGCCGGGGACCAGGTCACCTTCGACATCGATCACGGCAGTTTTGATACCGTGATCCACCTCTTGGACGCGGCCGGCAACGAGCTGGCTTCCAACGACGACAATGACAGCGACCCGGGCAGCTCGCCCAATAGCAGCCTGCTGAACTACACCTTCGCGGAAGCGGGCACCTACTATCTTGCGGTCGGCATGTACGGCACAAGCGCCGGTCCGAGCACCGGCGCGACCTACACGCTCAACGTCTCGGTCGTGGCCGCTCCGCCGGTTCTTGTGACCGTCGACCAGCCCGACGTCATCAAGCCCGATACGGTCGCCAACACGTCGATTGCCGATGCAATAGGCCTCACCGGTTCCTACGATCTGGTTGCCGATGCAAACGTCGAGCAGGCGACGTCATTGCCACATGCGACGGTGCTGGCGACCGCCTATGGCGGCGGGGCCGAATACTACGCGGTCGAGGCCGCGGCGGGAGACCATGCCATCTTCGATATCGACGGCGCGAGTTTCGACACGATCATCGATCTCCTCGACGCGGCCGGCAATGTTCTCGCATCGAACGATGACAATGACAGCGACCCGGGCAGCACGTCCTACAACAGCTTGATCAACTATACGTTCGATAACGCGGGGACTTACTATCTGCGCGTCCGGGAATACGGCAGCGGCCAAAGCATCACGGCCGGGGAGACGTACACGCTCCATGTCTCAGTGGAGAGCGCAGGCATCGAGATCGCTGGCGGTAACGGCAACGACGAGCTGACCGCCCGTCAAGGCGACGATACGCTGATCGGCGGGGGCGGAAACGACACGCTGGATGGGGCCGCCGGCACCGACACGGCCATCTATTCCGGTGACCGCGCCGACTATGCGGTCACTTACGATGCCGGAACTCAGACCTTTACGGTTGCCGACCAGCGTGCCGGCTCGCCGGACGGGACCGACACAGTCACCAATGTCGAACTGTTCCGGTTCGCCGACAGCACGGCGACAGCCGCCGAGCTCGTCGAGGGCGGCTCGAATTCCGCGCCGACCGATGCAACCTTGTCGGCTTCTGCCATTGCCGAGAATTCGGCCAATGGGACGGTGGTGGGCACGGTGACCGGTGTCGATCCCGATGCTGGCGATGATCTGACCTATACGCTGACTGACGACGCTGGCGGCCGCTTCGCGATTGATGAGACAAGCGGCGAGATCACGGTGGCGAGCGGCGCTCTGCTCGATTATGAGACCGAAGTGTCGCATTCGGTCACAGTGCGCGTCACCGACCATGGCGGGCTGAGTGTGGACAAGCAGTTCACACTGGATGTGACCAACGTTTCCGGCAGCGTGACCGGCACCAGCAGTGACGACGCTCTGACCGGCACGAGCGAGGAGGACACCATCCAGGGGCTTGGCGGCAACGATACGTTGACCGGGGGCACGGGCAACGACGAGCTCAATGGTGGTGACGGAGTTGACACGGCGACCGGCTACGGCAGCGGCTGGTCGCTGGCGTTCGAGAACGGTCACTGGGCTGTCACCAACGGATCGGAGTCCGACACTCTCGATGGCATCGAAAAGGTTGTGATCAATGGCACGGCCCATGTGCTGGTCGATCACTCGGGCACCGGCGGCTATCAATCGGTGCAGGCCGGCATCAATGCAGCGTCCAGCGGAAACGTAGTCGATGTCGCGGCCGGGACCTACGCCGAGAATGTCACCATCGCGGGCAAAGCCATAACGGTGACCGGCGCAGGCCGCGCGGGAGGCTCCGTTACAACGCTGCAGGGCCAGATCTCGGTCAGCGGTTTGCTGGACGATGCCCTGGCGCTGAAGGATATGGCAATCAATGCCGCCGGTCATCAGTACGGTGTCTTTGTGTCGGCGAATTCAACCGCCGCAGCGGGCTCGGTTACGCTCGACGATGTGGCCGTCTCGGGCGCCCAGGTGAACGGTTTCGCCTACATCCGGGCCGGCAACGGCTCTACCCCGACACTGACTGACACCATAGGCTCGGTCTCGATCCTACACTCGGAGTTCTCGGGAAATGCGACCCAAACCACGGGCTCGAATGGCCGTGGCGACATTCTGCTGTTCGGCTTCAACGGCGATCTCACGATCGACGACGTCAATATTCACGATCCCGGCGTCGGCGCTCAGAAGGCGATCCAGATGCGGGGCCTTCAAGACGGCTCGGATGTGACCAACGTCGGGCCATACGATCCGGCGGGGGACGTATCCTTCACGGACCTCAGCGTCACCGGTACCTACCTGCAGGATCTGATCGCCTTCTATCGCATCGCTGGTTTCGAGTCGTTCACGACCGACGGCGTCGAGCTCAATGCTTCGGCACCATGGGGGCTCGTTAACTTCGACGGCGTCGGCGGTACGATCGACCTGTCGTCAGGCTTCACCGGGACCAACGCGGCTGGCGGCCTCGTCGCCGTGCTCCAAGGCCTGTCCACTGCCGACACCCTGACCGGCAGCGACAATGCCGACGTGCTGGACGGACGCGATGGCGCGGACGTCATGAGCGGCGGCGGAGGTGACGACGTCATCCTGATCGCGAGCCCGGCGTTCCATGACACAGGTGAGAGCATCGATGGCGGCTCCGGCACCGATGCTCTCCGGTTTGTGTCGACCACGGCTGGGCAGACGTTGACGCTCGGCTCCTCGATCACGAACGTCGAGGAGATCGAAATCTCGAATTCTGCCGGGATCAACACCGGGGCCACCGCGCTCAACATCGATGCGTCGGCGGTCAGCGGGGCCTATGTCCTGACGGGCAATAACGGAGCTAACGTGCTCACAGCGGGGTCTGGCAATAACACCGTGGCAGGCGGGGGCGGCAACGATGTCATCACGGGCGGTGCTGGAAACGATGTTCTCACGGGCGGCTCGGGCGGCGACACGTTTGTGTTCAAGGCCGGATTTGGCCAGGACACCGTCACCGATTTTACGGCCGGGGCCGGCAGCGGCGAGGTGATCGAAATCCAGGACGGCATGTTCACCGACTTTGCGGCAGTCCAGGCCGCCAGCCAGCAGGTTGGCAGTGATGTTGTCATCACGGTGGATGCGTCAAACACGATCACACTTCAGAATGTGACCTTGGCGAACTTGCACCAGGACAATTTCCACCTGGTCTAAGGGCTTGCTAGGCTCGGAATATGACCCGGAGGGCTCAATGCCCTCCCGGCGACACGTCCTGAAGGTCAGTTTGGCTTGGCGGGTGCGCCGCAATCACATTTGCTGCTTTGGGCCGTGCGATCAGCGGAGAGGAAAGCCCTTTGGCGGTTCGGATGGCTGCGCTCGTCTTGGTGGCGCGGAAGTCGCCCGTTCACCTGCTTGCGATCGAACGTCTCTGCCTCGCGGAAGACGATCCGGCCCTTCCGCTTGATGAGGATCCGCGCGCAGTAACCCTTCGTGCCGTCCTTGCGAGGTCTCTCGGTGATCGTTCCCATGTGTGGTACATCATTCCGTCTTGAGTGCTGAAAAAGCGTACCCACGTTTCGGGAATGGGCGCAAATGCGCGCGAAACGGCGGGAATGGGCGAATATGAGACGTCGTTTGAGAGCGGTTAAATGATTGATGCTGCTGAAAAAGCCCAAAAAATAGGGCTCTGGCGCTTCTCGGTCGCTCCCATGATGGACTGGACCGACCGGCACTGCCGGTTCTTCCATCGTCTCTTGACCCGCAACGCGCTGCTCTACACCGAGATGGTGACGACCGGCGCGGTGCTGCATGGCGACCGCAGCAGGCTTCTCGGCTTCGACCCGGCCGAGCAGCCGACAGCGCTGCAGCTCGGCGGCTCCGATCCTGCGGCGCTCGCGAAGTGCGCGCGGATTGGCGAGGAGTTCGGCTATCGCGAGATCAACCTCAATGTCGGCTGTCCGTCGGACCGGGTGCAGGAGGGCCGCTTCGGCGCCTGCCTGATGGCCGAGCCCGCGCTGGTCGGCGACGGCGTCGCCGCGATGAAGGCCAGGGTCGCGATCCCGGTGACGGTGAAGTGCCGCATCGGCATCGACGAGCAGGACCCCGAGGCGGTGCTGCCGGCCTTCGCCTCGATGGCCAGGCGGGCGGGGGCCGACGCGCTGATCGTGCACGCCCGCAAGGCCTGGCTTAAGGGTCTCTCGCCGCGTGAGAACCGCGACATCCCGCCGCTCGATTACGGCATCGTCTACCGGCTCAAGGCGGCACATCCGGACTGGCCGATCGTCATCAACGGCGGCGTGCCCTCGATCGAGGCGGCGCGCGAGCACCTCGCCCATGTCGACGGTGTGATGCTCGGCCGTGCCGCCTATCAGGAGCCGTGGCGGCTGCTCGCCGCCGATCCGATGCTGTTCGGCGAGGCCGCGCCGTTTGCCGCGGCGAAGGACGCAGGCCTGGCGCTGATGCCTTATATAGAGCGAGAGCTCGCCCGCGGCGCGCGGCTCAACTCCATCACCCGCCACGTGCTCGGCCTGTTTCACGGCGTGCCGGGCGCACGGGCGTTCCGCCGCCATCTTGCCACCGAAGCCGTCAAGCCCGGCGCATGCGCGCAAGTCCTGGCAGAAGCGCTGGCCCTGGTGGTGGACAGGCCCGCCGAACTGGCGCAAACCGCAGCCTAAAGGGCTGTCGCGCGTAGCTCGACGTTGCGGTTTGGTCCCCTCGCCCCGCGAAGCGGGGAGAGGGTCCCGAGCGAAGGCGAGGGGGGAGAGGGGTGCTGCAACAAGATTCCCTCTCCCGGCTCGCATTCGCTCGCCACCCTCTCCCGCAAGCGGGAGAGGGGACCAGAGCCGCATCAGCCGGGGACATGCGGTAGCCTTTGCTTCAGCTTCAAACAATCACGCTCTAGGTTCGGGTCTTTCGAGGTTTCTTGATGCTGTTTGGACTGCCGCTCGGCGAGTGGGTCGTGCTCGTCGCGGCCGTGGTCGTGGCCGGCGTCGCCACCGGCATCCTGGCCGGGCTGTTCGGCATCGGCGGCGGCGCCATCATCGTGCCAGTGCTCTATGAGGTGTTCCGCGTGCTCGGCGTGCCCGAGGAGGTGCGGATGCAGCTCTGTGTCGGCACCTCGCTCGCCATCATCATCCCGACCACCATCCGCTCCTATCTCACCCATCGCGCCAGGGGCGCGGTGCTGAACGACGTGCTGCGCGCCTGGACGGCGCCGGCGGTGGTCGGCGTCGCGGTCGGCGCGGTGATCGCCTATTTCGCCCCCGGCGTGGTGTTCAAGCTCGTCTTCACCGCGGTGGTGACGATCATCGCGCTGAAGCTCCTGTTCGGCCGCGACAGCTGGCGACTCGCCGACGACTTTCCCGGCCGGGCCGGGATGGCGGGCTACGGTTTTCTGGTCGGCGTCACCTCGTCGCTGATGGGCGTGAGCGGCGGCTCGGTCTCCAACATGATCCAGACGCTGTACGGCAAGTCGCTGCACAACGCGGTCGCGACCTCGGCAGGCCTCGGCGTGCCGATCACCATCGCCGGCACCATCGGGCTGATGATCGCGGGCTGGCCGAAGATGGCGCTCTTGCCGCCGCTGTCGATCGGCTACGTGTCGCTCATTGGCGTGGCCATCATGGCGCCGGTGTCGAGCCTCACGGCGTCCTATGGCGCGATCCTGGCGCACCGGCTGTCGAAGCGGCAGCTCGAGATCGGCTTCGGCCTGTTCCTGCTGCTGGTCTCGGCGCGCTTCATCGCGAGCCTGGTGTAAACCTCATGGGTCGCCCGAGGCGGCCCTGACGTTCAAAGCCAGGCGCTTTTTTTGTCGTTCGAATTTTACGGTTTTTGCGCAGGCTTGCGGAATCCGCACAGCGGCCGGACGGCCGGTTGCCTTAAGGCTTGCGGCGTTGATCGGACCGGAACGTCGTCACACGAAATTCACACGCCGGGTGGCGCCATACCGCTCACATCCTGTTGATGGCTCCCGCCGCCTTGCGTTTTGAATTTCGCGGCGGGCTCCTCCGATCGACCGATGTCGGGCGATGAATCTTTCGCCAGTGTCGCGCTCCCTGAAACGACCCCCGTTCGCCGCGAATGCCGAGCGGCGCTGCTACTTTCAGAAAGGATTTCAATATGCCTATTAGCAAGACATTTGATCCGGCCACCGGCGTGCTGTCGGTCACCGGCGACGCGCATCAGAACTCGGTCGTCATCAGCCGCGACGCGGCGGGGCGCATTCTCGTCGGCGGCCACGGCGTGCCGGGCCAGGCGATCCAGCCGACCGTCGGCAACACCACGCTGATCAAGGTGTTCGGCGAGGACAACAACGACATCATCGCGCTCGACGAGACCAACGGCGCTCTGCCGGCCGCGGAGCTGCATGGCGGCGCCGGCAATGATGCGCTGACCGGCGGCTCGTCCGGCGATCAGCTGTTCGGCGACGACGGCCGCGACACCCTCGACGGCAAGGGCGGCGACGATGTCCTGCACGGCGGCGCCGGCAACGACGTCCTGACCGGCGGTGCCGGCAACGACCAGGTGTTCGGCGACGCCGGCAACGACCTGATGATCTGGAATTCCGGCGACGGCAACGACGTGTTCGAGGGCGGCGCCGGTCTGGACACGGCCACGATCAACGGCGTCAACGCCGACGAGGTCTACACCATTGCGGCCGGCGGCGCGGGCGTCGTCATCAATGGCGCGGGCGGCGAAACCTTCAGCCTCGACATCGGCCTCACCGAGCAGCTCATCCTGAACGGCGGCAGCGGCAACGACACCATCACGGTTGCCTCGGGCCTGTCGTCTCTCGTCAAGGTCCGGATCGACGGCGGTGCGGGCAACGACACCATCATCGGCGGCGACAGCAACGATACGCTGATCGGCGGCGACGGCAACGACGTGATCACCGGGGGCCACGGCAATGACGCGGCCGTGCTCGGGGCCGGCAACGATACCTTCATCTGGAACAACGGTGACGGCAGCGACACCGTTCACGGCCAGGGCGGCATCGACACCCTGGTCTTCAACGGCGCCGGCGCGCAGGAGCGCATCACCATCGCGGCGGGCGGCCTGGACGCCCTGCTGACGCGCGATCTCGGCGCCGTGACCATGAACATGGACGGCATCGACAGGATCGAGGTCAGCCCGCTCGGCGGTGCCGACACCGTCATCGTCGGCGACCTGAGCGGCACCGACGTGCGGCAGGTGGCCATCGACCTCGGGGCCGGAGCCACCGTCGACGGCGCGGCCGACGTCGTCAGCGTCAGCGGCACCAATGGCGGCGACCACATCACCGTCACCGGCAGCGGCCAGGCGATCCTGGTCGACGGCCTGTCGGCGCAGGTGAATGTGACCAGCTTCGAGCCGGCCAATGACAGCCTGGTCATCCACGGTCAGGACGGCGACGACGTCATCGACGCATCCGGGCTCACCACCCGCTTCACGTTGACGCTCGACGGCGGTGACGGCAACGACACCATCCACGGCGACGACTTCGGCAACAGCATCACCGGCGGCAACGGCAACGACATCCTGATCGGCGGCGCCGGCGGCTCCCACATCTCCGGCAACGAGGGTGACGACACGATCACCGGCGGCGGCGGCAATGCCGTGATCGACGGCGGTGGCGGCAACGACGTGATCACGACACTTGCCGGCAAGGACTTCCTGCAGGGCGGGTTCGGCAACGACACCATCCATGCCGGGGCCGGCGACGATTTCCTGGAAGGCGGCGCCGGCAACGACACGCTGTTCGGTGAGGCGGGCGACGACGTGTTTGCCTGGGGCCCCATCGACGGCAGCGACGTGGACGACGGTGGGGTCGGCACCGATACGCTGGTTTTCACCACAAGCGACGCCGACGAGCAGATCGGCATTTCCGCCAACGGCAGCCATGTCAGCCTGACCCGCGACGTCGGCAGCGTCGTGATGGATCTGAACGACTTCGAGCATCTCGTCGTCAACACCTCGGGTGGCGCCGACACCGTCACGGTCAACGATCTGACCGGAACCGGCGTGCTGAAGACCGACATCGATCTCGGAGCGGGCGCCGGCGGCACCGGCGGCGATGGCGCCAACGACTCCGTGGTGATCAACGGCACGGCCGGCAGCGACACGTTCACGCTGTCGATCGTCAACGGCTCGCTGCTGATCGACGGCGGCGCCGGCCGCATCACCGTCTCGCATTTCGACGCCAACGACACCATCCACATCAACGGTCTCGGTGGCGACGACACGTTCGATACGACGGGCCTTGGCCCCAACGGACCGAAGATCGTCATCGATGGCGGCGACGGCGACGACACGCTGACCGGCGGCGCCACCGAAGTCGTCAACGTCGAGCACATCAACTCGGGATTCCACCTCGTCTGATACTGAGCGCCTGTCGGCCGCGGGCGATGCGCCATCGTCACCCGCGGCCGAACTTTTTCTCTCCCGGCCTCATACCGAGGAACTCGCCGAAGCGCAGCGAAGGCGGGCGTCTCGAAACCATCCGGATGGTGCGGCAACGGCGCAGCGCCATCTTTCGAGGCGCATCGTCTGTCAGCAGGCTGCGCCTGCTGCGGCGGTGTTCCTCGGGATGGGGCGGGGAACACGAGAGCCAGCGGGATACCGCCGCAATGGCGGATCGAATCAACAATGCACGGACGCATTTGTACCGCTCACGTCCTGTTGATCTTCGCGTCTCGTCTTGTGTTCGATTCTCGCGCCCCCGCTCCTCCGATCGCCTGACGCCCAGCCTTCTCTTCTTCGCCAGTGTCTCGGCCTCCTCGGCGACAAGCTGACCAACCGCCAATCATCGGCAGCGGCGCATCCGCGCCAAAAGCCGCAATAGAGGACGGACCATCATGGCTATCCGCGGTGTCTTTTTGCGCGATTTGAAGTTTCTGACGGTGTTCGGCGACGCTGCCGATAACAACCTCACGATAACCCGCGATGCCTGCACCACATTGGTCAACGGCGGCGCGGTTCCGATTCTGGACGGCCCTGCGACCGTCGCCGACACGAGCCTGATTGAAGTTTTCGGGCGGGCCGGCAACGACACGATCACGGTCAACGAGGCGAATGGCGCGCTGCCCGACGCGATCCTGGCCGGCGGCGTCGGCAACGACACGCTGACCGGCGGATCGGGCAACGACATGCTGTTCGGGCAGTCCGACAATGACACGCTGCTCGGCAAGGGTGGCAACGACCTCCTGTTCGGCGGCACCGGCAACGACACGCTGACCGGCGGCGACGGCAACGACCAGATGTTCGGCCAGGCCGGGGACGACCGCATGATCTGGAACCCCGGCGACGACAGCGACCTGATGGAAGGCGGTGCGGGCATCGACACCGCCGAGATCAACGGCGGCAATGCCAACGAGATGTTTGCGTTGACGGCCAATGGGACGCGCGTCCACTTCGATCGTCTCGATCCCACGCCGTTCTCGCTCGACATCGGCACGACCGAGAAGATCGTCGTCAACATGGGTAGCGGTGATGACACGTTCTCGGCCACCGGCAATCTTGCATCGCTCATCAGCCTCACGGTCGACGGCGGCGTCGGCAACGACAGGATCTTTGGCGGTAACGGCGCCGATACCTTGCTCGGCGGCGAGGGCAACGATTTCATCGACGGCAATCAGGGTAACGACACGGCCTTGCTCGGCGCGGGCGATGACGTGTTCCAGTGGGACCCGGGCGACGGCAGCGACACGGTCGACGGTCAGGCCGGCAGTGACACGCTGCTGTTCAACGGTTCCAATATCGCCGAGACGATCACCATCGCCGCCAACGGCTCGCACGTCCTGTTGACAAGGGACGTCGGGGCTATCGCGATGGACTTGAACAGCATCGAGACCGTCACGGTCAACGCCACCGGCGGCGCCGACACGGTCAATGTCGGCGACATGAACGGAACCGGCGTCACGCAGGTCAACGTCGATCTCGCCGCGGCGCCCGGGAGCACGGCTCCCGACGGTGCGGCTGACACCATCAGGCTCAACGGCACCGCGGGTGACGACGTGATCACGCTCTCGCTGGTGAATGGCGCGCTCGTGATCGACGGGCTCGCGAGCCGGGTGGTGATCGAGCATTTCGATTTCAACGACACCATCCGCATCAATGGGCTCGGCGGCGACGATGTCATCGAGGCATCGGGTGTCGGCGTTGGCGGGCCGCAGCTCGTGCTGAACGGCGGCGACGGCGATGATGTCTTGATCGGCGGTGCCGGCAACGACACGATCCACGGCGATGCCGGTGACGACGTGCTGTTGGGCGGCGCCGGTCAGGACGTCCTGGATGGCGGCACGGGCGACAACGTCGTCATCCAGGATGCCGTGGCCGCCAGGGCCGATCAACACCACACGGGATTCCACCTCGTCTGAGACAGAGCGCGTGTCGGCCGCGGGTGACGCGCCATCGTCACCGCGGCCGAGTTATCGCCAACAAGTGACTTCGCAGACCTGTAACCGGGTGGCTGTTGATTGCATCTTCCAACCATCCTTGTCCCTAAACACTCTGCAAAGGCCTCCGGGCTGCAAAATGTTCACTTGCGTCAGTGCGCAGAATTTAGCGCCATTTGAATCGGGCACTGTCTGTCCGTCAACGGTCTCGAACTTATTCGTATTGATTGTGATGTCACCCCGAAACCATGAACCCAGGGCCTGGGTGACAACGACCAAGTACGTGAGTGCGCTCCCCGCTATCGCCGGCACAATTGCACCAATTGCCATCCAAGCAATGCGCGCGACGGCGGACTCTTTGGACTTTTCACTGTCTGATGGGTTCATATTTTGCCTCCCGGCCGATATGCAACTATAACGGGTGGGCAAAATTCGGAAAGCCCCCAACTTGGTTTCGTTGACTGCTAATCTTTACTGGAGGGAAGTTTCAGGTTGGCAAATGGGATAAGCAGCCGACCTAGGGAAATAATCAGCGCAGCCAAGCACAACTTCTGTCTCTGGGTCGCTTGTAGGCATTGCTCGTATTCGGAAACAGCTTTAAATGCTGGCAATTCGAATTTTTCAGGTGTTGCTCCCTTTTTCTTGACGCGCGCTATAACAACTTCGGCTAGTTGCTTTCCGACATCAGGTGATGACCCAACATCATCTCGCTTGGCCAATGGTTTGCCGGCGCCCTGCATATGCTGAACTTGCTGATTTGAGATGATTTGCCCAGCGAGTTGCCAAAGCTGTTCTCGACCTTCGAATTCGGGCCTTAGAGTCACAAGAATCTCAAAAGCTTCCTTAGCCTGAGGATCTTCGTCCATAACGCACCTCCGGGGGCGATATTAGCAAAAGGCCCGGCGTTCAACCGGGCCTTGTTCACGCGCCGAAGGGTAGGGAGGAGGCGTGTTGAACCTCGTCAGTCAGGCTCACGCCTGCAGTTGTATTCCTCGCGAAATCGTTCGGTCATCTTAACCTGGCCGTCGTAGTAGCCGCGAGATTGGCCTTGCTCATAGGCCTCCTTGTAATTTGGGCTCCGGCGTCGCGATAGCTTTGCAACGCGGCGGATAGACTATGCGCCGCACCTACAAGAATGCCGGCATCTACAAAGCCTCCAATCAAAGTCCAGCTGGACTCGGTTGTTTGCTCACTTCTTCATCTTTCTCCTGTGTTGATGTCTAGCGCTCGGTACGCGCGAACGAGGCGGTCTTGCGCCTGACGGCTCGTACAGGTTCTTCACGGGCGGCAGCATCATCGATGGTCGGCGTGCGGATGGAAGCGCTACACGAGCGGAGGAGCCGGGCCATAGCAAGCGCAGCCTGCGTATGAGGCGGGGAGAGACAATAGGCAGTGTCTTTACGGATTCCCCTTCATCGTCAGCTTGTCGCCCTGCACCTGCCAGCTGGCGAGCCGGTTGAGGAAGCTCATGCCGAGCAGACTGACGCGAAGCTGACCGGGCTGCGCCACCAGCGCCTGCACCTGGCGCTCGACGATGTCGCCGACCACGATGCGGTCGATCGTGACGGGAGCTGCGCGGGTGCGGCCGTTCGCGGTGTCCACCGGCAGCGTGTAGGACAAAAGCTCGATCGGCAGACCCGCGGCCTTGGCGGCGTCCTGCGTGAGCACCACCGAGCTCGCGCCGGTGTCGAGCGCCATCGAGACGCGGGTGCCGTTGATCTGCGCGATGACCTGGAAGTCGCCGGCGCGGCCGCGCATGATCTCGACCATCCGGTCGGTCTTTTGCACGGCGCGGCCCGGTACCAGCTCGGCCATCACCCGGTCGCCGATGCCTTTGAGCTCCATGCGATAGGTGTAGCCGAAGGCGAGGATGAAGCCGATCACCACCCAGAACAGCGCGGCCTCGAGCGCCTGCGACAGCCGCTCGCGGAACATCACCAGCACGCCGCTGCCGACCAGCACCACGAGGCCCACGTGATAGGCCAGCCTGCCGAAGTCGTCGGTGTTGATGTTGAACCCCGCGATGGTGTCCTTGTCATGGTTGGCGATCAGCAGGGCCATCGCCAGCACGATGCCGATCAGGACGACCCAGAGGAGACGGCGGCTCACGGCAGAACGGTCCTTATGAATGGTTGGCTGCGCCGGGCCGCGCCGCCATGGCGGCGAGCCGCTCCGGCAGCTCGGCCATGATGCGGCGGCGCTCGCCGTCGCTATAGGCGGTCCAGCGCTCGATCTCGCCGAGCGAGCGCCCGCAGCCGCGGCAAAGCCCGCTCGCCGGATCGACGATGCAGATTTTCTCGCAGGGGCTTTCGATCAAGGCTCGGGTCCGCGGGTGGCTGAATCGGGACCCAACATAGGCCCCGCGAGGCGGAACGCAATCGGTCAAAAAGATTGATTGGATTCGCGGCTCTCTCACCGTCCGTCCAGGCGATGGTGGGGATCGCCTTGCGACGCGACAATTGTTCGACAACGTCCCCGATTCGATGCAAATTCACGGCAGCCTACGTCACCCAAGCAATTTGCAACGCCAAAGAAAACGTCAGGAAACGGGGCGCACGTGTCAGCTATCGTTGAACTGGACCGTAGGTTCATAGAATGGACCGAAGGAAATGATTCCGACCCCGAACTGTCGGCCGTTCTCGGGCGGGCAGGCGATGGCTCTTACAACTGGCCAAGTCTGATTCTGCGACGCCGGGTCGTTGCTCTAGCCGAGGCCGGCAGCGGAAAAACCGAAGAGCTGAAGGAGCAAGCCCGGCGCCAAACGGCAGACGGGAAATTTGCATTCTATGCGACGGTTCAGGATGTTGGACGTCGCGGCCTCAAGGCTGCGCTGACCGCCGGTGATCAGACGCGTTTGACAGCTTGGTACGGCTCCACGGAAGACGCTTGGTTCTTCATCGATTCTGTTGATGAAGCGAAGCTCGATGGCATCAGGCTTGATCAAGCCCTTCGCGAGGTCGCGTCAGGCATCCATGGTCATGAGAACCGTGCCCATGTCGTTCTGTCGGGCCGTTACACCGACTGGGAATTTCGGCGTGACCTGAAACGGTTCGATACGGTGCTACCGATTCTACCGGAAGCTAAAGTGCCCGAGGCGTCGTCGCCGGACGAACTGCTCATCAAAATCCTGCGGCGCGAGCACCAAAAGACTGAAACCGAACGGGCTGTAGAAAAGCCGCTTGTCGTTATCATGCAGCCTCTCGATCCAGATCGGGTCAAACGCTTTGCTGTGGCTCTGGGTGCCCCGGATGTCGATAAATTTGTCTCTGAAATCGAATCCCGGAATCTCTGGCGTTTTGCGCGACGTCCGCGCGACCTTGAATGGATGGTCCAGTATTGGGTCACGCACCATCGGCTCGGTTCTCTGTGCGAAATGATCGAAGCGAGCCTGAAGGCCCGGCTCGCCGAACGCGACGCCGATCGCGCCCGCATCGACAATCTTGATCTTGCGCATGCGAGCCCAGCGATTGAACGGATCGGCGGCGCTCTGGTCTTGGGCCGAGCGCGAACGATCGCTATTCCAGACTCGGAACTTACCAGTGAGATCGACTTGTCGTCGATCAGCCTCGAACAGCTTCTGCCGGATTGGACCCCAGCGAATCGCGAGCGTCTGTTTTCACGTGCCACATTCGACCCAGCAACTTTCGGGCGGGCGCGATTCCACAACGACAACGAAGGTGACGTGAGCGCGTATTTGGCTGCACGATGGTTGCAGCGGCTGCGCGGCATCGAGTTGTCGCGGCAGGGTGTCTTTGATCTGCTTTTTGCCGAGCAGTACGGATTGGACGTGATCAAGCCCTCAATGCGCGAGACGGCGGGCTGGCTCGCAATTTGGGACCCGGATGTCGCGCGTGAGGTGGTCCGCCGTGATACATATATGTTGCTTACGGCAGGCGATCCTGCAAGCCTTCCGTCGTCCCTGCGGTCTTTGCTTCTCACCCGCCTCGCGGACGCTACGCTCGCGGGCGAGCCGATCCCGCTGCTTGACGCAGACGGCATCAGGCGCTTTGCCCGCGCCGACCTTTCCGGTCTCGTTCGATCACTCTGGGACAAGCATAAGTCACACGCCGAAATTCGGAGTCTCGTTCTTCGGCTCACCTGGCTGGGCGAACTCGTCGAATGCGCCGACATAGTCATCGAAGCTGCTTTCGCCACCTACGCCGACAACTTTACGGCCTTGGTCGCCGGGCGCGCCCTCATCGCGATCGGCAATGACGCCGACAAGCGGAAATACGTTTCTCACGTTTTGGCAAATCTCGGGGCGTTACGGCCAGCAGTCGTCTGGTACGCCGTCGAGCATCTTTTTCCCGATCACATGTCAGTCGACGATTTGTTGACGATTGTCGGTTCGGCGGACGTCACCAACACGGATGGTGGGCTGGGATTCGAATACAGCAGCCCGAAGGCCATTGAGCGTCTGTCATCGGCGCGCGAGGTCGAAAAGCTCGTCATCGGGCTTATGGGAATTATTGGCGTTAGCCATAAGGATATCGACAAGGAAGCAACGAAGCGCGAGCGCGCATTTTTTCCTGCCATTAGCGCGGCGGCCGGCCGCCTTCTTGAGCTAGCCAAGGAGAGCGAAGCGCCCAGCGCCGCCATCGATGCCGTCGTCCGGCTGGGAACCGACCGTTATGAGCGGCGTAGTCGAAAGGCGCTAGCAAGCCCCGCAGCAGCGCTAACGAAGACTGCGGCGCGGCGGCGGTTGGCTCTTTGGCGGGCGAGCGAACTGCTTACCGGCCATCCCACGTTGAGGGGGCGCCCGCTCGAATCGATCTGGGAATTGGAAATACTTGGGTTTTCACCGCACTTGCAACTCGACGATTTGGATTGGCTTTTGCGTGCCGACCCATCACACGCAACGGACCGCGAGCGCCGACTTGCTGTCGATGCGGCACTGAAGATCTGGCATGACAATGGGCAATCCGAGGACATGCTAAAGCGCATCAAGGACGCCGTTGCGCCCGATGCCATAATGCAGGCCGCCTTCGATATGAGGCGAGCCACCCGCGTCCCGTCCGCCAACGAACGCGAACTCGAGGAGAAGCACCGCCGCCACGTCGAGGAGCAGGATCGTCTTCAGCAAGAGGAAGACAAGTGGTGGTTCAGCCTTGTGGCGAAACTGCGTGCTGATCCGACCATGTTGCGCGGATTGATTCCAGAAGATGGAAAGTCCGTCGATAGCCGCCTCCATGCACTATGGCACCTTCTCAGTCTCGCTCTCGATCGTGACGGCCGGTATGCCATCGATACCGTTGCGCCCCTGGAACCGATCATCGGGCCGGAGGCGGCGGCGACGTTCAAAGATGCCCTCATTTCACATTGGCGTCATTGGACGCCGCGCCTCCACAGCGAACGGGAGCCGGAAAAGCGGAACATCATTAGCCAAATTGATTGCATGGGCATCGTCGGCGTGACGCTTGAGGCGGTATCCGACAAAAGCTGGGCAACGCGCTTAACCAAGGATGAGGCCAAACGCGCCGTCGCCTACGCCACGATTGAGCTTAATGGATTTCCGTTCTGGATTCGTGACCTAGCAAGCGCCTGGCCGGAGGTCGTCCGCGATTTGCTGATGACCGAGATCGGGGCTGCGCTCGACCACGACGGTGATGCACAACCGCACGAGGTGCTGCAATTTTCGGCGCGTTTCGGGCGGCCGATCTCTAGCTTACTCGCTTCTCCTATGCTCGACGAGCTTCGTCGGCGACCTGATCTCGCCGGCCGCCGGCTTGTGTACGCGCTCGATATCATTGTCGAAGGTCTCTCAGCTGATGATCGTCAGGATTTCTGCACCTTGGCGCTCAGCCGATTTGAAGTAGCGAAAGGCAATGACGGCGTCCTTTATCTCGCAGCCGCCTTCCGCCTTGATCCAGCGCGGGCGGTTCGTGCACTAGACGAGAAACTTGATACGTTAAGCACCGCTAATCAGACACTCTTGGCGCAGGCCATCCTGCCGGAACTGTTCGGCGATGGGTGGTCCCGGAAATCGGAGATTCAGCCCGACCTGCCGTTCCCAATCCTGGAGCGCCTCGTCGAAATTGCATATCGCACTATCCGCGTGAGCGAGGATCACCGTCGTCCCGACGGCGTCGTATTTTCCCCCGACGCACGCGACAATGCAGAGAGCGCCCGCGGCAACGCGTTCCAGATACTCACCAACACACCCGGCCGTCCTACCTATGATGCTCTGCTCCGGCTTGCCCGCAAACGTGATTTTCCAATCGCCGCCGATCGGTTGAGGCTCCTTGCTGCAAAGCGCGCCGCCGAAGATTCTGAATCTCCGCCGTGGTCCGCCGCCAACGTGATCGACTTTGAGCAGACGTCATCAACGACGCCCAACACCACGCGCGATTTGCAGCGCGTGGCGCAAAGTCGGTTGTTCGATATCCAGTACGATCTCCTCAACGGCGACTTCGCACAGGGTAAGACCGTGCAGGCGTTGAGACCCGAACAAGCCGTCCAGAATTGGATCGCGGACCGCTTGCGCACGGCGCAGGGCCGGTCCTATTCGGTGGAACGCGAACCGCATGTCGTCGAAGAGAAAGAGCCGGACGTCCGGCTGCGCGCGAAATCGACGGACGCCAGTCTCCCGATCGAAATCAAGGTGCCCGAAAGCTGGACGCTGCCGCAACTCGAACACGCGCTAAAGAGCCAGTTGTGCGGGCGCTATCTCAGGGCAAGAGATGGTCGCGATGGAATCCTGCTTCTTGTCTATCAGCAACCGCGTGCTCGCGGTTGGAAAAAGAAAAATGGCAAGTCTCTCTCGTTTACCGAGCTTGTAGCCCACCTGAAGTCCCAGGCGAGGGCAATCGCAGTCGGCGGACCCGACGCGCCGCAGCCCGAGATCGCCGTGATCGATGTCTCGAGTTTGGCGAAACGGACGAGCCGGCGAAAGGCGAAGAAGGTAGTCAAGACCGCGGCCAAAACCAAGAAAAAGCCGGCACCCACAGCGTCACGATCTCGCAAAGTGAAGTCGCAGAAAAGGGCAGTGCAGACAAAGACGCGCTCGCATCGAGGGACTCGACGCAAAAAATGAAACTGCTTCACTGGCCCGTGAAATGGGGCCTCTAGTTGGGAGGGAATGAACGGATGGAGTTCGGTTCAATTCCAGCAAAAGAACTCAGCCGCCGATATTGAACAGGGAGCGCCGGTTTTTCTTCGGCGTGTTGAGTTCCTGCGGATGCTGCGGCTGGATCGGCGGCGCGGTCTCCGAGAGCGGCGGCAGCGCGGCCATCACGCGCTCGGGCGGGAAGGTCGCGATCAGCTCGGTGCCGATCCGCACCTTGGACTTCAGCGTGAAGGTGCCGCCGTGCATGTCGACGAGGTTCTTGGCGATCGGCAGACCGAGGCCTGTGCCTTGCTCGGCCGACTTGATGGCGTTGGAGCCCTGGCCGAACGACGACAGCACCACCGGGATTTCCTCCTCAGGGATTCCGGGGCCGGTGTCCTTCACGCTCATGTACTGGCCGCCGGCCGCGGTCCAGCCGACCTTCAGCCAGATCTCGCCGCCCGACGGCGTGAACTTGATCGCGTTCGACAGCAGATTGAGGAACACCTGACGGATCGCGCGCTCGTCGGCCCAGAGTCGCGGCAGGTTCTCCTCGAACACCTCGTGGATGGTGATGCCGCGGTTCTGCGCGCGGAGCTTCAGCAGATGGTGGCAGTCTTCGACCACCACGATGAGCGACACCGGCTCCTCGTTCAGCTCGTAGCGGCCGGCCTCGATGCGCGACAGGTCCAGGATCTCGTTGATCAGGTTGAGCAGGTGCTGGCCCGAGGAGTGGATGTCGGCCGAATACTCCTTGTAGGCCGGCACCGCGTGCGCCCCGAACACCTCAGTCTTCATCACCTCGGAGAAGCCCAGGATGGCGTTGAGCGGCGTGCGCAGCTCGTGGCTCATCTGGGCGAGGAACTGGGACTTGGCGATGTTCGCGCCCTCGGCGCGACGGCGCGCCTCGTCGGAGATCGACTTGGCCTGCTCGAGCTCGCCGATCAGCGCGTCCTTCTCGGCGCGCGCGATCAGCGTGGCGAGCCCCGAAGAGTAGAGGCGATGGGCCAGGAGCGCGAAGTAGAACTGCGCCGCGATCGCCATGATGGCGAGGATGTAGTTGTGCAGGTCGCCCTGCAACGCGAAGTTCAGCGCCACCGCAAAGGTCACCGGCACGGTCGCGGCGAACACCGCGATCGGCAGGCTCGAGGCCAGCATGCTGGAGACCGAGATCACCAGCAGCATCACGAACAGCATGAAGGTCGAGGAGCCCTCGTCCTTACCCACCGGATGGATGAGGTTGTACATCCAGGCGAGGCCGTAGAAGAGGTCGAGCACGATGAAGCGCAGCCGCCAGCGCTTGAGATCGCGGGTGTTGGCGGGCTCGGCCAGGAACTGCCGGCACTTGGTGACGACGATGGCGTGAATGACGAGAACAGCCGCGGTCCAGGCCCCGGCGATCACCGCGCCGGTCCACAGGCTCGACAGGAAGCCCACGGTGCCGATCAGCAGCACCACCACCAGCGACGCCGACAGGCGGTTCTCGGCGAACTGCCGCAGCAGCTCGTAGTCGAAGGCGACCCGGGTGCCGGTGGTCGAGGTCAGCCGTTCGCGTGCGTCGCGGACGCGCTGCGCCGCGAGGCGCCGGCGCTTGGCCAGCGGCTTCTCGCTCGGCATGGGAATTTCAGACGCTTCTGGTACGCTCACGCCACTCAACCACGCCACACTGACAAAAGGTCCCCCACACAGCATCCGGCAAAACCTTAAGAACAAGGTTAAGCGGATCATCAAAAATTTGGTTAGCAGGGAGTAAACGATGAAGCTTTTCGACGGCGGCCGGGCTCCGAACCCGCGGCGGGTGAAGATCTTTCTCGCCGAAAAGGGCCTGATCGTGCCGATGGAGCAGGTCGACCTCGGCCAGATGGCGCACAAGTCGCCGGAATACACCGCGGTCAATCCGATCCAGCAGGTGCCGGCGCTCGAGCTCGATGACGGCACCGTCATCTGCGAGTCGATCTCGATCTGCCGCTATTTCGAGGCGCTGCATCCCGAACCGCCGCTGTTCGGCAAGGGCCCCATCGAGCAGGCGCTGGTCGATATGTGGCAGCGGCGGATGGAATTCCGGCTGCTGCTGCAGGTCGCGCACGTGTTCCGCAACTCGCATCCCGCGATGAAGGAGATGGAGGTGCCGCAAGTGCCGGCCTGGGCGGACGCCAACAAGCCGCGGGTGATGGAGTTTCTGGCGCTGCTCGATCGCGAGCTGAAGGACCGTCGGTTCATCGCCGGCGACCGCTACACGGTGGCGGACATCACCGGCCTCGTCGGCGTCGATTTCATGAAGCCCGCCAAGCTCGCGGTGCCCGACGAGATGACCAACGTCAAGCGCTGGCATGCCGAGGTCTCGGCGCGGCCGAGCGCCAAAGCGTGAAGCGCAAAACCTGGAACGCAAATTTGAACCGTCAGGAGCCGACATGAAGCTCACGGTCATCGGCTGCGGCGACGCGTTCGGATCGGGCGGCCGCTCCAACACCTGCTTCATGGTCGAGGAGGGCGGCTGCACCATCCTGCTCGACTGCGGCGCCTCGGCACCGGTGGCGCTGAAGGCGCGCAACGTCGATCTCAACATGATCGACGGCGTCGTGCTCAGTCACTTGCACGGCGATCATTTCGGCGGGCTGCCGTTCCTGCTGCTCGACTGGCAGTTTCACCAGCGCCGCGAGCGGCCGCTGACCATTGCGGGCCCGCCGGGGACACGCGAACGGCTCGACGCGGCCTGCGAGGTGTTCTTTCCGCGGTCGAGCCAGAATGCCTGGCGCTTTCCGCTTGAGGTCCGCGACCTCGCGCTCGAACAGCGGCACGATGTGCTGGGTTTTGCGGTGAACACCGTCGAGGTCGTGCACCAGTCGGGCGCGCCGTCGACGGCTGTGCGGCTCGAACGGGGCGGAAAGGTATTGGGATATTCCGGCGACACCGAATGGACCGACGCGCTGATCGGGATCGCCAGCGGCGCCGACCTCTTCATCGCGGAGTGCTACGACTACGCGCGCGATCTGACCGGGCACTCGAGCTTTGCCACGATCCGGCGCAAGCGTGAGTTGCTGCGCGCCGGGCGCATCATGCTCACGCATATGAATCCGACCATGCTGCAGCGCACCGCAGAGGCTGCGGCTGAAGGCTTTCTGGTCGCCGAGGACGGGCTGACGATGACAATATGACGACAGGCCAAAGCCCTTGGCATTGCTGCTGAACGGCCATTCAGCCGCAATTGCGCTACAGTCGGATACGATTCTTGTTATCAAAGCGGCGACGAAGGCCCGTCGGGTCTTAGCCTGCAAGTTCTTGGCTGCAAGTTCTTGGCCTGCAGGGTCTTGGAGGGGTTTCATGCTACGTCGAATTTTCCTGCTCGCGCTCGGCGCGATGGCTTTGGCCTGCGCGGCGATCATGCCGGCTGCGGCCCAGCAGACCGAGCCGCGTATTGCCTTCGTGGTCGGCAATTCTGCCTACGGTCCGGGACCGATCCCGACCGCGCTGAACGATGCGGGCCTGGTCGCCGAGGCGCTGCGCAGCATCGGCTTCGAGGTGGTCGAAGGCGCCGATCTCAACCAGCCCGATCTGGTGAAGAGCTTCCGCGACTTCCTCGGCAAGGTGCAGTCCGCGGGTCCTGACACGATCGCGGTTGTCTATTACTCCGGGCATGCGATTCCGTTCGAGGGCGACAACTTCCTGCTCGGCGTCGATGCGCGGCTTGCGCGCGACAGCGACATCCCGATCGAGGGCGTTCGGCTGTCGGATCTGCTTCGCCCGCTCGCCGGCACGCCGGCCCGCGCCAAGGTGATGATCATCGACGCGGCGCGGCAGTCGCCGTTCCAGATGCAGGAGAGGGCGCCGGGCCTCGAAGCGGTCGAGCCGCCGCAGGGCATGCTGATCGCGTTCTCATCGGCGCCCGGCACCGTCGCGCCGGACCGGCCAGGCGATTACGGCGCCTATGCCACCGCGATCGCCGAGATGCTGCGCGCGCCCGGCACCGATCTCGACGTGGCCTTCACGCATATCCGCAGCCGCACGCATCTCGCGACCGAAGGCCAGCAGACGCCGTGGCATCTGTCGGCGATCGGCGAGCAGATCGAGCTGGTGCCGGCGGACGCCGCGCAGACCGCGGGGATCGCAGCGCCGCCGCCGCCGCGTCCGGCGCGCGCCATGCGCGAGGTCGAGCCCGACGAGGCCTATTCGCAGGCCATCGAGATGGACACGCTCGACGGCTATGTCGGTTTCGTCGAGGCCTATCCGCAGCATCCGTATTCGGAGCGCGTCTGGGCGATGATCCGCGCGCGCCGCGAGGCGCTCGCCTGGATGCGCGCGCTGCAATACAACTCGCCGCAGGCCTATTGGAGCTATTTGCGGCGTTATCCGACCGGGCTTTATTTCTACGACGCGCAGAGCCGGCTGCGCCGGCTGAACGCGCCGCTCAATCCGCCGGTGGGCTTCGCCGTGATGAACTTCGACGGCGTGCCGATGGCGCTGGTCGACGAGCCGCGCGACTACCGCGATGTCTATCGCGTCGGTCCGCCGCCGCCGCGCATTCTCTACCGGCAGCCGCCGCCGGCGTTCCTGGTGAGCCTGCCGCCGCCGCGGCGGATGGACCGCGGCGTGCGGATTCTGCCGGCGCTCGGCACTACGATGATTCCTGCGATCGCGCGGCTGACGCCGGCGCCGCGCCGCGACGGCCCGCCCGGCGCGGGACGTCCGAGCTCCGGCGGATGGCCGGGCGGCTTTGCGGCGCGGCCGCAGATCACGACGAATCCTCCGCCCGGTGCGATCCGGCCGCCGGGCGGCTGGCGTCCGGGCAGCGGACCGGCTGTGACGACGACTCCGCCGCAGCCGGGCACGTCCGCTCCGAGCGCCGCGATCGCGCCGAGCACGGTGACGCCCAACACGCCGCCGAACGTTCGCGGCCGTCCGCCGGGCTGGGGACCTGGACAGACGAACGCACCCGGCGCGGGAACACCGGGCACGCCGCGCACGTATCCGCAGCGCGGCGTCAATCCGAACGCGGCCGTGGCGCCGAGCGCGGTGACGCCGAACGCCGCTGCGCCGAATACGGTCTCGCCTGCGCCATCGACGACACCGGCCAATCCGCAGATCCGGCGCAACAACTGGCAGGGCGGCACTGCGACCCGCACGCCGCCGCAGACTGCGCCGCAGGTGAATGCACCATCGGTGCCGCCGCAGGTCCGCACGCCGCCGCCCGCTGCAGTGGCGAGGCCCACTCCGCCGCAGGCGCCCGTGGTGCGAGCCGCGCCGCCACCACCACCGCAGCCCCAGCGCGCTGCACCGCCGCCTCCGCCGCCGCAGCGGCAAGCCGCGCCGGCTCCGCCGCCGCCACGGCCCGCAGCACCGCCGCCGGCAGCGGCTGCCAAGCCGCCGGCCTGTCCGCCCGGGAAATCCTTCGTCAACGGCGCTTGTCGATAAGGCGCCTGCCGATAAAGCGAAACGCCGCGCTGGAGACATCCGGCGCGGCGTTTTTCTTTGAGCATTCGCTTATCGTTTCGAGGGATGCTTCTCGACCGGCGATCCTGACGGCAGGTCGTACTGTCCCGACGGCAGGCCGTCGAAGAAGTCCAGCACCTCCGAGGTCTTCACCACGTCGGCATACTTGGCGTTCATGTCGCACAGGTTGATGGCGTGGCTCGCCTGCGAGCGGTCGAAGCAGCCTTCCTCGGCGAGCGAGATGCGGTAGTTGAGGCTGAAGGCGTCGAGCACGGTGGCGCGCACGCAGCCCGACGTCGTCGTGCCGGTGACGATCACGCTGTCGCAGCCGAGCAGCGTCAGATAGCTCGCCATGTTGGTGCCGAAGAAGCCCGACGGCTTCTGCTTGTAGATCACGATGTCCTTTGCGCCCGGCGCGATCTCGGCAACGATCTCGTTGCCGTCGACATTGGTCTGCGGCCGCGAGTCGTTGTCTTCCTTGGAGCGGCTGTTCTTCCAGCTCCAGCTGCCCGAGTCCCAGTTGTCCTCGCGCCGCACGCCGGTGGTGTAGATCACCGGGATGCCCTTGGCGCGTGCCTTCTCGATCAGCGATTTGAGATAAGGCATCGCCACCCAGGCGTCTTCGCCGCACGAATTGCGCCAGCGCTTGATCGACTCGAGGATCGGCATCGGCCGCTCGTCGCAGAACGCGTAGTTGACGTCGATGATGAGCAGCGCCGGCCGCTTGCCGAAGCCCTGACGCGCGCCGTAGCCGGAGGTGCCGAACACGGCCTTGTCGCGTTCGGTGAGGAACTGGTTCCAGATCGGTTCGGACATTGTGATTTCTCCCGAATGAGTGCTGCCGAAAACCTAGCCGAACTACAGGCTCGCGCGAATGCTTTCGACGAAGCTCATATCGAAGATTTCCTCATACTTGACGTCCGTTTTGAGAATACCTGCCTCCATCACCACGGATTTGCCGGTGTCCCAGGCGGCGCGGCTGACCATGCCGTCCTTGCTCCACATCTCGTCCGCGAAGGAGCGGTCGAGCGTCGCTGACAGGTCGTCGAGCGGCATGGTCGGGAACTGCTTCTTGGCGATCTCGGCGGACTCTTTCTGGTTCGCATAGAGGAACTTCAAGCCCTTCACCATGCCGCGCACGAAGCCGCGCACCACCTCCGGCTCCTTCTGGATCGAGTCGAGGCGGACGTTGATGGTCGAATAGGAGTAGGGGCCGAGCTCCTTTGGCACGTTGTAGAACGGCTCGCTCCAGATGTTCTGCTTGACGCCCTGGGTGATGAACGGTTCGGTCGAGCAGCCGATCTGGGCGCGCTTGCCCTTGACCGCGACGTGGATCGCCGAGTTGGCGGTCTCGATCAGAGTGACGTCGCTCTTGGCGTCGAGGCCCCATTTTTTCAGGAGATAGCGCGTGATCGAGTTCGGCGTGCCGCCGAAACCGCCGGTCGCGACCGCCTTGCCTTTGACGAAGCTCGCGAAGTCACGGCCGTTCGGCGCAAGACCTTTCTCGGCGCAGAAGTAGACGTTGCCGCGATCGACGCAGTTCACGACACAGCGCAACTCGGCGCCCTTGGCCTTGGCGAAGGCGTTGTGCTCCGGTCCGCCGATGAAGGCGAAGGCCTGGCCCGACAGCACCGCGTTGGTGTGGCCGGCGCCGGTCTCGATGGTGACGATCTTCACGTTGATGTCGGCTTCGGCGAAATAGTCCTTCGCCATGGCGATGTACATCGGCAGATAGCCGGTCGAATGCACCGGCTCCGCGACCAGGAGTTCATGCTTGGCGGCACGCGCGATGTAGGGGCTGGCCACGAGAGCGGCGCCAGCCGCCGCGGTGGTGCCGAGAAATTTGCGTCGATCCATACGAGCCTCCGTTTGAACTATTGCCGCGTGCCTTTGCGCAAGATGTTTTCGATCCACGACACCACAACGTACATGAGTACCGCCAGCACCGAGAGCACGAAAACCGCAACCCAGACCAGCGCGATCTCGTAGGTGGAGCCTGCGTAGAAAATGGTGCGGCCGAGACCATGCTGCGACGCGATGAACTCGCCGACGATCGCGCCGGTGAGCGCGAGCCCGATGTTGATGCGCAGCGTCGAGATGATCCAGGGCAGGCAGAACGGCATCACGAGCTTGCGGAACACCTGCCAGCGGCTGGCGCCGAGCGAATAGAACAGCTTCTCGCTGTCGGGATCGAGCGCCTTGACGCCGGCATAGGCGGTGAGCGTCGAGACCACGATGGTCAGCGCGACCGCGATGACGACCTTCGAAGCGAGCCCTAAGCCGAACACCAGGATCACGAGCGGGGCGAGCGCGAGCTTCGGGATCGACTCCATGCAGATGATGTAGGGCTGCGCGATGGCCGCATAGTTGCGCGACCACCAGAACGACAGGCCGAGCAGCGAGCCTGCGGTGGTGCCGATGATGAAGCCGATGATGGTCGAGCGGAAGGTGAAGCCGATGTCGGTCCAGGCGTCGCCCTCGGTGAAGAAGATCACGAAGGTGCGCCAGATGGCGGAAGGCTGCGACCAGAAGAAGCCGTCGATGACGCCTGCGCGCGCGCCGATCTCCCACAGCGCGATGATGCCGACCAGGATGCCGACCTGACATGCGATGATGGCCCAGGACGGCCAGTCCTTCTGCACCGGCAGACGGCGAACGGGGCGGGGAGACTTTGTCGGAGCAGGCTTTGCTTCGGGCCGTGTGACGCCTGCGACGCGGGAGGTATCCTGGATCGTCATGTCAGGCGGCCTCCAACGCTGGCGCGGCGGTGTGGAGAAGCTTCAGGCAGCGCTCCTTGACGGCGACGAACTCCGGCGTGAGCGTGATGCTGCGCGGGCGCGGGCGCGGACTGTCGAGCGTGATGGTTTCGAGGATGCGGCCGGGCCGCGTGCCCATCACGTGGATCTCGTCGGACAGATAGATCGCTTCCTCGACGTCGTGGGTGACGAACACCACGGTCTTGCGGAAGTCGCTCCAGAGCTGCATCAGCCATTCCTGCATCTGCGACTTGGTCTGCGCATCGAGCGCACCGAACGGCTCGTCGAGCAGGATCACGTCGGTGTCGAACAACAGCGTGCGCAGCAGTGCCGCGCGCTGGCGCATGCCGCCCGACAGCGAGTTCGGATAGAGATGCTCGAAGCCGGCGAGGCCGTATTTCTGCAGGAGCGGCAGCGCTCGCTCGCGCGCCTCCTTCAGCGGCTTGCCCTGGATCTCCATGCCGAGGATCACGTTGTCGAGCACCGTGCGCCACGGCAGCAGCATATCCTTCTGCAGCATGTAGCCAACGCGGCCGATGGTGCCGGTGGCATTCTCGCCGTCGATCAGCACGCGGCCTTCGGTCGGCTCCAGCAGACCGGCGATGACATTGAACAGCGTGCTCTTGCCGCAGCCGGACGGCCCGACCAGGCTGACGAAGCGCCCGGTTTCGATTTCGAGATCGATCGGTTCGACCGCGCGGAACGTTCCGCCCGGCGTCGTGAACGCCATGCCGACGTGATCGAGGTGCAATTTCACAGGCATCCGCCGCCTCCATCGCAGCGCGCCTGCCGGCGAAAGAGGAAAACTGTTTCCCGGTCTGAACTCGCGCCAGCAAGCGGCTGGCGCGTTGTTCGGACGGAATTTCTCCACCAAGCCTTGAGCGCGCGCGTCAAGGCTAATGCATCGGATGTGCCAAGTCGATTGGTGCAGAAAATCAGCACTTTAACTGCGCTGATCCGCCGCGCTTGAGCAACGCGTGGCGCAAAATGCAGCAGGGCCAGCCTCGAATGCTGCGCAAGGCGCGCCGACGTTCCGGTATTGGAAACGGCGAACATCAGATCCGCCAGCGCCGTCGCCGCCGTGCGGCGCCGGTGCGCTTGAGGTCGCGCTTGCCCATGGGTGGCACGGCCGCACAGATGCAACGTCCGCCGCCCGCGGCGCATCTCCTGAAGCGGCGGCATCGGTGGTCGCCACAGCCGCCGTAGAGCGTCTTCTTCCGCACGACCTCGCGCCGCCGCAGATCGTCGATCATGCCGTCAAGCTCCGCGTCGCTCAGCGCATCGACATCGGCCGGCATCTTCCATTCCGTTGCGTTTCGTTTGAACACGTCCGTCTCTCCGTCTTGTGTTGAGGGCGCGCGCTCTCGCTCGCGGCGCAGATGCGCGCGTTGTCAGCTCCGTTCGATCCTGGTCCCGAGCTTTGCTCGGGTCTTTGGCCCCCCTGAGGGGGCGGAGCGCCGACGGCGCTGGGTCACCTGGGCACCTTGTGAGGTGCCCGCGTGCCGTTTGACGGGCACGCGCGCCTGTTTCGGCGCTCCACCTGTGGCGTCTCTCGTCCCGGGACCGCTCTTCCGGGCGCGGGCGGACGAGCACAACCTCGCCCCTATCCAGGCAGCATTTCCGCCGCCTTTCAGCCCGTCCACGTCCAGCCCTTAAAGGGCAGCCCCCATCTCGCGATGGGCGCGGGCGGTGTCCGAGACGACCCGGAGCCCTGTGCTGCGTCTGCACAGAAAACCGGGCGCCACACCTTGCTCCGCCAACGGTTCGCCCCCGGAGGCGCCCTCAGTTGAGCAAGACAGGCGCGACGATAAGCGAGGAATAGGGGCCGTCAATTTTAATTCTGAGTTTGCAAGCTCTATCAACATTGGGCGGGGGGCTGGAAACCGTCCTCTTTCCTCAAAGACCGTCCTTCCCAATACGACGTCCGCCCAAAACGTTGCGCAAGGTGTCACCATCGAGATGCCGACCACCTGAGCCGATGACATGACGGCCGGCGCCGAGGGCTTCCGTCTGCCTCAGCGCGTCGGCCTTACGATCGTGCTGTAGCCCGAGCCTGGCGGAGAGCGAGGCCCGGGCCGCACGCCCTGGAATTTTGCGATCGTGACTTCCTTGAGCAGGGATTCGAGCGGAGTCCAAAGGTCGCGGCCGGGATCGTGGCCGCCGACGGATTGAAGGAGGATGGTCGTGTCGAAGAACACGCAGCTGTCCGTGAGATGGACGACCAGCAGTTCGCGCTCCTGTCCGGCAAGGAGATCGGCGGCGGTGTTCTTGCCGTCTTGAGCAACCAGTCGATAAAGCAGCGCATATCCGCTGAGCGCCCCGAGCGTTATTCCTTCACGCGAGCCGGTGTGATCCAGGTGTTCCTGGCCAAGTGCGACGGAGGGATAGCCAAACCACTCCTTCCGTTGTGCGGCGCGTTCCGCTGCGGTGGCCGGTTGGGACGCAAGCTCAGCCGTGTGGAAATCGTACAGACCGTGCCATGGCTTTCCGGAAGCGCAAGCTTCACAAACAAGCTGCCCCGGTGCGTGATAGCCATAAGGACGGTTTCGCCAGTTCGGCCCGGATGCGGTCAGGATATAGGTCGACGTCTCGTTCTGTTGCTCGACCCGGACATAGCCGAAGCCCCACTCCGCGAGTTTGCAGGCGCGATCCTGCGCAAGCGCTCCGCCTTGGACGGTCGCCAGCAACGCAGCGGCGCAGACGAGCTTGATGACGCTCATCCAACAACCTGGAGGACGTTAGCGACCTCTGGACCGCGCCGCATTGCGAACGTCGCTCGGCGTGCAGCCGAAGCGCTGCCGGAACAGCCTGTTGAAATGCGACACGTCGGTGAAGCCGCAGTCATAGGCGATCGTGCTGATCGGCATATTGGCGGGCGCGCGGCGGCGCAAGGCCTTGTAGGCGGTGGCGAGCCGCTGCTCGATGACGTAGCCCGTGAAGGTGGAGCCGCTTTCCTCGAACAGCCGCTGCACGTAGCGGGCGCTTACGCCGTAGCGCGCGGCGACGGTGTGCACCGACAGATCCGCATTGCTGCAGATCTTGCGGATGTCGTCCTTCATGGCGCGCAAGCGGGCGGCAGCATATGCGCGCAAGCCGCTGTCCTGCGCGGTGTCACGCGTGGCGCCGAGCGCCAGCGCGGCGAGATCGTAAATGTGGTCGGCGATCGTGTCGGCGATCTCAAGCGAGCCCGGCGCGGTCTCATCACGGACCAGCCGCAGATAGCTCACCAGCAGCCGCAGCGCCTCCGCTTGATGCGGAACGACTCTCCGTGTCGCCTGATCGATATCCTTGACGCGTGACACCAGCGCCGCGCGCGGCAGCAGGAGGCCGAGGTGGTTGCTGCTGATCAGGAGGGCGGCGGCGTCGGTGAGGATCGGGATGCCGTCGCCGGTATCGAGCGCGACATCCCGGCCGTGTTGTGACATCGCGGCCTTGGGGCCGAAATTGACAACGAGCCCGATCGAGTCGTCGCCGGCCGCTGCCATCGCTCTGGTGCGATCGAAACGCGCGGCGGAGCCGCTGCAAAGCGCCGTTCGCACGCCGGGCAGGGCCTGCAGGGTCGCTTCGGCATGGAAGGTCTCGTCAGGCGACAGCGGCTCGATATCGACCGACACCAATGTGCGGCCGAACTCTTCACGCCAGCGCGCGAGCCGCTCCCGCTCGGGTAACTCCCAAGTCGAAAATCGAACCGGTGCAAAATCGGCGGTCGCAGTCATGCGGCGGCCTGTCTTCCAAATAATTCACGTAATCGTACTGGAGGTTTTCCGAAGGTTGCAATTGGGAACTGCTCCCCTCGTTGAGTTCCATGGGGAACGGGCCCCATCGCGGGTGGACGCAGGTATGATGGAACCTCCGCTTGCCGGCGCACGGCGTGCCGGCTCACCGGCTTGCTGCGTTGGCGCCTTGGACGGCTACGCGTCCCTGGAGCGCGCCATATTGCGCACTTCGGAGGGCGTGCAGCCGAAGCGCTGCCGGAACAGCCTGTTGAAGTGCGACACGTCGGTAAAGCCGCAGTCATAGGCGATCGTGCTGACCGGTACTTTGGCCGGCGCACGGCGGCGCAAGGCTTTATAGGCGGCCGCGAGCCGTTGCCCGGCGACGTAACCGGTGAAGGTCGAGCCGCTTTCTTCGAAGACCCGCTGCACGTAGCGGGCGCTCACGCCGTGTCGCGCCGCGATGGTGTGCACCGACAGGTCCGGACTGCCGCAGAGTTTGCGGATGTCGTCCTTCATGGCGCGCAAGCGGGCGGCTGACACGCCGCGCGTCCGCGCGAACTCGGCCGCGTCGCGCGTTGCGCCGAGCGTGAGCGCAAGCAGATCGCAGATGTGATCGGTGAAGGTCATCTGCAACTCGGGACTCGCGGCGAGGTGGTCCTCCTGCCCAAGCTCCAGATAACGCATCAGCATCCGCAGCGCCGGATTTGAAGCGGGGACCCGGCGCATGAACAGCGCGCCGAGATCGGGCACGAGCGGCGCGAGCGTAGCTCTCGGTACGCTGAACACCGTGTAGCGGCATTCGTCGGGCAACGTCAGCGCGCCGACGTCGCCGTTGCTCAGGAGCACGCAGTCGCCGGGATGCAGCTCCTCGCTGCGGCCGAGCTGCGACGCATCCCACCGGCCGTCCGTCACGCCGCCGAAACAGATGTCGTCGTTGGTGATCAGGCTCTTCGAGTTGCACTGATGAACCGGCGATGTCGAGGCGCGGATCAGGCCGAGATCGGCAAAACGAAAAAGCGATGCGCTGGCGTGGAAGCCGTCCGGGGACTGGGGCGCAATGTCGATGTTCAGAAGCGTCCGGCCGAAGGCTTCGCGCCAGGCCGAGACGCGCTCGTGCTCCCGGTAGGCGTCCGTTGAGAAGTGAAACGCTTGCGGTCTGCCAGGACTGTCCTGACCAGGATGTGTCATTTTGAATATCGATATGGTCGCAAAATAGGTCGCCCACGGATGATGATAGGTCCGGGGTCGGGCGGTCGCAATCCGCAAATGCGCGTGTCGCTGCAATCCAAGACCGCAGCACTGTTTGCGTGCAGACTGCCTCTTTATTTTCGTCTGTGATTTCAACAGGCAGATTGTCGGAAACGGGCAATGCGGGGACCCACCCTCAACTGTGAAGCGCCGCATATTTCTTCGGCGCGCAATCTGCAAAGCATGCGCCGGGGGCTGAGCCGTGCCGCTGCATTGTTGCGGCGCGAATTCATCCGTCCGGAAATTTCTGTGCCGCCGCTGTGCCCGGCGCGGCGAGAGATTCCATGAACTAGGGGACGAGGTTTTTCGCAATGGCCCAATCGACCACGCACATCGGTCTTCCCTCCGGAGCCGTGATCCTCGATCTGGCGGACAATACCTCCGTCGTGTCCTACGTCATCACGACGGGCGGCACCGACAATCTCTACACCATGAATTTGAGCACGAGGGTGTCGACGCTGGTCGCTTCGGCGACCTCCGACAACGGCGGCAACGGTTACTTCGATGAAGGAAATGGCATCGCCGGCGGCCAACTGTCCGCCAATGGGCAGTTCATCTTTTTCACTACGGGCCAAAAACCCGGCGGATTGACCCCGGGCAATGACGGCACTCAACTGAACGTGAAAGATTTGCAGTCAGGCGCGCCGCCCACGAACATCACGTCGGTGGCGACTTCGTTTCTGCCTCCCAATATCGCCGGTCCCCACTACGGTCAGGATGGCTATATTGATCACTGGTATTTGGGAAATGCGTCGAACTACAGTTCCGGCCCGATCTCAGACGACGGCCATACCGTCGCCTTCGGCGTGTCCTTCACCGACTTCGACGACTCTCACCAGGATTTCGACGGCGGAGTCATTGTCGATCTCGTCACGGGAGCGGTGAAAACAATTTCGGGTGGCGATGATGTCGACGGCGGTTCTTTGACGCCCGACGGCAAATACCTGACCTATAGCAGCAGCCCTGTCAGTTTTGTCGTCGATGTCGCTGCTGCCGACAGGCATCGTACCGGTGGCGTTAGCGCCGATACCTCCGACAACGGCCGGTACACGGTTTACTCGAGCTCTGTCACCCAAGAGGTTCACATCCACGACTATACGAAGCCCGGAGCAACCGGGGTTCTGGTCGATCGGATCGTTTCCACAAACGCACAAGGAGAGTCGGCGAACGCCGGGGCCGGCCTGGCTGGATTGTCCGGCGACGGCCGCCACCTTGTCTTCAGCAGCGCCGCGACCAACCTGGTGCCGAACGACACGGACGGCGACGTGGACCTGTTCGAGAAGGATCTCGACACCGGAGCGATCAGGCGGGTGGACGGGCCCGGCACATTCATCGGGGTCTCATACGACGGCACGCAGACGTATTTCGACGACGGCACCGGCGTCACGGTCGTCACGTTTTCGCCGCCGACGCTGACCCTCGATCCGATCGCCGGCGACAATTACATCAACGCCCGCGAAGGCACCAAGGTGCTGGTGATGGGCACGTCGGACGCGATCGGCCGGCTCGTCACCATCAACGTGCCGAGTGTGGGTTCCGCATTTGCGACGGTGGATCAGAACGGCAACTGGGCCGCCGTGCTCGATACGACCGGCGCGGGCGATGGTTTCGCGAACGTCCATGTCAGCGTCACCGACGCGTTCGGCCTGCACAACGCACTCGACCGCTCGATCATCATCGACCGCACGCCGCCCGCGGCGCTCAATGTCGCCTCGGTCGCCGGCGACAACATCATCAACGCGGCGGAAGCCGCCCATGCGGTCGTTGCCGGCTCGGTTCTGAATCTGAGCCCGACCGTCCCCAACAGCACCGAAGCCGCCAAGATCGTCATCACCATCGACGACGGGCCGAGCTCGACATTCCTGACCCAAGGCGCACCGTTTGTGGTGCCGAGCCCGTTCGGCTTCGCGATCAACGCGGCAGGCGTCAGCGACGGGCTGCACACCATCCGCATCACTGCGGTCGACAATGCCGGCAACTTCACGTCGGTGACGAAGCAGGTCACGATCGACAAGACGCCGCCGACGCTTGCCATCACGTCGGTGTCCGGCGACGACGTGGTGAGCTCGGGCGAGGCCGGCACGCCGCAGGGCGTGCACGGCACCTCGGACGCGATCGGGCGGACCGTGACGGTCTCGCTCGACGGCGTCGCGGTGGACCATGCCGTGGTGCAATCGGACGGCAGCTGGGTCTCGATCGTCGATTTCTCCTCAGCGATTACCGGCAACCACACCATCACAGCGGCAGTGTCGGACGCCGCCGGAAACGCGGCGGAAAGCAATTCCGACGTGCTGGTCGACCGCGGCTTTGCTTTTACGCGCCTCTCGGTCGGGCCGAATGGCGAGCAGAGCGACGGGGCGGGCGGCATCGCCGGTCTGGGGTTCCCGAGCCTCTCGGCCGACGGCACCAAGCTCGTTTTCACCGGGCAAAATTTCAACCTGATGTCGACGGCGACCGGCTCGTTCGGTCTGCAGGTTTACGTCAAGGATCTGGTCACCGGCGAAATCTCGTTCGTAACGCCGGATCCGTCAATGAACAGCCAGTTCGGCGCGATCTCGCCCGACGGCGACCAGGTCGTCTTCATCAGCGATGAAGCTCTCGATCCGAACGCCCCGTGGTTCGTCCAAAACCACGCTTACAATGGATCGGGCTATTTCACCTATGTCGTGAATCTCGACGACGGCATTCCGCATATCCGCGTGTTCGACAGCCAGGTGCCTGACACCTACGATCCCGGTTTCACGACGGTTCAGTCGCTCCCGATCTATCCGCTGTCGATTTCGAGCAACGGCCTCGACACGGTCATGATCCAGAGCGGAACTGGTTTTCCTGACCATGTCGAGCTGATCATCTATGTGGCGATCGACGACTCCAACGTGGTGCTCAACGGACCCGACGGCGTAACGGGCGCCCTCACGGAGATATACCCGACGTTTCCATCGGGCGGCTACTCGCTCTTCCAGGCGTCTGCTCCGCTGCTTTCCGCCGATGGCTCGGTCGTTGCGTTCCAGGGACGGTTCGACGCCGATCAGCCTCACGGCAGCGTGCCATACATAGGCACCCAAATCTTCGCCGGCACTTGGTCCGGCAACCAGCAGACCATCGCTCTCGCCTCGTGTACCGCCGACGGCACGCCGATGCCTTATGGCGCTATCGATCCAGCGCTGTCGGCCGATGGAAAATTCGTCGCCTTCTGGGGCTTTGGCGCTGACGGCTCACCGCAGGTTTACGTCAAAGACCTGACGACCGGCGCATTGAATATTGCCTCGTCCGACGTGGAGGGAAATCAAGGGTCCGCGAATGCGAGCGACGGTCTTGGCGCCGGGCCCAATACCATCGCCATCTCCGGCGACGGCCGCTACGTGGCGTTCACCAGCGACGCCGTTTTGACGCCAGACGAAGAATTCTTCAGCAATACACCTGACCTGTTCGTGAAGGATATGGTCACCGGTGCGATCCAGCGTGTGCCAGTGCCGGCGGGTGCGCTGGACAACGGCCTCACCACGCAGCTCGCGATGACGGCCGATGGGCAGTACATCGTGTTCACCACCAACGCTGCGCTCGATCAGAACGACACCAATGGTGTCACGGACATCTACGGCATCTCGCTCGCCGCGCTCAACAACCCGCCGCCAGAGATTGCGATCAATCCTCTCGCCGGCACTGATCGCCTCGGGCTCGCCGACATCTCCAACCATGTGATCGTCAGCGGCACGTCCGACGCGATCGGCGGCACCGTGACGCTGTCGCTCGACGGCACGGCGCTGCCCGGCGTGGTGGTTGCTGCCGACGGCACCTGGTCCACCACGATCAACGCGACCTTGCTCGCCGACGGCAGTCATCGCCTGCAGGCCCGCGTCACGGACCACGGCGCGACCGGCGCCGACGGCGACCGCTTCACCATCGACCGCGTTGCGCCGACGGTCGTGCTCACGTCGGACAAGACGCACCTCGCCGTGGGCGAGCACGCGACCATCACGGCGACCTTCAGCGAAGGCATCAGCAACCTTGGCTCCAGCTTCTTCACGGTCCATGGCGGCACGCTCGGCCCGCTGACCTTCGGCAACGATCACACCGTGACGGCGGTGTTCACGCCGACGGCCGGCGCAGACTTCTTCAGCATCACCGCCAACCCGAGCTCGGTCTCCGACTTCGCCGGCAATCATGGCGCGGCCAAGCCGGTCACGATGACGGTCGGGCTTGCGCTCGACGGCTATCTGTCCGGCAGCCTGGTGTTCATGGATGCCAACGGCAACGGCGTCTATGACGACGGCGAGGCGGCAACGACCACGGACGAGACCGGCCATTTCGTGCTGAGCGGCGGCTCCGGACCGCTGGTGCTGGTGGGCGGCGTCGACATCGCGACCGGTCTGCCGTTCAACGGCGTGCTCCTGGCGCCGGAGGGGTTCACGACGATCACGCCGCTGACCACGCTCGCCCATTATGTGCAGCAGGAAACCGGCGGCGACACCAATTCGCTGGTGCAGCTCGTCAACGCGCTCGCCCATGCCTCCGGCGTCGGCGATCTCGAGGACGTCGTCGCCAGCGCCAACCTCGGCGATGCCGACGCGCAGCACTATCTGCTGGCCGGTGTGCAACTGGCCGATGCGGCGGCGTTGATGAGCTCAGCGCTGGCGGGCGTCAGCGGCAAGCCCTTCGCCGAAGTCTATGCCGACGTCATGCAGGGCCTCGCGCACGCGATCGTGACCCATGGCGCCAGCACCGACCTGCTGCAGCAGGTGCCGGCCACCATGTCGGACCTCGCCCAGGACTACGGCCTCGATCCCGCGATCGCGCAAAACGTCATCGAGACGACCAACACCATCATCCAGAACATCGCCGATGCGGCCGCCGACATCCCGTTCGGGACGGACGGCGCGGCGTTCCTGGAGCAGCTCTACGCGATTGCCCGCGTGGCCCAGGGTGCGGCGTCCGACGCGGTCGGCAATCCGGAGGTGCAGGAGGACGATCCATTCGGCACCGCTGCTGCGGGCTTCACCGGCGACGCGCTGCAGAACGCGATCGAGGCGGCGGCGCCGGCTGCGCCTTCGCCGATCGCGCTGACGGCGGCGAACACCGCATACACGCAGGATTTCGACGCGCTGAACTTCTCCGGCGCCTCCAGCCACCAGTTGGACCTGCAGGGCTGGCTGCTGCACGAGACCGGCGGCGGATCGCGCGACGATGAACGGTATCAGCTCGACACCGGCGCCGGCAGCGCAGGGGACACCTACGCTTACGGTTCGGACGGCTCCTCCGACCGTGCTCTCGGCTCGCTGCGCTCCGACACGCTGAGCTCGACCTTTGGCGCGGCGTTCGTCAACAACACCGGCGACACGATCAGCTCGCTCGACATTTCTTATGTCGGCGAGCAGTGGCGGCTCGGCGCCGCCGGCCGCGCGGATGGCCTGACGTTCGAGTACAGCCTCGACGCCACCGACCTGACCACCGGCACCTGGACCCATGTGCAGGCCCTGGACTTCTCCGCACTGCAGACTGGCGTGCAGGTCGGGGCGACCGACGGCAACGCGTCGGGGTTCAATGCCAGTGTCGCGGCGACCATCGCCGGGCTGAACGTCGCCAACGGCGCAACCGTGTTCATCCGCTGGACCGATACCGACGCCGACGGCGACGACGATGGGCTTGCGGTCGACAACTTCGCGCTGACCGCGCACACCGTCGACACGACGGCGCCAACCGTCGAGGTCGATCAGGACGCCTTGCAGGACGATCCGGCCGGTACTGGACCCATCGTGTTCTCGGTGACGTTCAGCGAGGACGTCACCGGCTTCGATGCGAGCGACCTCGACTTTTCGGGTTCGACCGTGGGCGGCTCGCTGGCTGCGGCCATCTCGGCCGGTCCGACGTCGAATTCCTACGTGGTGTCGGTGACCGGCATGACCGGCACCGGCGATCTGACGCTCAAGGTCAAAGCCGGCGCCGCGGCCGACGCGGCCGGCAACCAGAGCCTGGCGTCGACCTCGATCGACAACACGGTCACCTATGGCATCCCGGTCGACGCGACGCCGCCCGAGGTCACCATCAACCAGGCCGACGGCCAGGCCGATCCGGCCGGCTTTGGGTTCATCGCCTTCACCGTCACGTTCAGCGAGGCGGTCACCGGCTTCACGGGCGCCGACATCGATCTGTCGGCCTCCACGGCCGCCGGCAGCCTGGTCGCGGCTGTGACCGGCGGCCCGACGCAATACACCGTCATTGTCAGCGGCATGACCGGCCCCGGCGACGTCATCGCCAAGGTCCCGGCCGGCGGCGCGATCGACGCGGCCGGCAATTCCAACCACGCTTCGACCTCGACCGACAATGTCGTCACGATCCCGGTCGACGGCATTCCGTTCGCATTGTCCGATCACTATGCGGTGGCCGAAGGCGGCAGCAGGACCGTGTCGGGGCCAGGCGTGCTCGGCAACGACAGCGATGCCGGCCACGCCTCGCTCTTCTCGGGCCCGGCGCACGGCGATGTCAGCTTCAATTCCGACGGCTCCTTCACCTACACGCCGGACGCAGGCTTCACCGGCCGCGACCACTTCACCTATCAGGCCAGCGACGGCTCCCATGACAGCAATGTCGCAATTGTGACGTTGCGCGTGTTCAATATCGATGCCGGTTCATCGCACGGCGAGGTGCTTGACGGCACCAGCGGCGACGACTTGCTCCTGGGTCGAGCCGGCAACGACACGCTTTCCGGCCAAGGCGGTGACGACAGGCTCGACGGCGGCGCCGGGGCCGACGAAATGCATGGCGGGACCGGCAACGACCTCTATCTGGTCGACGATGCCAACGACCAGGCGATCGAGAACGACGGCGAGGGCACGGACCGTGTTGCCACGACGGTCACCTACACGCTCTCCGACCATGTCGAGAACCTGATCCTGAGGGGCGACGACGATATCGACGGCACCGGCAACGGCGGCGATAACCGGCTTGTCGGTAACGGCGGCGACAACACGCTCGACGGCATGGCTGGCGACGATGTCCTGGTGGGCGGCGACGGCGACGACGTGCTGATCGGCGGCGGCGGCCGGGACGTCATGACCGGCGGCGACGGCAACGACCGCTATGTGTTCAACGTGGTGTCGGACAGCCCGGCGGGTGCGGGACGCGACGTCATCAAGGACTTCGTGACCGGCGATGTGATCGATGTCTCAGGCATCGACGCCGACACGGTGGCCTCCGACGACCAGGCGTTCAGCTTCATCGGCGGGGCGGCGTTCAGCCATCAAGCGGGCGAGCTGCAGGCTCGCTTTGTCGGCAGCAACACCTTGGTGTCGGGCGATGTGGACGGCAACGGCCATGCCGATTTCCAGGTCGTGCTCAGCGGCCACGTGACATTGCAGGCGTCGAACTTCTTGCTGTAGGGCCGGGAATGCTCGTCAATATTCTTGTTTTTGCTTTCGTCGATGCGTTCGTTGCTGTTGCGGTGCTGGGCCACGTTCTGCTGTTCCTGGCGATCTGGTCCACTTGGCCAGATCGCCCGAACGGCAATGCCCATAGAGGCACCAGCGAAGAAGCCAAGTGTGACTCCTTCCGCGAGAGCAGCGCTGCTTTGCCGGCCGCGCTTGCCGCCTGCTGACGTTCTGAATTCAGCGCGTCAGCGGTCGAGCCGCGCGATCAGCGCCGAGGTGTCCCAGCGGCTGCCGCCCATCTTCTGCACCTCGGCGTAGAACTGGTCGACCAGCGCCGCGACCGGAAGGTTCGCGCCGTTGCGCCGTGCCTCGGCGAGGCAGATGCTCAAGTCCTTGCGCATCCAGTCCACCGCGAAGCCGAAGTCGAACTTGTCGTCGCGCATGGTCTTGTAGCGGTTCTCCATCTGCCACGACTGCGCCGCGCCCTTGGAGATGGTGGCGATCAGCGCCTCGATGTCGAGGCCGGCCTTCTTCGCAAAGTGGATGCCTTCGGAGAGGCCCTGCACCAGGCCCGCGATGCAGATCTGGTTGACCATCTTGGCGAGCTGGCCGGAACCGGAACCGCCGAGCAGCTTGCACATGCGCGCGTAGGCCGCGATCACCTTCTCGGCGCGTTCGTAGGGGCCGGCATCGCCGCCGCACATCACGGTGAGCACGCCATTCTCGGCGCCGGCCTGGCCGCCGGACACCGGCGCGTCGACGAAGTCGAAGCCGCGGGTCTTGGCCTCGGCATAGAGCGTGCGGGCGATCTCGGCCGACGCGGTGGTGTGGTCGACGAACACCGTGCCCTTGCCCATGCCGTGATAGGCGCCGTTCGTGCCCAGCGCGACCTCGCGCACGTCGTTGTCGTTGCCGACGCACATCATCACGAAGTCTTGTCCGGCTGCGGCCTCCTTCGGCGTCGCGGCCTTCTTGCCGCCGAACTGCTTGACCCACTGGTCGGACTTGGCGGCGCTGCGGTTGTAGACGGTGACGTCGTGGCCGCCCTTGGTCTTCAGATGCCCGGCCATCGGATAGCCCATCACGCCGAGGCCCAGAAACGCCACCTTCGCCATCGTCATCCTCCCTGGAAAGAAGCAGGCAGGTGCGCTGCCCGCAGGACCGATCAGTGATCGGGGGCGATCATTATCGTGCGGTGGCGCCGTTGACCATAGCGCCCGCGACACTATGGTGACGGCCAAATTCTGCGGGAAAAAGACCTATGCCGGTCACCAAAGACGACGTCATTGCGAGCCTGAACAAGGTGGCGAGCCCGGACGGCACGCCGCTGCCGCAAACCGGCACGCTGTCCGACATTGTCGCGGGCGATAAGGTGTTTTTCTCGATCACCGTCGATGCCGCCGTGGTGCAGGCCTGGGAGCCGGTGCGAAAGCGCGCTGAGGAGGCCGTGAAGGCCATTCCCGGCGTGCAGTCGGCCATGGTGGCGCTGACCGCCGAGCGCAAAGCCGGGGCGGCGCCCGCCGCGGCACGGCCGGCGCAAGGGGCTGCGCCCGGGCGGCATGCGCACGGCCATGGCGGGCAGGGGCCGTCGGGCGTGCCGGGCGTGACCTCGATCATCGCGGTCGCCTCGGGCAAGGGCGGCGTCGGCAAGTCGACCACCGCGGTCAACCTGGCGCTGGGCTTGCGCGACCTCGGCATGAAGGTCGGCATCCTCGACGCCGACATCTACGGGCCGTCGCTGCCGAAGCTGCTCGCCATCAAGGAGAAGCCGGAGACCATCGGCGGCAACCGCCTCAAGCCGATCCAGCGGCACGGCCTCACCGTGATGTCGATCGGCTTCCTCATCGAGGAAGAGACGCCGATGATCTGGCGCGGCCCGATGGTGATGTCGGCGTTGACGCAGATGCTGCGCGAGGTGGAATGGGGCACGCTCGACGTCATGGTGGTCGACATGCCGCCCGGCACCGGCGACGCCCAGCTCACCATGGCGCAGCAGGTGCCGCTGAAGGGGGCGGTGATCGTGTCGACACCGCAGGACCTGGCGCTGATCGATGCGCGGCGCGGCATCGCGATGTTCAAGCGCGTCAACGTGCCGGTGCTCGGCATCGTCGAGAACATGAGCACCTTCATCTGCCCGAACTGCGGCACGCGTCACGACATCTTCGGCCATGGCGGCGCGCGGCAGGAGGCGGAGCGGCTCGGTGTGCCGTTCCTGGGCGAGGTGCCGCTCGAGATGAAGATCCGCGAGACCTCGGACGCGGGCGCGCCGATCGTTGCCACCCAGCCCGACAGCCCCCATGCGGCGGCTTATCGCAGCATCGCCGCCAAGGTGCGCGAGCAGCTCGGTTCTGGCGCTGCAGCAAAGCCCAGCCCCCGGATCGTGATCGAATCCTGATCAAAATCCTGACTTAAGTCGGCTTGCAGGCCTACCGGCCGCACGTCATGCTTTCCCTGTCCTAAAAAGACAGGGGAGAACCATGAAACGCCGTCAATTCCTGAAGACCGCCGGCCTTGGGGTGGCCGGGTCGGCCGTGATCGCTGCGCCCGCGATCGCCCAGTCCAGCCCTGAGATCAAATGGCGCTGCACGACCAGCTGGCCGAAATCGCTCGACACCATCTATGGCGGCGCAGAGACCTTCGCGAAGGCGGTCGCTGAAGCAACCGACAACAAGTTCCAGATCCAGGTGTTCGCCGCGGGCGAGATCGTGCCGGGCCTGCAGGCCGCCGACGCGGTGTCGGCCGGCAATGTCGAGATGTGCCACACCGCTTCGTATTACTACTTCGGCAAGGATCCGACGTTCACGTTCGGTACCTCGCTGCCGTTCGGCATGAACAAGCGCATGATGGATGCGTGGATGTTCTCCGGCGGCGGCATGGACCTGCTGAACGAGTTCTACAAGAAGTACAACATCTATGCCATTCCGGCCGGCAACACCGGCGCGCAGATGGGCGGCTGGTTCAGAAAGGAGATCAAGGAGCTCTCCGACATGAACGGCTTGAAGATGCGGATCGGCGGTTTTGCCGGGCGCATCATGGCCAAGCTCGGGCTCGTTGCTCAGCAACTTGCCGGCGGCGACATCTATCCGGCGCTGGAGAAGGGCACCATCGACGCCGCCGAATGGGTCGGGCCGTACGATGACGAGAAGCTCGGCTTCCAGAAGGTCGCGCAGTTCTACTACTACCCGGGCTGGTGGGAAGGCGGCGCGATGCTGCACAACTTCATCAACACCTCGAAGTGGAATTCGCTGCCGAAGAACTATCAGGCGATCGTGCATCAGGCCTCGCATGTCGCCAACACCACGATGGCGGCGAAGTACGACGCCAGCAATCCGGCGGCGCTGAAGCGGCTGATCGCCAACGGCGCGCAGCTGCGGCCGTTCCCGGCCGCCGTGATGGACGCGTCATTCAAGGCGGCCAACGAGATCTACGCCGAGCTCTCCGCCAGCAATCCGGACTTCAAGAAGGTCTATGAGGCGGTCGTGCCGTTCCGCAACGACCAGTACCTGTGGTGGCAGGTCGCCGAATACGGCTTCGACACCTTCATGATCCGCGCCCGGACCCGGAGCTGAAGACCCGGTCCAAGCGCCTAAACCATCTAAACTAAAGGTGACCCCGGAGGCCTGCCTCCGGGGTTTCCTTTTCCGGGCGCTGGGCGCTAGAAGAACCCCCTTGGCAGAAGCCGTTTCGGCCTTCGGTCGCTGCGGATCAACGCGCGCCGGGCGCGGCATAAGAGAGAGGAAAACCCGCCATGAAACGTCGTGAATTTCTCAAGGCCGGAGGCTTGGGCCTCGCCGCGTCCGCGGCGGTCGCAGCGCCGGCCATCGCCCAGTCGATGCCCGAGGTGAAGTGGCGCCTGACCTCGAGCTTCCCGAAGTCGCTCGAAACGCTGTGGGGCGCGTCCGAGACCTTCGCCAAGTACTGCGCCGAGGCGACCGACGGCAAGCTGCAGATCCAGACCTTCGCGGCCGGCGAGATCGTGCCGGGCCTGCAGGCGCTCGACGCGACGTCGGCCGGCAATGTCGAGATGTGCCACACCGCGGCCTACTACTATTTCGGCAAGGACCCGACCTGGGCGCTGTTCTGCGCCGTGCCGTTCGGCCTCAACACCCGCCAGACGAACGCCTGGTTCTACGAAGGCGAGGGCATGAAGCTGATGAACGACTTCGCCAAGAAGTCGAACGTCACGGCGATGCCCGGCGGCAACACCGGCGCCCAGATGGGCGGCTGGTTCCGCAAGGAGATCAAGGAGGTCGCCGACCTCAACGGCCTGAAGTTCCGCATCGCAGGTCTTGCCGGCCGCACGCTGCAGAAGCTCGGCGTGGTGCCGCAGCAGCTCGCCGGTGGCGACATCTATCCGGCGCTGGAGAAGGGCACCATCGACGCCGCCGAATGGGTCGGCCCGGTCGACGATGAGAAGCTCGGCTTCCAGAAGGTCGCCAAGTACTACTACTACCCGGGCTGGTGGGAGGGCAGCGCCGCGCTGCACTTCCTGATCAACACCGCGAAGTGGGAGGCGCTGCCGAAGAATTATCAGGCGGTGATGACCGCCGCGGCCGGGCTCTCCAACATCGAGATGACCGGGCGCTACGACGCACGCAATCCGCAGGCGCTGCGCCGGCTCGTGTCGAGCGGCGCAGAGCTGCGGGCGTTCTCGCAGCCGGTGCTGGAGGCGTGCCTGAAGGCCGCGAACGAGGTGTACGCCGAGACCACCGCTGCCAATCCCGACTTCAAGAAGGTCTATGACGCGATGGTCGCTTTCCGCAACGACAGTTATCTGTGGTGGCAGGTCGCCGAGTACACCTACGACAACTTCATGATCCGGACCCGGCCGCGCGGCTAGGACGAAAGCGGATCAGACGCCGCAAGCACTCCGGGGCCTTCGCGAGAGCGAAGGCCCCGTTGCTTTTGGAGATCGATCATAGAAATTACAGTTACGGAACGTCCATCGCGGGAAAGCGTTCCCTTGTGGGAGGAACACAAGAGGAGCCATCCATGAGAGGAATGATTGTGCTGACCGCGCTCGCGGGTCTGACGCTCGCGAGTCCGGCGCTTGCGCAGGACGTTTACATCGGCGGCCGGGGTGGAGGCGTGGGAGTCGGCGTCGACGTCGGCCCCGGATATCATCGTGGCTATCGGGAGCGCGACACCTACACCACTGGCTACGACCGCTCTTACGAGCGCTGCAGCACCACGATCATCCGCAGGGGCGACGGCTCGGTGAAGAAGGTCCGTCGCTGCCGCGACTAACCCAGGCTGCGGCCGATCGCGAACAAGCCCCGCCCATTGGGCGGGGCTTCGTCGTTTGGAATCAGCTCGTCAAGCGCTTTCTAGCCCTATCCATGCGCTCGATTGTCCCGCTACGATGCCGGCCAAGCCGCGAGGCAATGCACTGCATCGTGTTTCGGACGTGCCGAGAAAACGCACCGTGAAGACGTGCAATGAAATCGATTGATGCGTTGTGCTGGTGGCTCGAGCACACCTCCGTGAGCCAGACCATTCAAAGCATCGATTGGATCGTGCCGACGGTGCAGACCATCCACATTCTCGCGATCGCCGTCGTCGCAGCATCGGCGCTGATGATCGACCTGCGCCTGATCGGCGTGTTCAGCGCCGATCGCCCGATGAAAGACGTATCGGCGCGCTTTCTTCCGTTCGTGTGGTGGCCGCTGCTGGTGCTGCTTGCGACCGGCGCCATCATGATCACCGGCGAGCCGGCACGCTCGCTGAAGAATCCCGCCTTCATGGTGAAGATGTCGCTGCTTGCGACGGCGCTGATCGTCACCTTGCTGTTTCAGTTCCTGCTGCGGCGCGACCCTGAGCTGGGCTCGGCCGCGAGCCGCCATCGCGCCACCGCCACCAGCATCGCCGCGCTCTCCATGGTGCTGTGGACCGGCATCATCTTCGCCGGCCGGTGGATCGCCTATTACTCGTGAACGAATGCCCGCATGACCTTTCCCAAAGCGCTCGATGATTTCCTGGCCTGGCTCACGGCCACGCCGGTCGCCGTGGCGATCCGCGAAAACGATGTGCTGTTTCCGTGGATCGAGTCCGTTCATGTGCTGGCGATCGTGCTGGTGGTCGGCACCATCTCGATCGTCGACCTGCGGCTGCTCGGCTGGGCGTCGCTCGATCGCGCCGTGACCAAACTGATGGGCGATGTGCTGCCCTGGACCTGGGGCTGCTTCGCCGTCGCGGTCATCACCGGCGGGCTGTTGTTCTCTTCCAGGGCGCCGGACTACGCCCATAACTTCTTTTTCCAGGGCAAGATGGTGCTGCTCGTGGTGGCCGGGCTCAACATGGCTATTTTTCATGCAGTCGGAAACCGCGATGTGGCCCATTGGGATACGAAGCCGAACACGCCGCGGGCCGCGAAAGTGGCAGCCGGCATCTCGCTGACCCTCTGGATCGCGGTCATCGCGTTTGGCCGCTGGATCGGCTTCACGCTGATTTAGTTAAGTTGTAGATTCGCTGCCGACACGGAGTGCGCATCGATGCGATACCGACACTGCGCGTTCTCATTCTCTCTTTCGATTCTGGCGATCTCAGTCGTCGCGGCGGCCACCGTTCTGGCCCAACCCGCGGGGCATCCGCCCAGGGATACGTCCAAGGAAGCCGGAAAGAAGGTGCCGGCCGTCATCAATCCGCCGCCGACTCCCAAGGACTGGGCGGACCTCGCCAAGCTCCCCGACTGGAGCGGCGTGTGGAATCCGAAGATCACCGACCAGGACGCCCAGGTCAAAACCAACCCGCCGCCCTGGAACGAGAAGGCCGCGAAGCTCGCCGCGTGGCAGGCCGCGGAGGAGCGGGCGGGCCGCCCGCCGCTGATCTTCTCGGGATGCTTTCCGGAAAACCATCCGTCCTGGATGCTGGTCTCCCATAACGCGATGGAAATTCTGTACACGCCGGGACGTGTGACCCTGCTGGGCGAATCCGACGGCAACCGGCTGCGCCGCATCTACACCGACGGCCGCGGCCATCCCGATGATGGCGAGCTCTCCTGGCACGGCCATTCGATCGGCCATTGGGAGGGCGATACGTTGGTGGTCGACACGGTGGGCATCTATCCGCAGGCACCGCTCGCGATCAGCGAGGCGGTGGGCGTTCCGAACAACGGCGACATGCGCGTGACCGAACGCATTCACCTCTCGGCCGACAACAAGGACATCCTGCACGTCGATCTCGAAATCACCGCGCCGAACATCCTGACCAAGCCGTGGAAGACCACGCGCATCTTCTTCCGTCAGCGCGCGCGCAAGTTCGACATCGTCGAAGGCGTCTGCGTGCAGGGCGACTATCGCGAAGCGATCGACAAGGACGGCTTCCACACCTTCGTGCCGGTCGAAAAGACGATCTGGGGAAACATCGTTCCGAAATAAGCTGGGACAACGTTCGGAGAGCTCACGAATGAAATGGCACCTGAAGCTGGCGCTTGGACTCGCGACACTGGGCGGGGTCGCCGCGGGTCTCACCTCGGTCGCGGCGCATCACTCGACCACGATGTTCGACCACTCCAAGACCATGACGATCAACGGCGAGGTCGTGGAGCTGCGCTGGGTCAATCCGCATGTCAGCCTCTCGGTCAACGGCACGATCAAGGGCAGCGAAGAGAGCGGCGTCTGGGTGATGGAGATGACCAGCCCGGGCAATCTCGTGCGCGCCGGCGGCTGGACGCGAAACGCGATAAAGCCTGGAGAGAAGGTCGAGGTCGATTTCAGCCCGCTGCGCGACACCAGCCTCAAGGGCGGAGCCTTGAAGAAGGTCACTCTCCTGGCGACCGGTCAGGTCCTGACCGCGAACATCCGCGCCCAGGAAATGCCGGGACTCGAGTGAGCGCCGTGAGCAGTGTACCGAGTGTCATGAACCTCCGGCCACGGATGTCATTGGGCCGGACGCGAAAACTTATGTTCCGCGCGGCGCTTGCCGCCACGATGATCGCGGCGAGCTACGCCGCGGTCGGTCAGGAGCAAAGCGCGCCGCCGCCGAAAGACACGATCTTCGCCCGCAAGATCCTGATGGGCGCGATCGACATGAACATGGACGAGATCGAGACCATGCTGCAGCCCGGCGGCAAGGTCGAGGCCGCCGAGGCGACAGAGCATGCCGAGACCATCTCGACCATGCTGATGTCGTTCCCGCATCTGTTCCCGGCCAGCACCAACCAATGGCGGCCGGACGACAAGGACCGCGACCCGGCCACCGACACCTCGGCGTCGCCGGACCTGTGGCGCAACTTCGGGGACTTCTATCAGCGCGCCCAGGCGGCCTCGAAGCTCGCCTTCGATGCCAGCCGCGCCAAGCACGGCAACGAGTTCAAGGCGTTGATCGGGCAATTGCGCGCGGCCTGCAACGGCTGCCACGCGGCGTACCTGAAGGCCGAATAACGCACGGCGTTCCGCTCATATTGCAGTGCGAGACCGCGACGAAAGGACCATTTCGCCGCGGTCTGCATTTGCGTAGACTTGTCTGCACTGTCGGCGTGAGATGACGTCGCGGTTCGCTTTGGCTGCCCTTCTTGCGCCGACACAAAACAGGCAAGAGGGGAAACGTCATGAAGCGTCGTGAATTCCTGAAGGCCGCGGGCTTAGGCGTTGCGGCATCAGCCGTTGCCGCGCCGGCAGTCGCGCAGTCCATGCCCGAGATCAAATGGCGGCTCACCGCGAGCTGGCCGAAGTCGCTCGATACGCTCTACGGCGGCTGCGAGTATTTCTCCAAGCGCATCGCCGAGATCACCGACAACAAATTTCAGATCCAGGTGTTCGCCGCAGGCGAGATCGTGCCCGGCCTGCAGGTGCTCGACGCGGTGCAGGGCGGCACCGTCGAGATGGGCAACACGGCGCTCTATTACTACTGGGGCAAGGACCCGGCCTTCACTTACGGCACGGCGCTGCCGTTCGGCGTCAATGCGCGTCAGATCAATGCCTGGCAGCGCTTTGCCGGCGGCAACGAGCTGATGAACGAGCTGCTCGAGAAATACAATTGCATCGGTTTCCCCTCGGCCAACACCGGCGCGCAGATGGGCGGCTGGTTCCGGAAGGAGATCAACAATCTCGGCGACATGTCGGGATTGAAGATGCGGGTCGGCGGCTTTGCCGGCACCATCCTGCAGAAGGTCGGCCTGGTGCCGCAGCAGCTCGCGGCCGGCGACATCTATCCGGCGCTGGAAAAGGGCACGCTCGACGCGGCCGAGTGGGTCGGGCCTTACGATGACGAGAAGCTCGGCTTCTACAAGGTCGCGAAGTACTACTACTATCCCGGCTGGTGGGAGGGCTGCGGCCAGTCGCACAACATCATCAACATGGCGAAGTGGCGCGAACTGCCCAAGACCTATCAGGCCGCGATCATGACGGCCTCGGGCGATGCCTGGAACGAGGTGATCGGCCGCTACGACTATGCCAATCCGGCGGCGCTGAAGCGGCTTCTGGCAGGCGGCGCGCAACTGCGCGCCTTCCCGCAGGACGTGATGGAGGCCTGCTACAAGGCCGCCAACGAGATCTACGCGGACCTGTCGAAGACCAATCCGATGTTCAAGAAGATGTATGACAGCCTGGTGCCGTTCCGCAGCGACTCGTATCTGTGGATGCAGGTGGCCGAAGGCGGCTTCGACAACTTCATGATCCGCATGCGCACTCGCGCCTGACGCGGCGACATCCGAGACCTGCGAAGCCCCGGAGCCCGCGCTCCGGGGCTTTGTGTTTGCGGCACGTGGCGCGTCGCTACGTCCTCAGAGCCCGTTCGATCCGGCGGTCCGGACAGAGCCACATCAGCGCCACGAACACATACATCGCCTGCGCGATCCACGGCGCAAAGAACGCCGCCGGGATCGCGATCAAATACAGGAGCGTGGACAGCTTGCCCTTGAAGTCTCTGCCGAGCGCCCTGGCCAGCACACCGTGGTGGCCGTGGAGCCGGACGATGGTCCACTGGAGGATGTAATAGGCGATGGAGGGCATCAGCAGCGAAACGCCATAGATCGCGGTCGGCAGCGCCGCAAAATGATTTTCCCCCATCCATCCCGTCGCAAAGGGAATCAGCGACAGCCAGAACAGCAGGTGCATGTTGGCCCACAGGATCGCGCTGTCGACACGCTCGGAGGTGTAGAGAAGATGATGGTGATTGTTCCAGTAGATCCCGACATAAGCGAAGCTCAGCACATAGCTCAGAAACGTCGGGACGAGCTTTGCGAGGTCTGCCCAGCCGTCGCCGTGCGGCACCTTCAGCTCCAGGACCATGATGGTGATGATGATGGCGATCACGCCATCGCTGAACGCCGTCAATCGCTCTTTCTGCACGAGACCTCTCGCTCAAGATGGCCGCTGGCGGCGCCGACCGCGCCCGGGACAGCGGCGCCCACAGGGGACTGGGTTTAGAACTTCGGCGGGCCGAGATCGATCGGCGGCGGCGCGTCGAGGCCTGGAAGGTTGCGCAGCTGCTGCTCGATCATGCTCGGATCGACCTTGGGCGGCGCGTCGAGCATGAAGGTCACGGTCTGCGGCCAGATGATCAGGATCGCGACCAGAATGACCTGCAGGATCACCCAGGGAATCGCGCCGAGATAGATGTCGGAGCTTTTCACCGTCGGCGGCGCGATGCCGCGGATGTAGAACAGCGCGAAACCGAACGGCGGATGCATGAAGCTCGTCTGCACGTTGGCGCCGATCAGCACGCCGAACCAGATCAGGTCGATACCGAGCTTGGCGGCCGCAGGCGCCAGCAGCGGGATGATGATGAAGGCGATCTCGAAGAAATCGAGGAAGAACGCGATGACGAAGACGAAGATGTTGACGAAGATCAGGAAGCCCACGACGCCGCCCGGCAGCCCCGTGAGCAGATGCTCGATCCAGTCGCGGCCGCCGACGCCCTGGAACACCAGGCTGAACACGCGGGCGCCGATCAGGATGAACACCACCATGGCGGTGATGCGCATGGTCGAAGACATGCCCTGATAGACCAGGTCCCAGGACAGCCGGCCGTTGACCCAGGCGAGCAGGAAACCGCCGACCACGCCCATGGCGCCGGCCTCGGTCGGCGTCGCGAGACCCATGAAGATGGTGCCGAGCACCAGGAAGATCAGGATCATCGACGGCACCATGCCGCGGATGCAGCGCTTGATCAGCGGCCAGCCGTGCAGCGTGCGCGCCTCGGGCGGCAGCGCCGGCACGTCCTGGGGCCGGATGTAGGTGAGCAGCAGAACATAAGCTGCGAACAACGCCACCTGTATGAAGCTCGGGCCGACCGCGCCCAGATACATGTCGCCGACCGACTTGCCGAGCTGGTCGGCGAGCACGACCAGCACCAGCGACGGCGGGATCAGCTGGGTGATGGTGCCGGACGCCGCGATCACGCCGGTGGTGTGGCGCACCGAATAGCCGTAGCGCATCATCACCGGCAGCGAGATGATGCCCATGGCGATCACCGAAGCCGCGACCGTGCCGGTGATGGCGCCGAGCACGGCGCCGACCAGGATCACGGCGTAGGACAGCCCGCCGCGCACCGGCCCGAACAGCTGGCCGAAGCCTTCGAGCAGGTCCTCGGCCAATCCGCATCGCTCGAGGATCGTTCCCATCAAGGTGAAGAATGGAATGGCGAGCAGCAGGTCGTTGGAGATGATGCCGTAAAGCTGGAAGGTGAGGTTGCCGAGGAAGTCGGCGCGGATGAGCCCGAGCTCGATGCCGATGAAGGCGAAAAACAGGCCGCACGCGGCGAGCGAGAACGACGCCGGATAGCCCATGATCATGAACAACATCATGCCCGCAAACATCAGCGGGGCCATGTTGTGGGTGACGAAATCGATCATTGCAGCGGCTTCTCGTAGGCGTGCTCGCGCCGGTAACCGATCGTGAGCGCCGCGATGCATTTGATGATTTCGGACACGCCCTGGAGCGCGACCAGGCCGAAGCCGATCGGCAGCACCAGCAGCACCGGCCAGCGGATCAGGCCGCCGGCATTGGTCGAGACCTCACCCGAGTTGAACGCGCCGACGAACCACGGCCAGGTGAAGTACATCAGCACGATGCACATCGGCATCAGGAAGAGGAGGCCGCCGATCAGATCGATGTAGACGCGGGCGCGGTCGCTGACCATGCCGTAGACCAGGTCGACGCGGACGTGCTCGTTGACCTTCAGCGTCCAGGCGGCGCCGAACAGCACCATGGCGGCGAACATGTACCACTGGCCTTCCAGGAAGGCGTTGGAGTTGTTGCCGTACCACCGGACCAGCGCCTGGATGCCGGACAGGAAGTGGAAATCGCGGCTGAGCGTGATCAGGCCGTTGATGCCGTAGCGGAACCCGGCATTGGCGGCGCTGAGCAGCGCCGAGAACAGCACGAGATAGTTTGCGATGATGCCGAAGCGGTAGTTCACGGCATCGATGCCGCGGCTGAGCTTCAGCAGCGCTTGAATGGTCCCGTTCAAATCCGGTTTCCCCTCCGGGCGGCCGTCTGGGCAACGGTCGCAGGCGTCGCATCCCACAGCCCGGCTTTGTTCCCCCCAGCCGGACGCTGCCACCTAATCCGAACGGCGCGCCGGTCGTCAATTCAATCTTGGTCGAAGGCGGAATTTGGCGTTGAAGACGCGCGTAAACGCGGTTTTGGGGCCGCGCCCGGAATGGCCCCAGAGAGGCCCTCAGGCCGCCGTGGTGCTTTTCATGGTCAGCTCGCGGCGGGTCACCGCTTCGCGGTGCAGCGTATAGATGCCGCCGGCCACGATCAGCAGCGCGCCGACGACGGCCCATTCGTCCGGCAGCTCGTGGAACACGAGGTAGCCGCCGACCGCCGAGGTGATCAGGTAGCTGTACCGGAACGGCGCGACCACCGAGAGGTCGACGTCGCGGAAGGCCAGCGCCATCAGATAGAGCGCGATGCACATGAAGATCGCGGCAGTGCACAACAGGACGAAGTCCCAGCGGCCGAAGGCCCGCCAGCTCTCGCTCATGGCGAACACGAGCCCGAACAGCCCGATGACGGCCGAGCCCCAGAACGCCACGACCATCACGGGGGCGGCCCGGCCGATCCGCCGGGTCATGATCTCGCGCAACGCGGCGCAAAACGCCGAGGCCGCGGCGACCAGCGCCCAGATGTTGAACTCCGACGGCAGCGGCTTGATCACCAGCAGTGCGCCGAGGAAGCCCACGCCGATGGCAGCCCAGCGCCGCCAGCCGACGATCTCGCGATAGAGCAGCACCGACAGCGCGGTGATGATCAACGGCGCGATCTGCAGCATCGCCGCGAGGTTGGCGAGCTTCATCTGCGCCAGCGCCGCGAGAAAGCCCGCGGTGGAGAGGCCGTCGAACAGCGAGCGCGCCGCGACCGGCCCGCTGGGCCCTGTGCGCAGCTCGCGGCCATAACCGAGCGCGAGCGCGACAAGGCCGATCAGCAAGGTGGTGATGAGCCCGCGCACGAAGATGACCTCGCCCAACGGGTAGGTGCGCAGGATCTGCTTCACCAGCACGTCGTTGACGGTGTAGCAGGTCATGCAGCCGCACAGGGCCAACACGCCGCGCTGGTTCTTGCTCAAGGATGACAGCACTGAAAGCTCCCGGCGTTGGCGACCGCAGAGGGGCGGTCAGCCGCCGGTGACGCTCATGTGGCGCGACAGCGCCGGACGCTTGTGGCGCCGATCGATGACGAAGTCGTGGCCCTTGGGCTTGCGCATGATCGCTTCGTCGATCGCCGCATACACCGCATCGTTGGATTCCGAGGCGCGGAGCGGCGCGCGCAGGTCCGCGGCATCCTCCTGGCCGAGGCACATATAGAGCGTGCCGGTGCAGGTGATGCGCACGCGGTTGCAGGATTCGCAGAAATTGTGGGTCATCGGCGTGATGAAGCCGAGCCGGCCGCCGGTCTCGTTGACGCGGACATAGCGGGCGGGGCCGCCGGTCTTGTAGTCGATATCCTCGAAGGTGAAGCGCTGGGCAAGGCGGGCGCGCACCATCGACAGCGGCAGGTACTGGTCGAGCCGGTCGCCCACGTCGCCGAGCGGCATCACCTCGATGATGGTGATGTCCATGCCGCGGCCGTGCGCCCAGGCGACCAGATCGCCGAGCTCGTCCTCGTTGACGCCCTTCAGCGCAACGGCGTTGATCTTGATCTTGAGCCCCGCGGCCTGCGCGGCATCGATGCCGGCCATGACCTGGCCGAGATCGCCCCAGCGCGTGATGGCGCGGAACTTGTCGGGATCGAGCGTGTCGAGCGAGACGTTGATCCGCTCGACGCCGCAGTCTTTCAATTGGGTGGCGTATTTCGCGAGCTGCGAGCCGTTGGTGGTCAGTGTCAGCTCGTCGAGCGCGCCGGACTTCAGATGCCGCGACAGCGACGAGAACAGCGTCATGATCCCGCGTCGGACCAGCGGCTCGCCGCCGGTGAGGCGGAGCTTGCGTACGCCCTTGGCGACGAAAGCCGAGCAGAGCCGGTCGAGCTCTTCCAGGGTCAGAAGCTCGGCCTTGGGCAGGAACGACATATGTTCCGCCATGCAGTAGACGCAGCGGAAGTCGCAGCGGTCGGTCACCGACACCCGCAGATAGGTGATGGCCCGGGCGAACGGGTCGATCAGCGGCGCAACAGGCGCTGCGGGACGGTCGAGAGCGGTGACGGGACCGGCAAAGTTCATGGGGTTCCTCGGCGGCCCGGATTGTGACGGGAAGTGCACCCGTCGTCCAGGTTCGTGGTTCGGGCTATATATAGGACCGGACTTGCGTTTTTGGGAGATCGAAATGGCCGCAGCTGCGGAAACGAGGCCCTGGCCCACCGAATTGCGGCTTGCCAAGGACCGGCGCTCGCTGACCGTCACCTTCGACAACGGCGAGAGCCACGTGCTGGAGGCCGAATATCTGCGGGTCACGAGCCCCAGCGCCGAGGTGCAGGGCCATTCGCCGGAGGAGCGGAAAACCGTGCCCGGTAAGCGGCAGGTGGCGATCCTGGAGGTGCTGCCGATCGGCAATTACGCGGTGCGGCTAACCTTCGACGATATGCATTCGACCGGCATCTACAGCTGGGACTATCTGGCGGAACTCGGCCGCGACCGCGCCGCCAGGTGGCAGGGCTATCTCGACGAGCTTGCGAGCAAGGGGCTGAGCCGGGACCCCGCGCCACGGCATTGATGCACTGCAACGAAAAAGGGCCGGCATGAGCCGGCCCTTGGTTTGGGAATCTCTCCGTTGTCATTCCGGACGCGGCCACAAGAGCGCCACGGAATGACGGGGAGAGAGTTATCGAACGATCACGGTCGTGCCGACGGCGACGCGACCATAGAGGTCCTGCACGTCGTCATTGGTCATGCGGAAACAGCCCGATGACACCGCCTGGCCGATGGTCTCCGGCTCGTTCGAGCCGTGGATGCGGTAGAGCGTGCTGCCGAGATACATGGCGCGGGCACCGAGCGGGTTTTCGATGCCGCCCTCCATATGCGCGGGGAGGCCGCGCACGCGCCGGCGCATCTCCGGCGGCGGCGTCCAGGCCGGCCATTCCTTCTTGGCGGTGATCCGGTGCGTGCCCTTCCAGGTGAAGCCGACGCGGCCAACGCCGACGCCGTACTGGAGCGCGGTGCCGCCATCTTCCACCAGATAGAGCTTCCGCTCGGCGGTGTTGATCACGATGGTGCCGGGCCGCTCGCTACCGCTGTAGTTCACGCGGCTCTTCGTGGTGTCGGTGCCGCCGAAGCCGAAGAAGTTGTAGTTCTTGCTGCGCGGCGCGCCGCCGTTCAGCATCATAAAGCGTTCGTTGTCGAACTGAGCCTTGGCAAAATCCACCGAACCGATCAGCGCCGCCATCGCCAGCACTGCGCAAAAAAGTCGCAACATCATTCCGATACTCCCCGACATTTCAAAATTACGGGGCCACTTTGTCCATAATTTCGCGGTTGCGGCAATCGGCCGAACTCAGTGCGCGCGCGGTTGTGAACGGGTTTGGGCCGGCAAGTGACCGCGCTGCAACATCCCATTCTTCGAGCGCGCCGCGTACGTAGTACTGCCAATGGTGCGGAAATTAACCGAATCCGGTAATGATTCTCGTCAGGGATGAAATGCGCGGGGGCGACGCCCATGAGCCCGAGCGAGATCGACGCTTCAGACGAAGCCAAGGTCGTGGTGGCTGGCCTGTTGCATCTTGTGCGTCTGCTGGCAGCCGAGATCGTGGTCGGCGAGGGGCCGCGCCAGGAGGTCGAGCGGCTGATCGCCGCCATCGACCGTAGGCTCAACGACACGCCATTGCCCGGCGACACCAGGCTCGACACCGCGCGCAATGGACTGCGCCAGACGCGCGAGCTCTTGCTGCCGGTGGTCACGCAGCTGCGCAAGCAAGCCACGCAGGCCGGCGAGGCCAGGCGCAGCCTCGACACCCCAGCCAATCAACTGCCGGCTTGATCGCCCTGACGTGAGGCGGCGGCCCTGCGCAACGGCAGGTGCAGCCCGCATTCCTTCTTGTCTTCGCCCTCCCACCACCAGCGGCCGGCGCGCTCGGGCTCGCCCGGCTCGACCGCCCGCGTGCAGGGCGCGCAGCCGATCGACACGAAGCCGCGGGCGTGCAGCTTGTTGATCGGCACGTTGTTGGCCGCAGCAAAATCGGCGACTTCCTCGCGCGTCCAGTCGATCAGCGGGTTGACCTTGAGCAGGCGTCGCGCGGTATCGAAGGTCACCACGGAAGACCGCGCGCGGAACGCCGACTGGTCGGCGCGGAGCCCGGTGATCCAGGCCTGCGCGTCCTCGAGCGCACGCTTCAGCGGGTCGACCTTGCGGACGCCACAGCACGCCAGGCGCGCCTCGCGCGACTGGTAGAAGCCGTTGATGCCGTGCTCTGCGACCACCGCTTCGAGGCCCGCGGGGTCCGGATAGATTGCGCGAATGGTGCGACCGTAACGGCGCTCAGTCTCGGTCCAAAGCTCGTAGGTCTCGGGAAACAGCCGGCCGGTGTCGAGCGTCACCACATCGATATCGAGATCATGCTCGGCGATCCAATGCAGGATGACCTGGGCCTCCATCCCGAAGCTCGTGGTGAGCGTGATCTTGCCGGCAATGTCCCGGCGCAGCCGCGCCAGCCGCTCCGGCGGTGAAAGCTCGGCAAGCGACGTCATCAGAGCGACGCGGTTCTGAAGCTCGATCAAACCATCCGCGGCAGGCTGAACCGGGGAGGGCGGTACGATTTCAATCTTGCTCATGATGTTCAGGCAGGCACGTTCTAGGCGGCGGACGAGGCCGTGATGGAGGCGGGAGGAACGAAGGGCTTGCGCAGGGCGTGCGCGGGGGAGAACTGGTCGAGCGCTTCGAGCAGCGTCGGGCGATACCATTCGGCGGTGTAGGCTTGCCGGGTCAGACCTTCGCCGTGGCGCGCCGACACCGGAATGATGTCGGCCGGCGTGAGCCCGAAGCTCTTCAGATCACGGATGATCGCGGTTTCGATCTCGCGGAAGCGGCTGGCGTCGTAGTCGATGCGGTCAAGCTTGCTGATGACCACCACGACCTGTCGAATGCCGAGGAGCTTGAGGAGGTGGCCGTAAGACAGGCCCTGGTCGCGCTTGCGCTCGGTCGAATCCACCACCAGTACGGCGGCGTCGGCCTGGGTGACGTCGGCAAAGCTGTCGCGCATCAGCTCGCTCTCCGGATCGTCGATCAGCAGGACATCACGCGACGGCGTGCGCAGCGCGTTGGCCCGGGCATCGTCGGTGCGGCAACCCGTTTCGGCGAGCAGCCGGCTGATCACCGCGGACTTGCCGTGGCCGGCCGGACCGATGACGGCAACGTGAAGGACGGGACGGTGGGAAACCGCGGCGCTGAGCACCGGTTGGGGGACGATCGCGTTCATGGCGCGCGCTCCGTTTTTGGGCGAACGCAGCCGCGCTTAGCAGGCCTGAGAATAACCATTTCGCTTTGAGTGATTTCGCGCATGGGGCTTGCCAAGACTCGGATCGTTCGTAGTAGAAGATTTTTCTATTCAAAGCGTACTTTCGAGACTTATATAGAAAAAAATTTTCGTCAACCGGAGTTTCGATCCGATGGGTTTTCTTCCGGTCTTCTTCGATGTCTCGGCGCGTCCGGTGCTGCTGTTCGGCGCCGGGCCGCAGGCGCTGGCGAAGTTGCATCTGCTTCGCGCGGCCGGCGCATCCGTGCGCTGGTTCTCGGTCGGGGGCGAAGCCGCCGATGATGCAGCGCACAGCGAGCACTATGCGGGCCGGATCGAGCGGCGCACCGGCGAGCCGGGCGACGACGATATGGTCGCGGCGCTCGCGGTGGTCAGCGCCGCGGGGCGCGGCACCGACGACCGGATCGCGGCACGCGCCCGCGCGCTCGGAGTGCCGGTCAATGTCGTGGACCGGCTCGATCTCTCGACCTTCATCTTTCCGGCGATCGTCAATCGCGGCGACGTGACGGTGGCGATCGGCACCGGCGGCGCGTCACCGGTGCTGGCGCGCCGCATCCGCGAGCGGATCGAGGCAATCCTTCCGGCGCGCATCGGCGAGTTTGCCGCGCTGATGCGCCGGCATCGCGACGGTGTCGTGGCTGCGCGTAAACGCATTTCTGGTTTCTCGTCGCGGAAGTTCTGGGAGCACGTCGTCGACGGGCCGATCGGTGCGGCGTTTCTGGCGGGCCGTGCCGAATACGCCGCGGCGCAATTGTCCCGTGCGATCGAGCAGGCGGAATCTTTCGAGCGCGACAGCACGGGCGGCGTGCACCTGGTCGGCGCCGGCCCCGGCGATGCCGACCTGCTGACGCTGCGCGCCTTGAACGTGCTGCAGAACGCCGATGTGGTGTTCTACGACGAACTGGTCGGTCCCGACATTCTCGATCGCGCACGCCGCGATGCCGAGCTTGTTTTCGTCGGCACGCGCGAGGGCGTCACCAGCGTCGACCAGGGCGACATCAACCGGCTGCTCGCCGAAGCCGCCAGGGCCGGCCATCGGGTCGTCCGCCTCGGCCGCTCCGACGACGAGCTCGAATATCTCCAAGCGCAGGGCATTGCGGTTCACGTCGTGCCGGGCATCTGGAATTCAACACAACATCGGTACATCGAGGTGGCCCTATGACCGCGCCCACACAGCAGAAGCTCAAAGTTCACGGCCCCGTCGTCGTCACGGCCAACCGGCTCCGCGACGGCGCCGTGGTCTATCGCGCGGCGCTCGGCGGCTGGACCACCGATCTCGAGGCCTCGGCCATCGTGCACTCCGCCGAGGACGCCAAGAAGCTGCTCGCCGCGGCTTCGGAGGAGGGCCTCGACGCGGTCGGGCCTTACGTCGCGCCGGTCGATACCGCCGGCGGCCGCGTCATGCCGGGAAACTTGCGTGAACAGATTCGTGTGGCCGGTCCGACCTTCGATCTGCCGGGCACGGCGATCCGCTGAACAGGAATTTCCGTCATGTACGTCTACGACAATTTCGACCGCACGCTGCTCGCCGAGCGCGTCAGCGAATTCCGCGACCAGGTCGGGCGCAGGCTATCCGGCGCGCTCACCGAGGACGAGTTCAAGCCGCTGCGGCTGATGAACGGCGTCTATCTGCAGCTTCATGCGTACATGCTCCGCGTCGCCATTCCCTACGGCACGCTGTCTTCGGCGCAGCTTCGCACGCTCGCACATATCGCGCGGCGCTACGACCGCGGCTACGGCCACTTCACCACGCGGCAGAACATGCAGTTCAACTGGATCAAGCTGTCCGACCTGCCGGACGTGATGGCCGATCTCGCCGAGACCGGACTGCACGGCATGCAGACCAGCGGCAATTGCGTACGCAATGTCACCACGGACCAGTGGGCCGCGGTCGCGCCTGACGAGGTCGAGGACCCGCGCATCTATGCGGAAATCCTCCGCCAGCATTGCACCATGCATCCGGAGTTCACGTTCCTGCCGCGCAAGTTCAAGATCGCGGTGACAGCCGCAAAGCACGATCGCGCTGCGATCCGCGTCCACGACATCGGCTTGCGGATGCACAAGAACGGTGCGGGCGAGGTGGGCTTCGAGGTGGTGGTCGGCGGCGGGCTCGGCCGCACGCCGTTCGTGGCCAAGACCGTGAAGCCGTTCCTGCACAAGCGCGATCTCTTGAGCTACATCGAGGCGATCCTGCGCGTCTACAACCAGTACGGCCGCCGCGACAACATCTACAAGGCGCGCATCAAGATCCTGGTGCACGAGCTCGGCGCCGAGAAGTTCGCCTCCGAGGTCGAAACAGAGTGGCAGTCGATCAAGGACGGCCCGCTGGCGATCGGCCCGGAGTTGATCGCGGACGTCGCCTCTCATTTCAAATATCCGACGTACGAGCGGCTCGCCAACGAGCCGATCGAGCTGCAACGCGCGCGCAGCATCAAACCGCAGTTCGGGCGCTGGTTCCGCAACTCCGTATCACCGCATAAGCAGCCGGGCTATTCGATCGTCACGCTGTCGCTGAAGCCCGAGGGCGCGCCGCCCGGCGACGCCACCGCCGAGCAGATGGATGCGATTGCCGATCTGGCCGACCGCTATTCGTTCGGCGAAATCCGGGTGGGCCACGAGCAGAACCTGGTGCTGCCGCACGTGCCGCAGCGCGACCTGCCGGCGCTGTGGGAGGCGCTCGATGCGATCGGCGTGGCGACGCCGAACGTCGGCCTCGTCACCGACATCATCGCCTGTCCGGGGCTCGACTATTGCAGCCTCGCCAACACGCGCTCGATCCCCGTGGCGCAGGAGCTGACGCGGCGCTTCAAGAGCCTCGATGCGCAGCACAGCATCGGCCGCCTGCACGTCAACATCTCGGGCTGCATCAACGCCTGCGGCCATCATCACGTCGGCCACATCGGCATCCTCGGTGTCGAGAAGAACGGCGAGGAGTTCTATCAGATCACGCTCGGCGGCCGCGCCGACGAGCAGGCCGAGCTCGGCGCCCTGATGGGCCCGGCTGTGCCCTACAACGAGGTCGCCGACGTCATCGAGGACGTGGTCGCGGCCTATGTCGAGCTTCGCGAGCGGCCGGAAGAGCTGTTCGTCGATACTGTCAAACGCCTTGGTGTCGAACCGTTCAAGGATCGCGTCTATGCCGCTCGTTAAGAATCTGAGGATCGTCGAAGACCCGTTCGTCCGCGTGCTCGATGAGGCGCCGGTCGCGGACGATGCCGCGGTGCTGGTGCCGGCGGCGCGGCTGACCGCCGATGCCGGCGAACTGCTGCAGCGAGGCGGCCGCACGGGCGTGATCTGGCCGAACAATCGCAACGTGGCCGAGCTTGCGCCGTATCTCGACCGGCTCGACGTCGTGGCGCTGACGTTTCCGAAATTCCAGGACGGCCGCGCCTACAGCCAGGCGCGGCTCCTGCGCGAGCGCTACGGCTTCCGCGGCGAGCTTCGCGCGACAGGGCAGGTGCTGCGCGACCAGTTCCTGTTCCTCATTCGCGCGGGCTTTGATGCGTTCGAGGTGACGAAGCCGGCCGACGCGGAGCACTTTGCCGAGGCGGCGCGCCGCTACAGTGCGTTCTATCAGCCGGCCGGCGACGGCCGCGGGCCGGCGTCGCGCAAACAGCTGGCCGAGGCCGCGGCCGGCTGATCAAGCTCGACATGTGCGGGGAGGCGCGTGGTATGACTGCGGGCGCCATATAAGCCTGCAGAAACGCACAGCCCCCATGGCCCGGCTCGAATGGGACGACCTGCGCTACGTTCTCGCCGTCGCGCGTGAGGGCTCGCTGGCGGCTGCCGCGCGCAGCCTCGGCGTCAATCACACCACGGTGCTGCGCCGCGTCGGCGCGTTCGAGAAGCGGCTGGGCTTACGTCTGTTCGAGCGGCTGCCGACAGGCTACGCGCTCACGGCCGGCGGCGAGGAGTTGATCGCGTCGGCGCGCCACATCGATGAGACCGTGACGACGCTCGAGCGCAAGCTCGCGGGCAGGGACCTGCGGCTCACCGGTACGGTCCGCGTCACCACCACCGACACGCTGATGGGCTCGATCCTGCCCGAATTCCTCGCTGAGTTCCGCGACAGCCATCCCGGCATTCAGATCGAGATCGCGGTTTCCAACTCGATGTTCAACCTGACCAAGCGCGACGCCGACGTGGCGATCCGTCCCGCCAGGAACCCCCCGCAGACCCTGGTAGGTCGAAGGGTCGCAAAGATCGCATTCGCGATCTATGGCAGCCGCGGCTATCTCGCCAAACACAAGGCCAAGGAGCTCGGCGGGCATCGCTGGGTCGGACCGGACGACAGCCTTGCCGACACCTCCGTGGCGCACTGGATGAAGGCGCAAGTCCCGGACGCCGAGATCGCGCTTCGCGCGGATTCGCTGATGGCCTTACGCCAAGCCGCGCAAGCAAGCCTGGGGCTTGCGGCGCTGCCCTGTTATCTCGGCGACACCCCGCCCGATCTGGTTTGCGTGCATCGTCCGATCCCCGAGATGGAGACGGCGCTCTGGGTCCTCACCCACGAGGACCTGCGCCACACCGCGCGCGTCCGCGCGTTTACGGAGTTTGCCGCCAGCGCTTTCGGCCGCCGCCGGGCTTTGCTGGAAGGCGCCAGGGCGCGTCCGCGGAAGAGATAAGCGGCGCCCCTGTGCAACTTTGCAGATTGATTTGGCGTATACGCAGATCGCGGTGCGCCCCGACACATCCCAACTTCCAGGCCGAACGCAAAACCCTTTTGCATGAGGTTCGTGTCATGGAAGCTCTCTTTGTCCCGCTCTCGCTCGTCGCCGGCGGATTGCTCGCCGTGCAGGCCGGCGCCAATGCTCAACTGTCGAAGGCGACCGGCAGCCCGTTTGCCGCGACCACCATCCAGGTCATCATCGCCGGCACGCTGCTGCTCCTGATCGCCGGAGCGTCCGGCACGGTGCTGGCCTTCAGGCATCTTCCCGCCGTGCCGTGGTGGCACGCGATCGGCGGCATCGCGACGGCCGTTTACGTCGCCTCGACCATCCTCCTGTTTCCGCGCCTCGGCGCGGTGGTGACGGTCGGGCTGTTCATCGCCGGCCAGATGCTGGCTTCGCTCGCGCTCGACACCTTCGGCGTGTTGGGCGTGCCGCGGCAGCCGCCGCAGCCGGTGGCGCTGCTCGGCGCGCTCGCCGTCTATGCCGGCGCGGCTGCGATCGTGCTCGGCCAGAAGGGCGCGGCGCAGGAGCTGTCCCTGTCGAAGCTCGGCTGGATGCTGCTCGCGCTGCTGGCCGGCGCCGTGCTGCCGGTGCAGGGCGCGATCAACGGATTGCTGCGCAGCGACATCGGCGCGCCCTTCGTGGTGGGCACGGTGAGCTTTGCGGTGGCGACGCTGTCGATGGTCATGGTGCTGCTGCTGACGTTCGCGCTCACCGATGCGCCGAAGCCCCAGCTGTCAGGGCTTGCCAAGATGCCGTGGTGGGGTTGGCTCGGCGCGTTCTGCGGCGCGACCTATGTGACCACCGTATTCACCGCGATTCCAGTGATCGGCACCGCGGCCGCGGTCGGCCTCACGGTGGCCGGCCAGCAGATCGCCTCGCTGTTCGTCGACCGTTATGGCTGGTTCCGGCTGCCCAAGCGCGAAATCTCGGCACTTCGCTATGCCGGCGTGGCGACCTTGCTGATCGGCGTCGCGTTGATCCAGATATTCTGATGGCGTCCTTGCTGGCGAGGCGGTCGTTCGCTGCGAATATGGCCGAGCCTGGGAGGACGGGGCCTACAGCCAATTGTGACGTCGAAACCACGCATACAACGCGGTGCAGATGATCGCGATGCCTCCCAGCACGATGAAATATCCGTATTGCCATTTGAGCTCCGGCATGTGCTCAAAATTCATTCCGTAGATTCCAGCGATAGCGGTCGGCACCGCCAAAATGGCGGCCCAGGCCGCGAGTTGCCGTGTGATTTCGATCTGCGCCATCTGGCCCGTCATCAAGCTGGCCTCGAACGCAAATGCCAGGACCTCGCGCAAGGTGTCGATCTCCTCTCGGACCCTTCGAATGTGGTCGGTGACGTCGCGGAAATGCGGCTGCATCGCCTTGTCGATTGCAATGACCTCAGCGTGCTCCAGCCTTTGGCATACATCAAGCAGTGGAACGGCGGCGTTTCGCAGTCGCAGCAGCTCTCGCCGCAACGTGTACAGACGGTCAATGGCTTCCTGGCCAAGCGTCGTCTTGGAAATGCTTCCTTCGATCGCATCGACCTCTTTGTTGATCTCCTCCAGGACAGGAGCATAGTTGTCGACGACAAAGTCGAGTATGGCGTAGAGGATATAGTCTTCGCCATGCGACAGGACGCTCGGGCAGGCTTCACATCGCTCGCGTACGGTGCTGTAGGACGCCGATGCGCCATGGCGAACCGACACGACATAGCCTTTTCCGACGAACAGATGCGTTTCGCCGAAAGCAATTCGTCCATCCAGAATTTGCGCCGTACGAGCAACAATGAACAACGCGTCACCGTATTGCTCGATCTTCGGCTGCTGATGGGCCTTGGCGGCATCCTCGATGGCCAGCGGATGCAGCTTCAACTGAGACTGGACGCGCTGGAGCAACTCTTGGCTGGGCTCGAACAGTCCAATCCAGACGACGTGACCTGGGCGTGCAGCCCAGGAGCCGGCCTCTTCAATCGGAATGTCGGCAACCCGGCGTCCTTGCGCGTATACGCTCGATGCGACGACGCCCGATTCATTTGACAGCGCAGATGATACGCGGTCCAGCATGGCGCGGCTCCGGGGTGACTGAGCCCATGGCAACCGCTGTGCGCGGTATGAGTTCCCTGGCGCTATGCATGGCGCTGGACGGGACCGTCCTTTGACCGGAGTTGCGCTGGTTCAAAGGTTCTTGCGTTAATCCAAGTGCTCCAACGGCGTCCTTCCTGGTAACGGCGCTGCGGCGTGGTATCTGCTGGATGAACCAGCGATGCCGCGCCCGATCTTTATAAGATTCCTATAACTTCGCCGGCCGCCGCATCTCGAAAACCTATGCCTTGAGTGGCACTTGATCGCCGATCGAAGGCGCGACGCGTCCGCGTGCGCCGATGCACGCGCCGACGCCGCGCTCAAAGGAGCAGCCCATGCTGGACATCGTTTTACTGGCGCTCGGCCTCGGCCTGTTCGCGCTGACGGTTGGCTACGCCTACGCCTGCGAACGGCTCTGAGGAGACGACCATGATCTTCGACTATTCGCTCGCCGCCCTCGTGACCGCGGGGCTGCTCTTCTACCTCACTTACGCGCTGCTGCGGCCCGAGCGCTTCTGAAGGAATTGCGACCATGACCTTCATCGGCTGGATTCAGATCGTCCTTTACTGCGCCATCGTCATCGCACTGGTGAAACCGCTCGGCTGGTACATGACGCGCGTCTTCAACGGCGAGCGCACGTTCCTCTCTCCCGTGCTGCGGCCCGTCGAAGCCGGGCTCTACGCAATCAGCGGCGTCGACGAGAAGCAGGAGCAGCATTGGCTGACCTACACGGTCGCCATGCTGCTGTTCCATATCGCAGGCTTCCTCGTTCTTTATATGTTGATGCGGTTCCAGGCCGTGCTGCCGTTCAATCCGGCGGAGCAGTCCGCGGTCGCGCCTGACCTTAGCTTCAACACCGCGATCAGCTTCGTCACCAACACCAACTGGCAGAACTACGGCGGCGAAAGCACTATGTCCTATCTCGTGCAGATGCTCGGCCTGACGCACCAGAACTTCCTGTCGGCGGCCACCGGCATCGTGCTCGCGGTCGCGCTCATCCGCGGCTTCGCCCGCGCCTCGGCCCGCACCGTCGGCAACTTCTGGGTCGATGTGACCCGCTGCACGCTCTACATCCTGCTGCCGATCTGCGTGGTCTATGCGCTGGTGCTGGTCGCCATGGGCATCCCGCAGACGCTCGGCCCCTACATCGAAGCCACCACGCTGGAGGGCGCCAAGCAGACCATCGCGGTCGGGCCGGTGGCCTCGCAGGTCGCCATCAAGATGCTCGGCACCAACGGCGGCGGCTTCTTCAACGCCAACGCGGCGCATCCGTTCGAGAACCCGACCGCTCTGTCGAACTTCATCCAGATGATCTCGATCTTCGCGCTCGGCGCGGGGCTGACCAACGTGTTCGGCCGCATGGTCGGCAATCAGAAGCAGGGCTGGGCGATCCTCGCCGCCATGGGCGTGCTGTTCATCGCCGGCGTCCTGGTCTGCTACTGGGCCGAGGCGCACGGCAACGACATCCTCAACGCCATGGGGCTGACCGGCGGCAACATGGAGGGCAAGGAGGTTCGCTTCGGCATCGTGGCCTCGGCGCTGTTCGCCGTGGTCACAACCGCGGCCTCCTGCGGCGCCGTCAACGCCATGCATGACGCGTTCACCGCGCTCGGCGGCATGATCCCGCTGATCAACATGCAACTCGGCGAGATCATCATCGGCGGCGTCGGCGCCGGCCTCTACGGCATGCTGCTGTTCGTCGTCCTTGCGATCTTCGTCGCGGGCCTGATGGTCGGCCGCACGCCGGAATATGTCGGCAAGAAGATCGAGGCCAAGGAAGTGAAGATGGCGATGCTCGCCATCCTCGTCCTGCCGCTGATGTATCTCGGCTGGACCGCGGTCGCCGTGGTCTATCCGCCCGCGGTGGCGTCGATGGCCAATCCCGGACCGCACGGCTTCTCCGAGGTGCTCTACGCCTTCACGTCGCAGACCGCGAACAACGGCTCGGCCTTCGGCGGCCTCACCGGCAACATCCTGTTCTACAACGTCACCGGCGCCATCGCGATGCTGGTCGGCCGCTTCTGGATGATCGTGCCGGCCATGGCGATCGCGGGCTCGCTCGCCGCCAAGAAATCCGTGCCGCCGTCGCTCGGCACGTTCCCGACCACGAGCCCGCTGTTCGTCGGCCTGACAGTCGGCGTCATCCTGATCGTCGGTGGTCTCACCTTCTTCCCGGCGCTCGCGCTTGGTCCGATCGTCGAGCAACTCGCGACGGCCGCCCACACCACCTTTGCTTCGAACTGATCCGGAGTCACTGCCATGAACACCTCAACTGCCCGCAGGCGCGCGTCGGCATCGACCCTGGTCGACCCGAAGATCGTGATCCCCGCGATCGGCGCGGCCTTTGCCAAGCTCAATCCGCGCACCTTGATGAAGAACCCCGTGATGTTCGTGCTCGAGGTCGTCACCGTGCTGACCACGGTGATCCTCGCGCGCGACCTGATCACCGGCACGCAGACGCTCGCCTTCGAGATCCAGATCGTGGTCTGGCTGTGGTTCACGGTGCTGTTTGCCAACTTCGCCGAAGCCATCGCCGAAGGCCGCGGCAAGGCGCAGGCCGAGACGCTGCGCCGCCAGCGCACCGAGACCCAGGCCAAGCTTTTGACCGGGCCGGAGGGCAGGGCCCACAAGCTCGTGCCCGGCACGAGCCTCAAGGTCGGCGACATCGTGCTGGTCGACGCCGGCGACACCATCCCGTCCGACGGCGAGGTGATCGAAGGCATCGCTTCGGTCAACGAGGCGGCGATCACCGGCGAGTCGGCGCCTGTAATCCGCGAGTCCGGCGGCGACCGCTCGGCGGTGACCGGCGGCACCCAGGTTCTCTCCGACTGGATCAAGGTCAAGATCACGGCGGCGCCGGGCTCGACCTTCATCGACCGCATGATCCGCCTCGTCGAAGGCGCTGAGCGGCAGAAGACCCCGAACGAGATCGCGCTCGACATTCTGCTCGCGGGCCTCACCATCATCTTCGTGTTCGCGACCGCGACCATCCCGAGCTACGTCGCCTATGCGGGCGGCGCGGTGTCGGTGGTGATCCTGGTGGCGTTGTTCGTCACGCTGATTCCGACCACCATCGGCGCGCTCTTGTCCGCCATCGGTATCGCCGGCATGGACCGGCTGGTGCGCTTCAATGTGCTGGCGATGTCGGGCCGCGCCGTCGAGGCCGCGGGCGACGTCGACACGCTGCTGCTCGACAAGACCGGCACCATCACGCTCGGCAACCGCCAGGCGACCGAGTTCAGGCCGGTGCGCGGCGTCAGCGAGATGGAACTGGCCGATGCGGCGCAACTCGCCTCGCTCAGCGACGAGACGCCGGAGGGCCGCTCCATCGTGGTGCTGGCGAAGGAGAAGTACGGCATCCGCGCCCGCGATCTCGTCGAGATCAAGGCCAAGTTCGTGCCGTTCACCGCGCAGAGCCGCATGAGCGGCGTCGACGTCGGCAGCTCATGGGTGCGCAAAGGTGCCGTGGATTCGGTGCTGAACTTCCTCAGCCCGTCACCGGTGTCGGTCGGCTCGAGCGCGATGCGGCTTGCGCCGTCGACGGTGAGCCCGGACACCGTGCGCGAGGTCCAGGCCATTGCCGAGGCGATCGCCAAGGCCGGCGGCACGCCGCTTGCGGTCGCCAAGGACGGCAGGCTCCTCGGCGTCATCCAGCTCAAGGACATCGTCAAGGGCGGCATCCGCGAGCGCTTTGCCGAATTGCGCCGCATGGGCATCCGCACCGTGATGATCACCGGCGACAATCCGATGACGGCTGCGGCCATCGCGGCCGAGGCCGGCGTCGACGACTTCCTGGCCCAGGCCACGCCCGAGGACAAGCTCAAGCTGATCCGGGACGAGCAGGCCAAGGGCAAGCTCGTGGCGATGTGCGGTGACGGCACCAATGACGCGCCGGCGCTCGCTCAGGCCGACGTCGGCGTCGCCATGAACACCGGCACGCAGGCTGCGCGCGAGGCCGGCAACATGGTCGACCTCGACTCCAATCCGACCAAGCTCATCGAGATCGTCGAGATCGGCAAGCAGCTCCTGATGACCCGCGGCGCGCTGACCACGTTCTCCATCGCCAACGACGTGGCGAAGTATTTCGCCATCATCCCGGCGATGTTCGTGGCCTTCTATCCGCAGCTTCAGGCGCTGAACATCATGGGTCTGTCCACGCCGCAGAGCGCGATCCTGTCGGCGATCATCTTCAACGCGCTGATCATCATCGCGCTCATTCCGCTGGCGCTGAAGGGCGTGCGCTATCGCCCGATCGGCGCGGCAGCGCTGCTGCGCCACAATCTCTGGGTCTACGGCGTCGGCGGTGTGGTCATCCCGTTTGTCGGTATCAAGGCCATCGACATGGCGGTCACCGCCCTGCATCTGGCTTAAGGAGAACGATCATGTTGCGCGAAATCCGCCCGGCCATCGTGCTGCTCATCGCACTCACGCTGATCACCGGTCTCGCTTATCCGCTGGCGATCACCGGCATCGCCGAAACGATCTTTCCCTCCCAGGCCCAGGGCAGCCTGATCGAGAAGGATGGCAAGGTGGTAGGCTCTACGCTGATCGGCCAGAACTTCACCGAGGACAAGTACTTCCACGGCCGCCCGTCGGCGACCACCGCGCCGGACCCGCAGGACTCCACCAAGACCGTGTCGGCGCCCTACAACGCCGCCAACTCGGGCGGCGCCAATCTCGGTCCGACCAACAAGACGCTGATCGAGCGCGTGCAGGGCGATGTCGAGAAGCTGAAGGCGGAGAACCCCTCGATGCCGGTGCCGATCGACCTCGTCACCACCTCGGGCAGCGGGCTCGATCCGGACATCTCGCCGGAGGCGGCGCTGTTCCAGGTGCCGCGCGTCGCCAAGGCGCGGAAGCTTCCGGTGGACCGCGTGCGGCAGCTCGTCCAGGACCACATCGAAGGCCGGACCTTCGGCATCTTGGGTGAGCCGCGGGTCAACGTGCTGCAGCTCAATCTCGACCTGGACAAGCTCGCGGCTGGTTAACAGCGGCGGGGGCACCCCGGCACTCGCCTGACAAGGCGCTGGCCGGAGGACTATATGTCTAGCCATGGACGATTCCCGGCACGACCACAGGCCTTCGCCGGACGCGCTGCTGGAAGCGGCGCGCAAGGAGGAGCGGCGCTCGGGCAAGCTCCGGATTTTCGTCGGTGCAGCGCCCGGCGTCGGCAAGACCTACGAGATGCTGCAGCAGGCCCGGGCCCGCAAGCGGGACGGCTATGACGTCGTCATCGGTGTGGTCGAGACCCACGGCCGCAAGGAGACCGAGGCGCTGCTCGAGGGGCTCGAGGTCGTGGCGCGGCGGCGACTGGACTACAAAGGCCAATCGCTTGAGGAGATGGACCTCGACGGCATCATCGCCCGGCGGCCGCAGATCGTGCTGGTCGATGAGCTCGCCCACACCAACGCCGCCGGCAGCCGCCATCCCAAGCGCTATCTCGACGTCGAGGAGCTGCTCAACCGCGGCATCGACGTCTACACCACGGTCAACATCCAGCACATCGAAAGCCTCAACGACGTGGTCGCGCAGATCACCCACGTGCGGGTGCGCGAGACCGTGCCGGACGCGATCTTCGACCGTGCCGACGCGGTCGAACTGATCGACCTCACGCCCGACGACCTGATCCAGCGCCTGAAGGAGGGCAAGGTCTATGTGCCTCGCCAAGCTGAACGCGCGCTGGATCATTTCTTCTCGCCGGCCAATCTCACCGCGCTGCGCGAACTGGCGCTGCGAAGGACCGCCGACAGGGTCGATGAGCAGCTTCTCACCGAGATGCAGGCCCGCGCCATTCAGGGGCCATGGCCCGCGGGCGAGCGGATTTTGGTCTGCGTCAGCGAGGACCCGCGTGCTGCGGGTCTGGTGCGCTACGCCAAGCGGCTCGCCGACCGCCTGCACGGGCCGTGGGTCGCGCTCTATGTCGAGAGCCGCAGGAGCCTGCAATACACCGAAGAGCAGCGCGACCGCATCGCCGACACCTTGCGGTTCGTCGAGGCCCTGGCCGGGGAGGCGGTGACGATTCCCAGCGCCGACCAGCGGCTCGCTGACGATGTGATCGGCTATGCGCAGTCGCACAACGTCACCCAGATCGTGATCGGCAAGTCGACGCGCTCGCGCTGGTTCGAGATCCTGCACGGCTCGGTGGTTCACGACCTGGTCCGCCGCTCCGGCAATATCAGCGTCCACGTCATCGCCGGCGATGCGCTGGTCGGCGAGCCCATCTCGAAAAAGACCGTCCGATCCGCCGAAGTGGTGCAGGCGCTCGATCCGCGGCCTTATCTCGTGGCGCTGTTTGCTTGTGCGCTGGCGCTCGGGGTCGGCGAGCTCATCCATCCCCGGCTCGGCGTCGAGAACGTCGACCTGGTGTTCCTGACTGCGGTGGTCGGTGTTGCGGTGCGCTACGGCCTTTGGCCTTCGCTGTTCGCCAGCATCGTCTCGTCGCTCTGCTACAACTTCTTCTTCCTGCCGCCGCTCTATGAGTTCACCATCGCCGACCCGAACAATGTCGCGGCGTTCTTCTTCTTCATCGTGATGGCGGTCATCGTCTCAAACGTTGCGGCGCGCGTGCGCACCCAGGCGGTGGTCGCGACGAGCCGGGCACGTGCCACGGAATCGCTCTATTCGTTCAGCCGCAAGCTTGCCGGCACCGGCACGCTCGACGACGTGCTCTGGGCCACGGCCTATCAGACCGCGCTGATGCTGAAGGTGCGCGTCGTGCTGCTCTTGCCCGAGAACGGCAAGATCACCGTCAAGGCCGGCTATCCGCCGGAGGACATGCTCGATGAGGCTGATCTCGCGGCCGCCAACTGGGCTTGGCACAACGACCGGACCGCGGGGCGGGGCTCCGACACGCTGCCCGGCGCAAAGCGCCTGTTCCTGCCGATGCGCACCGGCCGCGGCGCCATCGGCGTGGTCGGCATCGACAGCGACAAGCCCGGACCGATGCTCACGCCGGACGAGCGGCGGCTGCTCGACGCGCTGATCGATCAGGGCGCGCTCGCCATCGAGCGCGTGCACCTCGTCGAGGACATGGACCGCGTCAAGCGTACGGTCGAGACCGAGCGGTTGCGCTCGGCGCTGCTCACCTCGATCTCGCATGACCTCAAGACACCGCTTGCCGCCGTGCTCGGCTCCGCCGGCACGCTGCGCGATCTGGCCGACAAGCTCACCGACGCGCAACGGGCAGAGCTTCTATCGACGATCGTCGACGAATCCGAGCGGCTCAACCGCTTCATCGCCAACCTGCTCGACATGACCAAGCTCGAATCCGGCGCGATCGCGCCGAAGCTTGCCTTGCACGACGCGGGCGAGATCGTGGGCTCGGCGCTGCGCCGCGCCGCCAAGATCCTGGCCGGCCACCGGGTCGAGCTCGACTTCGCCAGGGACCTGCCGATGATTTCCGTCGACGCGGTGCTGTTCGAGCAGGCGCTGTTCAATCTGCTCGACAACGCGGCGAAATACGCGCCGATGGGCACCGCGGTCTCGATCCGCACCTGGCAAGACCGCGAGCAGGTCTATCTGCAGATCATCGACGAGGGCGCCGGCATTCCTGCGGGCGACCTCGAGCACATCTTCGACAAGTTCTACCGCGCCCAGAAGACCGATCAGGTGAAGGCCGGCACGGGGCTGGGGCTCGCCATCGCGCGCGGCTTTGTCGAGGCAATGCACGGCAGTGTCGTGGCCGCGAACCGGCCGGACCGGACGGGAGCGGTGTTCACGATCACGCTGCCGCATTCGGCCGCCGCGCAAGCTTTGGAAACCGCCGCATGAATGCCGCCCCGCTCAAGGTCCTGGTCGTCGATGACGAGCCGCCCATCCGCAAGCTTTTGCGGATGGGATTGGCCACGCAGAGCTATCACATCCTGGAAGCGCCCAACGGCAAGACCGCGCTCGAGCTGATGGGCGAGCAGCCTGACCTGGTGATCCTGGATCTCGGCCTGCCGGACATGGACGGGCACGAGCTGCTGCGGCTGATCCGTTCGAAAAGCGAGAGCGTGCCGATCGTGGTGCTGTCGAGCCGCGGCGACGAGGCCGGCAAGGTGCAGGCGCTCGATCTCGGCGCCGACGACTATGTCACCAAGCCGTTCGGCATGGACGAGCTCCTGGCGCGGATGCGCGCCGCGCTGCGGCATCAGCTTCAGGTGCATGGCGAGCGGCCGGTGTTCCGCACCGGCGAGCTTTCCGTCGATCTGGTGCGCCGCATCGTCAAGGTCGGCGACAAGGACGTGAAGCTGTCGCCCAAGGAATACGACCTGCTGCGCATCCTCGTGCAGCACGCCGGCAAGGTGTTGACGCACAAGTTCCTGCTCGGCGAGTTGTGGGACGATCTCACCGACGCGCAGTACCTGCGCGTTTACGTGCGACAACTGCGGCAGAAGATCGAGGCCGACCCGAATACACCGCAATATGTGCTGACCGAGACCGGCATCGGCTACCGGCTGCGCGCGCCGGACTGAACCTCAAAACTTCGCCGGGACGTACATCTCCTTCGGCACCGGCCCGCGGTGGTAGTCGGGATTGCGCACGCGCGGCGGCAGCACCACCGGCTGGTGCGCGACCTCGCGATACGGAATCTGGCTCAGCAGGTGGTTGATGCAGTTGAGCCGCGAGCGCTTCTTGTCGACCGCCTCGACGACCCACCACGGCGCCTCGGGAATATGGGTGCGCTCGAGCATGATCTCCTTGGCCTTGGTGTATTGCTCCCAGCGGCTGCGCGCCTCGACATCCATCGGGCTGAGCTTCCACTGCTTGAGCGGATCGTGGATCCGCATCGTGAAGCGGAACTGCTGCTCCTCGTCGGTGATCGAGAACCAGTACTTGAAGAGCATGATCCCGGAACGGATCAGCATCCGCTCGAATTCCGGGACCGATTTGAAGAACTCTTCGTATTGCTCGTCCGTGCAAAATCCCATCACGCGCTCGACGCCGGCGCGGTTGTACCAGCTGCGGTCGAACAGCACCATCTCGCCGCCCGCGGGCAGGTGCGTGACATAGCGCTGGAAATACCATTGTGTGCGCTCGCGCTCGTTCGGCGCGGGCAGCGCCGCGACCCGGCAGACGCGCGGATTGAGCCGCTGGGTGATGCGCTTGATGACGCCGCCTTTGCCGGCGGAGTCGCGGCCCTCGAAGATCACCACGACCTTTTTCTTCTCGTGCTGGACCCAGTCCTGCAGCTTGACGAGCTCGCCCTGCAGCCGGAACAGCTCCTTGAAGTAGACCTTGCGGTCGAGCGTGTTGCGGTCGGAGTTTTCGTCGGTCGCGTTCAGGAGCTTATCGAGCCGGTCGTCGTCGATCTCGAGCTCCAGCTCTTCGTCGAGGCTGTCCGCCATCTCCTCGGCGATCTGCGCGCGCAGCGCGTGGCCGTTTCCGTTCTTCTTGAAGTCGTTCATGGGGCTGTTCCTACAAGCAGGCTCACTACGATATTAGGCCGTTCGGGCGCCGCTGGTTCCCGTCAAGACCTGAACATGCCGAAACGCCGCATGATGAAGTAGACGACGAACGGCGACACGATCAGAAGCATCATCGCCCAATAGGCGTCCGTCTCCTCGGCGTTCAGCGGCATGCCTTTGACGTTCATGCCGAAGATGCCGGTGACCAGTGTGGGCGGCAGCAGCAGCGCGGTCAGGATCGAAAGAATCTTGAGGTGCCGGTTGGATCCCTCGGCCAGGAGCTGCGACAGCTCCTCCTGGAGGCGGTGGCCGCGCTCGCGGACCTCCAGCACATCATGATCGAGGCTGTCGAGCCGCTGCGCGAGCTTGCCGGCCGCGATCCGCAATGGCTGTGGCAGGCCCTCGATGTTCTGCCGCTCGAGCCGATGAAACAGCGCGCGCAGGCCCGACAGCTGGCGATGCAGCCGGACCACGGTCCGGCGATTGCCCGATAGCGTCTGGCGCGCATCGCTGGTCGTGCCCTCGGCAAGGCCGTCCTCGACGCGGTCGAGCTCGGTCGCGAGCCGCTCGGCGGCGTCATCGATGCCGTCGGCGAGGTGCTCGACGATCAGCTCGAGCAGCGCCGCGACATGGGGCAGGTGGCAGGCGCCGCGCTCGATCGACTCGCGGGCGCATTGCACCGACGCCAGCGCGTGATGGCGGCCGCTGATCAGCAGGCGATCGGTCATCAGGAAATGCAGATGGCCGATGTCGTTGCTGGCGCCCTCGATGTTGCGCAGCAAATCGGCGAACACGCCATGGATCAAGCCGTCAGTGACGTGCATCTGCTGATGTGGATTGTTCGAGAGCAGCGTGGCAATGCCTGTGGCCGGCAGGTCCGACGACTTGAGCCACTGTTTCGCCAGGCCGTTGGCCAGGTCGAGATGCAGCCAGCGCCAGCCGTCATGGCGGGCGGTGAGGGGCTTGTCGATCGGCAGGCTTTCGACCGAGCCGTCGTCGTGAATATGGAACGCCCAGACCAGCCCGGGGATCGCTCCGGATATCGAATGAACATCACTCGAGAATTCCGCGACGCGCGGTTCGGCACTGGCAGTTGCGCTCACAGCCATCTGCGATCCCCCTCACTCAAACCAAGGACCGACAGCCTGCCGTCAGTCCGTCTCCCGGTGAACGTCGTGCACCACGATGCCCGAGCCCGCGGGCGGCATGGCGAGCCATTCGCGCCGCTTCAGTGTCCGCCGCGTATCCTCGTAGCCGCTCTGCCAGTGCTCGCGCATCGAGGTGCCGGAGAATTCGTAATCCTTGGCGTGACCCTCGTAGGCCTTCTGCTGATAGATCAGATGCAGGATCGTGATCTCGGCCAGATCGTTGAGCTCGTCCTTGAGCTTGCGTTCGTGCTCGCTCAGCTGGTCTTCGGGTAGCTTCGCCAGTGCCTTCTGCAGCGTCGTTTTCCAGGTGTGGATGCGGCGGAACACGTCGGTCGTGTAGCGCGTGCGCGACGAGTACATGATGTCCTTGTGCCGCGCGAGCACGTCCTGCATATCGCGCGGCAGCACGCCGCGCGCGCTGAACAGGTCGACCTGGAACACCAGCGTGTTCAGCCGGTCGTCCTGGTCGAGCAGGTGTTGCAGCGGCGTGTTGGAGACGATGCCGCCGTCCCAGAAATGATCGGTGCCGATCTTCATCATCGGCAATGCGGGCGGCAGCGCGCCGCTTGCCATGATGTGATCCGGCTCGATCTTCTCTTTCGCGTTGTCGAAATAGATGAAATTGCCGGTCAGCACGTTCACGGCGCCGACTGAGAAGCGGGTGGCCTGGTCGTTGATCAGCGAGAAGTCGACCAGCTCGTTGAGCGTGTCGCGCAATGGTTCGCTGTCGTAATAGCTCGTCGCCGTGCTCGCGCCGGTGAAGCTCATCCACGGATTGGGAAAGCGCGGCTGGAAGAAGCCCGGCTGGCCGGCCATCGTGGTGACGAAGCAGCTCGTCGCATTGCGCGCCTTGCGGAAGACGTCGCCGTCAGGCGTGAACGCCCAGATCTTGCGCTCGGTGATCCGCTCCCAGAAGGCCTGGAGCTGCTTCAGCCTGCGGCTCGGTGGATTGCCGGCGATGATCGCCGAGTTGATGGCGCCGATCGAGACGCCGGACACCCAGTCCGGCTCGACGCCGGCCTCGTGCATCGCCTGATAGACGCCGGCCTGATAGGCGCCGAGCGCGCCGCCGCCCTGCAGGACGAGCGCGACGCGATCGCAGCGCTCGGGCCGCCAGGGGCGCTCGGGGACAGGGCTATCCGCCACCCGGTGTTTCGGCTTGGTCGTAACGTCGTGCATGGGGGCAAATCCAGCCAGAGCCAGCAATTCGCGAAGTGTCTTGAATTGCTGTGACCGCCGGATGACGGCGCGTGACACGGCTGTCACACAGCCGTCTGCACCGTTTCACACTGGGATTCCACTGTAGGGCCAACGCCTCGAGGCCGGAGAGGCGGTTTCAGCCCTTTCCAGCGTGGCGTCATGAACAAAGACGAAATCCTGAAGCTGCCTTCGATGCCGGCCGCGGGGCCGAGCTATCCGGCCGGGCCTTATCGCTTCATCGACCGCGAATTCATGGTCATCACCTACGAGACCGATCCGGATGTGGTGCGCCATCAGCTGCCGGAGCCGCTCGAGCCGGTCGAGCAGCCGCTCGTGCACTATGAGTGGATCAAGATGCCGGACAGCTCGGGCTTCGGCAGCTACACCGAGTCCGGCATGGTTTTGCCCTGTCGCTACAAGGGCGAAGACGCCAATTTCGTCGTGCAGATGTATCTCGACGACGATCCGCCGATCTCGGCCGGCCGCGAGATCTGGGGTTTCCCCAAGAAATACGCCCATCCCAAACTGGAAATCGTCAAAGATACGCTGACCGGCACGCTGTCTTACGCGGACCAGCTCGTGGCCATGGGCACCATGGGCTACAAGCACGAGAGCATGGCCGGTAACGGCGTCCGCACGACGGCGACGCTCTCCAAGACCCAGATCAATCTGAAGCTTATTCCCGGCGTCGACGGTCATCTCGAGATCTGCCAACTCGTCGCCTACAACCTCACCGATATCACCGTGAAGGGCTCGTGGATTGGCCCGGGCCGGCTGCATCTCGTGCCGCACGTCAATGCGCCGGTTGCGGATCTTCCGGTGCGCCGAGTCCTGGGCGCCCACCATTTCGTCGCCGACGTGACGCTGCCCTACGGGCGCGTGCTGCACGACTACAACAAGGCCTGACAGTCCGGCGGCCCCAGCGCCGGCTGTCATACCGTTGTCATGTAACGGCACGCAGTGTGTTGGTCTCTGGGGAAACTAAAGTCTGTAGTGAAAAGGTGGGGTAACAGCCATGACTGATATCACGGCTCCGATGTCCGCGGCCGCGGGCGCATCTGAACATCACGGCAAGCCGAAGCTCGACCATCCGGTCAATCCGCTCGCCGGCATCATCTTCATGGGCATCATCGGCGCAGCCCTGCTGTTCGTCGCCTACAGCCTTTATGAAGACGTGGACGCGACCGGCACCAAGGTCACCACGCTCGCTCCTTACATCCTGCTGTTCGTGGCGCTGCTGATCGCGCTCGGCTTTGAGTTCGTCAACGGCTTCCACGACACCGCCAATGCGGTGGCGACCGTGATCTACACCCATTCGCTTCCGGCCAACGTTGCCGTGGTGTGGTCGGGCTGCTTCAACCTGCTCGGCGTGCTGGTTTCGAGCGGCGCGGTCGCGTTCGGCATCATCTCGCTGTTGCCGGTCGAGCTGATCCTGCAAGTCGGCAGCGGCGCGGGCTTTGCCATGGTGTTCGCGCTGTTGATCGCCGCGATCATCTGGAATCTCGGCACCTGGTGGCTCGGCTTGCCGGCCTCGAGCTCGCATACGCTGATCGGCTCGATCATCGGCGTCGGCGTCGCCAACGCGCTGATGCATGGCCAGAGCGGCACCTCGGGCGTCGACTGGACCAAGGCCACCGAGATCGGCTACGCGCTGCTGCTGTCGCCGGTGTTCGGCTTCTGCGTTGCCGCGTTGCTGCTGCTGGCCCTCAAGCTCGTGGCGCGCAATCCCGCGCTGTACGAAGCTCCGAAGGGCGAGACGCCGCCGCCGTGGTGGATCCGCGGCCTGCTGATCCTGACCTGCACCGGCGTGTCCTTTGCGCACGGCTCCAACGACGGTCAGAAGGGCATGGGCCTGATCATGCTGATCCTGATCGGCACGGTGCCGACGGCTTATGCGCTCAACCGCGCCATGCCGGACTCGCAGATGGCCGAGTTCCGCACCACCTCGACGGCAGCCGCCGAAGTGATCGCGCGCAAGGGCTCGGGCTACAACATCATCGGCGATCCGCGCCCGGCCGTGACGCAATACGTCTCGCAGCGCAAGATCAGCGAAGGCACCTATCCGTCGCTCTCGGTGCTGGTGCAGGACATCTCGAAGCAGGTGACGCAGTACGGCACGCTGGCCAAGGTGCCGGCGGAAGCGGTCGGCAACACCCGCAACGACATGTATCTCGTCTCCGAGGCGATCCGATTCCTGATGAAGGACAAGGAGAACGACCTCAACGCCGACGAGGTCAAGGCGCTCAACACCTACAAGAAGTCGCTCGACAACTCGACCAAGTTCATCCCGACCTGGGTCAAGATCGCGGTCGCGATTGCGCTCGGGCTCGGCACCATGGTCGGCTGGAAGCGCATCGTCGTCACGGTCGGCGAGAAGATCGGCAAGACCCACCTGACTTATGCACAGGGGCTCTCCGCCGAGCTCGTCGCGATGGGCACCATCGGCGCGGCCGACGGCCTCGGCCTGCCGGTGTCCACCACCCACGTGCTGTCATCCGGCGTCGCCGGCACGATGGCGGCGAACGGTTCCGGCCTGCAGTGGGAGACGGTGCGCAACCTCGCGATGGCCTGGGTGCTCACGCTGCCCTGCGCGATGATGCTGTCGGCCGGCCTGTTCGTGCTGTTCATGCAGATCTTCTAGGCCGAGACATTTCCAAACGCTTCCGGCGCACGCTGCTGACACGGCGCGCGCCGTTGCTTTTGGACAAGCGTTTGAGATTCAGAAAAAAATGGCCCCGTCTCAGGGGAGAGAGGCGGGGCCTTTACGAAGCGAGCGGGGGGGCTGGGGGGCATTTGCTCGCTCCGCCTTGCCTGTGAAATGTGAGGCGCCACGCGGTTTCGCAAGCGCCATCACGCTCCTGTGACCGCTGCATCCTCAGGGCATGAAAACCGCCTGCTCGGCGAAGATTACAAATTGGACATCTAGGCATTTCGCGACACTACGCCGCGCTGGGGAGCGTGAATCGCGGGCTAACGTCATGGCGTCAGTCCAGAGGGAAGGAAACGACCATGTCAGAGACGCGAAAAGCGCCTGCAAAGCGATCCATGAATTGGCCGGTGATCATCATCGCCCTGGTTTTTGCGACTTTTATCGCCGGGGTTTGGGTGAACAGCTATCGAGCCAGCCATGCGGCGGCGACGATCAGCTCGGTGAAATAGCCACCACCGGCATCAGCCATCAGCATCGATCTCGCGCGGCCTTTGGGTGGGGCCAGAGGCCGCGCGGTGATTTTGACCTTTCGGCGTTGCGCCGAAGGGATGTGTCTTGCGTTGAACCCTAAATAAGCCCGGCGACACCAATCGCTCATGGGCTCGATTGCTCACGTCTTTGGTTAGCGATCCAGGTCAGTGACCTGACCGCACACGAATTTTCCATGAAGCGCTTTTTGATTTTCGGGCTGTTCGGACCACTGATCCTGGGCTGGGTCTTTGCGATGCTGATCCTGCCCGTCGAGATCGACGGTTACCTGATCAACGCGTTGAAGGCGCTGTTTCTGACCATCGCTTTCCTGCCGCTGACCTATTTGTTCGGTTTGGTGCCGGGCCTCGCCATGGCGGGCATCGACGCGTGGCTTGCGAAATATTCGTGGCGTTTCCCTGCGGTCTGCGCGATCGCCTATGTGGCGAGCGGCGTGATCCTCACCTGGCAGGGCTCGGGCTTCGACGGGCATTTCGTTCGGTTGGGTTTTGTCGGCTTGATTCCGACCGCGATCTGCTCGTGGCTGGCGCGACCGGCGCGGAAAACGGCACCGGCCGCATAACGAAGCGCGGTTTGTGCACCGCATTGTTTCGAGAAATTGCCATTTTGAATCAGCCGTTAAGCACAAAAATCAACTGTGAAACATTACACTATCGTTCGGTCGGACGTTTACGCGCATCGGCATTTGGCTAGAGAATAGGCGCGTTACTGGGGAATGGGTACGGACTTCAAGTCGGGCTGGGGGGCGGCTCGGCGACGGTTCCGGCTTCTTTTAGCGGGATAGCGTCGTGACGAGCGCTTCCAATCGGCGCGCGTTTTCATTTGCACGATCGAGCATGCCGCAGCCGCGGCGTGATCTCGACGCGGTCGCCACTCGACCGCACCTCCCGCATCGGCTCTCCCCAGCAGCGTGTCCAACAACAACATTGCCTTTGCCGGGAGCATCAAGTCATGCCGACAGTCACCATCAATGTCGTAACGACCAACGGATATAATTTTTTCCCGTTCTACAAGGACATTGCAGGCGCCAACATCCTTTCCAACGAGACGGCGGCGGGCTTGACCGTCACCAATCCGTCGGCGACCAATTTTCCGTCGGGCCTGAAGTTCGTTCTGACGAGCTTGACCAACGATTTCACCTATGACGGCAGCGGCAATCCCACCGGCGGCACGATCAACTCGCTCACCATCAAGGATTCGTCGGGCAACACGCTGGTGACCGAGACGGGCTACTCGATCCCGATCGGCACGATGCAGGCCGCGATCAACACGTTCAACAGCAGCGGCGGCACCGACAACAGCGGCTTCAACAGCATCTTCAATCAGTATTCTTTCAACGCGACCGGCAACAACGGGCCGGACAACTTCCTGAGCGCTGCGCACGCCGACACGTTCAACGGCCTGGGCACCGTCAACGGCGGCAACTGGGTCAGCTACCAGAACGCCGCAGGCGCGGTCACCGCCGATCTCTCCGGCGTCACCGCGAACACCGGTGAGGCCGCGGGCGATACCTACAGCAACATCCAGAATCTGCGCGGCTCGGGCTTCAACGACACGCTGATCGGCAACAGCGGCAACAACTTCATCCGCGGCGGCGGCGGCGCCGACTGGCTGCAGGGCGGCAGCGGCACCGACACCGCCGACTACAACGGCGCGACCGCGGGCGTCATCGCCGACCTCGGCAACTCGGACAACAACACCGGCGAGGCCTCGGGCGACACCTATACGAGCATCGAGAACCTGCGCGGCACGGCCTTCGCCGACGTGCTGCACGGCAACAACGGCGCCAACACCCTGACCGGACTGCTGGGCGCGGACCGTTTCGTCTTCAGCAACGGCGCCGACACCGTCGCCGACTTCGACCAGGGTGGCGGCAGCTTCAACCACGCCGAAGGCGACACCATCGATCTCGGCACCTCGCAGATCTACAACTGGACCGAGCTGCAATCCCATCTCGGCCAGGTTGGCTCGAACACCGTCATCACCGTCAGCACCGGCAACACCATCACGCTCACCAACGTGAACTCCGCCAATCTGACGGCGCAGGATTTCGTCTTCACGCAGGCGCCCACCATGCTGGTCTCGATCGGCGGCGGCCAGATCGCGAACGGCGGCCAGGCGCTTCATGGCGGCAGCTTCAGCAACTTCATCGGCTTCGGCGACAGCACGATGGATTCCGGCTGGTTCCGCAACACGCCGATCTCCAACAATCCGACCCTGCAGGCCGAGTATCAGGCCGCGGTGAACGTCGGCGGCGGCATCCCGACCACGGTCGGCGGCCAGATGGTCTCGACGCTGTTCGCGCAGGACTATGGCCTCAGTGCCGATCCGTCCAACGCGCCCGGCGGCAGTACCAATTACGCGGCGAGCGGGGCGACCGTCACCGGCAGCCTCAACAACTCGCTCGCGCCGAGCGTGGTCAACCAGGTCTCGAGCTATCTGACCACGACCGGCAACGTCGCCGATCCGAATGCGATCTACTTCATCAGCGCCGGCGGCAATTCCGCGAAGATCGCCGCCAATCTCGATCCGGTCTCCGCCGCCAACTACATGGTCTCGGAGGCGGACAGCATGGCCGCCTCGATCGAGCAGCTCCATGGCGCGGGCGCGCAGTTCTTCGTGATCAACTTCTTCTCCGGCAGCAAGGCCCTGGTGGTGCCTTATGCCAACGAGCTGATCGCCGACCTGACCAATGCCGGCATCACGTTCGTGCTCGGCGACGAGATCGCGCTGCTCAACAACATCAACGCCAATCCGGGCGCCTATGGCATCACCAACACGCTGAAGCCGCCGAGCGGCCCTTACAGCCCGGGCGATCCCTATACGCCGAGCGAAGGCGGCGCGACGATCAATCCGGACCCGAGCCTGATCAACAACGGCTGGGCGCGCTTTGCCACCACCAACGCCGCCCCCGACGCCAACACCGCCTGGCTCTGGGCCGACAACGAGCACCTGGCCGGCGCCGGCCAGCAGGCCGAGGCGAACTATCTCTACAGCCTGGTGCAGAACGCGGTGCCGATGGTCAATCAGACCCTGGACGCAACCGCGACGCAGTTCAACGGCACCGGGGCGATCACCTATCAATGGCAGCGCTTCGACGGCACGACCTGGAGCAACATCGCGGGCGCGACCAATCCGCTCTACACCGTGCAGCTTGCCGACTACGGCGACCAGCTCCGCGTCGAGGCCTTCACCAGCTATGACGGCGGCACGCAGACCGCCACGGCCTTCAGCGCGCCGACCTATGCGGTGTCAGCCCAGAACCCCGTGGTCCGCGTCGACGTCGTCACGCCGGACGGCATCAATCTTGCGGGGCTCTACAACGACATGGCCGGTGCGTTCCGCAACGCGCCGGGCGCGAGCCACGACGCCACCCACGCCGACTTCGTCAATGCCGCCACCGATCACACCTTCCGTGCGATCGGCAGCGGCTTCACCTATGACGCCGACGGCCGAATCACCGGCGGCACGATCAACGAGATCGACATCATCAGGACTTCGGACAGCAGCGTGCTGCTCACCATGAAGGGCTTCGCGGAGAGCGCGGTGGCGATGCACGACGCCGCGCACGCGCTCAAGCACGACCATGATCCGTCGCAGATGGACGCGATCCTCAACTATTACAGCTACCTGCTGCAGGGCGGCCCTGGCAACGACACCATCCCGGCCTTCCTGCATCAGGACATGTTCGACGGCGGCGGCGGCTTCAACACCATCGACTATTCGCATGCGCCGGGGGCCGTCACGGTCGACCTCGCCGATCCAAGCCACAACACCGGCGCGGCGACGGGCGACATCTACAGCAACATCGGCGGCATCATCGGCTCGATCTACAACGACATCCTGACCGGCGATGCTTCCGACAACACGCTGCGCGGCGGCGGCGGCGCCGACACCATGTCGGGTGGTGCGGGCGACGACAAATACTACGTCGACAACCCCAACGACGTCGTCAACGAGGCGGTCGGTGGCGGCAAGGACCTGGTGCTCACCACCGTCGGCTACCAGCTCCAGGCGGGCTCGGAGATCGAGTCGCTGCGCGGCCTTTCCGACACCGGCCTGATCCTGACCGGCAACGAGTTCGACAACACCATCGTCGGCGGGACCGGCAACGACACGCTGAACGGCGGCGTCGGCAACGACACGCTGAACGGCGGCGCCGGCGCCGACACCATGGCGGGCGGCACCGGCGACGACCGCTACTTCGTCGACAACCCGGGCGACGTGGTCAACGAGACGACCGGCGAGGGCACCGACACGGTATTCGCCGATGTCGACTACACGCTGCAGGCGGGCTCGGAGATCGAGGCGTTGCGTGCTCATGTCGGCACCGGTCTCATTCTCACCGGCAACGAGCTCGACCAGACTATCGCTGGCGGCGCGGGCGACGACACGCTCGCGGGCGGCGGCGGCACCGACAAGCTGCTCGGCGGCGCCGGTGCCGACAGCTTCGTGCTGGATCCGTCGGGCCTCGCCATCATCCAGGACTACGCCCAGGGCACCGACACGCTCGAGGTGCTCGCGGCCGAGTTCGGCCACGGGCTCGTGGCCGGCGGCACCGCCGCGGTGGTGAATGCGGCCTCGAAGGCGGCGGCGCACCACGCCGGCACCGACGGCTACTTCATCTTCGACACGTCGGGCGGCGCGGCTCACACGCTCTATTGGGATCCGATCGGCGGCTCCGGCAGCGATGCGGTGGCGATTGCCAAGATCGGCGCAGCGTCGTCGCTGAGCTCGGCGGATTTCCATATCGGGTGAGGGGCGGCCCAAGAGGCCGCGCGGGCACGCTCAGCCAGACAGCCCTCGCCGCGGAAGGCGGGGGCCAGGTCCTTCACGGTTGCGCGGCGTCCAAGCGGATTTCCGAAGGCGTGGCCCCGTAGCGTCGCCGAAACGTTCGGTTGAAGTACGACAGGTCGCCGAAGCCCGTCGCGAAGGCAATGTCGGTAATGGTTCTGGCCGCATGGTGCGGATCGCGCAGCATGCTGTGCGCGCGGGCAAGGCGCTCGGCCAGCAGGTATTCCGAGAACGTTGAGCCGGCGTCCTCGAACAGCATCTGTATTGTGCGCGGTGAGACGCCCTGCCGGGAGGCAACGCCTGTGATGCTGTAATCGCGCTGGCTGAGGTTGGCCGCGATATCGGCCTTGACGGCCTGAAGTCTCGCCGCGCGCCCGCTGCGCAACCCCGCAATATATCGGCCGCTGGACGTCGCGCCGATCGTCGCCGCGCAAAGGTCGGCGACATGGGTCGAAAACAGATCGAGCAACGCTGGTGAAGCCGACTCGAGCCCGACCTCCCCGGCTATGACATAGCTCATCAGGAGACGTAGAGCCGCGCTGCTCGCTGGGATCAATCGAGCGGCTTTATCCTCCAGGCCATCGACCAGCGATGAAAGCGCGCGGCGGGGCAATTGAATGCCAAACCATCGGCCTTCGGAACTCAGAAGAGTGGCCGGTTCGGTGTTGAGGATGACGGTGGCTTCGCCAGGGTTGAGGGTCAGCTCTTGGCCCAGTTGCTGCAGCGCTGATGTGCCGGCAACATTGACGTACAGGCCGATCAGATCCGTCTCGCGGCTGATATGCGCTGGCTTGCGTCGCATATGCGTAGCCGAGGCCGCACAGTTCGCCACGCGGACGTCTCCGAGCAGACGAAAGTCAGCGTGCGAGTAGAACGCATCGTGCGCCAGGGATTTGATCTCGAGATGAAGTACGGACTGGTTGAAAACGTCCTGCCAGATTTCAACGCGCTGCTGCTCCGGCAGTTCATCAGTCGAAAAGCGCAGCGATTCGAATCTGCTTGGTCCAACTGACACCATCGTCCCCATGTGGTTCAGCTTGCGGAAGTATGCCGCGTCCGGTCATCGCCGAGAAGCGTTGATGCGGGTGTCCGGTGCGTCGCTCCGTAACGGTGGTGGATTGAATTCGGGACAGTGCCGCGAAAACGCGCAGGAGACGTGTTGTCATTCGACACATGTCCTCACTACCCAGATACCGTTCGGTGTCGGTCTGCTCCCGCGCAGTAATCCGATGAGCGTCTGCGGTGGAGCACGCTGACACATTTGTGCCGTGACGGCCGACATTGTCCCCGCGTTTTCGCTTGAGTCCGGGTCGCCTTCGCATCCGTCCAAGACAGATGCGGCGTTTCCCATAACCCTCACGGCAAGAAGCCACTTGGGAATGCGGGGCGTGGTGAGAATTTTTCTGATTGCCGGATTTCGTTTTTTTGCTGTCGCGGCCATGGCGGCCGGAGGTCCAGATCTCACTAGGATCGCCTCTGCTGCAGATTTACCCATGGTGACGAAGGCGGCGCCGATCGTCGCTCGGACATGGGACGGCTGCTATGCCGGTGTTCAGCTTGGGGGAACGTACGGAAGGTCGCATTGGCGGGAAGATGGCGAAAGCGCATTAAATTCTGGCAATGGCACGCCGCAGGTCTTGGACCAGGAGAGTTTTCAGCAGTTGAAGACGACAGTCGGCGGGCAGGCCGGCTGCAATCTCAGTTACAACGGTCCGTGGATGCTCGGCATGGAGGTCGGGCTGCTCGCGACTCCTATGGATCGTGCTCAAAACAACAACGTGATCTTCGACGTCGGGACAGGTATTTCCGGAAACGTCCGTACGGAGATCAGATCGATCATCAGCGCGACCGCCCGCTTTGGCTTCAGCCCAACGCCCGACTGGCTCCTCTATTCCAAAGCGGGCTATGCCGGAGCTTTTATTCACACCAGCGCCAGCATCGCTGACCGCCCCGAACTCGAATACAACAATTCGAATTGGCACCACGGTTGGACCGTAGGAGCGGGCTTCGAATACCGTCTGTTCCGTAACGTGAGCATCGGCGCCGAGTACAACTACTATCGGTTCGAGAACAAGAATTACTCGCAAGCATTTCCGGTCTCTGCGCCGAGCAATCCGGTCCTTCTCCGGGCGGGTGCTGAAGTGCAATCCGCCATGGCGCGGATCAACTTCTACAGCCCGGATTCGCCGGCCGCGCGGGTGGCTGCGGCGTATTCGTCGCCCGGCTTTTCCGGCCGGTTTTCCTCGTTTGTCAACACTTCGACGCAATACAGCGAGTGGGAAGGCCCGCGCGGGCCTAACGTATTCCGGCCAGACCGCGGAAGGGGTTATCAGGTCTATTCGCCGGTTTCGCTTGGCGTTGATTATGACGAGCCGACATTCAAGCTCGAAGCCCGCGCCAAGGGTGGTTACGTCTATACGGCGCAGCGAACGTCGGGGCAGACCGCGTTTTATTCGGGGCCTGTCGACACGCAAACCTCCTTCAACGTCGTGCTGCTCAACTTCGACAATGTGCGTCCGCAGTTCGGCGTCAACTTCAATCTGCCGACCGGCACCTCGTACCTGCCGAACAACCAGAGGTTCACACGCGTCGATCCGGATCTGGCGCCGATCGGCGCGTACGGTCAGGGTTTCAATCTCAATCCAACCGCGGGCTTCGTGATCGGTCTCGACCAGAACACCGCGGCTTCGCTGTCTGCGGGCTACGCCTGGCAAGGCCAGTTCGTGCGCGAAGGAGCGGACGTCAACACCCCAGGTCCCGGCGTATTCCACCTGAAGCAGTACGTCGACCCGGGCGACGTGGTGACAGCCAACTTCAACATCACCACACAGGTCGGCAACACCACGATCCTGGGCTCGTTCGCTTTCATGTCGGAGTCCTCGGTCACCATCAATGGCATCGAGTCCGGCCGCGCCGGCGCAAAATACGTCTCGAACTTGACGTTGAACACTCAGATCGATGAGAAGCGAGACATCGCGACCAACGTCTCGTGGAGCTTCCAGGAAAAGAATGACATCAACATCGCTAACGGACTCGTGACCGAGCCGAAGAACTCGAACAGTCATGTGGTGATCGGTTCGATCGATCCCGGATACATGGTGACCGACCGGCTGCGGGCATCCGTCAACTACAGCTTCCTCTGGCGCGATGAGAATTTCTACGATCAGATCGAGGGTCGCTTCATTCCAGCGAAGCAGAAGCACACCGTCGGCGTCGGGGGGCGTTATTTCGTCAACGAGACGTCGAGCATCGACCTTCGCAGTGGCTACTCGTGGATACAGCAGGACGCCAGCTCGATCGTGCCGGTCGTACCGCTGCCGACGGTTGCCGCCGTGCCGCCGCAGATGAACTTTACCGCGTGGACGGTTTCCACTGCCGCCAACATACGCTTCTAGCAGGTACGCTGACCCGAAGGATGGATGCGATGCGCGACAAGCTGTTGATCGCCGTGGGGCTTGCGGCCGCGATGCTGGCCTGTTCGACCGTAGCGCAGGCGCGGTCGCGCCTCACGACCGCTGCGCCGCCGCCGGCGGCCAAATGCCTGAAGGCGCTCGATGGCTCCTGCACCAAGCCTGAGATCGTCGAACTCACGCGGCAACGCGCCGCCATCATCCCGGCGGTCCGTGTCTCGTATTTCGGTACACCACAGGGAAGCATCGGGGGGCCGTTCATTCCGTTCGAGCGGCTGTTCCGGGACAATGACACGCTGTTCGGCCTGCCGACTTACGTCTGCGTGGCGTGCATCACGTTCCGGACCAAATAAGAGCCGCGAACGCTTACCGACGTTTCGCTTCAGTCCGCTCTTCTTTCGCGCCTGTCCAAGACACGCTCGGGAATCCTCGTGATCCTTCGGAGGGGAGGCCAAGGGGGCTGCGCTGGCAAGCTGCATTCTCCGCGCGGTGGTCCAGGTGTGTCGAGCCTTATCGCTAACGGGGTGTTGCGAACTGAGCCGTCATTGTGGAGGCAGACATGCCGAAATTGATCGTTCCACGGGATCATTCATCGGTTCGAACAGATGCTGCAGTCGGAACGAGATGGCGCGTTTACGCATGCATGTGGCTTTTGTGTGCGATGTGCGCCTGGATCACGCCATCAACCGCATTCGGCGACAACATCTCGGGTGGACAATCCTCCAATGAAAGTCAGCCTGACGGTCCCGTGCCGGCAGCGCCGAGCACGGACAATCAGACGCTCTCCCAATATGAAGCGCAGCGGGACCGGCTGGAGAGGCTAAATCAACATGGAGCCGGCAAAAAAAGCAGAAAGCTCGAAGCCGAGATTGCCGGGTTGGACAGGAAAATCGCCGCAGAGAGAGCGCGGCTTGGCTTGGCCCCCAAAGAGCCCGAGAGCGCCCCGCCTCACGCCGGAGAGAGCAAACAGCTGATGGCGTACGAGGCGCGGCGAGACCGGCTCGAGCGAATGAAACAGGCCGGGCATGACCGCAAACATGACCGCAAAATCGATGTCGAAATCGCTGCTCTCGACAAGGCGATCAGCAGAGAGCGCGCGCGGCTCGGCCTGCCGCCTGAAAATGCTGCGCCGGGCGATGACTCGGTGAAGAAATCCAAGCGCGGTCTCGTTGAGCGCAGCGCTGCGCCCGCCGAGCCGCCCAAAGGGGCTGCCAACACCAGCGCCGGCAAGCCAAATGCGGCCAAACGGAACGGCCGGATCTTGAGCAGCCCCGAGATGCTCGGGGCGGACCGGTATCCCACGGTTGGCGGAAGGACGAATTCCTCCTTCATCAGCTCCAAGCCCGGTGGCTCTTCCGCGCCTGGTGCGGTGCAGGGGCCTGGCCCGCGATCGGCAGGGGAGACATCCGCGAAAAACCTGCCGGGTCCGGGCGCCGGGGATATGGCTGCGGCGCCCGTTCGCGGGAGCGCCGCGTTGGATCGCTTAACCGGCGACGGCATGCTGCCGTCGCGGCTGCATGCAGGGCCCGGCTCGACGGTGAGCGGCCACAACACGCCCGGACAGCTGACGAAGACCAGTAATGCGCCGACGGTGGGTGGCGCTGGTCCAAGAATCTCGCCGTCGCGCCCCGCGACAGGTGGGTCGGACAACGTCATCAACTACGGCGGCAGCGGCATAAGCCGCAGTGCGCCGACATTCCGGCAGCCGCACTGACGCAGCCGCATCTGCCGATGCGACAAGGACGCACCTGCTGAGCGACAACACTGGAGGCTTCCCATGCTGTGCTCGATCGGCCTGTCCGGCGCATTTGGATCGGGGCCGCGGTGCGGGAGCTTTCATTGGCGGCGGATGGCATCCGGCCTCGCCGTCGTAGTCCTGTTCGCCGCACTTGTCCCCCGTACGGCCCATGCCGCAATCGATGCCGTCGATGTCGCGGTCGAGGCCGGTGCCACGGGCGGTATGTTCGTCGGCCTCAATATCGACGCGACCCAGAAGACCTTCATCAAGGGCGTGGTGCGTTGCCTGGTGGACGGCAAGACCGCGGGTGAATGCGGCAAGGAAGCCGCCATCGCGGTGATGATGAAGGACGTGCCGGCGGAAGCCAGGAATTTCACCAACTGCATCGCCGGCGGCGGCCGGCTCGACAGCTGCGCCACCAAAGAGGTGGTCGACCGCCTGCCGGCGGAGGCGAAGCCGATCGCGGGCTGCATCGTTCAGACGGGCGACGTCGCGGGCTGCGCGCAGAAGGCCGCGATGAACCAAATTGGCGGGGTCTTGACCTCGGCCCAGAAGGAGGCGCTCGACAATCTCAGGAAACTCGGTGTCGACACCGCCAATGCGGCAACCGACAAGCTGCCGGATTTCGTGCAGAACGTCATCAAGGTCGCCGAGGGCGTGCGCGACGGCAACTACCGGAAAATCGTCGAGTACGGCGGCACCGAGGTCGTGAAGGCCGCGATGAACATCATTCTGGAGATCATCCTCACCCCGGCCATGGCGCCGATCATCGCGCCGATCGTGAACACGGTGATCCAGAATCGCGTCGACCTGATGGACAACCTCATCAAGGCCGCGATACGTGGCGACGCCGTCGAGGCCGGCAAGCTGGCGATGGAGTTCTATGCCACCACCTTCATCGAGGCGCCTTGCTCGATCATTCCCGACGGCGACTTCAACGACGCGGTCTGCGGCAACCTTGCCAAGGCTATCGGGTTTGCCGGCGACGTCGCGGCCGGCGTTGCGAAGTTTACACTCGACGTTCTCAAGGACGTGCTGAGTGCCGTCGGCGTCTGGCAGGTCGGCGATGCGATTTACGACGGGATCAAGGAGCTGTTCGACGGCAAGGATCCGCCGGAGAGTTGCGGTTCGACCAATGCCTGGTTCGCAGGTCACTATCTGACTTGCTTGCAGGCCGGTGCGGACAGCAACAACGGGCAGCCCGTCACCCAGCCGCTGTTCAATGCCTGCCTGGCGCAGTTCGACCGCTGCTACAAGAGCGCCGGCGGCCAAGTGTGCCGGCCCATGGAAAACGCCTTCATCAAGCTGTCCAATCAGCTCAACAGCGCGTTCGTGCAAGGCGCCAACGGCTTTGCCGCCACAACCATGCTGGCGTTTGCCGCAAGTCACGGCAAGGATGCTGCATGCGATCGCAATTTCTGGAACGATCCCTCGACCGTCAACGACTTTGCGGGTCAATGCGAGGCAGCGCTCCGGCGGACCACAAAGGTTTCGAACGATCACTGTGGCGCTCCGACGTCGCCGATGTCGAGCGCCGCGCGCCGAGCCTGCGTCGCGGCCTATCAGCAGGTCGACAAGCAGGCGATCACGAAGCAGATCTGCGTCATCAGTCCGCAAACCAAGTTCCGGGAATGCAATCAGCCCCAATTCGGCAGAAAATCGATCCTGGACGAGAGCTGTGCTCCTCCTATCGTCGTGCTGGGAACTGGGACACGGGTGGCGGGCGATCGGGATGCGTCGATCGGCCGGTCGATGGCGGTATCACCCGGGCAGAACATGCATCTTCCCGGTTTGGAAAACAGCCGGGTGCACGACGTGCTGCATCCGCTCGAACCGATCACCTCCCGGAAGTTTGCCAATATCATCGTGCGTAACACAGGGCTCACTCTGACGGGCGGGCCCAACCTCGCCAAGCTCAGTCCGGGCGTTGCGAATGCGATGGCCAACGTTCCGCCGAGCCTCGCCAAGGTGGCGCTCAGCACGCCAGGGATTTTCGCACCGTTGAGCCGCGGCGGATCGTACCCATCCTACGCGCCGGAGCAGAAGTCGCCGCCACCGATCAGGCGCACCAACTTCCCGCGCAGCAAATCGGCGAGCAAGCCCACCAGCGGCTCGTACTCTTCGAAGGACGTGCCCGCGACGGTGACGCGGCGCGCAATGATGCCCAATGTCGGCGTTGCCGCGCCGAGCGGCGGCACCAACGCCGCGATGGATCGGCTCACCGGCGACGGCCGCTTGCCGTCGTCGCCGCTGCTGAACCGGCCCGGAGTCGATTTCACCGACACGAACAAGCCGCGATACGGGGCGGCCAGACCCGGCAACGCGGTCACCGGCGGGCCTAGCAAGGTCTATCCCGGGGGCTCGAGCGGCACCAAGGTCGGAGGCCCCGCTGGAGGACCTTCTTCGTCCTACCCAGGCGGCGTCGGCGTCCCAAGGCCCGCGACCTCGTCACCGCCGGGCGGCGGCAACACGATCAATTACGGAGGCAGTGGCGCAAGCCGCAGCCCGTCGACATGGCGGCAGCCGAACTAAGCCGCGCGCGCCAAGCGGCGCGCGTCCGCAATTGAGTCCAGTCGAATGGTTCGTCAATTGAGAAGCGTAGTATGGAGCCTTGTGATTTCGGCTTCTTTGCTCTTTGCCGAAATTCGGTTGGCATCACACAGCGATCGACCAAGCACTCCGCAACTCGGTGGGCGAGTTCATGTCGAACATGGCAAGCTTGGCGCTTGACGATGGTGGGCGTTGTAGGGATTGAACCTACGACCTCTCCCGTGTGAAGGGAACGCTCTCCCGCTGAGCTAAACGCCCGGTCCGGCCGTCCTTGTAGGGAGCCGGCGCAACCCATGTCAAGGAAGCCGATCTGACCGCCGCCACGCGGCCACGGCGCCTCAACAAAAATCTTGCGGAACCGCCTCCGGATCGCGCCGGACGACCCTCTGGTGGCCTACCGCGACGGCGCGGGCGGCCACGGCGAAGCCGGGGCGGCTTCCGGCGGCGGCGGCGAGGGGGCCATCGCCTGCGGCGCGGAGGAGCGCGGCGCCGAGGAGCGCGGGGCCTGCGAGGTCGTCACGGGCTTCGGTTTCGGCTTGGCGACCGCAGCCGGCGCAGGGCGCCGCGGCGGCGGGGCGCCGGCGGGTGCCAACTCGACGAACACCGGATTGGGCACAAGGCGCGGCGTGCTGGTCTCGCCCTCGGGATTGGTCTCGTTCGAGGCCACGACCTTCACCGGCACGGTCTGCGGCTGGTAGCCGGGCAGCGAGAAGCTCACGGTGAATTCGTTGGCGCCGACGGCGAGCGAGCAGGGCGTGCGGCAGGACTGGCCGTTCGAGGTGCGCGCCTCGGCGCCGGCCGGCTCGGATTCGAACTGCATGGTGGTCGCCGCTGGCGCGCCTTTGTCGAAATTCATCCAGCTCGGCATGCTCGAACACGCGGCAAGGCTCATGCCGCATGCTGCAACGACGACGATCCGCTTCATGATCGAACCCCACTCAGCACTCAAGGCAGCCGGAAGGCTGCGTTACTCGATACCCGGAGCGGTGGCTTTAAGGTTGCGAAACCGTCCGTGCCCCCACGGCGTGTCCCTGCGCCGCGACATCCGACAGGCTTGAGATACGGACCCGCCGGAAATGGTACTCCGCATCCACAATGCGCTGATTACAGTAAAATAAGGCTTAAAGAGGCCGTTTTTGAGGGAATTTCGCCGTTTCGGCGGCTTATGCCCCAAGTTGCGACCCAGGTTGTGACAGTTCCAGGACAGCCGGGACCAGCTGGTCATAATGGCTGATCAGCCGGTCCGGGGTGAGCTTGGCCACCGGGATCTCGCTGTAGCCGAAGTCCACCGCCACGATCGGGATGCCGGCGGCCCGGGCGGTCGCGACATCGGTCTCGCTGTCGCCCACCATGATGGCGCGCTCCAGGGCGCCGCCCGCAGCGTGAATGGTCCGCCGCAGGATTTCCGGATCGGGCTTGTAGATGTTGAAGGTGTCCGGGCCGCAGATCGCCTCGAAGCGGTGGGTCATCTGCAGCGCTTCGAGCAGCAGCCGCGATAGGCCCTCGCGCTTGTTGGTGCAGACCGCGAAGCGGAAGCCGTGGCCGGCGAGCGCATCGAGCGCCGCGTCCAGGCCGGGGAACGGCCGCGAGCGGTCGGCGACGTGCTCGCCGTAATAGCGGATGAAGTCCGCCAGCATCCGGTCCATCTCGGCGTCGTCGACGGCGCGGCCGTCGAGGCGCAGCCCGTTCTCGATCATCCGGCGCGCGCCGCCGCCGATCATGTTGCGCGCCTCAGCATAAGGCAGCTCCGGCAGGCCCTCGCGGCGAAACACCCAGTTGAGGGTGTCGACGAGGTCCGGCGCGGTCTCGACCAGGGTGCCGTCGAGATCGAAAACCACGGTGAGGGGCGGCATCGCTTTCTGGGTATCCTTCTCGGGTTCTCGGGGCTGGCGGCTATCGCCAGGGCGGAAACCCCGCTAGAAGCGCGTTCAATGGACCTCGAAGCGCAGAAACGTCAAGCCGCGGCCGTCGCGGTCGAGTGGGTCAAGCCCGGCATGAAGCTCGGGCTGGGCACCGGCTCCACGGCGAAGCATTTCGTCGAGTTGCTGGCCGAACGCGTCCACAAGGGCCTCAACGTGGTCGGCGTGCCGACCTCGGAGGTGACGCGCGCTTTGGCCGAAAAGCTACGCGTGCCGCTGACCACGCTCGACGAGACGCCGGCGCTCGACATGACGGTCGACGGCGCCGACGAGATCGGCCCGGATCTCAGCCTGATCAAGGGCGGGGGCGGGGCGCTGCTGCGCGAGAAGATCGTGGCGGCCGCCTCCGGCCGCATGGTGGTGATTGCCGACGAGAGCAAATGGGTGCCCACCCTCGGCGCCTTTCCGCTGCCGATCGAGGTGATGCCGTTTGGCCTGGCTGCGACAAAGCGTGCCGTCGAGGCCGCCTGCGCGGCGGCCGGTTGCCCGGGGCCTTCGGCCGTGCGGCCAGGCAAGGACGGCCACGCTTTCGTCACGGACGGCGGGCACTGGATTCTCGACGCGCGGCTCACCCGGATCCCCGACCCGGTAACGCTGTCCGCGAAATTGTCGCAGATCCCAGGCGTGGTTGAGCACGGGCTGTTCATCGGTATGGCACAAGCCGCTATTCTGGCCGGACCCGCCGGCGCCCGCGTGGTCGAACGGCCATAGAAGACGTCTTTGTGTAGGGTTTAAAGGGAGCTACCGCATGACATTCCGCCGAACCGCCCGGGCGCTCAGCGCTGCGGCCGTCCTTACCATCGCGCTGCCCGGCCTCGCGGCCGCCCAGCAGCAGCCGCGCCCGGCGGCGCCGGCTGCCGCACCGGCAGCACCGGCGCAGCCGCGGCTGAGCCCAACCTCGATGCTGCTCGCCAAGGAGCTGATCGACATCAAGGGCGCGGCCCAGGCCTATGACCCGCTGGTCACCGGCGTGATCGAGTATCACAAGAACTTCTTCCTGCAGAACAACCCGAACCTGTCGGGCGACCTCGAGCAGATCGCGCAGAAGCTTGCCGCCGATCTCGCCCCGCGCAAGGTCGAGATGCAGCAGGAGCTGACCCGCATCTACGCGTCGCATTTCACCGAGCAGGAGCTGAAAGACGCGCTGGCATTCTACAAGACGCCGCTCGGCAAGAAGCTCATTGCCGAGGAGCCCAAGGCGCTGGAAGAATCCATGAAGGCCGCCGACGACTGGTCACGCAAATTTGCGACTGAGGTCGACGCCAAGTTCCGCGCCGAGATGCAAAAGCGGGGCAAGAACCTTATCTGACGGTTCCAGTCCTTCATCGGTCGTTCAGTCGGGCGGGGCAGTTATGTCTGAGGAAGTCGATCTGTTCGTGATCGGAGCCGGATCGGGCGGCGTGCGCGCCGCCCGCATCGCGTCCGGCTACGGCGCCCGCGTCATGATCGCGGAGGAATTCCGCGTCGGCGGCACCTGTGTGATCCGCGGCTGCGTGCCGAAGAAGCTCCTGGTCTACGCCTCGCGTTTTGCCGACGAGTTCGAGGACGCCAAAGGCTACGGCTGGACGGTCGGCGAGCCGACGTTCGATTGGCCGACGCTGATCGGCAACAAGGACAAGGAGATCGCGCGTCTCGAGGCCGCCTACACCTCGAACCTCGACCGCGCCAAGGTCAAGGTCGTCAAGAGCCGCGCGGTGCTGACCGATCCGCACACCGTGAAGCTCCTCGCCACCGGCGAGACCGTGCGCGCCAGGAACATCCTGATCGCGACCGGCGGCTGGCCCTCGGTCGGCAAGGACATCGAAGGCCACGAGCACGTCATCACCTCCAACGAGGCGCTGCATCTCGCCGAGCAGCCCAAGCGCATTCTCATCCAGGGCGGCGGCTATATCGCGCTGGAGTTCGCGACCATCTTCAACGGGCTGGGCTCGGACGTCACCGTGGTCTATCGCGGCGAGAACATCCTGCGCGGCTTCGACGACGACGTGCGCAACCATCTGCGCACGGAGCTCGAGAAGCGCGGCATCAAGATCGTCACCAAGGCGATCGTCGAGGCCATCGAGAAGGTCGACCACGGCCTGTGCGTGCAGCTCTCCGACCATCACCAGCAGATCATGGTCGACAAGGTGATGTTCGCGACCGGCCGGCGGCCGAACGTCAAGGGCATCGGCCTCGAGGCCGCGGGCGTTACGCTGAACGACCGTGGCGCGATCGCGGTCAACGAATTTTCCCAGACCAGCGTGCCGCACATCTATGCGGTCGGCGACGTCACCGACCGCATCAACCTCACGCCGGTGGCCATTCGCGAGGGCCACTCGTTCGCCGACACCGTGTTCGGCGGCAAGCCCACCAAGGTCGATCACACCGACGTGCCGACCGCGGTCTTCACCGAGCCCGAGGTGGGCGTGGTCGGTCTCACCGAGGCGGAGGCCATCGCGCGGTTCCCGAAGGTCGACATCTACAAGGCGACCTTCAAGCCGATGAAGGCGACGCTGTCGGGCCGCGACACCCGCATGCTGATGAAGCTCGTGGTCGACGGCATGACCGACCGGGTGCTCGGCTGCCATATCGTCGGCGCCGACGCCGGCGAGATGATCCAGACCATCGGCATCGCGGTGAAGATGAAGGCCACCAAGGCCGACTTCGACGCCACCATGGCGCTGCACCCGAGCGCCGCGGAGGAGCTCGTCACCATGCGGACGAAGCACGCCACGCACGTCCGCGAGGCGGCGGAATAGTTTGATTGTCAGAGGCTTGGCGCCCTTTGCGGCGCCAAAACGCGAGACCCGCGCTCGCGCTGGCGTTTCCGCCGGCGGACCGCTATAAGTCCGCGTCCCGACAGGGGAAATCCTATCAGCGGAGTGTAGTGTCGTGGCCGAGCGTTGGACACGTGACAGCTGGCGAAACAGGCCGATCGTCCAGGTGCCGGAGTATCCGGACAAGGCGGCTTTGCAGAACGTCGAGCGGCAGCTCGCGAGCTATCCGCCGCTGGTGTTTGCCGGCGAGGCGCGGAACCTGAAGGAAGCGCTGGGCCGGGTGGCCAACGGCGAGGGTTTCCTGCTCCAGGGCGGCGACTGCGCCGAGAGCTTCACCGATCCGAGCGCAAACAACATCAGCGCCAACAACATCCGCGACTTTCTTCGCGTGTTCCTGCAGATGGCCGTGGTGCTGACTTACGCCGCTTCGGTGCCCGTGGTGAAGGTCGGCCGAATCGCCGGCCAGTTCGCCAAGCCCCGCTCCTCGCCCTTCGAGAAGAAGAACGGCCAGGAGCTGCCGAGCTATCGCGGTGACATCATCAACGGCCCGGAGTTCTCGGCGGCAGCCCGCACGCCCGATCCGCAGCGGCTGATCGAGGCCTACCGGCATTCGGCCTCGACGCTCAACCTGATCCGCGCGCTGACCCACGGCGGTTACGCGAGCCTCGGCCGCGTCCATCAGTGGATGCTCGATCTCGATCCGAAGTCGCGCCAGCGTTACCTGGAATTGGCCGACCGGATCTCCGAGGCGCTGGCCTTCATGCAGGCCTGCGGGTTGGACCTGGAGAGACATCCGGAGCTCAAGACCACCGACTTCTACACCAGCCACGAGGCGCTGCTGCTCGGCTTCGAGCAGGCGCTGACCCGCGAGGACTCCACGCATCCCGGCACCTGGTGCGCGACCTCGGCGCACATGGTCTGGATCGGCGACCGCACCCGGCAGCTCGACCACGCCCACGTGGAATTCTGCCGCGGCATCGTCAACCCGCTCGGCCTCAAATGCGGCCCGTCGTCGAAGGTCGACGAGATGATGCGCCTGATCGACGTGCTCAATCCGGAGAACGAGCCCGGCAAGCTGACGCTGATCGTGCGGCTCGGCGCCGACAAGGTGAGCGAGATGCTGCCGGCGATGATCCGCGCAATCAAGCGCGAGGGCAAGTCGGTGGTGTGGTCGTGCGATCCGATGCACGGCAACACCATCACGGCGACCACCGGCTACAAGACCCGGCCGTTCGACCTGATCCTCAAGGAGGTGAAGTCGTTCTTCCAGATCCATGCGGCCGAAGGCACGCACGCCGGCGGCGTGCATCTGGAGATGACCGGCCAGAACGTCACCGAGTGCACCGGCGGCGCGCATGCGATCACCGACGAGGGACTGAACGCGCGCTATCACACGCTGTGCGATCCGCGACTCAATGCCGAGCAGGCCATCGAGCTCGCTTTCCTGATGGCCGATCTGCTCAAGGCCGAGCGCTCCGCGCGCGCCAAGCCGCTCCCGGCCGCAGCAGGACTTTGATGGCAAGATCGTGCTGCGGCTTCTGAAGGCGACGCTGAACAGCTGGAACGGGTTGCGCGCCGCGGCGCGCAGCGAGGAAGCATTCCGGCAGGAGCTTGTCGCGTTTATCCTGGCCCTGCCGGCCGCTTTTATCGTGGCGACCGACGCGTGGCGCCGCGTCACGCTGATCGGCGTGATTTTGCTGCTCATGATCGTCGAGCTCCTCAACACCGCGATCGAGAAGCTCTCCGACCACGTCACGCCGCACCACCACGACGCTATCGGCCGCATCAAGGATATGGCCTCGGCCGCGGTCGGATTGGCGCTGCTGCTCGCCGGCATCGTCTGGCTGGTGGCGCTCGCCGAGCGGTTTGGGTTGATCTGAAAAACTCTCCCCACGGTCATTCCGGGGCGCGCGATAGCGCGAACCCGGAATCCAGACGCGAACTCCGCATTCGGAACTGGATTCCGGGTTCGCTCGCTGACGCGCGCGCCCCGGAATGACTCGTGGCTGGCTTTATCCTTAATCCTTTGCACCTGCTATTCACGCGGAACACCTGCGCTTTGACGCGCGTGCGAGCGCAAGAAACGCCCGGTTTTATTGGGCCCGCCGCAATCAAACCTAACGGAATCCAAATCGAGCAGCACGCGCTGTTCGGGCTCCATTAACGCTGCCCGCGTGCGCGCCGTTGCAGCCGCAACCGGCTAACAACTTGAAAAGTTTTCGCGTCGCATTTTGCGTGTCGACGAAAGGAAATCTTCGTGACGCGCGTTCGGCTCCCCATCGCTGTGATCTTCGGTGTCGCCCTCTCGGCGGCTGCCGCGCGCGCAGCCGGAGGCGACGATGCGCAATGGCCGTCGCTCGGCGACGACAACGCGCAGTGGCCGAACGTGAAGGTCGACGAGACGCCGATCAATCCGAAGCCGCACTTCATTCCCGACGACGAGCCGGCCCCGAAATCTGCGAGCCGCAAGCCCGCGCCGAAATCCATCGTGGCCAAATCTGTGGAGCCGAAGCCCGTCGCGTCGAGAACTGCGGCGTCCAAGCCGGCGTTTGCATCCGAAACGAGCGACGTCGAAGTCACCGGCAGCACCGAGACGTCGAGCAATTGGAAGCCGGCTTTCATTTCCGACGACGAGCAGGCCGAGAAGCTTGCGAGCCGCAAGTCCACGCCGAAATCCATCGCCTCCAAGTCTGTGGTCGCCTCCAAATCTGTGGTCGCTTCCAAGTCTGTGGAGACCAAGCCCGCCGCGTCCGAACCGGTCTTTGCTCCGGAAACCAGCCCCGCCGACGTCACCGGCAGCACCGCGGAATGGCCGAGCGTGAAGGTCGACGAGACGCCGATCAATCCGAAACCGGCCTTCGTTCCGAGCGAGCCCGTTTCGAAGCCCGCCAGCACCAGGTCGGTCTTCGCGCCGGAGACCAGCCGTCTCGACGTCACCGGCACCAGCCTGGCCGTGTCGCCCAAAGCACCGGTCATGCTTCCCGAGGAGCCGCAGCCGTCCGCCTTCACCTTCGAGGCCGGCGCGCGCTACTGGTACTCTTTCGGCAACCACCGCTTTGCGTTCAACAACAACGCGCCGGGCTTCGGCACGCCGACCTCGACGCTCGACTGGAAGAACCTCGAAGCCCACAGCGGCGAAGTCTTCTTCCGCGTCGACCACAAGCCGACCGGCCTGTTCGTCAAAGGCCTCGTCGGCGGCGGCGCCATCACGTCGGGCTATATCGACGACAAGGATTTTTTCGAGGGCCAGGGCAAGTTCTCCGATACGCGCAGCCAGGTGCAGAACGGCAATCTCGCCTATGCGATGCTCGACGTCGGCTGGGCCTATCGGCCGGCATACGGCCTCCAGGTAGGCGTGTTCGCCGGCTTCCACTATTGGAAGGAGAAGGCGACCGCCTATGGACTGCTCTGCAAGCAGCAGCAGCCGGCGCTGGGCTGTCCGGACGTCGGCTCTGTGCCGATCGGTTACGACGTCCAGGTGCTGCGCTACGAACCGACCTGGTACGCCGTGCGGCTGGGCGCCGACGCCAAGGTCGCGATCGACCAGCGCTGGTCGGTGAGCGGCGAGATCGCCGTGGTGCCCTATGCTCAGGTGCGCAACGAAGACAGTCATCTGCTGCGGCAGGACTCGTCCGACCTCGGCCCTGCGCCGAACGTCATCAGCACCAGCCACAACGGCTACGGCATCGAGGGCGAAATCTTCGTCAACTACGCACTTACACCCAATATCGAGATCGGCACTGGGCTGCGTTACTGGGGCTTGTTCTCGCGCGTCGGCAATGTGCGTTTCGGGCCCAACTTCAGCGACAACAGCACGCTCGATAACTTCGACCAGCAGCGTTACGGCGTCCTGGCCCACATCAAGGGCAAATTCTAGGGCAGGTTTCCAGGCCGCTTTTCGGATCGACGGGGAGGCGAGGGCGCGGATTGCCGCAGAGCAATCCGCGCCCTGGTCATTATTGTCCGAGCTTGCATTGGTCGCGCATCAAGGACCCTGAGCTTTGGTCCAATGTCGCGCAAACCGAAGTATTGCTAGGGAAGATCGTCGCCCGTCTTGGCAGTTGGGAATGCGAGGACTTTCCCATGGCTGGAACAACCAAACTCGACGTTGGCAAGGCACTCGAAAAGCTGCGCGGCACCGATACGCCGAGATCCAGGATCACGCAGCTCGACGAAAAAATTGACGAGCTCGGCAAGGAGACGGAGCGTTTGAGGGCGATGAACCGCCGCCTTGAGCGGGATCAGCGGACCGGCGGCGGGACCAAGCGCGACTGACGGAGCCCGGCGAGCGGGCAAGATTTGTGCCCTCCGGCGCGGATTGCCGCAGAGCAATCCGCACGCTATTTCATTGCGCATGAATGCCCGCCCCGCCGACAGCCTGAAAATCGCGCTTGCGCAGCTCAATCCGACCGTCGGCGACGTCGCCGGAAACGCCGCGAAAGTCCGCCGCGCCCGCGACGAAGCCGCCAAGCTCGGCGCGGAGCTGGTGGCGTTCCCCGAGCTGTTCATCGCCGGCTACCCGCCCGAGGACCTGGTGCTGAAGCCGGCCTTCCAGGCGGCCTGCCGCTCGGCCGTCGAGGCATTGGCCCGCGAGACCAAAAACGGTCCGGCCATTCTGGTCGGCACGCCCTGGGTCGAGGACGGCAAGCTCTACAACGCCTATGCGCATCTGGCGGGCGGCGTGATCGCGGCGCTGCGCTACAAGGTCGACCTGCCCAACTACGGGGTGTTCGACGAGAAGCGCGTGTTCACGCCGGGCCCGATGCCCGGCCCGATCCTGTTCAACGGCGTCCGCCTCGGCATCCCGATCTGCGAGGACATCTGGGGCTCGGAGGTCGTCGAATGCGTCAGCGAGACCGGCGGTGAGATCCTGCTGGTGCCGAACGGCTCGCCGTACTGGCGCGGCAAGACCGAGCACCGGCTCAACATCGCGGTCGCCCGCGTGGTCGAGTCCGGCCTGCCGCTGATTTATCTGAACATGGTCGGCGGCCAGGACGAGCTCGTCTTCGACGGAGCGTCCTTCGTCATCAACGCCGACCGGAACCTCGCCGCGCAGCTGCCGACCTTCCGCGAGACCGTGGCGCTGACCGAATGGAAGCGGGAAGGGGGCAGCTGGCGCTGCGTCTCCGGCCCGATGACGCGGCAGGACGAGAACGACAAGACCGACTACGGCGCCTGCGTGCTCGGCCTTGCCGACTACGTCAACAAGAACGGCTTCAAGGGCGTGGTGTTCGGCCTTTCCGGCGGCATCGACTCGGCGCTCTGCGCCGCCATGGCGGTGGACGCGCTCGGACCCGAGCGCGTGCGCGCCGTGATGCTGCCCTATCGTTTCACCTCGCAGGCCTCGCTCGACGATGCGGCGAGCATCGCCAAGGCGCTCGGCATCCGGTACGACATCCTGCCGATCGAGAAGGCGGTGCTCGGTCTCGAGGCGAGCATCGGACCGGTGTTCGAGGGCCGGCCCCGCGACGTCACCGAGGAGAACATCCAGGCCCGCGCCCGCGGCGTAATCCTGATGGCGATCTCCAACAAGTTCGGCCTGATGGTGGTGACGACCGGCAACAAGTCCGAGATGTCGGTCGGCTATGCCACGCTCTATGGCGACATGAACGGCGGCTTCAATCCGATCAAGGATCTCTACAAGACCGAGGTCTCCCGGCTCTCACGGCTGCGCAACTCCTGGAAGCCCGAGACCGCGCTCGGCCCCGACGGTCCGGTGATGCCGGAGAACGTCATCACCAAGCCGCCGACCGCGGAGCTTCGCGAAAACCAGAAGGACCAGGATTCGCTGCCGCCCTACGACATGCTCGACCAGATCCTGGAGGCTCTCGTCGAGCACGAGCGGCCGATTGCCGAGATCGTCGCCAAGGGCTTCGACAAGGACATCGTGCTCAAGGTCGCGCGCCTGCTCGATCTCGCCGAGTACAAGCGCCGCCAGGCCGCGCCGGGCGTGAAGGTGACGCTCAAGAACTTCGGCCGCGACCGCCGCTATCCGATCGTCAACCGCTTCCGCGACACCGGCGAGCCGCTGCCCGAGCCGGACAAGGCGCTGCTGAAGGCAGGCGCGGCAGCGAAGAGCGAAGCATTCGATTTTTGAGAGCGCCTCTCTTTACCTCTCCCCGCAAGCGGGGAGAGGAAGCGCGCTGCCGATGTTGCAGCACTGGCACTACGTCGCCTTGGCGCTCAGCCCGGATTCTCGCACTTGCTCCGGACCGTGAACATGCGCCGGAATTGCTTTTCGAGACCTGCGCGCATCTGGTCCACCGGCTTCGAGTCGGCGTGGCGGAGGGTGTATTTGTTGGCGCAGCCGACCCAGCCGTAGATGGTGAGGTTGAGCCGCACCCGCTCCTTGCCGTCCGGCTTCTCGGCTTCCTTGAGTGTGCTGTCTCGGCACTTTTGCGGCGATGCATTGTTGCTGCATTGCTGGGTGACCGTCTCCCGGAACGCTTTCATGATGTCGCTCTTGCCTTCGAGCGCATCGATGAAATGCGAGCAGCTCGACGCCCGGGTGTATTCGCGCAGCGCCGACGGATTGCGCAGGCCGCGGATTTCGATATTGCCGAACTGGCACGCATCTTCGGTCTGGCCGGTCTTGGCCCGTCGATAATCTTCGATGCCGTTGAGCGGAAGCAGCTCGAGCTCGCGAACCGCCTTGAGCGTGGCGCTGCATTGCGCGTCGAACTTGCGCAGATCTAAACCGGCGATGTCTTGCGGGCTCGACACGAATGGCGGGATCGGAGCTTCGAAATTCGAGGAGTCGAACAGCAGGTTGATCGTGCTCTTCAGCCGCTTCTCGTCGTGCTTGGCGGGATCGAAGTTGATCCGGTAAACGCAGGCGTCGTCGTTCCACGACACGGATTTCTGGGCGGCCGAGGCGCTGTGCCCGGGTGCAATCCAAGCGGCGAAGACCGCGGCAACGGACAGAAATTTTATCAGGCGTAAAGACGCAGCGTTCATGATGACATCGCCCCCGCGCAATGATTGCGCGAGGGCGAATGGTACTCGTGACAACGGCTCCACGTCATCCATTGCTTTCGTCAGTGGCGAGCCCGACCAGGGCTTGAACGACCACCGGATATTCCAGCTCGCAAAACTCGCACTTGAAGACGTGATGGTCGGACGGTTGCTGACGAAACACCTGCTTGAGCCGCATCTCGCGCTCACACAAAGGGCAGGCCGGATTCATAACCTCAGACATGACTCCTCGCTTTCTGCGAACGCAGAACCGATCGGCGTTTGTTGCTGTGGTGGGGGTGGCGGGATAACGCGCAGCACGAAAACGGGTGCCGCCGGAGATGGAACTTTATTTTTCGGAAATGTCGGAACCGGAGAATTTCACAATAGATGGAACAGGTTGCAGCCGAGACCGATGCTTTGGGCGTCGCTTCCGGTGGCTGTGTCCCCAGTGAATTCACACTCGAAATCGCAACAATCTTTTCTTCTCTTTCAGACCCTGTATTCCCGACATGCCTTGCTCAGTTGAGGGTGTCGTCTAGGGACACTTAAGTTGGCAGAGCAGGGTGTGGCGCCTGCAGGCGGGATTTGTATCCCCGTCCCAGGAAGCGAGGTCTCCGGCCGCCCCCGATGAGGGGGCTGCCTTAGATGGCTGCGACGCGCTCGGATGAAAGGCAGCGCCAATGCTGCCTGGATCACGTGGGAGTCGAATGCTTCTCGGTCCGGCGAAGAAGTCCGGTGGCCTCGTCAAAAATCGCCACAGGTGGAGCGCCGGGAGGCGCGCGTGCTCTCTCGCACAG